>Ga0075163_10009039_pt1 | contig 13095 bp, 9 predicted proteins | sample JI1023141ADNA_FD_71478 | JGI IMG/M metagenome (GOLD analysis project Ga0075163, IMG submission 71478) | Wastewater effluent complex algal communities from Wisconsin, to seasonally profile nutrient transformation and Carbon sequestration -... | ecosystem: Engineered > WWTP > Effluent > Algae...
CTGCCGTGGCTATCGGCCGCCACCACGGCATAGGTCCGGCTGCAGGCGGGGCACTCGAGCGTCATGCTCCGCTGCTGGTAGGAGACGCTGCACACATGCGGATGGCCGCAGAGGGAGCACACATTGAAGAATGCATCCGTCTTCCTTGCGTTCAGCGCCTCGGGGGAGAACTCCTCAAGCCGCTGACCGACGACGACGACACATGTCTGCGACAGTCCACCGGCGGCGCTCTTCACGAGGCAGCCAAAGTGCGTCATGTCCTTGTTCGTCTCGCGCGCAAATGAGCCGAACTCGCGGAACAGCGCTGCGGAGTCCGTCCGCGTTGCCGTGCAGGCGGAAACCTTGAAGTATCGGGGCAGGGACGACTGCACTTGCTCGGTGACTTCCTCCGGTTTGTCACATGGCACGTCCTGCTGATAGCGTTCGAGGAACTTTTGCAATTCGGCGTCGATCTTCAGGGGTTCGAGTTTTGCGGCGAGACGCGCCTGGTTGATCTCATCAAACAATCGAACCTTGAACCGATCGGCGTCGCGCTGGCTCTTCGCAGGATCGGTGAGTTTCCCCAGCCACGACATCCAAGCAGCGAGCGTTCCGCTGTTGTTCGTGGCCATGACTCCAGCGGCCGTGATGCCGACCAAGAGTGGGAAGATCATGAAGAAGCGCTTCATTATAGAAATTGTAGTCCATGCAAAAATACGAGCAATCATTTATTGATTCAGTGCCCTTAACTACCCGAAGAAAAAGGCTCGCTCTTCGCAGCGCCTTTGCATCCATCCTCAGCCCAGCGGAACCGCAGGGCTACTTCCCACCAGCCCGCTCGGCCAGTCGTGCATCGCCGAGATCAAGCTTGTAGAGCATCCGGTTCCGTTCGTATCGTGGCAGGGCCGAAGCCCCTTTCGGGTCGGTGGAGACGGTGCACTCAAAGTGGATGATGCGCCCGTCTTCCTGGTCGAGAAACACGGGATGAAGCGCATCCGACACTGACAGGGGAGCCTCGTCGAGCACGCAGATGGCCCTAGCCCAAGGACCGTCCGCCTCAGTGGCCTCGGCATACCACACTTTCCCGGATTGCGTGGGGGAATCGCCGCCGTCGGACGCGATCATGATCCATCGTTTGCGATACGGATTCCACGTCACGCTCCCGGCGGTCGGTGATAGCGGCGGGCCACCGCCAGCCTGTCGCAGCCGCAGCCGTGCGGCCTCGCTCGGCAGCACGCTCTCCGCCACGAGTTTGTCCTCATCCATCGGCTTGAGCGGCGCGGCTTGGCCCTGCCACAAGATGGCTCCGCCTTCCTCGCTCCAAGCCAGCGCTTCGTATTTGGACGGATTCAAGATATCATCATAGGCCGTCGGCACGCGCGTCACGCAGAACGGCGAGCCGAAGTAGAAGTGGTCCTTCACCTGCACCGCGTGACCGCGCGGACACTGCCAGTCAAACTCTTCTCCCAATTGGGTCACGGGCTCAAAGGCGCGCTCTGCGGAATTGAACTCCGCGATCCCATGTTCCAACAACTCCCCACTGCGGCCCGTGCGCTTGTAATGGGCGAGCAAGTGCTCCTTTCCCTCAGCGTCCTTCGCGGTCAGCAGGCCGTCGAGTCGCACATTGCCGGGCTCGTCAGTCTTGAAGAGGCCGTCGCTGGAAAAATACTCGAAGTGAATGCCAAGACTGGCATCCAGACCTCCGCGCCCAGGGAAGTCCGACGTGGCTGCGCAGCCGAGATCCAGCGCACGCGGCTCACGCACTCCTCGAGCGTCACGCCAGACCCAGAAGAGCTTGTCCTGAAATGCCGTCACCTGAGCCGCGCCGTGCGTGATCATCTCGCCGTTCATGTTTGGGCGCGGTAGTGGCACCTCGACACCGAGCCGGGTCGCCTCCCGGTAGATCCCTTGTCCCGTCACGCGGTACATTCTCTCGGCGATGCTCGCGCGCATGACTTTGACTTCGGCCTTCTCGCCACCGCGCGTCTCTAGGACCAAACCGGCGACACCCGCCGTGTTGCCCGTGAACACATAGCCCGGACTCTTCACCGAGAAAAAGACGCGCTTGCCCATCAACCCAGGTTCATCAAAGGCCACCCAGCCTGCGCTGTCCGTCACGGACTGGATCCGATTGCCCGTCTCGAGCGTCACCATTGGTACACCACGCCCGGTTGCCTCGTCGATCACATGGATGCCGAAGGACGAACTGCTTTGAGCGAGGGCGATCGGGGAATGCGCCAGCATCAGCAATGCGAGCACATTGCACAGGCTTGAAAATGAAGACTTGTGAAGAAAACCATCTCGCCTCTCTCCGCCCCGCTCACTCAACGAGTTGTCCTTTTTTCTTGTTCGCGAGTGGTCTGACATTCCTTCAATCCTGGTCGCGAAGTTGTAGCATGATAGGCCATCGAACCAAAAGGAAAACTCTTCGCTTCACATCAGCGCGCACCCACCCAGCGCCTTCAAAGAGGCACGCCCTTCGCCGTTGACAAACCTCCGCCCTCCCGCACGCTCGGCAGCGCTCTTTCACCCACGCTCCTCACTCACGCATGAACGTTCTCATCATCGAAGACGAACACGCGCTCGCCGCTGCGCTCTCGACCGTCGTGCGTCGCCTCGGTGCCGAGCCGTCCGTCGCCGCCTCCGGCCAGAGTGGCATCGACAAGCTGGCCAAGCGCCCCTTTGATCTCTTGGTCCTCGACATCGGCCTCCCAGACATGAGCGGGCTCGATGTCCTCCGCCGCATCCGCGATTCATCCAAGGACACGCCCGTCCTTGTCGTCACCGCCCACGGCACGCTCGACAACGCCCTCGAAGCCAAGCGCCTCGGTGCTAGCGATTACTTCCTGAAGCCGCTCGACCTCGCCGAGTTCCAGCACGCATTGCGCGCCTTCCTCACCAAACCGGATGCGCCACCCATCACCAACACGGCCACCGCTCCGAAGCAAAGCTCCGTCATGATCGGAGCAGCCCCAGGGATGCAGAAGGCCTACGCCGCCATCGCCCAAGCCTGCGGCACCCGCGCCCCCGTCCTCCTTTCCGGGCCATCAGGCACGGGCAAATCCCTCGCTGCCCGCGTCATCCACGCCAATCACGATCCCGGCACTCCATTCGTTTCCTTCCGCGTCGATGAGTGGCCTGCCGATCAGTTGCAGCGCGCGCTGCTCGGCGACGACGCGAGCCTCGGTCACTTTCAAAAGGCCGCGTGCGGAACCCTCTACATCGAGGACGTCGCCACCTTGCCCTTGCCCGTCCAGGCCAACCTTGAGCGCGCCATGAACGCCGCCACTGCCGACGCCCCACGCATCATCGCCGCCACCTCGCGCGACTTGCTCAGCGAAGTGCGCGAGGGCCGCTTCCGCGAGGATCTCTTCTACCGCCTGAAGATCGTCGAGGTCACGCTTCCTCCACTCGCAGCGCGCACGGAGGACATCCCCGCACTCGCCGCTTTCTTTCTCAGCCAGTCCGCTGGCAGCGATCGCGAGATCAGCCTCGCCGAGCAAGCGCTCGCCTGTTTGAAGGCGCACATCTGGCCCGGCAACGTGCGCGAGCTGCGCAACGCCATGCAACACGCCGCCGCTGTTTGCACCGGTCCGCTAGTCTTGCCGCGACATCTCCCCGAGTCCATTGCCCGCGCCGCAGACTCGCCAGCCACCAGTCACCTCGACCTTGCCTTGCATCACGCGCTCTCCCAGTGGCTCGACCAAAAGCTCACCGCGCCCGAGAGCGATCTCCCCGCCTACGACGACCTCGCGGGCCAGATCGAGTCCATGATGCTCAAGGAACTCATGCCCCGCTTCGACAACAAACCCACCCGCCTAGCCACCGCCCTGCAAATGAACCGCGCCACCCTGCGCCGGAAGTGCCGTGAGGTGTTGTGATGGGGTCCAGTCATGATTGGCACACCCTACGACTTGATCGCGGATCGCTTTCACTCAATGCGGAGCGCACTCCATGGGAAGGAGGCTGCGTATCTCGCGCATCTGCTCGATCCATTGCCACCCGGTAGCCTTGTGCTCGACCTCGGCTGCGGCACAGGGCACCCCATTGCCAGCCACATAGCCTCTCGCGGACACCGCGTCGTGGGGGTTGATGGCTCAGCCGCCATGCTCGCCTTTGCACAAAACCATTTGCCCGATCATCGCTGGATTCACGCGATGATCGAACAAGTGGAGTTTGAGCAATCCTTCGCCGCAGTTGTGTGCTGGGACTCGCTCTTCCACCTTCCACGCCAGCAGCACGAGCCGGTTATCCGGAAGATTCATCGGTGGCTGGCACCAGGTGGCCGCCTCATGCTGAGCAGTGGCGGGCTTGTGGCTGACGCGGGTTGTGGTTTCACCGACACCATGTTTGGCCACGAGTTCTACTACGACAGCCTCCCTCCCGACCAATTGACCACTTTACTGGCCGACATTAGTTTTGAGATTCTCCTGTCGGAAATGTGCTCCGCACCTGATGGCGACCGTGACAAAGGTAAGTGGGCCACCCTTGCGCAAAAATGCCCCTGAGCGCGAGCGTTGCACCTCTACTAGTTCACCGCACGATCACCTTCGACCCCGGCCGCACCAGCGTGGGCAGCCGGATCGCATCCCAGTTGGCAAAGCGCACGCAGCCTGCGCTTTGTGCGCGCCCGATCGTCCGTGGCGACGCTGTGCCGTGCAGGCCGATGCCCGATTTGCTGATGCCGGACCACAGGATTCCCACCGGACTGTTCGGCCCCGGTGGGATTGCAAAGGAAACGTCGCCACGCTGTCCTTGCTCCAGGAACTGCTTGTCCCAGCGGAAGGTCGGCGTCGTCACCATCGTCACGATCTTCCAATCGCCGACTGGGATGAACTGCGGCTTGCCCGGCGTGATGGGAAACGCCGCCAGCATCTTCTCCGCCGGGTCATACACCGCGCCCATGCGCTCCTTCGTGTCGATCACCACCGTGTTCCGGCTCAGCACCGCGTCTTCCTTGAACCCCTTGCTCTTCGGCACATCCTCGATGCGAAACGGCTTCACGTTGGGCACATACACGATGTCTCCCTTCACTAGCGCCTCGATGTTCTTCTTCGGATTCAGCGCAGCGAGGAATGTCTCGTCCGTGTGAAACCGCTCCGCGATCAGCTCTCCCATGCTCCGGTAAAACATGTACTTGTACGCCTGCTGCTCCTCCGGCTTGTCTGGCAGCGTCCCGTCCACATACTGCATCAGATCCTCCTTCACCTTGAAAGCCGCGTACAGCACGGGCACCGCGCGGTAGGCATCCTCGATCACGCGTGTCCAGTCGTACACATCCGCCACGCCGTGGGAGTAGTTGTAGTTCACCACGCCCTTGTAAGTGAACTCCCCGATCGCTCCGTCCACCTTGCCCGGACAGAACAATTCCCGATCCAGGAAAATCTGGATGCGCAAGATCGTCTCCCGATCCTTCGGGACCGAGGGATCACTCTTCGCCGGTCCCAGATCCTGCGCTCCCGCAACGCCGGCCCATCCGAGCGCCATCCACACATAAAACAATCTCATCATCATGGCGCTCGATCATGCGCGCGAATGCATCCATTGCAATCGCCGCGCTAATCTGTAACGAATGAACTGAGCAGTTCGTTCGCACGATGGTGTGAGAAATGCAGGCTAAACGACAACCCGCATTTTCCAGTCGGTACGCTGCGGATGCAGATGCCGTTTTCAAGGCACTCGGCCCGAACTTGAGCCGCTGTCGAACGGTCATCAGCTCGTCGGAGCACCTGACTCGAACAAATGCAGCGGCGAGCTGTTGTTCGCATAGTCGCCATCCTTCGTGAGCCTGCGGCCGTTGCCGTTGCTGTCCCGGTTGGTCGAGGTGACCACGAAGCGTTTGCCGTCGGGGTGCAGCGCGACCGCATGGCAATTGGCCATCTTGGTGTTCACATGAAATGGCTCCGCTTCATCCGAGCGCAGCAGCATCAACATGCCATTCCCAGGGCTGCCGGAGGTCACGGCCATGAGATGACCGTCAGGATGCGCGACGAGGTCGTGGATGAATCCATCCTTCGGCGCGCCGTGCTTGAAGGTGCGCGCGAGCTTTCCGGTCGCGTAGTCAAAAAACAAAATCGTCGGAATGCTCTGCGGTGTCGCGCCGTCGAGCGGGGTGGTGCCGCTGGCTGCCAGTGTTTTTCCGCCGTCGATGAACAGGAGCGTACGCAATCCGCCGAGGTCTTGCAGCCGGTCGAGAATGTAAAGCGCCGCCGCATCCAAGACGCGGATGCTTTTCTTCGCGCTGAAATCAAACGCTTCGATGGGCCCGCGCATGTCGCCGAAAACAATCGCGCTGCCGTCGGGTGTGAAGGTCACGGCATACAAATCCTCCGCTGTCTTGTGCTCGGCCACGAGCTTGCCCTCCGCCGCGCTCCACACACGCACGAAACCATCACGACCGACGGTGGCGATGTGTTTTCCATCCGGCGACACCGCGATCTGTCGCAGCCAGCCCTCGTGCGCGGTCTCGTGCTGCCACAGCGTTTTCGGCGCATCCTCCGCGAAAGTCTGGCATCTCAATGCTCCCCAGGAATCTCCAGTGAGGAGCCACGATTGATGCGAATGAAAAGCGAGCGCACTGGCCCAGCCGCGATGTCCGGCGATGGCTGGCAACGCTTTGAGTTCATTCTCCTCGAGCCGCCAGCGCCACACGGCGGAATCGAAGCCGACGGCGGCGAGGATGGCGCCATTGGGGCTGAAGCGCGCCGCCGTGATCTGGCGCGTCGTTTTCACCTCGGCGATCTGCTTCGGCTCGGCGGGCTTGGGTTTGGCAACTGCGTCGCTCATGCCAGCGCCTCCTTGATGGCTTGCATTTCCTCGTGCGCGATGGGCAGCGGCTGGCCCGCGTTGTCGAACTCGACCTTGCCCGGATCAATGCCCAGCGCGCGATACCAGGTGTGAAACAACGCGCCGATGTCGTAGCCGGCGTCCTTCACAAGGGTGCCCTTGTCATTCGTAGCGCCGACCACCGCGCCTTGATGAATGCCGCAGCCGCTCATCGCGAGGCTCCAGGCCTCGGGAAAGTGATCGCGCCCGACATGCCCGTTGATGCGCGGTGTGCGGCCAAACTCGCTGAGGCAGATGACGAGCGTGTGCTCGAGCAGGCCCGTGGCGGCGAGGTCTTCGAGCATGGCGGCGAAGGCCTGGTCAAACTTCGGCACCATGCCGGCGTGGGCGTTGAAATTGTCGCCGTGTGTGTCCCAGCCGTAGCTTGTGACTTTCACAAAGCGCACTCCGGCCTCCAGCATCCGGCGCGCGATGAGCATGTGCTGGCCCAGCTCGTGCCGCCCGTAGCGCTCCACGTCGCGCGCGGGGAGCTTCGAGGTGTCAAAGATGTCCGCCTTCTTCATCAGCTCGCGCGCCATGTCGAACACGCTCGCGTTCGCCTCCACGTTGCGCGGGGCGCGGCGCGCGGCGTAGTGTTTGTCGAGCATCGCGCGCAGCTCGTTGCGCGCCTCGTCCTCGTCGGCGGTCAGCGCGGGATGACGCAGCAAGTTCTCCGGCGCCTTGCCGTCACCGAAGGCGAGCGAGCCGTACTTCGGGCCGAGAAAACCCGCGTCCTCCGATTTGAATCCTCCCGTGCCCGGCTTGATCCACACATAGGGTGGAAGGTTCGATGCGGTGGGGCCGAGAATTTTCGCCACCGCAGAGCCGAAGTGCGGATAGGGCACGCCGCGATTCAGCGGATCACCACGCTGGATGCGATCCACGCCCGACGAGTGCGCGTTGTCCTTCGTGCAAAGACTGCGCACGACGCAGAGCCGGTGCATCTGTTTCGCGAGTCGCGGCATAAGCTCGCTCACATGCGTGCCCTTCACGGAGGTGGGGATGGCGCGGAACGGCCCGCCAAATTCCGTGCCCGGCTTCGGATCCCAGCTTTCGAGCTGGCTGATCCCGCCGTCGAGCCAGACAAAGAGCACTTGCTTCTCTTTCTGCCGCAGCGCCTCCGCGACCGCAGGCGAGACCAATCCGCCAAGCGCGCCCATCGCGCCGCCGAGGAACGCCCGGCGGGAGAATGTGTGATCGCGTGGTGTGCAGAGGGAGGCCATGATGGATCAGTGGTTCACAAAAAACTCAGTAGAGCTGAGCAACGCCCAGGCGAAATCGGCTAGCGCTGCGGAATTGTTTGAGGCGCGTTTTTCGATCCATGCGGCTAATACTCTTTTCTCCTCGGCATCGGGCAGGCGCGTGAGGATCGACAAATAGAGATCATCGGCCATCACGTCGGTGCTCGTGAGCTTGGAGACGCGCTCGATGAGATTGCCCGCGCGGGGTTGCAGCGCCCAGTGAATTAGATCGCCATTGCGCAGGAGGAGCGCGGAGCGCAGGGAGGGATTCACACGCAACTCAGCCTCCTTCGGCGGATTGGCGAACGCGGATGCAAAGGCTTTCTCGAAATCGGCAAGCGAGTACTTCTTCGCGTCGTCCTTCACATCGGGCTTCGCATTCGCCGTCACTCTCTGCAACTCGCCGGTGGCGGTGAGGAAGGCGCGGAGCTTCTGGTCGCAGGTGAGATGCCGCTCGCGCGCGGTGAGGCACAGCTCCTGTGGCTGCCGCGTCACGCCTTCGGGTAACGCGCTCGACCGCGCGTACACCGCCGTTCGCGCCAGCTCGGTGATGAGCCAGCGGAGATCGAAATGATGAGCGGTAAATTCCTTCGCCAGCAGATCGAGCAGCTCGGGATGAGTCGCGGGATTCTTGCTGTGATGCAGATCGAGCGGCTCGACCAGCCCGCGCCCCGTCATCATCCACCACATGCGGTTGGCGATGTTCTTCGCAAAGAGCGCGTGCTCCGGCGAGGGCAACTGTTGCGCGATCTCGCGCAGCGCGCTGAACTTCGGGGTGCCGATCTCCTTGGTCTTGCGATCCGGCTTCACCAGCCACGCATCATCACCGGCGAGCGCGGGCACGGTGATCTCTTTTCCAAAAGGCACACGCGGGGCCGTGTCCTTCTTTTTTCCTGTGAGCACGGAGGCAAACTCGTAGCGCGCCGGAATGAGACCCTCGCTCACCCATGCCGTCTTGTGCTTCGCATCAGCGGGCTGGAGCTTGAGGTTTTGATAAACGGTGAACAGGCCGCTGAAATCCTGCTGCGCGTAATCGTCCACGGACAGATGGCGGTGGCACTGGCAGCACTGCAAGTCCACGCCCAGGAACATGCGTCCGACATCGCGCGTCAGCCCAGGGTAATCCGTGTCCTGCTGCCCCACCTTCTCCAGGCGCCGCGTGATGAAGTATCCCGCGCCGCGCTGCTGCTCGCTGAGAAAATCCGGCGCCAGCATCTCGCGCACCATCGCATCCCACGGCTTGTTTGATTTGAAGCTCTCCACGAGCCACGCGCGCCACTCCGCGTTGTCGCCGCGCCGCTCCATGAGCATCACATTGAACGCGTCCGCCATCCGTATGGCGAATTGCGGTGCGGCGATGAGTTTTGCGATGAGCGCCTCGCGTTTGCCTGCGGATTTATCATCGAGAAAAGCCCGCGCTTCTGTCGCCGAGGGAATGCCGCCATCGAAATCCAACCACACACGACGAAGAAACTCAGCGTCGTCAGCAGTCGCTGAGAATGTCTCCTTCCCAATCTTGGCCGCTATGAGCGCATCCACTCGCTCATGCAGGGCCTCCGCGCCACCACCTGACGTGATGACAAACAGAAAGCTGATGGAAACGAGCGCAAGTCGCATGTTCGTGGAAAGCCATACGCCAGCGGCACGGCCATTCTTTACTGCCGCCTGATCCACCGCAGGATCGGGTCAGAAGGCGATCGTTGACAGAGATCCCATTTGTCAGGAATCGACTCCAAAAGGCGCTTTGCTAGCCTGGATGGACGAGAGCTGAGGGGACTTGCAGGTCGCGGCAGCCACGTTGCACACGACCCTCGTTCCCCCTCCTCACGCGATCCATTCCTTGATCACACGGCCCGACACATCGGTGAGGCGGAAGTCGCGACCGGAGAAGCGGTGCGTGAGCTTCAGGTGATCAAAGCCAAACTGCCGCAGCATCGTGGCGTGGAAGTCGTGGAGATCGACAGGATCACGAGTGATGCCCCAGCCGATCTCGTCGGTCTCGCCGTAGATCTGGCCGCCCTTGAGCCCGCCGCCCGCTGCGAGCATGGTGAAGGCAAAGGGATGATGGTCGCGCCCCGTCACGTCGGGCCTGCCGCCGCGATTCTCTCCGAGCGGTGTGCGGCCAAACTCACTGCCAAAGACGACCATCGTGCTTTCGAGAAGGCCGCGCTGTTTCAAGTCACGCAAGAGCGCGGCGATGGGCTGGTCGGCCATGCCGGCGTTGTAGGCCAGCTCGTTGTCGAGGTTTGAGTGATGATCCCACGAGGCGTGCTGGATGCTCACGAAGCGCACACCGCGCTCGACGAGTCGGCGCGCAAGGAGGCAGTTGGTGGCGAAGGCTTTGTACTGGCCCGGACCCCCACCGCGCGAGGCTTTGATGGGCGGATCAGCGCGGTCCACGCCATACATCTCCAGCGTCTTTTTGTCCTCGTCCTTCAGGTCGATCAGCTCCGGCGCAGCGGCCTGCATGCGGAAGGCCAGTTCATACGCGGCGATGCGGCTGGCGATCTCGGGATCTTTGAATTGATCGTAGCGCGACTGGTTCAGCTCCATCAGCGTGTCGAGGCCCTTGCGCTGGAGCGCCATCGGCATGCCGGGCGGGTTTTTCAGATTTAGCACGGGCTCGCCCTTGTTGCGGAAGAGTACACCAGCATACGACGAGGGCAGGAAGCCGCTCTGCCATAGTGAAGCCCCGCCGCTCGTGCCGCGGCCCGCGCTGAGCACGACGTAACCCGGCAGGTTCTTCGACTCGCTGCCGAGGCCGTAGTTCAGCCACGAGCCGATCGTCGGCAGGCCAAACTGGGCGCGACCGCAGTGCAGCACGAGCTGGCCGGGATGATGATTGAACTGATCCGTGTGCAAAGAGCGGATCATCAGCCAGTCGTCCGCGTGCTTGGCCATGTGCGGCAAGTAATCGCTGAAATCCATCCCGCACTGGCCGTGCTTCTTGAACACGCGCTTCGATCCCATCAGCCGCGCGGTTTCCTTCCGGATGAAGGCGAAGCGCACATTCTTCGTCATGCTGTCCGGCAGCGCCTGACCATTGAGTTCGTTGAGCTTCGGCTTCGGATCAAAGAGATCCATCTGGCTCGGCCCGCCCTCCATGAAGATGAAGATGCAGTTCTTCGCCTTCGCCGGGAAATGCGGCTCACGCGGCGCGAGCGGATCAGCATTGGCCACGGTGTTGGCGGAGAGAATCCCTTCCTCGGTCAGCATCGCACCCAGCGCCAGTGCGCCGATGCCATTGGCGCTCGTGGTCAGGAACTCACGGCGCGTCTGCAGGATCTGGTGTTCGATGGGGTTCATGCGGTCAGAGACAAAACGCCGCTGCACCGCCCGCTATTGCGCACGGGGGCACGACCGAGAGGCTCATTCCAACAAGGTCAATGGGTGCCGGAGGCACCAAGGATGGTAGCAGGAAGATGAGCCGAACGAAGGCAAGCAACGTGCGATTTGCGATCCACTCATGCCTCGGGTGTGAGATTCAATCCATCAACTTTGCTGGAATGAGATTGCCGATTGCAGAGCGGAGCACGCTGGTTACGATGCGCGCTCTTTCCAAGAACCCCACTTAGCCATGATCCGAACCCTCGCTCTTCTCAGCCTTGCAGCCGCAGTCATCACTTCCTCCTCGTGCGACCAGCACTCGTGGAAGGAAACTCAGGTACTGCATGAGAAGTTTGGCGAGCATGGCAAGGCCGAAGGCGGTCATGGTGGGGCGAAGGATGCCCACGCGGCTCCTGCCGCTGGTCATGAGGCGAAGCCCGATGCGCATGGCGCAGAGGCGAAGAAGCATTGATCAGCCTCGAATCTGGCCGTCGCCGAAAACGAGATACTTGTAGCTGCACAGCTCGGCGAGCCCCATGGGGCCGCGGGCGTGGAGTTTGTCGGTCGAGATGCCGATTTCTGCTCCGAACCCAAACTCGCCGCCGTCATTGAAGCGCGTGGAGGCGTTATGCAGCACGACCGCTGAGTCCACCTCATGCTGAAAGCGGCGCGCATTCGCATCGTCGTGCGTGACGATGACATCGGTGTGGCGTGAGCCGTAGCGGTTGATGTGCTCGATGGCTTCGTCGATGTCGGCGACAGTCTTGATGGAGATGATGAGATCGAGATACTCGGTGCTCCAGTCTTCTTCCGTTGCGGTTCTTGATCCGGCTGGCAGGGATTTCAAGGCTTCCGTGTCGGCGCGCAGCTCGACTCCTTTCTCTCGAAGCGCGGCTCCGACGAGTGGATAGAACTTCTCTGCGACATCGCGATGCACGAGCAGCGTCTCGACCGCGTTGCACACGCCTGGCTTCTGGCTTTTGCCGTTCACGGTGATGCGCGCGGCCATGTCGAGATCGGCGCTGGCATCCACAAAGACGTGGCAGACGCCGTCGTAGTGCTTGATCACCGGCATGCGTGCGGTGGCGACCACTTTCTCGATCAATCCTTTGCCGCCGCGAGGGATGATGAGATCGATGAACTGATCCATGCGCGCCATGTGCTCGACGCTGGCGCGGTCGGTGAAGGGAATGAGTTGCACGCTGTCGCGAGGCAACCCGGCGCGCTCGCCGCCCGCTTGGAGCGCATCGGCCAGCGCGCGGTTCGAGTGGATGGCCTCGGAGCCGCCGCGTAGGATGGTGGCGTTGCTGGTCTTGAAGCAGAGGGATGCTGCGTCAGTCGTGACGTTGGGCCGCGACTCAAAAATGATGCCGATGACACCGATGGGCACACGCTCTTTGCGAATGCGCAGGCCGTTTGGTCGTGTCCACTCGGTAAGCACCTCACCGACGGGATCAGGGAGATCAGCCACCTCGCGCACAGCATTGGCGACGGCAGCGAGCCGTTTCGGATCGAGCATGAGCCGGTCGATCATCGCCTTCGAGAGGCCATTGGCTTCCGCATTCTTCAAGTCTTCTGCATTCGCCGCGAGGATCGTGGATTCACGCGCGACGATCTCGTCAGCCATCGCGCGGAGGATGGTGTTCTTCTGTTCTGAACTGAGCTTGTTGAGTTCACGCGAGGCATCCCGGGCGCGGCGGCCCATGTCGAGGATGGCGGATTG
>Ga0075163_10009043_pt1 | contig 13091 bp, 9 predicted proteins | sample JI1023141ADNA_FD_71478 | JGI IMG/M metagenome (GOLD analysis project Ga0075163, IMG submission 71478) | Wastewater effluent complex algal communities from Wisconsin, to seasonally profile nutrient transformation and Carbon sequestration -... | ecosystem: Engineered > WWTP > Effluent > Algae...
GGATCAAACCCCGGCCCCCAATCACCCGCAAGCGGCCGAAAACCTTCAAATTCAAAGGCTTGCAGCCGCTTGGCCACGCCCTTGAAGGCCCGCGTTTGTCCAAAGCGAGCGTCCAGCCGGCGCAGCAAATCGGGCAGGTGGTTGGCGTTGCGCATCACCAGCGAGGCCTCGGCATCGGGCAGCGCCCAATCCGCCACCTCCGCATGAGCGGGTGAGATCATCAGGGCCAGTGCGGCCCACCGTGCGCGGTGCATGCAAATCCCTCCAGGTCGCGGCGACGGCCCCGATGGTGGACCAGAGCGTGCGCGCTGCCAATCCCCCGGGATCGGGCCAGTGCGACATATGGCGCGCGCGCTTGAGGCGCGCTACCATCCGCCGCCATGAACGAAGAGGCGCTCGTCGAGCTCATTGCGCGGCAGGTCAAGGCCCGGTTGATGGCCGGCGGTACGGGTCCGGGTTACACCGAGAATCCGCGCCCGGCGGCGCCGCGCGGGGCCAGCCTGGAGACCCACACCCCCGAAGAGCTGCGCACGATCCCCTGCTCCGAGGATCCCACCGGCTGCTCGGCCTGCGGCATGTGCGCAGTGCGCCGCCCGCAGGACGCCGCCGCCATCGTGCAGGTGGGTGCGGTGCGCATCGGCGCCGGGCCGGGCACGGGTCGGGTGGAGGGCGGCCTCGCCGGCTTCATCGATCACACCCTGCTGGCCCCCGAGGCCACCCGCGAGCAGCTCGCCAAGCTCGCCGAAGAGGCGCGCACCCACGGCTTCGCCACGGTCTGTGTCAACTCCGCCAATGTGCGGCTGATGGCCCAGCTCCTCGATGGCTCGGGCGTGCCGGTGTGCGCCGTGGTGGGCTTCCCGCTGGGGGCGATGAACCCGCGCGCCAAGGCCTACGAGACGCGCGAGGCCATCCGCTGCGGCGCTCGCGAGATCGACATGGTGCTCAACATCGGCGCCTTGAAGAGCCGCGATTTGGCCTTGGTTTTCATGGACATCCAGGCGGTGGTGGAGGCCGCGCGGCCGGTGCCCGTGAAGGTCATCCTCGAGACGAGCAAGCTCGACACCGAAGAGAAGGTGGTGGGGTGTGCCCTGTCGAAGGCCGCCGGTGCCGCCTTTGTGAAGACCAGCACCGGCTTTGGCGGCGGCGGCGCCACCGTGGAAGACATCGCCCTCATGCGGCGCGTGGTGGGCAGCGACATGGGCGTCAAGGCCTCGGGTGGGGTGCGCTCGCGGGCGGACGCCGAGGCGATGATCGCCGCCGGTGCCACGCGCCTGGGTGCCTCGGCCTCGGTGGCCATTGTGCAGGGCACCACGTCCAAGTCTGCGTACTAATTACAGAAAAAGAGAGTGTCATGGCGAAGTCGGTCAGCGTAACCCGTCCTCACAAGAGCACCCGCGAAGCGGCCCTCGAGAAGCTCAAGGCCCTCGGTCAGGACGCCGCGACCCGGTATGGTGTCACCGTGGTCAACACGGCGAGCGGCGCCGATGTGGACGGCCGCGGCATCACCGGCACCTGCAAGGTGGACGACCGCAACATCACCATCGAGCTCGAGCTGCCCTTCCTCCTGCGCGCGCTCTCGAGCCGAGTGGAGCAGGGCATCAACAAGTCCATCGATCAGCACTTCGGCTGATCCCGCCCCTCCGGCGGATGCCCCGCCAGCGTTTTTTGGGAGGCGGTCGCCTCTCTACCCTGCCGGCTGGAGTGCACTATGCGACGCCTCATCGTATTGATTTTCCTTGTTTTTTCTGGCTGCGTGCAGGACGAGACCCCCGCATCGGATACCGACGCGGGCGGCGGTGGGGCCGGTGGTGCCGGGTGTGTGCCCGTCCGCGAGATCTGTGGCGACGGCGTGGACCAGGACTGCGACGGCCGCGATATTGACTGCGCCCTGCAGGACGACGACCAGGACGGCTTTCCGGTGGGATCGGGTGACTGCGACGACACCCGCGCCGATGTGAAGCCCGACGGCATCGAGGTCTGCGGCGACGCCGTGGATCAGGACTGCAGCGGCGCCGATCTGGACTGCGCCGATGCCGATGAAGATCGCGACGGCTTCTCCACCAATGCGGGCGACTGCGACGACCAGGATCGCCAGCGCACGCCGGGCCGCGTGGAGACGTGCGGCGATGGGGTGGATCAGGACTGCGACGGCCGCGACCTGCCCTGCGACGAGGTGGACGAAGACGGCGATGGCTACAGCCGAGCCGATGGCGACTGCAACGACCGCAGCCTGCGCATCTACCCCGGCTCACCGGAGACCTGCGGCAACAATGTGGACGAGGACTGCGACGGCGCCGATGAGGCCTGCGACGACGCGGATCGCGACGACGACGGGGTGCCCGACGACCAGGACGTCTGCCCCGACATCGCCGATCTGCAGCAGGCCGACCGCGATGGCGATGGGGTGGGGGACTTCTGCGACAACTGTGCGGCGGTGGCCAACCCGGGCCAGGCCGATGGCGACGGCGATGGCCTGGGCGATGTGTGCGACCAGGACGTGGATCAGGACGGCGACGGCGTCTCCGGCGCCGCCGGCGACTGCGATGACGCCGATGATCAGGTCTTCCCGGGCGCGCCCGAGCGCTGCAACGGCGTGGACGACAACTGCGACCGCTACCCCGACGAGGGGTGCCCCGGTGACCTGCGCAGCCCGGTGGTGGCCTTCCTGGAGGGGCGGGTGCTCATCGGCAGCCGCGACGCGGATCCTGCTGAATGTGCTCGGGATTTTGCCAGCGATGAGAACTGCGATGAGGTGCCCCAACAGACGGTCACATTGAGCGCCTTTGGCATCGAGCGGCACGAGGTCACCAACGCCCAGTACCGCGATTGTGTGGAGCGCGGGCCGTGCCGCCCGCCCGTGGAGGTGGACGGCGCCCCCTTTGCGGGCGACTGGCGCAGCCCCCCCAAGAGCGATCGGCCGGTGGTGTGGGTGGACCAGGGCCGCGCCACCACCTACTGCCACTGGGTGGGCGGCGACCTGCCCACGGAGGCGCAGTGGGAGCGGGCCGCCCGCGGGGACCAGCCCGAGCGCGATCGCCGCTATGCCTGGGGCGATGCGGCCCCGGCGTGCCCCGGCGTCGCGGTGGGCGGCTGCACCGAGGCCCCGCCGGCGGTGGGCACCAGCGCCGACGACGTCACGGCCCAGGGCGTGGCGGATCTGGGCGGCAGCGTGCATGAGCTGGTGGCGGGCTATTACGCGCCGCGGCTTTACGCGCGCCTCGCGCCGCGTGATCCGCCGCCGGTGGCCCAGCCGGTGGAGCGCGACCAGGTGCCCGTGCGGGGGGGCAGCTACCGCGCCGCCGTGGCCTTCAGCACCCTGACCTACCGGGGCTTTCGCCTGCTGGTGGGCCCCCGCGACGCTCGCCCGGATGTGGGCTTCCGCTGCGTGCGGCCAGCCAACTAGCCATCCCGCCTGTTCGGTGTGAACCTCCACGCTGCGCTTGCGGCGTGCGGGTCCGCCCGCAGTGGACAAGTCCACCCGTCTTGTAGTTTGCTATGGGAGGTACGCAGCGGGGGCTGCGCGCGACCGCCCGTAGGCTGCGCGCCCGGTGGTGCCCGGTGCACGGTGGTGCCTGGGCCTTGGCCGGAGGCGCAACGCGGGCGGCGTTGGCGAAGAGAGCCGCAACCCGGCTCAGGGGGTGTCCATGAAAAAGGCCTTGATGGCGGCCGCGCTCTGCTTTGCAGGGCCCGCGCTTGCGCTCCCGAACCAGTTCTTCCAAGAAGGCCTGCTCACCGACAACGCGGATCGCCCGCTGGAGGGCGCCCACGACATCACGGTGCGTTTGTATGCGGCCGATGCGGGCGGCGCGCCCCTGTTTGAGGAGCTGCACCCGGCGGTGGCGCTGTTCGATGGCTACTACGCGGTGGCCGTGGGCAGTGTAAGGGCGCTTGATCCTTCGTTTTTTGGCCGCGATACGCTCTACCTGGGCGTCGTGGTGGACGGCGGCGCCGAGCTGACCCCGCGCACCCCCTTCGCCAAGGTACCCGCGGCCTTCTGGGCCGACTTCGCCCGCAACGCCGTCGGCGACATCACCCCGCACACCGTGGCGGTGGCCGGGCGGTTGGTCATCGATCAAAACGGCCGCTGGGTGGGGGATCCCACCGGGCTGACGGGCCCCGCCGGCGCTGCCGGCCCTGCGGGTCCGGCCGGTCCCGCGGGCCCTGCTGGCCCCGCGGGCGGCAATGGCAGCCCCGACACCCCCGCCCAGGTGCTGGCCAAGCTGGTGCAGGTGGACGGCGTGGGCAGCGGGCTGGACGCCGACCGCCTCGATGGCCTCGACTCGGCCCAGTTCATGCGCGCCGATCAGGACACCGCCACGGTGGGCCGCCTGGGCGCGGGCAACGGGCTGCGGGTCTCCGCCGCCAACCGCGACATCGTCAATGTCGTGGGCGGGGTGGCCGGGGACGAAGGCCGCCTGCTGCGCCTCGAAGCCCAGGACGATGTGTCCGAGGGCGGCCACCTGCACCTCGACGGCGCCGGCAACGACCAGGACTGGGCCATCGACACCCAGCAGGGCAACCTGCGCATCTACGAGCCCAGCCCCTCCCGCGACCAGGCCCGCCGCGACGGCAACCTGCTGATCTTCCGGCCGGGTGGCCAGGTCAACGTCAACATCAGCGGCGATCTGACGGTGGGCGCCCTCAACGCGGGCGGCCTCACCATCGCCGGCCGCCCCATCCTCGACGGCAACGGCTTGCTCAACCAGGCCCAGTGGGACCTCTACGCCCAGGTCCGGGTGCTCACCAATACCGTGGGCAACCCCGACCACCACATGTACCTGAACTACCCTACCCGCGCGGATTCACGGACCTTTTTGTACAACGATCCGGTCATCACCGGCTCGCTGACGGTCAACGGCAACGTCCTCCTGGGCGGCGGCACGATCTTCGATGTGGGCGTGACCTACACCTGCGAGTCGGGTGGCGGAGCGCTGGGCAACTGCCCCAACAGCGGGCTGTGGACCTTCGACAAGATCGTGTTGGAGCACAACCAGGCCGACGTGCCCGCGCGCATGAACGCCACCCCCAATGGCTCGCTCAACCTGGAAGGCCAGGTCCTGGCCGATGGGGACATCACCACCAACGGTGCCCTGCGAGCGGGCGGCAACGTCTACCTGGGGGGCAGCACCCTCTTTGATGTGGGCGTGACCTACACCTGCGAGTCGGGTGGCGGGGCGCTGGGCAACTGCCCCAACGGCGGCTCGTGGACCTTCGACAAGATCGTGTTGGAGCACAACCACGCTGACGTGCCCGCCCGCATGGCGGCCATTCCGGTGGGTTCCATCAACGTCGAAGGCCAGATCCGCGCCGATGGTGCCATCATCTCGCTCAACAACGTGGTGGCCACCGGCCAGCTCCAGGCGGGCGCCTCCACGCTGTCCGCCGGCCTGTTGCAGCTGGGCCCCGGCGCCAACGAGCGCCTGAGCGCGGCCCAGCTCGCCACCTTGGTGGGTGGCGGCAACGCCGATGCGCTGCACACCCACGCGGGCCTGGGGGGCAAGAAGCCCTGGCGCAATATCGGAAATCTCAATGATTTCTTTAATGTGCGCGCGCAGTACCCCTTCACCGACTACGAGTTCGGCGTCACCTACAATACCAACTCAGTCCTGCCGGTGGTGTTCAATAACTGGAACGGCGGCTGGCGGGTGACCGGCCAGTACGACTACATCGTGGGCGACCGCTTCCCCTGGGAGGGTGGCAACAGCTTCACCCACGGCGGCTCGGCGTGGTTCTTTGGCACCCAGGGGGTGGCCGACGACGCCTGCAACAACGCGGGGAGCTGGTACCAGTACTACTACTACCACTACGGCAACCCCAACCCCGACAACAGCCACGGCGACACGCGGTGGTTCTCCAGCAACGCCTGCAGCGTGCCCACCCTCTATGTGCGGGACCTGTGATGGCGCTCGGAAATATCAATCAAATCGAGCGCTTGGCTCCCCGGGTGCGCCTGTTTGCGCTGTGCCTGGCCTTGGGCCTGACCGCCTGCGACAGCGGCGCCGACGGCGGGGCCTCCACCACCGACGCTGCCCAGGCCGACATGCGCCTGCCCGGCACCGACCTGGGTGAAGGCGGCGCGGACGGTGGCAATCCCCTCGTGGACCAGGGGCCGCCCGTTGATGGCACGCCGCCCCCACCGCCCGACGCCAGCGTGCCCACCGACGCGCCCGACGCCGGCCCGCCACCACCCGACGGTGACGGCGATGGCGTGCCCGATGCCGCCGACAACTGCCCCGAGCTGCCCAACCCCCAGCAGGACGACGCCGACGGCGACGGCCAGGGGGACGCCTGTGACGCCTGCGCCGCGGGCGACAACGGCCAGGACACCGACACCGACGGCGTGCCCGACGCCTGCGACACCTGCCCGCTGGTGGCCAACCCCGAGCAGACCGATACCGACGGCGACGGCATCGGCGACGCCTGCGAGGCGGCGCCCATGGACACCGACGGTGATGGCGTGCTGGACGCCGAGGACAACTGCCCCCAGGTGCCCAACGCCGATCAGGCGGACACCGATCGCGACGGGGTGGGTGACGCCTGCGCTTTTGCCGATCGCGACGGCGACCGCGTGCCCGACGCCCGGGACAACTGCGTGGACGTGGCCAACCCCGATCAGGCCGACACCGATCGGGACGGCACCGGCGACGCCTGCCAGATCCCGCGGGACGACCGCGACGGCGACGGCGTGCCCGATGCCCGCGACAACTGCCCCGACGTGGTCAACCCCGACCAGCGCGACCGCGACCAGGACGGCGTCGGCGACGCCTGCGAAGGCGCCATGCAGGGCATGGACACCGACGGCGACGGCATCGTGGACGCCGAGGACAACTGCCCGCAGGTGCCCAACGCCTTGCAGGAGGACGCCGACAACGACGGCGTGGGCGACGCTTGCGCCTTCCCGCCGCCCGACCTGGATGGCGACCAGGTGCCCGATTTTGCTGACAATTGCATCCTGACCCCCAACCGCGATCAGGCCGATCGCGACGGCGATGGCATCGGTGACGCCTGCGACCCCGACGGTCCGGTGGACCCGCCGCCCGTCGACGCTGACGGCGATGGCCGGCCCGACGCCACCGACAACTGCCTGCGGATCGCCAACCCCGATCAGGGCGACTTCGACCGCGACGGCGTGGGCGACGCCTGCGACAACTGCCCCGGCATCCCCAACCCCAACCAGGCCGATGCCGACGGCGACGGCAACGGCGACGTCTGCCAGGCCGCCTTCGACTTCGACGGCGATGGGGTGAACGACGACGTGGACAACTGCCCCGGCCAGGGCAACCCCGACCAGCGCGACACCGACTTCGACGGCGTCGGCGACGTGTGCGACCCCATCTTCGACCAGGACGGTGACGGCCTCCTCGACGGCCGCGACAACTGCCCCCGCGTGGCCAACCCCGACCAGCGCGACGCCAACGGCGACGGCATCGGCGACGCCTGCGCCAACGGCCCCGACGGCGACGGCGACGGCGTGCCCGACGCCCGCGACAACTGCCCCGTCAACCCCAACCCCAACCAGGCCGACGCCGACGGCGACGGCATCGGCGACGTCTGCGAGCTGGGCAACGACATCGACGGCGACGGCATCCCCGACGCCATGGACAACTGCCCGCGTGTCCCCAACCTCGACCAGCGCGACGCCAACAACAACGGCATCGGCGACGCCTGCGAGTAGGCCACGCCCGGCCAGCCTGCTACCACGCAACCCAGCGAAAACACGGGCGATTTCATCCAGGTGGTTGGGCACACCTCACCCCACCCCCGCGTCCCACGGACCGCCAGCCTCCAACCCACCTGGCCCTCCACACATCAGCGAAAACACTGACCTTTGCCCGCCCCCGCAACTCCGCCGCCCCCACAGCGTCCAACCCCCGTCACCCCCCGCCGGGAGGTCAACCGTGACCGCGTTCGCCCTCCTCATCCTCCTCGCCCAGCCCGCCGCCCACACCATCGCGGGCATCACCCACGTCCAGCAGGGCGAGGCCCCGTTCTGCGCGGCGGCGGCGGGGTTGATGGGGGCCAGCCGGATCGGCCCCATTCCTGAGCTCCTGCCCTTTGTGCGGGCGCTGCCAGTGGCGGTGGATGGCATTCCCTGGCTGGAGCTGGCCGAGGCCCTGCGCCCCCTCGGCACCGAGGCGCGGGTGGTGCTCATGACCTACGATGAGCTGCGCACCGCGCTGGCGGCCGACATCCCGGTCATCCTGGCGGTGCGCGCGTCCCGGGGGCGCCACGCGGTGCTCGCGACGGGCTATCAGGGCGAGCGCTTTGAGATTCACGATCCCGCGTTGCCCACGCCGGTGCATTGGGATCGCCCCGAGCTCGTGCGCCGCTGGTCGGGCCGCCAGGCGGTGGTGCTGATGCCGCTGGCAGCGATGTGTGGGCCGGACCGCCCCGTGCCCTGCGCTGATCCGCGCCTGCCGCTGGGCGATTGGCGCGCCCAGGACGCCCGCTACCGCGCGCTGGAGTGGGCCCTGCGCGCCGAGCGCTTGGAGACCCCCAGCGCCGATATGTTGGCGCTGTACGACCGCGCCGTGGAGGCCGCGCCCACCATCGCGCCCATCCGCTACAACCGGGCGCGGGTGCGCTTCGCCCTGGGCCAGGCCGAAGGGGGGTGTGCCGATCTGCGCGCCGCTACGGCTGCGGATGGGCGATGGCTGCTCCCGGCGAGCGCGGCGGCGGCGGCGGGGTGTCTACCGGCGGCAATGGGAGAGGCGGCTGGGCCACCCCTGCCGCCGGCTCCGGGTTCTTTTGAAGCGCCGCCTCCGCCGCCTTCACCCGATCCGCCTCCCCCGGCAGGGGACGCGCCACCGCCAGGTAGCGCTCCAGAAGCGTCCGTGGGGATTGACCCAGCGCCACCGCCACCACCGCCTGCTGATAGATGATCTCGGGCACCGCCTGCGCCCAGGGGGCCAGCGTCTCCAGCACCCGGCCCGCCTCGGCGTGCTCCCCGCCCGCGGTCAGCGCGATGGCGGCCGACAACAGCGTGCGTGGCTCCGGCTCCAACCCATAGGCCTGCTGGTAGGTGCGCGCCGCCAGCCCAAAGCGCTTGAGGTGGAAGTGGGCGGCCGCCACCAGGCGCATGCCCTCGGCCTGCTGGGCCGCGGGCAGCGGGGCCCGCAGCGCGTTCTCCAGGTGGGGCAGGGCCTCCGCCCACATCTCCTGCTTGAGGAACAACCGACCCAGATCCAGCTCCGCTGCCCGCCCGGCCCCCGCGGCCGTGGCCCGCTGCAGCGCCTCGATGGCCGCCTCCGTCCGCCCACCCGCCGCGTAGGTCAGCCCCAGGCGATACAGCCCGGGCCCAAACGCCGGCCGCGCCCGCGCCAGCCCTTCGAGGAGCTCCTGCGCCTCGGCCACGCGGCCTTCCTCCAGGCGCAACGCGCCCGCATGCCATTGAAACCACGGTGTTTTTTCGCCGGCCGCCAGCTTCGACACCAGCGCATCGGCCTCCGCCCGCTCGCCCCGGGCCCGGGCGAGGACCAGCCGGAGAATAGGCGCCGCGGCCTGCGACTCAGCCGAAGTGCTCGCCTCCAGCTCCGTGGCCAGCGCGCCCAGCATCTCCAGTTGATCCCGCTCCGGTAGGTCCGCCGCTGCGATGCACGCCAGCGCCCGAGCGCGCCGCGCCGCATCCTGCGCCCCCACGGCCGCCGCCCCCGGGTTGAGCAGCGCTGCCCGCTCATAGGCCAGCGCCGCGGCAGGATAGCCTCCCTCGGCCTCCAGCGCCTGCCCCCGCGCCCAGGCGGCCTGCGCCTCCGCCTCACCGGCCGGCGGCCGCCACACCCCCCAGGCCACCAGACCCAGGGTCGCACACTGCACCACGAGGAGGATTCGGTTCATGGTCCAGGTCTACCGCCTCTGCGGGCGCCTGTCAGCAACCGCCGTGCGTGCCGGGTGCCATGTGCCGCTGCGGTCGGCCGTTGGGGAGCCTCACTCCGGGGCCACGACCGTGCTGCTCTCGATGTTGATCATGGTCTGCGACATGAGGCGCCCATTGACCGATGCACCGGTGTGCAGCCGAATGAGCGTTTGCGCCAGGAGCGTGCCTTCGAGGTGGGCGGTGGTGCCCAGGTCAACGGCCCCCGAGACCTGCCAGAAGACATTCTCGGAGCGCGCTCCGCCTTCGAGGATCACCGCAACGCCCTCGCTCACGGTCAGGCCGCCAGCGATCTGAAAGATCCAAACGTCGGTGGGTGCTCCGGTGAGCACCACGTTGGTGGGGAGCAGCAGGCCCGAGCCCCACTTGTAGACGCCGGGTCCGAGGGTAAAGCCCCCGATATCCCCCGCGCCCAGCTCGGTCACATCGGGCGCGCGCCCGGCGGCGTCGGTGAAGGCCAGCTCCATGTCGCTGATGGCCTGCGTCATGTTCGCGGGGGTGGGGGGCGCGTAGTTGGCCGCGTAGACCTGGCCGACCACCTGGGTGGAGGTGGCAAACACGTTGGTGGCGTCGGCCGTCAGCGAGAATCCAGTGATGAAGGTGGCGGCGGCGGGGCTGATGCCCAGGTTGCCGACGATCATCGACTCCGGGACGGTGGAGATGGCGGTCTTGGCCAGCACCGCAAACTGCTCGGCCTGGCCCAGGTTCACGGGGAGAGCGTGGCCGCCCCCGCCCTGGTCCGGTCTCAAGCTGCCGTCAAATAGGTCGCCGTCGCGCTCCGAGGCGTCTGGCCCGCCCGCGCCGGCGTCCGGAACCACGGCGTCGCTCGTCTGGGCGTCGCTCGTCTGGGCGTCGCTCGTCCGGGCGTCGCTCGTCCGGGCGTCGCTCGTCCGGGCGTCGCTCGTCCGGGCGTCGCTTGCTCGGGCGTCGCTCGCGCCTCCATCGGGCGTGTCGGCGTCCGATGTGCTGCACGCGACCGCTGCCAAGATCAAGAGCATCAGGCTGCCGGCGGTGGCCGGTATCCCCCCGAATCTGAACATATTCAACTTCCTTGCTGGTGCATGCGGTCGACCCGCCACCCTGAACTGTGGACTGGTGTGCCAGGAGGAGGGCGTGCGCAAGCGGCGTGCCGGCCGCCAGCCCGCCATTTTGGGTCGGGCGGCGGGGCGCTGCCTGCAATTTGATGGATTCTGTTCATCAAATTGACCAAATGGGGGGGCGGCCGGGGGGCGATGTGTGATGCAATCACGGGATATACAAACGTGTGATTAGATGACATGGGTGGGGCTGAGCGGATCACCGGAGGCGGGATCGGCCGGCGCATGCGTCGCCTTCTTCCGCGGGTTGGGCGAGGCGTCGCATCTTCTTGCAATTCGATTGCAGATTCGGCTATTGCAATGGCGTTGCAAGAAGGAGCGGTATGCGACGGCTTTGGATGCTCGGTCTGTGGGGTCACGCGTGGGCACAAGAGGCGCCCGCGCTCAGTCCGGAAGAGCAGGCGGCGCTGCAAGCGGCCTTTGCGCAGCCCGCCACTGCGGCCCCCACGCCGCAACCCGGCGGGGCCGCCTCGGCCAACCCGGACATCGCGCTCATCCTGGATGTGGCGGCGGCCTGGTTCTCCGACGAGCCTGACCAGCGCGGGGGGCATGATCCCCAGGCCACCGGCTTCAACCTGCAGCAGCTTGAGCTGCAATTCCAACACAATGTGGATCCGTTCTTCGGCTTCCAGGCGAATTTGGTCTTTGGTCCCGAGGGGTTGGAGCTGGAGGAGGCCTATGCCACCACCCTGGCGCTGCCCGGCGGGCTGCAAGCGCGGGCGGGCCAGTTTCTCACCCATATGGGCCGGCTCAATGCCACGCACCCCCACGCCTGGAGCTTTGTTGATCAGCCGCTGGTGAACGGGAAGTTCCTGGGCGGTGATGGCAACCGCGGGCTGGGGGTGGAGCTGTCGTGGCTGGCGCCGCTGCCCTGGTATGTGATGCTGGTGGGGGCGACCACCGGGGCCTCGGGCGAGTGCTGCGCGCGCTCGTTCCTGGGCGAGAGCGAGCCCGCGGTGGAGGGTCTGGAAGACCTGCTGCACACCCTGCGGCTGGAGCAGTTCTTTCCGTTCAACGACGATCTGTCGCTCACCTGGGGGCTGTCGGCCCAGCTCGGGCCCAACGCCTCGGGCCACCGCACACAGATCTATGCCACCGACCTCTACCTGCGCTGGCGCCCGGTGGATGCGCCGGGCCGCACGGCCCTGTCGTGGCAGACCGAGGGCTTCGCGCGCTCACGGGAAGATGTCGGCCGCACGCTCGACGATGTGGGCGCCTACAGCCAGCTGGTCCTCGACTTCGCCCAGCAGTGGCAGGTGGGGGCGCGCTACGACTGGGTGCAGGGCATCAACGACGATCCGCTGGACCCCGAGTGGACCGCCGATCGCCAGCGCATCAGCGCCCAGGCAACGATTTTCCCCAGTCATTTCTCACGGTTGCGTCTCCAGTACAGCATCGACGACCGACCCGAGGTGCGGGTGCAGGCGGTGATGCTGGCCCTGGAGACCCTGGTGGGCGCCCACGGCGCACATGGATTTTAGGCGATGCGCACGCTGCTGTTGCTCCTGTTCCTGACCTCACCCGCGGCCGCCAAGCTGAAGGTGGTGGCGTCTTTGCCCGACCTGGGCGCCCTGGCCACCGAGGTGGGCGGTGATGGCGTTGAGGTGACCACCCTCGCCTCCGCCAAGCAGGATCCCCACTACGTCGATCCGCGGCCCAGCTATGTGTTGGCCCTCAACCAGGCTGCCATCGTGGTGGTCAACGGCCTGGATCTGGAGGCCGCCTGGCTGGATCCGCTGCTGCGCCAGGCCCGCAATGCGGCGGTGTTGCGGGGCGGTACGGGCTATGTGGATGCCTCCACGGTGGTCAAGCGCCTGGAGGTGCCGGCCACCCTCGACCGCGCTCAGGGGGACATCCACCCAGGCGGCAACCCCCACTTCCTGTTCGATCCGCGCGCCGGGGCGGCGGTGGCGGGCTTGCTGGGCGAGCGCTTTGGGGCCGCCGATCCGGCCAATGCCGCGGGCTACACCGAGCGTGCCCGGGCGGTGCAGGGCCGGCTCCTGGCGCTGGCCACTGCCCAGCAAGCCCGGTTTGCGGCGCTGCCCGCCGAGCGGCGTGCGGTGGTGGTGTATCACCAGTCCCTCACCTATCTGTTCGACTGGCTGGGCCTCAAGCAGGTGATG
>Ga0075163_10009045_pt1 | contig 13091 bp, 9 predicted proteins | sample JI1023141ADNA_FD_71478 | JGI IMG/M metagenome (GOLD analysis project Ga0075163, IMG submission 71478) | Wastewater effluent complex algal communities from Wisconsin, to seasonally profile nutrient transformation and Carbon sequestration -... | ecosystem: Engineered > WWTP > Effluent > Algae...
GAAGGATCACCGCATTCTCAATTTCTTTTCTTTTGGTAATATCAATAACAAAAGCGATCACGTATAATTTCCCATCCAGGGAATAATGACTGAGGCTCACTTCTACCGGGAATTCAGATCCGTCCTGTTTTACGGCAAATAAGTCACGGCCAACACCCATGGTACGCCTGGCAGGCTTTTCATTAAATTTGGCCCTGTGATGATGGTGCGTTGATTCATAACGCCTCGGGATCAGTATTTCTACCGGGTTTCCAATGATCTCATTCTTATTTTCATAGCCGAATTGCAAAGCCAGCAAGCTGTTGGCCATTTCAATGATGCCCTGGTCATTGGCAACCAATATACCGAGTGATGCACACTCAAACAATGCTTCAAATCTTTCTTTTTCATGGATCATCATCCCTGCTTGATTTTTTGGTTACGAAATTAATCAATATTCAATGCCTTTTACCATTTAAAGAGGCTAAATATGTCATTCCGCCATATTAACATCCCCACTCCTGCAATGGAAGTTACTACCCCTGCCAATGTAAAAGGGGTAATTTTTTCTTTATAAAAAAAATGAGCAATTAATATGGCTGCCACAGGTACCAGGGTAAAGATCGTTTGCGCTACAGCAGCAGGTATATATTGAATGGAAATCAATGCACAACTTACAGCCAACAGGGGCCCGAATACCGTGCCGGCAACTGCGTTCTGAATAACAGGGCGTGGCTGTTTTAGTATATTCTTCCAGTTCGAAACCAATTTATTGCGAATCAACATCAGCAACAGAACAATCACAGTTGCTACAAAAAATCGCATAAACGACCCTGTTAGTGGGGGAAGATTTGCACCCGCAGCTTCCTGTAACAGGAATGCTTTTTTACTGAATACAATTCCGGCTCCATTGCAAATGGCTCCTATGATACCGAAGAGAATTCCGGAAGAATATTTCCGTGCCCATGATCGGGTATGCGGCTACGTTCTGTTCTGCCAAGGCTCATGGTCAATACACCAACAATGGTAATGGCCATACCAGCAAGACCAACGAGATTAATTGTTTCATCCAGCAGCAAATTTCCTATCAACCAGGCGGCAGCAGGGGAAAAAGTACCGAGTGCAGTTCCATTCCTGGGACTTAAAATGGTATACATCCGGTAACTGAAATAATCACCGATGCCTATTGCCGTAATGCCCGAGAGGCCCATCCACGTCCATGCATCTACGTAAGCTGCGCTGAAAACTCCTGTAAAACCAACCGGGTTAGCCACTAAAGCTGTGATCAATACAAGAAAGGTCCCCGCCATCAACCGAAAAAGATTCATACTCGAAACAGACATGGCCCTGGCCGCTTTGGTAAACGGGAATGCACTGATAGCCCAACATAAAGCCGCAAAGCATGCTATGAATGAGCCGGTAATCGCCATGTTTTCAGTCAATTTTTATAGTTACAGGTAATCTGTTGTGGTTGATGAACATTTATTCAATTATCTTAACTTTATCGATTCTAAAAAAAACAGCTTGCTACGATTTATACTCAATGACACTGAACTGGAAACGTCTGTTCCGCCTGGTACTACCTTGCTCGATTTTATCCGGTACCGACAACAGCTCACCGGTACAAAGATAGGGTGCCGGGAAGGTGATTGCGGTGCCTGCACGGTTTTGGTTGGAGAAATCAAATCCGGGTCGCTGGTTTACAGCAGTGCCACCAGTTGCCTCATGGCCCTTGGAAATGCACAGGGAAAACACATTGTCACCATCGAAGGATTAAATGGTATCGGATTAAATGCCATCCAGGAAGCATTTGCTGCGGAAGGAGCTACTCAATGCGGCTTTTGTACACCTGGCTTTATTGTTTCCATGGCCGGATTTTGTTTATCTGATCATGAACCTTCCTATGACAAGGCCATAGATGCAGTGAATGGAAATATTTGCCGATGCACAGGATATAAATCTATCGAAAGGGCGGCTGCCGTTATTAATCGAACAATGGGGTCAAGGAATGGAGCCGATCCGGTACAATTTGCAATTGATCAACAGTTAATCCCTGCCTATTTTTCAACCATTCCAGAAAAGCTTGCCCTGTTTAAGGATGCATCTCTCGGACAAACGAATTCCGAATCTGTTCCAAAGCATATGGGTGGTGGCACGGATCTGTATGTACAACAACATGAAACCATCGTTGAGGAGACATTGGATTTTTTGTTCGATAAATCTCACCTCAATGGCATACGCCAGGTGGGAGATTATTGTGAAATGGGCGGGGCAGTAACGGTTACGGATATAGCCAATTCACCGGTTTTCGGTCAATATTTTCCAAAGCTCAGTAAGTACATAAAATTGATCTCTTCCACACAGATCAGGAACATGGCCACGGTGGCAGGCAATTTTACCAATGCCTCGCCAATTGGCGACCTCACCATATTTTTCCTGGCGTTGGATGCTACCTTAGTTTTGGATAACGGAAATGGTAAACGCGAAATACAATTACGAAATTTTTATAAAGGATATAAGATACTTGACAAACAACCAGGAGAGATCATTGAAGCAATTCGTTTTAAGCTGCTTGCTGTGGGTGATGCATTTAATTTTGAAAAAGTTTGCAAACGAACTCATCTCGATATTGCCAGTGTGAATTCGGCACTTTTTATTAAAACAGAAAATGGAAACATCGTGTCGGCTGGGTTGTCGGCAGGTGGCGTTGGCCCTACGCCAGCTTACCTTTCCCGGTGCAGCGAGTGGTTGATAGGGAAGTCCATTTCGTCAGAACTCGTGCATGCTCTTGTGGAAATGGCGCAGGCTGAGATCAGTCCGATCAGCGATGCCCGGGGAACAGAAGACTATAAGCGATTTTTGCTATCGCAACTGATCAAAGCACATTTTATAGAATTGTATCCCAACTTACCGGTTCAAAAAATATTACATGGTTAGTATGCAGAATATAGATTCCTATACACATACCAGGGGTGAATCCATTTACCTCGACGATATTCCATTAATACAGGGAACATTGTTTGGCGCCGTGTATGGGTCACCGGTAGCACATGGGAAAATCTTGTCACTTGATATTTCAGCTGCGGCTGCTATGCCAGGCGTTGTCAGGGTTTTCACCTATCACGACATTCCTGGTGAAAACCAGATCGGCGGCATTGTACCCGATGAACCCCTGTTGGCAGAAGATGAAGTTCATTTTCACGGAATGCCGGTCGCATTTGTTGTAGCGGATTCTCCAGAAACTGCACAGGCCGCTTTAAAGAAAATTCAAATTAAAATTGATCCATTGCCGGTGGTTACCGATCCACGCATGGCCCGAGCAAATGGTTCTTTGATCGTTCCGCCACGAACTTTCAGGCTCGGAGACAGCGAATCGGCCTTTGAAAAATGTACTCATATTGTTGAGGGCATTGCCGAAACCAACGGCCAGGAACATTTATATATTGAAACCCAGGGCGCATATGCCTTGCCGGTAGAGAATAATAGTATCCGGGTGTATTCATCCACCCAGGGACCAACGGCCGTACAAAGGCATATGGCAGCGGTGCTGGGTATCCCGATGCACAGGGTAGAAATTGATGTAACCCGCCTGGGTGGCGGATTTGGAGGAAAAGAAGACCAGGCTACTTCCTGGGCAATCTTTTGTGCCCTTGCAGCCTGGCACCTGAAGAAACCTGTGAAGTACTGCCTGCACCGGATGGAAGACATGCGCATGACCGGTAAGCGTAACCCCTATTCGTCTGATTTTAAAATTGGCCTCGATGCCGATTTAAAGATATTAGCTTACGAAGCAGTGTTTCACCAGAACGCCGGAGCTGCTGCAGACCTGTCGCCGGCAGTTTTGGAAAGAACACTCTTTCATTGTACCAACAGTTATTTTATTCCCAATGTAACGGCAACGGCCTATAGTTGCAGAACGAACCTGCCTCCAAACACGGCTTTCCGGGGTTTTGGCGGCCCGCAGGGAATGTTCGTGATCGAAGCGGCCATTGCCAAAGCGGCCGATAAATTGGGTATACCCGCTGCCGTTATCCAGCAAAAGAATCTCATCAATAGCGGCGATGAATTTCCCTATGGCCAACGGGCTGTTAGCGAAGCGGCTGCCTGCTGGGAAAAAGCTTCTGTACATTTCCAGGTTGAGAAGATGCGCCAGGACATAGAGCAGTTCAATGCAGCCAATCATCAGTTTAAAAAAGGCATTTCATTTATGCCAATCTGTTTTGGTATTTCTTTTACGAAGATACTCATGAACCAGGCGAGGGCATTGGTGCATGTATACATGGACGGTAGTATCAACATAAGTACAGGAGCTGTGGAAATGGGACAGGGGGTAAACACCAAGATGCTCCAGGTTGCATCAGCCATTTTTTCGGTGGATCCTAAGAAGATAAAAGTTAATAGTACCAATACTTACCGCATTGCCAATACGTCGCCTTCAGCAGCAAGTGCTACGGCTGACCTCAATGGTAAAGCGGTGCAAATGGCTTGTGAACAAATACTCGAACGTTTAAAATCTGCCGCAGGTGAAATCCTTTCCTGCGAATCTTCGGCCATCAGTATACAACATGAGGTGATACAGGTAAATGGAAATCCGGCACCCTTAACCTGGAATGATCTGGTAATTGCAGCCTACCTGAAGCGGGTAAGCCTCAGCGAACATGCCCATTATGCAACGCCTGATATACATTTTGATAATACAATTGAAAAAGGACACCCATTTGCATATCATGTATATGGAACGGCCATCACAACGGTTACGGTTGACTGCCTCCGGGGAGTTTATGAAACCGATGCTGTGCAATTGGTACATGATGTGGGAGATACTATGAATGAAATGATCGATAGGGGCCAGATCGAAGGGGGGATCGTACAGGGTATTGGCTGGATGACGATGGAAGAGATCGTTTATGATGCGGAAGGTAGATTGCGCAGCAATGCTTTATCTACTTATAAAGTGCCGGACATTTATTCTGTACCCCGCAAAATCGAACTGGATTTCCTTGAAACCAGTAAAGACAACCTGGCCATTTTTCGCTCCAAAGCAGTAGGAGAGCCACCACTCATGTATGGCATCGGTGTTTATTTTGCACTGCGAAATGCTATAAAAGCGTTTAACCCTTCCAGTCACATTGGTTTTTCGGCGCCCATGACACCCGAAAAGCTATTGATGGGGTTGTATAGTGGTAACAAGGAAGCCAGGCTTGTGGATGCAAACCAATCAGCAACACTAAACCAATCCTGAATTTATTAACAGTATTAAGTAGCATAAAATTTTTTTATTGAATCAATCAACAAAAATATTTAGTAACAGGTGTTGGGTAAATGGGAAGTTAGCTCCGGCAACGATAACTATTGAACAAGGAAAGATCACTCGCATTCGTTTGGAGCGTGAGGTTGATGCAATTGATGTAGGAAGTGATGTGATCATGCCTGGCGTGATAGATGCTCATGTGCATGTGAATGAGCCAGGTCGTACTGAATGGGAAGGATTCGAAACGGCAACAAAAGCCGCTGCTGCGGGTGGTATAACTTCCATAGTTGATATGCCACTGAACGCAAGCCCTGTCACTTCTTCCCTTGCTGCTTTAAAGGAGAAATTAAAATCGGCACAAGAAAAGAAGCATGTAAACGTAGGTTATTATGGCGGCTTGATCCCAGGCAATTTTAACGAACTCGTACCGATGATGCAGGCCGGTGTATTGGGCATAAAATGTTTCCTGGTACATTCTGGTATCGATGAATTTCCCAATGTGGCTGAACAGGATATAGATGCGGCCATGCCCATCATCGCCGCATATGGGTTACCGTTACTGGTTCATTGTGAGATAGATGAACAGGTAGCTCCGTGTGACCTCGACGGTAAGCCAAGCAGTTATGCTGAGTACCTGGCCAGCAGGCCAAAACAATGGGAGAATGATGCCATAAACATGATGATCAGGCTGTGCAGGAAACATCGTTGCAGGGTGCATATTGTACATGTATCATCTGCCGAAGCACTGGAATCGATCAGGCTTGCAAAGGAGGAAGGCTTACCAATTTCCGCCGAAACCTGTGCACATTATATTTATTTTAATGCAGAAGATATTCCAGATGGCAATTGTTTGTTCAAATGTGCACCACCCATCCGGGAAAAAGCAAATAATTCACTTTTAAAGAAAGCATTACAGTCAGGCGTACTCGATTTCCTGGCTACCGACCATTCGCCCGCACCAGCTGAGATCAAGGAGTTGCTGTCAGGTAACCTGCAAAAAGCCTGGGGCGGTATCGCTGGCCTGCAATATTTATTACCTGCGGGATGGACTGCATTAAAAGATACACTCTCTCTTGATACATTCATTCCATTACTAACGGAAAAGCCTGCTCGTTTTTTAAGTATTGATGACAGCAAAGGGAAGATCGCTGTGGGCTATGATGCGGATATCGTAATTTGGTCGCCGGAGGAAAAAATGCAGGTATGTGAACCTGGTATATATCACCGGCATAAGGCTTGTCCGTATACTGGCGAAACCATGTATGGTGTCGTGAAGAAAACTATCGTAAACGGAAGAACCGTTTTTTCTGAAGGGGTATTCATCAATGAAACAGATCACGCCGGAATGAATATTATAAATGTGAAGTAGAAAATCAAAAGCTGAATGACCCTTAATTAGTTTCAGCTTATATAAATAATATATTATGGCATTTCAAAAAGTTACAGAGATCATTAAAGAGTCTCCTTATTTCACCCGGTTTACCGACCTTGCAGCTGAACGCCTTGGTGGTAAAGTGTTGCATGCAACAGATGACTTTTTTGCAGAAAAAGAAAACCTGCTGAAACCTGGCAGGGGCATCTTTATAACCGATAAGTATACCGATCGGGGCAAATGGATGGATGGCTGGGAAAGCCGGCGTAAACGCACTCCGGGTCACGATTGGGCCATCATACAACTGGCTACGCCTGGTAAGATCATCGGGGTAGATATAGATACCAATTTTTTCCTGGGCAATCATCCTCCTCATGCCTCTATAGAAGCAGTTTATCTCGATGATGCCGCTCCTGTTACCCAATGGGATAGTGATTCGATCCGGTGGAAAGAAATACTTCCCAAATCGCACCTGGATGCGGGGAGCCAGAATTTTTACCTGGTAAACAGCGAAGAACTATTCACCCATCTTCGCCTGCACATTTATCCCGATGGTGGTGTTGCCAGGCTCAGGGTATATGGTGAGGTATTTAAAAACTGGGATGCTATTTCCCCTGAAACGGAGATCGACCTGGCAGCGGCTATCCATGGGGGTAAGGCGCTTGCCTGCAATGATATGTTTTTTAGTGCCATGGGAAATCTCATCATGCCAAACAGGGGCGTAAATATGGGCGACGGATGGGAAACCAAACGCAACCGCACACCTGGCAACCGTGATTGGGTGATCCTGAAACTGGCCACAGCTGGTACTATACAACGAATTGTGGTAGATACTTGTCATTTTAAAGGTAATTACCCCGATAGTTGCTCCATCGAAGCCTGTAACAGTGCCGATGATGAAATGGTAAAACAAAACAGCGTAACATGGGAAACCCTGTTGCCACAACAAAAACTGGAAGCAGATAAAGAGCATGAGTTCATTAATGAGATCACAGGTCAACAAACGTATACGCATGTACGCCTGAATATTTTCCCTGATGGCGGGGTGAGCAGGTTGCGGTTATTTGGAAAGAAAAAGGGATAATTTATGACTGGTATTATTTTACTCGTGGTATTGCTGGCCATCCTCATCATGCTGGTGGTGATGACCTATTTCCTGCGTACCGTTAAAAAAACTGCGGATGAGGAGGAGGAAAACGGGGATACCGATGGCCGGCAGGAATCTGTCCTGAGCTCCCAGAATTTTATTTATACTGCCATTGTGCTCACCATTGTAAGCATGGTAGTGGCTTTTTACCTCACGGTGAAGGGTACTGTTTGGGAAGGACATCTCATGGAATGGCTCAACATCGTCATCCGGTTAATGCACATCACCTTTGGTATTGCCTGGATTGGCGCTTCCTTTTATTTTGTGTTTCTTGAAAATGCACTTAATCGTACCCGTGATGTTCGGGATGAACTGGCGGGAAATCTTTGGGCAGTACACGGCGGCGGTTTCTATTATCTTGAAAAATACAAAGTAGCACCAAAAGAAATTCCAAAGCACCTGCATTGGTTTAAGTACGAAGCTTATTTTACCTGGCTTTCAGGGTTCTGCCTGTTGTTTGTGGTATATTATTTCAATGCTTCTGCTTTATTGATCGATAAAAATATTTTGGATATCACGCCACTGCAGGGCATTGCCATTGGTGTGGGTTCGTTCGTGGTAGCCTGGATTATTTATGGTTTTCTTTGTAAAACAGCGCTGGTGAAAAAGGGAATATGGTTCACCCTGGTCGGATTCGTCATCGCAGTAGGCTTCGCTTACTTTTACAGTCATGTTTTCAGTGCCCGGGCTGCTTATATTCATTTTGGGGCGATGCTGGGTTCTATTATGGTGGCAAATGTATTTTTTGTGATCATTCCTTCACAAAAAGCCATGGTGAAGGCAGCGAAGGAAGGCAAACCACTGGATCCATCATTGGGAAAACATGCCGGCCTCCGTTCTTTGCACAATAACTATTTTACATTGCCCGTGCTTTTTGTGATGATCAGCAATCATTTTCCCAGCACTTTCGGTTACGAATACCCGTGGCTGATACTGGCCATCATCACACTTGGTACAGCCGGGGTGAAGCATTACCTGAACCTGAAAGAAAAGGGGCAGTTATCTGTTTGGGTAATGCCGTTTTCAGTTGTGGTATTGCTGGCGGGTGCATTCATTTCAGCTCCCGAGAAACCGGGGGCCTGTTCCACCACCATCAGTTTCCCCGAAGTGAATGCTATCATCCAGAAAAGATGTGTAAGCTGTCATTCATCCAAACCTACCGATGATGTATATACAGCCGCACCCAACGGTGTGATGTATGATACGCCGGAAGATATCGTTAAAAAGAAAGATCTTATCATGCAACGCGTTGTAGTTACGAAAACGATGCCACAGAATAACAAAACAAATATCACAGAGAAAGAAAGAGATATGATCCGTTGCTGGATAGAACAAGGCGCTTCATTGAAGTAATACATTACCATCAAGTAATACCGATTTTTATGACATTAAATGATCTGAATAAACTGGATAAAAATGAAGCCAGGAAACTGTTGGAAACCTGTTGTGGTTCTTCCACTTGGTTAACAAATTTGCTGAATGCTTTTCCATTTAAATCGGAAGAAGATTTAATATTTAATGCTGAACGGACCTGGTACGATCAATGTTCAGAAGCCGATTGGCTGGAAGCCTTTACACATCATCCAAAGATCGGGGATGTGAAAAGTCTGACCGAAAAATTTGCATCTACCCAACACCTGGCTGGTAACGAGCAGTCATCTGTAAATACCGCTTCGCAACAAGTGATCGAAGACCTTGCAAAAGCGAACTTGGCGTATGAACAAAAATTTGGGTTCATCTTTATTGTTTGTGCAACCGGGAAATCAGCCAATGAAATGCTGAGGTTGCTCACAGATCGTCTTATGAATACAAGGGAGGAAGAATTGAACATCGCCATGGGTGAACAACATAAAATAACGCAACTCCGTTTTAAGAAACTACTGGATGAAGCCAACTGGTCGTTCTTAAAGGTTAGCCAGCTTACCACGCATGTATTGGATACATCGATCGGGAAGCCGGGGAGAGACATCAGCATACGATTGCAAAAATCAGGCGGCATTAGTTGGCAAACTATTGCACAGGGCGTTACAAATGCCGATGGCAGGATCCCTGACCTGTTGCCACTTTCCCGCAACCTTCAGCCTGGAAATTATAAAATGGTTTTTGAAACTGCGGCCTATTTTGAAGCCATGAGTTTGAAAGGTTTTTACCCGCAGGTAGACATACAATTCACCATTTTTGACAACAGCCATTATCATGTACCATTGCTCATCAATCCTTTTGGTTATTCAACGTACCGGGGTAGTTGATCTGTAATGTAAATTGAATTCAATCCAAACAATAAAAATATAAATCATCATACCATGAGTGCAACGATTCCTTCTAAGAAAAGAAAACAGTTGTTTGAAAAATTAAGAAAAGCGAATACATCTTTTCAGAAAATTTATCCAGGCGATAAGCCCGACCGGCAGGCCGTGCACACGGTATATGGCGGTGCCAACCTGTTTAAATCCGATTCGGCTAAAACCCTTGGCCTGCGGGCATTGGAAACATTTAATTTTTATGCACCGGATTTCATACAGTTTGGAAAAATTTTCGGAATGGATGGCATCAACCAGGTGAATGAAAATCAATCGGCATTTGATCTATACAACGAATACAAAGCATTGAATGCTGAACAGAAAAAAAAGCACCCTGTGCGTTTGTCGCTTGAAGTGTATAATAAGGTGATCAATAAACTTACTTCGGAAGCCATTGAAGATTTCCGCATCGATTTTGAAGATGGTTACGGAAACCGCAGCAATGAAGAAGAGGATCAAACTGCCATTGAAGCTGCATTGGAAGTTGCCAAAGGACTGGAAGAACATTCATTGCCTCCATTCATCGGTATCCGCATCAAACCTTTTACCGAAGAAATGAAAGAAAGAGGGTTGCGAACTTTGGATCTGTTTGTAAGTACACTCGTTAAAAAAACAAACGGCAAGCTGCCTGCTAATTTCGTGATCATGCTGCCTAAAGTGACCATCCCTGAGCAGGTAAGCACCCTCGTTAGTTTCCTCGATATCCTGGAAGAAGAGCTTGACCTGAAGAGCGGTGTTTTGAAAATGGAAATGATGGTGGAAACTACCCAATCGATCATGGATGCCGATGGTACCAATCCATTATATCGTTTTGTACAAGCCAGTAAGGGGCGTTGTATTGCCATGCATTTTGGAACTTATGATTATACTGCTTCCTGCAGCATCACGGCACGATACCAGGAAATGGATCATCCTGTCTGCGATTTTGCCCATCACATGACCAAGGTTGCCCTCGCTCATACCGGCATCTGGCTATCTGATGGTGCTACGAACACCATGCCCATTGGCCCTCACCGAGGTGATAACATGACCGAAGATCAATTAAGGGAGAACAGGGAAACGGTACACCGTGCCTGGAAAAAAGGTTATGATCATATCCGTCATTCATTATGGAACGGGTTTTACCAGGGCTGGGATTTGAATCCTGCCCAGTTCCCGATGCGTTATGCAGCTGTATTCGCCTTCTTCCTCGAAAGCTATGATGATGCAGTTGAGCGCCTGAAAACCTTTGTAGAAAAGGCTGCCAGGGCAACACTGATCGGCGATGTGTTTGACGATGCAGCTACCGGGCAGGGACTTTTAAACTATTTCCTGCGGGCATTGAATAGCGGGGCCATTACCGAAGAAGAAGTATTGGTAACTGGTCTTACGCTGGAGGAAATACGCGGACGTTCATTCAAGAAGATACTTGAAAACAGGAAAAAATAGATCATGCAGGCCTGGCAATTCATTTATGACAATCAGCGTACAGGGGTACCCGTTATCCTGATGTATGTACTCGAAAGCATTGGCAGTTCACCGGGGCGAAGGGGATTTCACATGGCAGTTTCTTCAAATGGACAATTCTGCGGAACCATTGGCGGCGGCATCATGGAGCATAAGTTTGTAGAAATGGCCAAAGCATTGCTGAAAGAAGGAATGCCCTATTCTGAAGTACATAGACAGGTGCATGATAAAATGGCCGTTACAGACCAAAGCGGTATGATCTGCTCGGGCGAACAAACCATATTTATTTATACCATCCGGGAAAAAGATAGCCAGGCCATAGGGCGGCTTATTCAATCGCTCACAGCCGGAAACAATGGAAGTTTGGAAATCACAAAGTCAGGACTTTCATTTTCAGCGGATATGCCTCAACGTGATTTTCAATATGAAGCGTACGATGAAGATTTTCTGCTGACCATTAAAACAGGATACCGTTATCATCTCCACATCATCGGCGGCGGTCATTGTGCATTGGCATTGTCGAAACTCATGAACAGCCTTGATTTTCACATCAGCATCTATGAAGAAAGGGAAGGGTTGAATACTTTTGAACAGAATGTATATGCTCATCAAAAGATTGCGGTACCAGGTTATGCTGATTTGAAAAAATATATCCAGGGAGATGACCATACTTATATAGCCATCATGACCATGGGATATCGAACAGATGATGAAGCGCTAAGAAGTTTGATAAGCCATCAGTATGCTTACCTGGGTGTATTGGGCAGCCGCAGTAAAATGGAAAAAATGTTTGAAGCATACCGGCGGGAAGGCATCGATGAAAGTATGTTATCAAACATTTATTCACCCATCGGTATTCCCATCAAAAGCCAGACGGCCGATGAAATTGCCATCAGCATTGCCGCAGAGATCATTGCAGTAAAAAATAAAAATCAGTAGGTAGTTTTATCTGCCTTGTCTTTCCACTCCATAAAAACTTTTAAGGCCTCTTCTCTTCCCAAAGAAAGAATTGGGATCTTTCTTTTTTCAATTTGCGCCGACATTTCATCATAGATCATGGAATCATCAAACCCAACATTGGCGGCATCTTCACGGTTATTGGCGAAATAGATAACTTTTGGCCGGGCCCAGTAAATAGCGCCAAGGCACATGGGGCAAGGCTCGCAGCTGGTATATACTTCACATCCATCGAGTTGAAAAGTATCCAGGTTTTTACAGGCATCCCGGATGGCTACTACTTCTGCATGGGCAGTTGGATCGTTGGTGGAAGTGACCTGGTTATTTCCACGGCCAACAATGGTATCACCTTTTACGATCACGCAGCCAAATGGCCCGCCATGATTTTGCCGGATGCCATCTAACGATAAAGCAATCGCTTCGTGCATAAATTTTTCTTCTCTGGTCATAGCATGAAATCTGGGGATAAAGATAGGGAAAAGATGGGTAGAGGATGCGGGATACGGGATACGGGATACAAGATACTTGATACTTGATACTTGATACTTGATACTTGATACTTGATACTTGATACTTGATACTTGATACTTGATACTTGATACTTGATACTTGATACTTGATACTTGATACTTGATACTT
>Ga0075163_10009046_pt1 | contig 13091 bp, 6 predicted proteins | sample JI1023141ADNA_FD_71478 | JGI IMG/M metagenome (GOLD analysis project Ga0075163, IMG submission 71478) | Wastewater effluent complex algal communities from Wisconsin, to seasonally profile nutrient transformation and Carbon sequestration -... | ecosystem: Engineered > WWTP > Effluent > Algae...
TCTGAGCGTGACGTGATGTTCTTGTCGATGGTCAAAGCTCCCGAAACCGACAAGCGGATGGGCGCACTGACTCATCCACAGTATGTGCAGCGGTTCAACGTGGCGGCCTCTCGGGCGAAAGACCAAATGTGGGTTTACCATTCGATGCCGCGCGAAGCGCTAGTCAACACCGAGGACATGCGGTTCCAGCTCCTCGACTACTGCTACGGCGTGCTTAATCGAGCGCACAGCGGAGGCACTGCGATGACTGTGGTGGCTGAGGACATGGTGGTGCCGCCATTTGACTCGCTCTTCGAACAGCGAGTGTTCAACCGGCTCGTTGATCGGGGCTACACCGTGGTGCCGCAGGCCGAAGCGATGGGGTATCGAATCGACATGGTGGTAACGGGGGCTAGCGGGCGGCTGGCGATAGAATGCGACGGCGACTTCTGGCACGGCCCCGAGCAATACCAAGCCGATCTGGCACGACAACGGGACTTGGAACGATGCGGGTGGAAATTCTTCCGGATTCGCGAGTCGATGTTCTACGCGGATATGCCGGGCACGTTGCAGAAGCTGTGGGACAGACTTGAGGAATTGGACATACGGACCGCCGACTGGGCCGATCCCAGTCTTGTTGAAGGCGACTCTGATGACGAAATCAGCACGGCGGTTGACGAGGAGTCAGCTGATTTCGAAGTCGAAGCAGAAGAACGTGTCCCGACCCCAGCCATGGAGACCGACATTGACTCGGTTGCCAACAATTCGTTGGAGGATGCTCGACAGGCGATGGGACAACGGGTAGCCGCCGCGGACCTCTTGAGCCAGTTCGCAGGTTCGTTCACGCATTCGCCCGGTAGGCACCGTAGGGCTGCGGCCGAGGAACACCCGGACGAAAGCTGCGCAAGCGAATCTCCTCCCAACGTGGTCGAGGAGCTTGGCGGCTCACCGGCAGAGGCAGCGATGACGAGCGGATTGAAACCTTATCTGGCGTTTGCCGAGACGCTGCCGCCGATTCAGGGGACACCGCTGTCAGAACTGGTTGCCAACGTCGTTCGTATCGTCGAAATTGAAGGCCCCGTCGTAGGGCATCGTGTGCATGATGCCTATCGAGATGCCTACGGCGGTCAACGAGTAGGTCGGGAGCTTGCACGAAGTTTGAACCAAGCAATAGAGCTTGGTGTGCGCAGGGGCGAACTTGTTGTGGATAATCCGCTTGGTGAGTCTGGCTTCAAGCCAAAGACTTTCAGATTGCCGACACAGCCGCCGGTAGTGTTGCGGCAACTCGGGCCACGTTCCCTCAGCTTGGTGCCACCCGCGGAACTGGCTTCCCACCTCGCCGAATTCGCAGGTATAGAAGATCTTTCAGAAGACGAACTGTTTCGCGCTGTACTAGACGTCGTCGGACTACGGCGTCTCACTGAGAACGTGAGAGCTGTTTTGACCGCGGCGTTGACACTTGTCCCTGTGGCTGCGGCTGGCGAGGGGTAGGCAGTGTTGGGCGAATGGCCGCCGGCAGGGTTTGCGGCCATTCGCGGCGCCCGCCCCTCAATCCTCGCCCAGACGTTCCTTGGGGCGGCGCGGGCGCCGTAGCGGTGGCTGGGTCAGCCAGGCGCCACCTGCGCGGAACAACTCGGGCGGTCGGCCGCCGCGCTTGCCGGCCTTGGCCCGTTGGCCGGTCGGCTCGACGTAGCTGTGGGGTGTCGCATCCGCCGGTGAAGGCGTGGTCAGGCTGCGACGGAAGTTGGCCGGATCAATCTCGGCCCGCCACAGTTCTTCGTAGACGTTCTGCAGTTCCGAGAGTGCGAAGGTCTCGCCGACGAACGCCGTCGCTAGGTCGGTCTGCTCGAGTTGTTCAGCCGCCCGGTCGACGGCATCGGACAGGATTTGCTGGTGGTCGAATGCCAGTGGGAGATCCCGTATCGCATCAGCGACCGGCCAGAACCGGGCTGCCGCGGCATCGGTGCCGGCGCGTGGGCTGCCGGGATCGGGCGTCACGGCTAGGTAGGCCACCGTGACCACGTTGGTGCGTGGGTCACGCCCGGGGTCGCCGTAGGCACCGAACTGCGCCAGGTGCTTGGGCGCAATCACTCCGGTCTCTTCGTGCAGTTCGCGCCAAGCAGCGTCGTCGAGAGTCTCGTCGGGCCGCTTGAATCCGCCGGGCAATGCCCACGCTCCGGCGTACGGATCGTCGCCGCGCTGCACCAGCAGCACCTGCAGGCGACCCTCCCTCATAGTCAGGATGACTATGTCGACGGTGACGGCAAAGGAGGGGAAGGCCGAACTGTCGTAACCCTTTGGGACACGGCGTCCTGACTCACTCATATAGGCACATTAACCGGTAATTGTCAGAACGACTAATATGGGTTATAGTCAAACAGACCAATACAAGGCTGAAAAGGGGCGCCATGACAAATCAGACGAGCACCGACGTCAACGAACTGCTAGCCCGGATCGCTAAGTTGGAGGCCCTGCTCGCGCAGCAGTCGGCCGCCGACACCTCGCGCGCAGACATCTGGTACCTGCTGGACCGGTCCGGATCGATGGGGTCGATCGCCGAGTACGTCGTGCGGGGATTCGACGAATTCATCGCCGAACAGTGCAAGGACCAGGGACAGGCCACCATGACGCTGGTCCAGTTCGATAGTAAGGACATCCACGATGTCCTCATCGACGCCGAATCGCTGGACCGGGTCCGTTCGATCGCCGGAAGGTATGCACCACGCGGGATGACGCCGCTGTATGACGCGATCGCAGTCATGCTGGACCGCGCTGAGGCACACCTGGTGCACTCAGGTGGCGAGCCGGCGGATCAATTGGTCGTCATCATGACCGACGGGATGGAGAACGCCAGCCGGCGCTGGACCGCCCCGGCGATCTTCGACCGCATCGAGGGATTGCGAAAAGCCGGGTGGACCTTCGTATTCGCGGGTGCAAACCAGGATAGTTACGCAACCGGCTCGGCGATCGGAGTGTCCAAGGGGAACACTTCCAACTTCACCGCCTCGCCGACAAGCGTGCTGGCCACCCAACGCGGACTGACCCGGTCCGTGCGGGAGTGGCGGGGTAAGCCTCGAAGCGCTCGGCTCGCCGATGCCGACGACTTCTGGGGCGGCGTCAAGGAAGGTGAAGGCGAAGGCGCCAGCTGATGATTGTCTGCCTGGCGCGCTAGGTTCAAGGACGATCGCTTAGGAGGAACCATTTCCGCACCGACGACCGACCTCAACGTCGCGCCCGGCTCCATCGTGGTCGTCCGCGATGAGGAATGGCTGGTCACTTCAGCTGAGCAGGGCGCCGACGGATGGTTAGTGCGGGTGCGCGGCCTCTCGGAACTCGTCGCCGAGACGACGGCTGCCTTTTACTCCAGCCTCGACACGATCGAAGTCCAGGATCCGAAGCAGGCGAAGGTCGTCGCCGACGGTTCTTCCGGTTACCGCGAGTCGCGGTTATGGCTTGAGGCGCTACTTCGAAAGACGCCGGTCCCGTACGGGGATCAGACGCTCACGGTGTCCACGCGCATGCTGGCCGACGCCCTGGGTTATCAGCAGGCGGCGGTCGCCAAAGCTCTTGATCCGCAACATATTCGACCCCGAATTCTGATCGCCGATGCGGTCGGGCTGGGCAAGACGCTGGAAATCGGGATGATCCTGTCGGAGCTTGTCCGCCGTGGGCGGGGCGAACGAATCCTGATCGTCACGCCCAAGCATGTGCTGGAACAGATGCAGCATGAGTTGTGGTGCCGTTTCGCTCTGCCGTTCGTCCGTCTCGACTCGACCGGCATCCAGAAGGTCCGTCAGAAGCTGCCGGCCACCCGCAATCCGTTCACCTACTTCAAACGGGCGATCATCTCGATCGACACCCTCAAGAGCCCCCGCTACAAGGCGCACCTGGAACGCCAGCAGTGGGACGCGGTGGTCATCGACGAATCGCACAACCTCACGAACACCGGCACCCAGAACAACGAGCTGGCCCGCGTCCTGGCGCCCAACACGGAGGCGCTGATCCTGGCGTCGGCCACCCCGCACAACGGCAAGGAGGAATCCTTCGCCGAGCTGCTGCGTCTGCTCGACCCCACCGTCGTGAAAGCCGACGGCACCTTCGCCAGGGCCGATGTCGAGACGTTGCTGATCCGCCGGCACCGGCACAGCCCGGACGTGGCGGCCGAAGTGGGTAGCGACTGGGCCGAGCGCGCCGAGCCGGTGCACCTGCCGGTGAAGCCCTCGCCGGAAGAGGACGCGGTGGCCGCCGAGCTGTCCCAGACCTGGCTGCACCCGGCGACTGGGAGCTCGCCTTACTCGGGCGACACCAAGGCGTTGTTTCCCTGGATCCTTGCCAAAGCGTTTCTGTCATCACCGGCGGCGCTGGCCGAATCGATCAAGCAGCGCTGCAGCAAGCTCGACGCCAATGACCCGGCCCAGAACGCGGAACTGCTAGCTCTTCAGACTCTCCAGAATCTGAACGAGCATGCTCTGGCTCAGCAGGCCGGAAAGTTCGCTGCCCTGGTGCAGCTGCTCAAGGACATCGGCGTGGGGCGCGGATCACCTACCCGCGCAGTTGTTTTCGCCGAACGAATCGCCACGTTGGCCTGGCTTCGCGACCACCTTCCGGCAGCCCTCGGAATCAAGGGCGAGCATGTCGAGATGCTGCACGGCGGTCTGTCCGACGTCGAGCAGCAGGAGATCGTCGACAGCTTCAAGCTGGAAACCTCACCGATTCGGGTGCTGGTCACCGGCGACGTCGCCTCCGAGGGTGTGAACCTGCATGCCCAGTGTCACCACCTGATCCACTACGACATTCCGTGGAGCCTGATCCGCATCGAGCAGCGCAACGGCCGGATCGACCGCTACGGGCAAAAACATCCGCCGGTGATCTCCTCGTTGATCCTTGAGCCGTCCGACCCGGATTTCTCCGGCGATCTTCGGGTTCTCTCCCGGCTGTTGGAGCGGGAGAACCAGGCGCATTCGACGCTCGGCGATGTGGCCTCGCTGATGGGTAAGCACAGCGTCACCGAGGAGGAGAACGCGATCCGCGACGTGCTGGCGAAGGGCGCAGCATTCGAGGACGCGGTCCGCACCGCCGATCAGGTCGCCGACGGCAGCGATCTCGACGCGTTCTTCGCACAGTTCGACGTGATCGACGACGCCACGGCAACTCTTCCCGCCTCGCCACGCCAGAGCCTGTACCCCGACGACCTCACGTTTCTGGACGAGGCGCTGCATGCGGCCTTCCACGACCTGCCACATGCGGCACCGGACCGCGGCGGCGTCGGCTGGACCGTGAGTGCTCCGCACGGCATCGCCGAACTGACCCCGCCGCGCGATCTTCGTCAGCGGCTGGCTCAGCTCCCGCAGAACTATCTGCAGCACGGCCGGGTGTTTGAACGGCTGAAGCTCGCCACCTCCACTCAGGTGGGACATGCCCAACTGCGCCTGGCCCGAGAAGGCAAGGGCGTCAACAACACCACGTGGCCCGAGGCCCATTACTTGGGTCCGTTGCACCCGGTGCTGGATTGGGCCAGTGATCGCGCCCTCGCCGCGCTGGGCCGCAATCAGGTGTTTGCGATTCGCGGCGACGTCGACGCCCCGACCGTGTTGGTGATGGGAACGCTCACCAACAAACGGGGACAACTCATTTCGCGGGTGTTCTCCACCGCAGTGTTCCCCAACCCGGCCAATCCCGAGTTTTGTGTCGTCGAGCCGCTGGAGGACCTCACCTTCCTCACCTCTGCCACCGCGCTGAAGCCCGGATCGGCGAACCCCGGCCCGGTCGCCGACGCCGAGGCTTATCAAGTGCTGATCCCGGTTGCCGTCGAGAACGCGCGCCGCGAGATGCGCTGGGTTCTCGACGCCCAGGAGGCCGCCACCACCCAGCGTCTCGCGCAGTGGCGAGGGCGTGCCGATCGCTGGCATGCGGAGGCCGACGGGATGGACTTGCGCGGAGCGCAGAAGTCGCGGGTCGGCTTGCTCGGCCAGCGGATCACCGAGGAGCAGCGGCTGGCCGATCTGCTGGCGCCGACGCAGCAGCTGGTTCGCCCACTGCTGGTGATCGTCGCTGCGGACACCCCTGTTGCTGGACAGGAGGCCTGAGCGTGCCCTCATACGATTCCATCGTCGTCGGCGACGACTGGATCAGCGAGCACTACTTCACCACCGACTCCGTGAAGGAGTCGTTTCAGGGCAAGGTCATTGAGCTGCGTAAGCGGTGGGATGCTGAGGCAGCCGAGGGCCGCGACACGGTGCGACGCCATCTGCTCGGCGCGGTGGGGGAGTTGCATGCCTCGCTGTCGGCGCTGGCCGAGCATCCCGATGGTGCGGCCGCCGCGCACGCACTGATTCGCCGCGCTCTGGGGTTCCCCGGCGAACTCGTGGACTACACGGGAGAGCGGGCGGGTACCGAATTGCGGCTTCCCGCAGCCAAACTCGCTGGAATCGTTGACACGCTCTTCCTGCAGGCCGTCCCGGTCGACTCCATCGACGATCTGCTCGACCCGCAGACCGGTCGGCTGCTGGTGCCCGGCCTGGAGGACAACAAGCCCATCACGGCGGTGTCCAAGGCGGTGTCGGTGGCGTTCCGCGCCGATGAACCGCCCGCCTTCGTCGTGGTGCAGGCCGGCCAGTGGCTGCTGCTGGCCGAGGCGGAACGCTGGGCCGAGGGGCGTTATCTTGCCGCGGACCTGCTGGTGGTGGCCGAGCGCCGCGACGACAAACGTGGCGGCGAGATCGACCGGGTCGCAGCAATGCTCGGCCGCCAGGCACTTGTGCCCGATGCCGACGGAAACATCTGGTGGACAGGGGTTTTAGAGGACTCGGTCAAGCACACCGTGGGGGTGTCGAAGGATCTGCGGGAGGGTATCCGGCTGTCCATCGAGATCATCGCGAACGACGTTCTGAGCCGCCGTGCCGAGCGCGGCTGGGCGTTGGAGCAGATCGATGCTCAACAACTGGCGCAGCAATCGCTGCGCTTCCTGTACCGGATCTTGTTCCTGCTCTATGCCGAAGCCTCTCCGGAGATGAAGGTGTTGCCCTCAGGTGCGTCCGAGTACGCCGAGGGTTACGGCCTGGATCGGCTGCGTGAACTCACCCTGACCGAACTGGTCTCGCCCACAGCCAAATCCGGCACCCACCTCTATGAGTCACTGGCCACCCTGTTCCAGCTGGTTGACCGGGGGCACCAGCCCGCGCAGTCGGCGGCAGACACCGCCGACGACCCGGCACCCGGTCTGGAATTCAACGCGCTGCGGGCCGACCTGTTCGCCCCGGCCGCCACCGCGCTGATCGATGAAGTCGGGCTGAGCAACGAGGCTACCCAGCGGGTGTTGCAGCACCTGTTGCTCTCCAAGGAGTCCAAGGGGCGCAAGGGTTCCGACCGCGGCTTCATCTCCTATGCCGAGCTCGGCATCAACCAGCTCGGTGCGGTGTACGAGGGGCTGATGTCCTACACCGGCTTTTTCGCCACCGAAGACCTCTACGAGGTGGCCAAGAACGGCGACCCGGAGAAGGGCTCGTGGGTGGTCCCGGTGGCCCGCGCCGAACATCTGGCCAAGTCCGACTTCGTCACCAGCTTGAACGAGGCTACCGGCGAGCAGGTCCCGGTCATCCACCGCGCAGGCTCCTTCGTGTACCGCCTTGCGGGCCGTGAACGCCAGCAGTCCGCCTCCTACTACACCCCGGAAGTCCTGACGAAGTTCGTTGTCTCCCAAGCACTTGAGGAACTACTCGACCAGGACGTCGGACGCACCACCTCCGACCAGATCCTGCAACTCACCATCTGCGAGCCGGCCCTGGGTTCCGGAGCGTTCGCCATCGAGGCCGTGCGCCAACTTGCCGCCGAATACCTGAAACGTAAACAGGAAGAGGTCGGCCAGGTCATCGACGCCGACCAGTACCAAGTCGAATTGCAGAAGGTCAAGGCCTACCTTGCCCTGCACCAGGTCTACGGGGTCGACCTCAACGCTACCGCTGTCGAACTCGCCGAAATCTCGCTGTGGCTCGACACCATGGTCGCCGGATTGCAGGCACCGTGGTTCGGCCTGCACCTGCGCCGAGGTAACTCGCTGATCGGCGCCCGCCGCGCGGTGTACGCGCCCGCCCTGCTGGCGAAGAAGGCATGGCTGTCCACCGCACCCAACGACGTGCCACTGGGGGAGGGCATCGGTTCGGGGATCCACCACTTCCTGCTGCCCTCGCAGGGCTGGGGCGCGGTGATCGACACCGCCGAGGCAAAGACCTACGCACTGGAGAAGCGCGAGGAACTCCGGCTGTGGCGCAACGCCATTCGAGGCAACCCCAGTGCGCCGATCAAGAAGCGGCTCTCGGCGCTGGCGGAACGAGTCGAGACGCTGTGGCAGTTCACGCTGCGTCGCCTGACTATCGCCGAATCCGAGATCCGCCGCGACATCGACATCTGGGGCCAGCCGAGGCCTGCGCCATCGCAGAAACGGAAAGCGGTCACCCGCGAGCAGATCGAAACGGTGCTGCACGACGAGAACGGCCCTTACCGCCGCCTGCGCCGGGTGATGGACGCCTGGTGCGCCCTGTGGTCCTGGCCGCTGACCACCGAAATCCAGCCGCCCGACTGGGACCAGTGGGTCGGGGGACTCGAAGCGATCCTCGGCGTGCCGCCCAGGGCAGGCAAGTTCGAGAAGTACGGGCAAACGAGCCTCGCCCATCAACTCGATTGGGAAGAACTCGACCTCGCCGAAGACAACGACCGGGTTTTCTCGCAGTCGCTTCCGATCCACAAGGCACTCGACGGGTTTCCCTGGCTGACCGTCGCGGAGTCAATTGCGAAGGCGCAAGGCTTCTTTCACTGGGAACTGGACTTCGCCCCAGTGTTCGCCCGTGGCGGCTTCGACCTCCAAGTGGGAAATCCGCCCTGGGTGCGTCCCGACTGGGACGAAGCCGGGGTGCTGGCGGAGTTCGACCCGTGGTGGCAATTGGCGGACAAGGCTGCCGAGGCGGTGATCCGGGAGAAGCGGGCAGCGACGTTGGGTGGCGCGGCGGTGCTGGGCGTATTCCTCGACGAGCGGGCGACGCAGGCCGGGGTGACGGAGCATCTCGGGTCTGGCGCTGACCGGCCGGTGTTGACCGGGCTACGCACCGACCTGTACCGCTGCTTCATGGAGCGGACGTGGCGGTCTATGGCGGCGAAAGGCATTGTTGGACTGATCCATCCAGAGAGTCATTTCACTGAGTTGCGGGCAAAGGGGCTGCGCCGGGAGACGTATCGACGGTTGCGACGGCACGCGCAGTTCCGTAATGAGGCAAGGCTTTTTGAGATCGGCAATCGACGGACCTTCGGAGTTCACGTTTACGGCATGCAGGCTGACACAGGATTCCTGCATTTTGCCTCGATCTGTCATCCGGACACGGTCGCACGATCCCTGAAGCACGACGGTTTGGGTCCATCACCCGGTGTTAAGGACGAGAACGATGACTGGGATCTTCGGCCGCATAGGAGCCGAATTGTCGAAGTCGCCGAGTCGCAACTTGCAGCGTGGGCGGCGCTCATCGATGAACCTGGCACCCCACCCGACGAGGCACGCATGCTGTACCCAGTGAACCGTGCCAGCGCGGAAGTGCTCGACAAGATTGCTGCTGCTCCGCGGCTCGGGGACATTGCGTTCGAGTGGACTTACGGCTGGAATGAGACCACCGATCGCAAGCTGGGCTATTTCCGCTCGGAGTCGGCTGTTTCAGATGACTGGGCGAACGTCATCCTGCAAGGCCCGCATCTGACCGTCGCGGCGCCGCTCTACCAGCAGCCGTTCCCGGTGTACCGAAGCTTCAAGGACTACTCGTCCATAGACCTCGAAGCGATCAGCGAGGATTTCATTCCGCGAACCAACTACCAGGTAGCCAAGCCGGCCGCCGAATACCTTGCCGCGTACCCGAAGTGGCACGGCGAGCCCAGTTCAAGCTACTTCCGCCTGGCCTGGCGACGAATGGCTGACTCGGCAACTGTCCGCACGCTTCACGCTGCGATCATCCCGCCCGGGCCGTGCCACGTTGACCTCATCAGGACAGGTGGCTTCAGCGATCCGAAGGACCTCGTGGTCGCAAATGGAACCTGGTCTTCGTTGATTGCTGACTTCTTTGTGAAGGTGGCTGGTCTTTCGGAACTGAAGTACGGCAGCGTTGGCCGGATTCCCCACATCCGCAATCACCCCCTAGAGTCCCAACTCATCCTGCGCACCCTTCGCCTCAACTGTCTGGTCCGCCCCTACGCCCCACTGTGGGAGGAGCTATACGACGAGAATTGGCAACAGGATTCGTGGGTTCCGCACCTCGGCGTCGACTACAAAGACCGTGCACCGCTGGGTGACGTCACCCCTAACTGGCAGTGGTCCATTCCGCTGCGCCGCGCCGCCGACCGCCGCCAAGCTCTCGTAGAGATTGACGCCATCGTTGCGATCATGTTGGGCATCACCGCCGAGGAACTGTTGACCATCTATCGCACTCAGTTCCCGGTGCTGCAGAAGTACGAGCGCGACGCGCTCTACGATGCGAACGGCCGTCAACTGCCGGGCAAGCTGGCCTCGGAGTACCGCAAGGGTAAGGCGAAGCCCGAAGATTTCACCGTCGACGCCGTGACCTACGTCGAACCCTTCGCGGGTGTCGACCGCGAGCGCGATATGGAGTTGGCGCACAAGCACTTCAGCGATCTGGCGGGAAAGGCATGACCATATTGGTCCGAATTGTCGTTAACCGACATGAAGTGGGGGCATACAGTTGAAAGAGATACACGGGGAAGCGCGCTCGGTGACGGAAATTCTCAAGGGCGCTAGATACACCATCGACTACTACCAACGCGACTACAAGTGGGAGAAGAAGCAACTCCAAGAGCTGATCGAGGATCTCACCGGACAGTTTCTCGACGCCTACGAACCATCGCACCAACGTGACACCGTTCAGAGATACCCGTTCTACTTCCTCGGTTCGATTGTCATCAGTGAAAAGGATGGTCAACGATTCATCGTTGATGGGCAGCAGCGGCTAACCACGCTCACCCTGATGCTGACCTATCTACGTGCTCTGCAGAACGGTCACAATGAGCCGAATATCGACGAGCTGATCCTGTCGAATGCGTTCGGGAAGAAGTCATTCAACCTCGATGTCGACGACCGGGTTGCCTGCATGACCGCCCTCTACGAGGGCGAACAGTTCACCCCATCTCCTGCCGACAGCGACTCGGTGCGCAATCTCGTTGAGCGATACGAAGACATCGGTGAGTTGCTTTCACAGCAGCTGCAAGGGGATGCGTTGCCGTACTTCATCGACTGGCTGCAGTACCGCGTCAAGATCATTCAGATCACTGCTTACAGCGACGATGACGCCTACACGATCTTCGAGACGATGAATGATCGCGGGCTGCAGCTACGGCCGGTGGACATGCTCAAGGGTTATCTGCTCGCAGGAATTAATGAAGACGCTCGGCGCGTTCCTGCAGACCTGTGGCGGCACCGCGTTCAGGACATGGCGGCACTGGGCAAGGAACTCGACGCCGATTTCTTCAAGGCCTGGCTGCGAAGTCAGTACGCCGACACCATCCGCGAGCGCCGCAAAGGCGCCTCCAATCTGGACTACGAGAAGATCGGCACCGAGTTTCACCGATGGCTGCGCAGCAATGCCGCTCGCGTGGGCTTGGATGGCTCTGCCGAATACGCGCGCTTCATTCGTGAGAACTTCGAGTTCTACAGTCGCCATTTCATGCAGATCATGGCGGCGACGAAGGCGCCGGCTCTGGTCCCCGGGCTGGAGCGGGTCCGTTACAACGCCGACCACCAGTTCACCCTGCAAGTGCCGATGCTGCTGGCGCCGCTGGTCGTTGGCGAGGATGACGCACTGTCTGTTCGGAAGATTGGATTGGTCGCCCACTTCGTCGATGTCCTGCTGAGTTGGCGAATCTGGAACAACCGGTCCATTGACGCCTCCACTCTGCAGTACAGGGCCTTTATCGTCACTAGAGCGATTCGGGGCAAAGACCTACCCTCGCTAGGCCGCATCCTGCATGAGCAGCTCATGCAGGAAACTGAGCGCGCCGGAAGTACCGATCGCTTGCGCTTGCACCAACAGAACCGTCGGCATCTGCACCGTCTGCTCGCGCGAATTACCGATTACGTGGAAGTGGAGTCCGGTGCTAGTTCGACTTATCTTCAGATGACCGCAGGTTCGCCGGTCAAATATGAGGTGGAACACATCTGGGCGAATCATCCGCGCCGGCACTCCGATGAGTTCGACCACGCTGCGGACTTCGCCGACCATCGCAACTTGATTGGCGACCTTCTGCTGCTACCCAAGAGATTCAACGCCAGCTACGGCGACATGACGTACGAAAGGAAGCTTCCGCACTACGACGTGCAGAATCTGTTGGCGCGATCGCTCAATGAGCACTGCTACCAGAACAATCCGGGCTTCCTGCAGTTCGTTGCCCGCACGGGGCTGCCCTTCAAACATTACGACGATTTCACCGCCCAGGCGATCCTGGATCGCGGGTCGCTCTACGGACAAGTGGCACAACATATCTGGAACCCCGAGGATCTCTTGGCGACCGACCCGGCCACCTCGTTATCATGACCGGCGAGCAGAGACGAACTGACGATCTGCGTGTTGGATCGACTTCCTACGGTGAGTGATGCCCAGCGGTCACCGATGCTTGCGCTGAGAGGGTGATTTGCGGGCCTGGGGATGCCGCAGTGAGTGGGTTTTTTGCTAGCGCTCCAACACCGGGGGCTCACCGTCGGTGATCGCGTCTGGCGATAAGCCGTGTTCAATCATGAATCGCAGCAACTTGTTTACCGCCGTTCGTGCATAAGAAAGTTGCGCCAGTTTGTCGGATTTTGGGTCGTTGAACGGCTCGAGGCGATTTAGGGCTGCAGAGATCTGCGATTCGAAATCGGTCAGTTGGTACCACAGTGCTGTGTCGTGCGGAAGATCAAGCCGCTTTCGCGCGTGCTCAGTAGCAACGCGCATCATGAGGCTTGCCAAATTGGTGCTAGCCCGGATTTTTCGTGGAATGTTGTGATTGACGGGGTGTAGATACACGAAAGTGCCTGTCCTGCAAGGAATAATTGGACTTCTCTAGGGTTCAATCGTTCCAGCGGGAAGGCACCT
>Ga0075163_10009050_pt1 | contig 13088 bp, 1 predicted proteins | sample JI1023141ADNA_FD_71478 | JGI IMG/M metagenome (GOLD analysis project Ga0075163, IMG submission 71478) | Wastewater effluent complex algal communities from Wisconsin, to seasonally profile nutrient transformation and Carbon sequestration -... | ecosystem: Engineered > WWTP > Effluent > Algae...
TTCGATGGCCGTGTACAACCAGGTGGTCGTCGATGCCAACGGGGAGCCGATCCCGGTCTCGCTCACCGGGACAGTGACGCGGGGAAGCAAGGTACTGACACTGGCGCTGGCCGATGCGATTAATCCGGGCAGTCTGATCGGTCAGCGGATCGAGGGTGACGGGATCGCGGTCGACACCGTGATCACCGGATTTGTGTCCCAAAATGCCGGGGGCGCAGTGACTTACACGGTCAGCCGGGGAATCGAGGCCGAGGGCACAATCGCGGTCACCACACCCCACATCTATCAGCAGCAACCCGGACTCGTGGTGGGTCTGGCTGACGGGGCAGTGGAGTACTGGAACGGCGGCGGATGCACCTCGACGCCGTCGGGGTGCGCGCCCGATGTTCCTGCCTGGGAGGGCTGGACCGAGCTGGTCGAGCGGGGTTCGTTGTCCGGGTGGCTGCCGGGTGACTACGGGACGTTGAATACCGTGATCGCGTTGCCGAACAATCGGGGTTTGGTGGCCGGGATGAGCACCGGCGGGGTCTATCTGTGGGATAGCTCCATCCTGGCCTCGGATGGCACCATTGTCCCGGGTCTGGAGGCAGGAGCCGGCTGCTCGAACAGCAGCCCCGGCAATTGCTGGAAGGAACTCAGGGCTCCGTTGACTGGTGGCCCCTTTGGGGTGAACGTGATGATTGCCTCCGGTCAGGATGGGGGATTCGTCGCCGGCTTGAATGATGGGTCGGTGCAGCGGTGGGACGGTGCCGCCTGGACAGAGTTGCATGCGGCCGGGGGATGGGCCGCTCAGGTAAACACATTGACTCCCTACGATGAGACGACGTTCCTCGGGTCGATCACCGGTTATCCGGTTGTCGCCAACAATGGGGTCATTTCGGTGCCGGCGTATGCGTCGGCCTTGCTGCAGGATTCGCCAGTGTTGGTGGCGTCGACCAGTGGTTGTGAGTCGTCGTACAACTCGGGGGCAGGTGCGGGCTGCGGTGGCTACGTGCTGACGGTGCAGTCGGCCAAAGGCAATCCGATCCGGGTCGGTCAAACTCTTTACGGCGGGGCCGGTTTGGCGCCGGGAACCGTGATCACCCAGCAGATCAGTGACGCGTCGGGCAATTTGTGTGCCGAGTCTTGCGACGAGGGTGGCGCGGGCATCTACCTGGTGAACAATTCTCAACTGGTCGCTCCCGGCACCCCGATGAGCGCCTCCGACGGGACCGGATTCATCGCTGGGCTGTCGAGTGGGGCGGTGGAGCAGTGGCAGCCAGACTCGACCGAGTTCTGGGAATTGCAGGGCACCGGGTGGGCCAGTGCTGTCAACGTTGCGATCCCGTGGCGGGACGGACTTGTGGTGAGCCTCAACAACGGAGCCACCTTCTACTGGAGTCCGTCGAACAATCCCACCGGCCACGTCCATAACTCGAATGCACTGAATTACCCTGGAGCCAGCATCCCGTCAGGATCACCTCAAACGTACAACTGGTCCGAGTTGCACGGCACCGGCTGGGGCAATGAGGCGATCTCGCTGGTGCAGGTCGGGGACGGTTTCGCGGTTGGTTTGGCCGCGCCGAACCCGCAGCACAACGGTGCGATAGAGATGTTCACCGGCTTCGGTCCGGGGAATTCCACCTCGGCATTCGGTTACCAGCCTGGCGTTAACGGTCCGGAGTTGGTGACGCCATCCGACAGCTTCACCGAGATCGCCTCCCAGAATGCGTTGTCGGGCAACAACCCCAATGGCTGGGTGCAGCAGCTGATTCCGGTCACCACCACCGCTGTTGATGGCTCAGGCAATCTCGTTCATATCCAGTCACTGGTTGCTGGGCTGAGCAATGACGGGATCTACGCCTGGACCGGGTCGGACTTGGACTTCGGTGACGGTGAATGGACGACGCTGCAGGAACCAGGCGCACTAGGGAAACCCAGCCTTGATTCAGTCCAGCTTGAACAGGCATGGGCCTACGGCAGTAACGCAGACCCGGACGCCGCATGGGGTACCCCCGGTGGGATCGGTGCCACCTACATACCAGCCAGCGGCAGCACACCGGCCTCCGGCGACCCGATATTCGGACTGACGGGGAACCAGGCGTGGTGCGGCACCCGCTGCGCGAGCTACGGCGACTATGTCCCGATCGTCGACTACAGCATGTTCGGGGAGGACGGTGAGGACCCGTCGATCCTGCATCTGGGCGACCACATTCGGGCCAATATCGACCTGTCGTCGGTCACTTACGGCTACATCTTCTATCCCAATGGCGTTTTCGACATGTTCCGACCGGGCAAGTATTCGGTGGGAATGGTGTTCGCCATGCAGGGCGGCCCGTCCGTGACGCTGAACTTCCCCAGCTACGACAGCGCGACCGAAGATGAAGAGGTGGACGGCCCCCGCGTCGGGAGCTACGACCCGACTCCCGTCGGCATCTTCTCGTTGGATGTGGGGCTGCGGGCCGGGATTTTGGCAAGTCTCGGAGTTAACGAGCCGGTTGATCGGCTGAAGCTCGCCTACGCGTACTACACGCCGGGGTTGCTCTACACCTGGAATGCGAAGAGCTACAAGAACAACATGAGTTTCAGCTACAGCCACTTCGCAGACTCCGGGTACCTGTCTCCATCGGCAGTAAGCCAGGTCATCAATAGCGGTGTGCCACTCACCGTGACGCCGTATGTCACGCCGTATATCGAGGCCTCGTACGGTTTGTACACGCCACCGAGCACACCGCTGATCGGGAAATGGTCGATCATCGACGTGGGATTGGGCTACCAGAACCCCGTCAGCTTCAACCTCACGGCACCGTTGAACCACCTGAGTGATCTGCAGATGTCGATCACATCTCAGGGCTTCATCACCGCCGGCGCCCATATCCTGCCGAAGGTGACCTCGTCACTGAGCTGGGACAGCAAGCTCCAGGTCTACAGCGTCACCAACGAAATTCAGCCCCCCGGAACGCTGCCGGCCTAGCGAGTCTGAAACGCATCAGGTCTGAAACGCATCAGGTCTGAAACGCATCACACCAACGAGCCCGGGGCTTGGGACCCGGGCTCGTTGGTGTGATGACGGTGTGCCGTGAATGCGGCAAAATGCGTTGGGGTGCAGTGGTATTCGCTGGCCGTAGATGCAATCGATCATTTACGAACAACTTTGGTACGCGACTGTGTCGCTTTATCGACGCCAGGCCTATAGGTTTGGTTGGCGTGATTGATTGTGTGTGAATTATCAATCAGCACAACCGAATTCAGTTTCCGGCGTTTTGGATAAGTGCTCTTCGAAATTGGATCTCCCCCTCTAGTATCTGTTTCGCCCATGTGTGTACCCATACGATTGAGGGGGATTTCGGCCTGATGGCTGTTAAGCGGAAGTTGAAGAAGACATCTCGCCGTGGTGCTGCGGCGTTTGCGATCGGTCTGTATTTGTCTGGGCCGCAGGCGATTGCCGGTGCTGACACGCCGGAGGATACGTCTTCGGGTGCGGGTGTTTCCGCTGATGTGTCGGGAGCCTCGCAGGGGTCTGGGGTTTCGCAGGGGTCGGGGAAGGTGAGGGGGAAGTCGTTTGCGGGTCCACGGGGTGGGCGGCCGGCGGAGGCTGAGTCGGTGGTTGGAGGTGAACGGCCGGTGGGGTTTGGTTCGCCATCGGCGGGGTCGCGCGCGGGGTCGGGTGGTGAGGGCGGGTCGAAGCAGGCGAGTCGGGTGGCGCGGGGACGTTTGGATTCGGGGCCGTTGCCTGCTGGCGCCGTCCGGTCGAGCCCGGCGCCGGCCGCTGGCGAAGCGGGTGTTGATGTTGATGACGTTGCGCCGGTTGGGGATTCAGCTGCTGCCGATGAGATCCAGGTCGTGACTGCGGCGATGGCGTCAGGTCCGAAGGTGCTCGCGGCGGCGAAGGCGGCGCCGAGGTCGGTGGGTGCACAGTCGGCGTCCGTGGCGCCGGTGTTGACGAATGTCAGTGCTCAGGTTGATGCGGTGGTGGTGAAGGTCTTCAGCGGGTTGTTCAACTGGGTGTCGACGTTGCCGGTGAATCCGGTGACCGATTGGATGGATGGCGCGTTGCTGTTGGTCCGTAAGTCGTTTTTCAACCAGTCGGCCTCAGTCAATGCTTTCCAGAGTGCGAATAGCCCATTGCTGGTGACTGGGACGATCGATGTGGTGGATCCCGAGGGTGACGCGTGGTCGTTGGAGGTGGTGAGCAATCCGAGTCATGGCACGGTGGTGTTGGGTGAGGTGTCGCAGGCGAACGGGATCGGCAGTGTTGATTACACGTTCACGCCGGGCCCGGGTTATGCCGGGTCGGACAGTTTCGTGGTGAAGGTGACTCCGGCCGTACCGGTTTTCAATGTGGCTGATCCGTTTGGGGCGATGGATTCGCGGTATTACACGGTGGCTTTGGGCGATTCGGCGTCGTCGGGCAATGCGTGCGGGAGTTGTTTGGCCAAGGACGTTTTGGATACGACATTGTTCTTGGATAACGCGGGTGCGACGGTGACGGTGCAGAAGCATGGTGTGCTTGTCCCGCGGTATGAGGCGACGGTGACGTTGTCGGCGTATGCGGCAAATCAGGCGTTTGCCTGGATGGATGTTCGTGGTCGTACGGGTTCTATTTCGGTGGACGATGTGCTGGTCAATGGGTGGTCGTCGTTTGAGCAGAAGGCTGCCCAGAATGCGGTGAAGCCGTTGTTGGCGTTCAGCTATTCCGATGAGGGCGTGGATGTGGCGGTGTTCGTCGATGTGACTGGCGTGACGAAAAACGTTGATGGAACTTATGTTTTCACTGGTGACTTGATGACCGATGTGCCGGCTCAGGATGGCCGGGTGGATGCGTGGGATTTCCTGGGGATTGACTATAAGTCGGCGTTTAAGCGGTATCTGGATGCCTCGGGTCTGGGTGATTGTGATTCGGGTGCGGTGTGCTCGTCGGTGTCGGCGGTCGGCATCATTGCGGCGACGACGTTGTCGCCGAGTTCGTTCCTGGCCGCAGGCGGGCATGACTACCCGGTGCCGATTCCGGGTGAGGCTTCGGCGACGCAGCTGTATCCGGGGTCGATGGGAACAGTGTTGAATGCCGGTCTGGATTCAATGATTCCCTGGGGGACCGACGGTTCGTTCATCATCGGGGAATCCACCGGGGTGATCAAGCTGTTCTCGGCGAATGCTCCCACGGGTGCGGCACCGAGCTGGGATATGCGGGTCATCAAGGAGTTCGGCTGGCAGAGCGGCGCGTACTCGATGGCGGTGTACAACCAGGTGGCGGTCGATGGCAACGGGGTGCCGATCCCGGTCTCGCTCACCGGCACGGTGGCGATCGAGGGCAGCAAGGTGCTGACGCTGGCACTCGGTAACGCGGTTAATCCGGGCACGTTGATCGGTCAGGAGATTGCTGGTGAGGGGATCGCGGCCGACACCGTGATCACCGGGTTCGTGTCCCAAAATATCGGGGGCACAGTGACTTACACGGTCAGCAACGCGATTCAGATCGAAGGTGCCGTCACGGTCAGCACACCCAACATGTATCAGCAACAACCCGGTCTGGTGGTGGGTCTGGCCGACGGGGCGGTGGAGTACTGGAACGGCGGCGGATGTACCTCCACGGTTTCGGGGTGCGCGCCCGATGTCACCGCCTGGGCGGGATGGACGGAGCTGATTGAGAAGGGATCATTGTCCGGGTGGATGCCGGGCGATTTGGGAACGTTGAACACCGTTCTCGCCTTGCCGAACAATAAGGGTCTGGTGGCCGGGCTGAGCAACGGCGGGGTCTACCTGTGGGACAGCTCCATCCTGGCCTCGGATGGCACCATTATTTCGGGTCCGGAGGCTGGCGCCGGCTGCTCGAACAGCAGCCCGGGTAACTGCTGGAAGCAACTCAAGGAACCCTTCAGCAGTGGGCTCATCCATGGGGTAGATGTGATGATGCCCTCAGGCCAGGACGGTGGCTTCATTGTCGGTCTTTCCAATGGGGCCGTCGAGCGTTGGGACGGTGCCGCATGGACTCAATTGCAATCGGGCGAGGGATTGCTTTCCGGAGTTAATACCTTGACTCCCTACGACGAGACGACGTTCCTCGGGTCGATCACCGGTTATCCGGTTGTCGCGAATAATGGCGTCATTTCGGTGCCTGCATACGCCTCGGCGCTGCTTCGGGATTCACCGGTGCTGGTGGCGTCGACCAGTGGTTGTGAGTCGTCGTACAACTCGGGGTCAGGTGCGGGCTGCGGTGGCTATGTGTTGACGGTGCAGTCGGCTAAGGGGAATCCGATCCGGGTCGGTCAAGCCGTGTACGGCGGGGCTGGGCTGGCGCCGGGAACAGTGATCACTGAGCAGATCAGCGATGCGTCGGGCAATTTGTGTGCCGATTCCTGCGATGAGGGTGGCGCGGGTATCTACCTGGTGAACAATTCCCAGCTGGTTGCTCCGGGCACCCCGATGAGCGCCTCGGACGGAACCGGATTCATCGCCGGCCTGAACAACGGGTCGGTGATGCAGTGGCTGCCCGGTGCTAGCAGCTTCTCGCAATTGCAGGGCACGAGTTGGGCTAGTCCGGTCAATACCGCGATCCCGTGGCGGGACGGTCTTGTAGTGAGCCTCGGCAACGGAGCCACCTTCTACTGGAGCCCGTCGAACAATCCCACCGGCAATGTCCAGAACGCCAACGCTTTGACTTACCCCGGAGCCAGCATCCCGTCACGGGCACCTCAAACCTACAACTGGTCGGAGTTACAGGGCAACGGCTGGGGCAACGCGGCGATCTCCCTGGTGCAGGTCGGCGATGGTTTTGCGGTAGGTCTGGCCGCGCCGAACCCGCAGCACAACGGCGCGATCGAGATGTTCACCGGTTTCAGTCCTGGCGATTCGACTTCGGCATTCGGCTACCGGCCGGGCCTTCATGGACCGGAGCAGGTGACACCGTCCAACAGCTTCACTGAGATCGCTTCTCAGAACGCGCTCTCCGGCAACGCCGCAGATGGCTGGGTGCAGCAGCTAACCCCGGTCACCACATCCGTTGTTGATAACTGGGGCAACCTGGTTCAGCGCCAGTCGCTGGTCGCGGGGATGAGCAATGGGGGGGTCTATTCCTGGGTCGGCTCAGACCGGGATATGACCGATGTGCACTGGACGACACTGCAGGCGCCGGGAGCAGCTGGGAAGCCCAGCCTCTATTCAGGGCAGCTTGAAGCGGCCTGGGACTACGTCAGCAATGCAAATCCCACCGCGGCCTGGGGAACTCCCGGCGGGGTCGGCGCCACATACATACCCGCCACCCCTACCAAACCGGCATCCGGAGACCCCATCTTCGGGCTCGTCTCCAACCAAGCGTGGTGCGGCACCAGCTGCGCCAGCTACGGAGACTACGCGCCGATCGTTTCCCGTAGCGAGTATGGGACGGTGGGTTCGAGGGGTGGGCTTTCGCCTTCGCTGTACTCCCTTGGGGACGAGATCTCAGCCGACTTCGATTTGTCATCGATCACCTACGGCTATCTGTTCTATCCCAACGGAATAATCAGCAAGTTCAACCCGAGTAAATATTCAGTGGGGATGACGGTTGCCCTGCAGGCTGGTCCTTCGGTGAATCTCAACTTCCCCCGATACGACTACGCGTCGGGAGAGTCCATCGATGAACAAGTGCAAGGCCCCCGGTTTGGGGCCTATGAACCCACCATGGTCGGAACGTTCGCCCTGGACGTCGGCTTCTTGATGGGGATTCGTGCACAACTCGGAGTCAATCAGCCCGTGGCCCACATGGAACTGGCGCACGCTTACTACACGCCGGGGATGTTGTACACCTGGAACGCTAAGAGCTACCAGAAGAACATGAGCTTCAGCTACAGCTCTTTCGCGGATATTGGGTATCTGTCTCCTTCGGCTGTCAGGGAGGTCATCAATACCAGTGTGCCGCTCACGGTCACGCCGTTCATTACGCCCTACATCGAGGCTTCCTACGGGATATTCACCCCGGCAGGCACACCCTTGATCGGCAAATGGTCGATTTTCGACATGTACCTGGGCTATCAAAACCCGATCGGATTCAACTTGTCGGCCCCGCTGAACAACCTGAGAGATATGGAGATGTCGGTTACGGCGGAGGGCTTCATCAGGTCTGGAGTGCGCATTTTGCGTGGAATCTCGTCAATGTTGTCCTGGGAGAACAAGTTCCAGGTCTACAGCGTCACCGGACAGATCCAGCCTCCCGGCACCATGTCGATACGTCAGATCTGAATTACGTCGCTAAGGAGCCCGGGTCGAACGACCCGGGCTCCTTAGCGCGAGGGCGCCAAATGTCACGCACCCGAAATTGGTTGGCAAACAATCCACAGGACTATCCCCAGACTGTGTGTAGAGCCACTGATCCTCGATATCCATAGGATCGGTGAAGGTGATCGATAGTACGTGAATTATGAACAGGCACAACATCTTTCGAATCAGCGTGGCTTCCGGCAAACTCTTCCGAAACTGAAATTTCCGGCTTAGCATCTGTTCCGCGTAGGAATTACACAAGGGGCGAACTAGGGGGATTCCGGTCTCATGGCTGTGAAGCGGAAATTCAAGAAGGCATCTCGTACCGGTGCTGCGGCGTTTGCCGTCAGTTTGTATCTGGCCGGCCCGCATGCGGTGGCCGGCGCCGACAGCGCTCCCGATGACACGTCGTCGGGAGCCGGTGTCAGCTCCGATGCGTTGGGCACTGCACAGGCGAAGGGGAAGTCGTCTGCCGGCCCGCGTGGAGTGCGGCCGGGTCGGACGGCTGGAAGTTCGGTGGGTGCTGACCGGCCGGTGGGATTTGCCCCGCAGTCGACGGGTCAGGAACCGGAAGGCGGGTCGAAGCAGGCGAGTCGGGTGTCCCGCGGGAATTCGGATTCCGGGCCGCGGCCCGCCGGCGCCACGCAGCCGAGCGCGACCCCCGCCGCCGGCGAATTGGGTGAGGACCCCGCTGACACGTCAGCGCAGATTGACAGCGATGGCACCGAGGTTGCTGGCGGCGGGGATGCGGTTCTGATGACGGCCGTGGCGCCGACGCCGAAGCAGGTCGCTGCCGCGAAGGCCGCCCCGAAGTCGGCGGCCGCGCCGTCGGCGGCCCTGCCGCCGGTGCTGGCGAACGTCAACGCGCAGATGGACGCTGCGGTAGTCCGAGTGTTCAGCGGGCTGATGAACTGGATATCCACGCTACCGGTCAACCCCGTCACCAACTGGCTCGAGGGGGGCTTGCTGCTGGTCCGCAAAAACCTGTTCAACCAATCCGCGTCGGTCAACGCCTTCCAGAATGTCAACAACTCCCAGCAGGTCACCGGAAAGATCGACGTGGTCGACCCCGAAGGTGAGGGCTGGACGCTCGAGGTGGTGGGCAATCCGAGCCACGGCACCGTGATCCTGGGCGTCACCTCGCAGGCCAACGGCATCGGCAGCACCAATTACACCTTCACGCCCGGGCCGGGCTACGCCGGTGATGACAGCTTCGTTGTGAAAGTCACTCCCACCGAACGCGTCTTCAACATCACCGATCCGTTCGGGCTGATGGAATCGCGCTACTACACCGTCGCGCTCGGAGATGCGGCCGCCAGCGGCAACGCGTGTGCCAGCTGTCTGGCCAAGGACGCCTTGGACGCCACGCTGTTCCTAGGCAACGCCGGCGCGACGGTTACGGTGGAGAAGCAAGGCGTGCTGATCCCCAGATACGCGGCGACGGTGACCCTGTCCGAACATGCCGCCAATCAGGCGTTCGCGTGGATGGACACCCGCGGTCGTACCGGGTTTGTGTCGGTGGATCAGATGGTGGTCGAGGGGTGGTCGGCATTCGAGGACAAGGCCTCGCAGAATGCGGTGAAGCCGCTGCTGGCATTCAGCTACACAGACCAGGGAGTGAGCAAGGCCGTCTTCATCGATGTCAGTGGCGTGACCAAAAACGATGACGGCACTTACGAATTCACCGGTCAGCTGATGGATGACGTGACGGCGCAGGAAGGTCGCGTCGACGCGTGGGATTACCTCGGAATCGACTACAAGACGGCCTATCAGAATTTCATCGACAGCTCTGGTTTGGCGAACTGCCAGTCGGGTGCAGTCTGCACGACGGTGACCACCGCGGGCATCCTTGCGGCAACGACGTTGTCCCCCAGCGCTTATGTCTCCGCGGGTGGCCACGATTACGAGTTGCTGACGCCGGGCGATGCGTCGGCTATCCAGACTAGCCCAGGCTCGATCGGCCCGGATGTGGCCGCGGGAAACACCGGAGAGGTGGACACCTATCTGACCGCCACGATCCCGTGGGGGAACAACGGCTCGTTCATCACCGCCACCAACATGGGGCAGTCCAGCACCTCGAACAACGGCGTCTACCTCTACAACGCAAACGCGCCGGCCGGCTCACAACCCACCTGGGCTCCCGCCGAACTGATCGGCAACGGTTGGGATGCCGCCGTCATGGCCATGACGAGCTGGGATCAAATCGTCACTGACTCCAATGGCGATCCGATCCCGGCAACCTTCACCGGCAATGTCAGCGGCAACATCCTGAACCTCGCGCTGCCCAACACCTTCAACCCCGCGGTTCTGGTCGGTCAGCCGATCACCGGGTCGAGCATCATGGCGGACACCGTCATCACCGGCTTCGTGTCCGCGAGTGGGGGCAACGTCTCCTACACGGTGAATACGTGGGATTCCGAAGGCACCGGAACCATCACGGTCACCGCACCGAACGTCCCGACTCTGCAACCCGGACTGGTGGTGGTGCTGAGCGACGGCGCCGTCGAATACTGGAACGGCGGCGGATGCAGCCAAACCTCGCAGGGCTGCGACTCGTCGATCACGTCGCAGGCCTACGGGCAAGGGTGGACACAGCTGCAGGCCTCCAACTCCGCGGGTTGGGGGGCGGACGTTTCCGCCAGCACCGTCATCGCCCTGCCGGAAAACAAAGGCATCGCCGTAGCGCTCAGCAACGGCGAGGTGTACCTCTGGAACAGTCCCGTACTGGCTGACGGCACCATCGTTCCGGGCGAGGGTGTGAGCGGCGGGTGCTCGGGAAGCAGCGTCGGCAGCTGCTGGACTCAACTCGAGGGCAGCGCCGACTTCGATTCGGCGGTAACGGCCATGATCGCCTCCGGTACCGACGGCGGCGTGATCGTGGGACTGGCCAACGGCTCGGTTCAGAAGTGGACCCCGGGGGGTCAGTTCGAGCAGATCGGCAGCGGATTATCCAGCGCGGTAACGACTTTGCTGCCCTACGACGGAACGACGTTGCTCGGAGCCATCAGCGGCACGCCCGTCATCGCCGAAGACGGGGTGATCTCAGAACCGAGCTGGGCGCCGTCGCTGGAATCGTTGAGTGCCTTCGCCACCGGCTGCCAGTCGTCCTACAACGCGGGGTCCGGCACCGGCTGCGGCGGCTACATCCTCACCGTCCAATCGGTGGCCGGTAATCCCATCACGGCTGGGCAACAGCTGTACGGGGGAGCCGGCCTCGCGCCGGGCACCACCGTCATCCAGCAGATCAGCGACGAAGATGGAAATCTGTGTTCGAACTCGTGCTTTGAGGGCGGTGCCGGCGTCTACCTGGTGAACTCGTCCCAACTGGTAGCACCAGGCACTCCGATGAACGCCTCGAACGGGACGGGATTCGTCGTCGGACTCGAAAACGGCTCTGTGCAGCAGTGGGATACCGTGCTGGGCGAATACGTCGAGCTTCAAAACGACGGGTGGGGTTCGGCGGTGAACACCATGATCTCGTGGAGGGACGGGCTCGTCGTTGGCCTGAACAACGGTGCTGTCTTCTACTGGAGTCCATCCAACAGCCCGGACGGTCTCAACGACGACAATCCGAATGCTCTCGACTACCCGGGTTCGACTGTGACGTCGCAGAGCACCCAGACGGCCGGCTGGTCGCAGCTGCAGGGCACCGGTTGGGACAGCTCCATCACCTCGATGGTGCCCATCGGCGACGGTTTCGCGCTGGGGTTGACCGCGCCCAACAGCAGCCATAACGGTGCGGTCATGATGTTCACCGGGTTCGAACCCACATCGTCGACGTCGGCCTTCGGCTACTCGATGTGGGGCGGCGAGGCGCTGAACCTGACCCCGTCCGACAGCTTCACCCAGATTGCGGACCAGAGTGCCCTGTCGGGTGACGAATCCGCCGGTTCGGTGCAGCAGATGATCCCGGTCAGCGGTTACATCACCAATGCGTCGGGCAATCTGGTGTTCGCCGAATCGGTGATCACCGGGCTGACCAACAACGGAATCTACGTGTGGACCGGTACGACCCAGGACAACGACGTGACTACCTGGTCCCAGCTCCAGGCTCCGGGCACCGGGGCGAAGCCGACTCTGACTGCCGACCAACTCCAGGCGGCGTGGGCCTACGGGAGCGCGGCGAACTCGGACACCGCGTGGGGTGCCGCGGGCGGGGTCGGGGCCACCTATGTGGCGGCGAGTGGTTCGACGCCGGCCTCGGGTGATCCCATCTTCGGACTCGTGACGAACCAGGCGTGGTGCAACTCGAAATGCAGCAGCTACGGCGACTACTCACCACTGGTGTTCAGCAATGAGTTCGGCGATGACGGGACGATCTTCTCGTTCGGCACCGATGTCGAGACTGCTATCGACCTGTCGTCCATCACGTACGGCTATGTGTTCTACCCGAGCAGCATCATCGACAAGTTCATCCCCGGTAAGTACTCGGTCGCCATGCTGGCGGCATTCCAGGGCGGCCCCTCAGTGACCCTGGACATGTCCAGCACCAGCGCCACGGTGACCGAGTCGGTGACGGGCCCCGAACTCAGCTGGTACGAACCCACCGAAATTGGGACGTTCTCCCTTGGCGTCGGTCTCAACGCGTCGATCTCAGCCGGAGTCAATCTGAACAGCGTGCCCAGCGGTCCGGTCGAGGTGGCCGAGGCCATCTTCACGCCGGGAATGCTCTACACGTGGAATGTCAGCGGCTACACCAAGAACATGAGTGTGAGTTCGAATTACTACTCCGACATCAACTACATCACCCCGGAGGAGGCGGCCGAATACCTGGCGGAGGATTCGGTATTCACTGTCACACCGACCGTCACGCCGTACACACAAGCGACGTACGGACTGTTCACACCCCCGAGCACACCCCTGATCGGTGAGTGGGC
>Ga0075163_10009051_pt1 | contig 13086 bp, 9 predicted proteins | sample JI1023141ADNA_FD_71478 | JGI IMG/M metagenome (GOLD analysis project Ga0075163, IMG submission 71478) | Wastewater effluent complex algal communities from Wisconsin, to seasonally profile nutrient transformation and Carbon sequestration -... | ecosystem: Engineered > WWTP > Effluent > Algae...
GGCAATCTGCTGCGCGGCGCATCGGGAGACTTCAAGAGCGAGACTCGCTTCAGGTTGCACACGGGCAGCGAGGGGCAGGCCGTCGACCCCCTGATTGCGTCGGCCGAAGGGATCGGAATGACGCCGGCCTATCGCGGGCTGGCCTATGCCGTGTTCGAGGATTTCCAACTGGGCGACTATGGCAACCGCATCCCGTCGCTCAGTTTCGAAGTATTTGCCGACGACGGGAGCGTGAGCGTTGGCACAGTGCTCTCCGCGCTCGCAGGCCCCGGTGCAGCGGGGGATGATCCGACGATCTTGCAGGGCTTCGCTGCCACGGGAGACAGCGTGCGCGGCGTTGCCGAAACGCTTGCCGGACTCTTCCCCTTTGCCGTGCGCGATGATGGCGGGTTGCTGCGCCTTGAGGCCGTTTCCGAGCATTATGACGGACTCCGGCCGAACGATCTGGGGGCATCGCACGAGGGAAAGGCCGTGCCACGACTGGCCCGCGAACGGCGCTCCGAAGCGAGCCTGCCTGCCATCCTCTCGGTGGCGCATTACGAGCCGGAGCGCGATTATCAGCAGGGGCTGCAAAGGGTGCGGGATGGCGGTGGCGGCCGCCGCGACGTCCGGATCGATATGCCGGTCACGCTCGATGCCGCGCGTATCAAAGGCCATGCGGCAGCGGCTCTGCACCGCATGCGCATTGAACGGACGACTGCGAAAATCCAGCTCCCCTGGCGATACCTGGATCTGGTTCCGGGTCTGTGCATTGCCGTTCCGGGCGATGCGGGAGAGTGGCGGGTTTCCGCCGTTACGCTGAACCGGATGGTGGTGGAAGCCGAGCTTGTTCGCCATGCAATCGTCCCTGCAACCGGAATTTCATCCGATCCGGGGCGGACATTGGCCCAGGCCGACGAGCCGCACGGCCCGACGATCTTTCACATACTGGATCTGCCCCCGCTCGAAGACGCGGCCCAAATGGCGCCGCAGGTTGCGGTGGCAGCAGCTGGCATTATGCCCGGATGGCGGCGCGCCGCGCTTCTGGTGAGCCTCGACGACGGGCTGAGCTGGCACGAGGCAGGGCCGACCGCGGCCCCCGCTGTGATGGGTGTGACACAGAATAACCTTGGACCGGCCAGCGCGCTGCTCTGGGACGAAGCCAACCGGCTTGATGTGGCATTGCCCAATGCCGTTATGGCCCTGCGCTCGGCCACTCCGGAGGCTGTGCTTGCCGGCGCCAACGCAGCTCTGGTCGGCGATGAGCTCGTCCAGTTCCGCACTGCAACCCCCTTGGGCGAAAGCATCTACCGCCTATCCGGCCTTCTCAGAGGTCGCAGGGGAACGGAATCGGCAGTTTCGGGGCATGCCGCGGGAGAGCCCTTCGTGCTTGTCGACCAGGAATCCCTTGCTCTGCTTGATGTCCCGCCCGGAACCGCCCAGGTGCGCGTCATCGCCGCTGGTGTCGCCGATCCGCAATCGCCCGGGCAAGGCCTGCTGCGTCCAGGACGCGGGCTTTTGCCGCTTGCCCCGGTGCATCTGAGGGCAGACCTGCTGGACAATGGCGATACCGAGATACGCTGGGTGCGCCGCAGTCGCGCAGGCTGGCGATGGCTCGACGGTGTTGATGCACCGCTGGCGGAGGAGACTGAGCGTTACCGTATCGCGATGACGCCAGATGGCCTGCAACGGCGCATCTTCGAGCACCCGGAAACGCGCTTTACCTATTCCGCTTCCGAACGTGCGGCCGATCGCGCGAGCGGCGCAACGGCAGTGGTCGTCGAGATATGCCAGATGGGCAGCTTCGGCCTTTCGCGCCCTGCAACGATCACGCTTTTTCTGACCTGAAGGATCCAAGCCATGACTGAAGTGACACCGCGATTGGGGTTTCCCCTCCTTGCCTGCGGCCAGGCGCAAAAGGAAATCACGCACAATGAGGCGCTCACGCTGGCGGATATACTCGTCCAGGCGATCGTTCAGGCCGTCGCTCCGGCGGCGATTCCGCCCTCTCCACAGCCCGGCCAATGCTGGATCGTTGGCACAGGGGCCGCGGGTGCCTGGGCCGGGCGCGACAACGCCATCGCCTGCTGGACAGAAAACGGCTGGCGCTTCACGCCATCGCAGCCCGGCATGCGCGTCTGGAGCCTGGCAGATGGCCTGGAAGCTGTGCGAACAGCCAGCCAATGGGTTCTCGGTCGGCTCGATGCGGAAGCTCTGCGGATAGGCGGCGTGCAGGTCGTGGGTTCACGCCAGCCCGCAATTCCCGATGTGACAGGCGGGAATGCAGCCGATGCGGAAGTTCGAGTCGCCGTGGGCGCAATATTGCACGTGTTGAGGACGCACGGCCTGATCGAGGCCTGAATGACTTGTTCACTCGCTTCTTTCCTGTGACCCACTGCACAACTGCGGCATTTCGGCAACAGTTTCGCGTATAACAGAGCTTGCACCAATCTTTCCCATTGGCTAGTGAATCGAGGCTGTCCCGAGTGACATTTATGAAAGGGGATTACTATGCGGAAGCTGGCCATTGCTATGGCGCTCACCTCAACCGCCATTGCCTCACCTGCGCTTGCGCGTAATGATGCATGGTATATCGGTCTTGAGGGCGGGCCCTCGATCGTCGAAGATATTTCGTTCGACGTTGGCGCCACATCCAATGCGATTATCGTTGATAGCGACACGGGTTACGATATCGACGGCATCATCGGTTATGACTTTGGCGGGTTCCGCCTTGAGTCGGAAGTTGGCTACAAGAAGGCAGGTGCAAATTCGATAGCCTCTGCTGTGACCTTCCCGATCCCGGGCAGCTCGGGCGTGACGAACGCCCCTGCCGGCACGTTCGGCAACATCAATGGCGACACTTCGGTGCTGAGCTTCATGCTGAACGGCATGCTCGATTTCGGTGACGATGATGGCCTCAATGGTTTCGTTGGAGTGGGTGGCGGTGTCGCCCGCGTCAAGGGAAGCTACGCGGTCGGTGCGGCTGCGGACTCCATTGACGATTCGGACACCGGCTTTGCCTGGCAGGCAATCGCAGGCGTTCGGCTTCCATTGTCGGATCATTGGGACATTGGCCTGAAGTACCGCTTCTTCAATGCCGACAGCTATCGCGTTGTCGATCTGGCGGGCCGTTCTGCCGACGGTCGTTATCGGTCGCACAGCTTGCTGGGCAGCCTGATCTACAATTTTGGCGAGCCGCCGGCACCTCCGCCACCGCCGCCACCGCCGCCGCCGCCACCGCCGCCGCCGCCGCCTCCGCCACCGCCGCCGCCGGCAGTCTGCTCGCCTGGACCGTACATCGTGTTCTTCGAGTGGGATAAGTCGGACGTCACGGTTGAAGCAGCCGGGATTCTGGACAGCGCGGTTGGTGCCTATGCCGATTGCGGTCAGGCCCAAGTCATGCTTGCCGGCCACGCCGACAAGTCGGGCACACCGAAGTACAACGTCGGCTTGTCCGAACGTCGTAACGCATCGGTTCGCGCTTACCTTGAAGGTAAGGGCATCCCGGGCGGCGTCATCAGCACTCAGGCCTTCGGTGAAAGCGCCCCGCGCGTTGAAACCGCCGATGGCGTGCGCGAACTCCAGAACCGTCGTGTGGAAATCACCTACGGTCCGGGTTCGGGCATGTAAGCCATTCGATCCCACAAGGATTGAAACGAGGGGGCCGGTCGAAAGATCGGCCCTTTTCGTTGGTATTGGCGCGTTAATGATTGACGGTTATTGGGCTGAACGCGATTTGGATAAGGGTTTCCGATGAACATTACGATGATTGGTGCAGGCTATGTTGGCCTTGTATCCGGTGCCTGCTTTGCCGATTTTGGCCACAACGTCATTTGCGTCGATCTCGATGCACGCAAGGTTGATGCCCTGCGCAGCGGCGTGATGCCCATTTATGAGCCGGGCCTTGAAGCGCTGGTTCGCACCAATGCAGAAGCCAATCGTCTTTCCTTTTCCACCGATCTCGCGGCGTCGGTTGCCGATGCAGACGCAGTGTTCATTGCAGTTGGAACGCCATCGCGGCGCGGAGACGGTCACGCCGATCTTTCCTATGTCTATCAGGCGACGCGGGACATTGCGGCGGCCGTCACAAAGCCGACCGTTGTCGTTACCAAATCCACGGTTCCGGTCGGTACGGGAGACGAAGTCGAACGCATCCTGCGCGAAGTCGCCCCAAAGGTCGAATGGGCGGTCGTCTCAAATCCGGAATTCCTGCGCGAAGGCGCTGCCATCAGCGATTTCAAGCGGCCGGACCGTATCGTCATTGGCACGGAAGACGAACGAGCCCGTGATGTGATGCGCGAAATTTACCGGCCTCTGTTCCTGAACGAAGCGCCGATCCTGTTCACCGGGCGCCGGACGGCCGAACTGACGAAATATGCCGCCAATGCGTTTCTCGCCACCAAGATCACGTTCATCAACGAGATCGCGGATCTGTGTGAAGCTGTTGGTGCTGACGTTCAGGACGTCTCGCGCGGGATCGGGCTCGATAATCGCATTGGATCGAAATTCCTGCACGCCGGGCCGGGCTATGGCGGTTCCTGCTTTCCCAAGGACACGCTGGCGTTACTCAAGACCGCAGAAGATTTCGATGCGCCCGTCCGTATCGTGGAGGCCGTCGTGTCCGTCAACGACAGCCGCAAGCGGGCTATGGGCCGCAAGGTGATTGCAGCTGCGGGCGGCGATGTGCGGGGTCGCAAGGTCGGGGTCCTGGGCTTGACCTTCAAGCCCAACACCGATGACATGCGCGACGCCCCGTCACTGGCCATTGTCCAGGCGCTGCTTGACGGCGGCGCAATCGTGACGGCCTTTGATCCGGAGGGCATGGATATCGCGCGCGCGATGATGCCCGACATCGCTTATGCAACCGACCCCTATGGGGCCGCTGCCGGTGCGGATGTGGTGGTCATCGTGACGGAATGGGATGCGTTCCGCGCTCTCGACCTGCGGCGGCTGGGAGAGATCATGCAAACCCGGTGCATTGTTGATCTGCGCAACATCTACAAACCTGACGTCGCGCGCCAGGCCGGGTTCGACTATCATTCGATCGGTCGCCCCAATAGCTGACGGCCTTGGTCAGATCGGCTCGCCAGCGTCCCGCGCCCGCGCGACGAGGCTCGCCTCGGCGACCGGAAGCGACCGATACGCCAGAATGAGCAAGATGGCGGAAATCGGCGCAACGGCCATCACGGAGAGGATGCCGGTTGCGAGGTTCCCGGTTACCGAAGATACCTGACCCGCCATGTAAGGCCCCAATGAAAGCCCGACGAGCGTCGTCGCCAGAAAGAAGGTCGCGGTTGCTACGCCGCGCATTCTGGGCAAGACAAGGTCCTGCGTCGTGGCCGCAGTTCCGCCCAGCGCGGCACTGGTGAAAATCGCTGCACAGAAATGGGCGGCATAGAAGATCGTGGCACTGTCTGTCGTAAAGGCGATCACGAAAGGCACGATCGACACCAGCGGCGCCAGAAGGACGACCAGTATCCGGCCCGCAGGATTCGTTTTGCGAAGATGATCGGCAATTCTGCCGCCCGCAATGACACCCAGAAAACCGGCCAATGCTCCCGGCCCCCCGACCCAGAAACCGGCTTCGCTTTTTGACGCTCCCAATACGCGTTCGACATAAGGGGCGGCCCAGAAGCTCACCGCATAACTCTGGAAGGCGATCAAGCCATAGCCAAGCGTTGTGTAAAGGAACGCTGGCGTTCCCCAGATCAGGCGGAAAGCCGGCGGATCGCGTTCCTTCAATGCGCTGGCCCAGGAAAATACGGCATAGGCCCCGATCCCGACCGCCACCCACTGCGGGATCGATCCGGTCAGTCGGATCAGCACCGCCGCCGCCCCTCCGATCAGCAGCGCTGCAGCCAAATTGACAGCCAGCGCGCGATTGCCCCGCATGCCCGCACTCAGCAGGGTGAGGGGCGGAATCACCGTTATCAGTTCCTTGAGAAAATCGCGGAAGGGGTGTTCAGCGGGTGGCGTGACAATGCCATCGATCTGCCCGCGCACTGGCTCGCGCAAAGTTGAAACCCAAAGCGCGAGAAGCAAGCCGGGGATGCCAACCGTCATGAAGGCCGCCTGCCAGCCGGCCAGTCCCATCGGTCCAGAACGCGCGGGAAATGCGGCATCCCAACGCTCGACGATCTGGCCCCCGATCAGCAGGGAGAGCCCGCCGCCGAGGTAAAGGCCGGAGGAATATATGGCGAGGGCCGTCGCGCGCTTTTCCTTTGGAAACCAGTCGGACAGCAACGAATAGGCTGAGGGGCTTGCCGTGGCTTCGCCGATTCCCACGCCAACCCGCGCCCCGGCGAGCATCGTTCCATTCTTCGCAAGGCCAGACACTGCCGTCATCACGGACCAGAGGCTCAGCCCGAGGGTCAGCAGTCGGGTCCGGCTCCAGCCGTCTGCCAGCTTCCCAAGGGGAATGCCGAACAGCGAATAGAAGACGCCGAATGCCGTGCCATAGAGAAACCCAAGATCGGCGTCGGTCAGATCAAGGTCGCGTTTTATGTCATTGGCGAGGATCGAGATGATCTGGCGGTCGACGAAATTCAGAACATACACGATGACCAGGATTGTCAGTACATACCACGCATATCGCGGATTGGGTTGCGGCGTTGCGTTATCGTTCAATGCGATCCTCCCCGAAGGTTTTGCCCCTCGTCTGCCCCATGGCTAGCAGAGCGATGCGACTTGGCAAGGAGAATAGGGCGTATCGTTGATACGCATCCGGGCTCCGTCCAACCTCAATCCGGGTTCGGGATGCTGCGACGAGCAGCCTTCCGCGCGCCGACGCGATGCACGATATCGCGAAATCGTCGGGCCGGTCAGACCCGCATCGGCATCAGGACATAGAGCGCGCCGGCCTTGTCATTTTCGCGGATCAGCGTCGGCGCTGCGGCGTCAGCGAGATGCACTTCAACGGTATCGCCTTCGACCTGCGCCAGGATGTCCATCAGATAGCGCGCGTTGAAGCCGATCTCGAACCCGTCGGATTTGTAGTCGCCAGACACTTCTTCGGCTGCTGTCCCGTTTTCGGGCGATGTGACCGAAAGCGTGATCTTGTCCGTTTCGAGCGCCATCTTGACTGCGCGGGTCTTTTCAGAGGCAATGGTCGAAACGCGGTCCACACCTTCCATGAAGCTTTTCGGATCGATGCGGAGAATCTTGTCGTTGCCGGTCGGGATCACGCGACTGTAATCCGGGAAGGTGCCGTCGATCAGCTTCGACGTCAGTACGGCGGTTCCAAGCCCGAAGCGGATCTTGCTGGCCGAAAGTGAAACCTCAACCGATCCGTCGATTTCATCGAGCAGCTTCCGGAGTTCGCCAATGCATTTGCGGGGGATGATGATGTCAGGCATGCCAGACGCACCGTCAGGGCGGGCAATCGTCACGCGCGCGAGGCGGTGGCCATCGGTCGCGGCAGCCTTGAGCACCGGCTGGGCATCGTCGGTCACATGCCAGAAAATCCCGTTCAGGTAGTAACGGGTTTCCTCGGTCGAGATCGCAAAGCGCGTCTTGTCGATAATTTCCTTCAGCGTTGCTGCGGGCAGTTCGAATCGGGTCGGCAGCTCGCCTTCGGCAATGACGGGGAAGTCATCCCGCGGCAGGGTCTGCAGGTTGAATCGCGCGCGCCCGGCATTGACCGCCATCTTGCCATCGGCAGCGGCAAGGCTGACCTGACTGCCTTCGGGAAGCTTGCGCGCGATATCGAACAATGTGTGCGCGGAAACGGTTGTCGCGCCGGGGGTTTCGACCTGCGCCTCGACGCTTTCATTGATCTGGAGGTCAAGGTCGGTCGCCATCAGGCGGATCGTCCCGTCACTGTTCGCTTCGATCAGGACATTCGACAGGATCGGGATCGTGTTGCGGCGTTCAACCACCGACTGCACATGGCCAAGGCTCTTCAAAAGCGTAGCCCGTTCGATGGTAGCCTTCATTGATCAATTCCCCGGTCGACATTGGTTGTGGCGCGAAGCGCTTATAGCGACTGGAATACCGCTCGCCAGTGCCTTTCATGGACAAGATTGCGGGCCGCCGCAAGGCCTTCACCCGCTTGCATTGGCGATAATTTGCGGGAAAGAGGGCCCATGACATACACCAGCCGCACCTACATCGCCCGCCACGGCGAAACCGTCTTCAATGCTGCGCGACGGATGCAGGGCGATCAGCTCGATACGCCGCTGACTCGCACGGGATTTGCGCAAGCGGATGCCATGGGCGCGGCCCTTGCAAACCGGCTGGGACAACAGCCCCCGCTTGCACTCTGGTCGTCACCCTCAGGGCGCGCATTGCAGACGCTGGCGATTATCGCCGAACACATTGGCGGGGATTGGCACGGCGCGACGCGCGATGCCCGCTTGCAGGAAATCGATGTCGGGGAATGGGCCGGGCGGACCTATGCCGACATCATGGCCGACCAGGGAGACATTGTGGATCCCCACATCGCGCTTTTCAGCGTCCGGCCACCGGGCGGCGAATGGTATGATGACATTGCATTGCGGCTCCAGCGGTGGATCGATGATACCGCCCATCTTGAAGGGGACCGCCTGGTCATCATGCACGGCATGTCCTCCCGCGTACTGCGTGGCATCCTGCTTGGTTTGCCGGTCGATTCCCACTGGCAGGCTCCGATTGCGCCCAGCCTGCCGCAAGGCACAATGGTCATGATCGAGAATGGCCAGGAAGAGGTCGTGCACCTTGGCGGGAACGCAAAGCCGGCATGAAGCGGCTGGCTCTGGCTCTGGCTTTGCTAGCCGGACCGGCTGCGGCCCGCGACGCGCTCGGCGTCTATCAGGGCTGGGGCGCTTTTCGGGATGCTGCGCCGCGTCGCTGCTTCGCCATCGCAGAGCCGATTCGCAAGGGAAGCGCAAGCTGGCGCCCATTCGCTTCCGTCGCGCATTGGCCGCTGCAGCGCATTCGCGGCCAGATCCATGTCCGGTTGAGCCGCGCAGTGCCGGCCGGGACAATCGTTGCACTCGGCATTGACGGGCGGCGCTTTCCGATGGTTGCAGGCAGCGCCGACGCCTGGGCTCCAGATCCGCGGACCGATGCAGCAATCGTTGCTGCCATGCGCTCGGGCCAGCGCATGAGCATTTCGGCGATTTCCGGAAATGGGAGCCGCCTCGTGGACACATATATGCTCAAGGGCGCTGCAACGGCGATTGACGCGGCGGCGCTCGGCTGTGCGCGGGGGCGTTGATCCTTTCGGTGGCAAAATGCGCTGCGCCGCACTATAGGCGCGGCCATGCAAATTCCCGGCAACATTGATCCTGTCACCGTACCGCGCGCGGCAAGCGTCCGCGAGGACGGGCGCGCCGAACTGGTCGGGCTGACCAAGGACCAGATCCGGGCAGAACTCGAACATGCCGGGCTCGATGCCAAGGGCGCGAAGCTTCGGGCCAAGCAGATCTGGCACTGGATCTACAATCGCGGCGTTTCCGACTTTGCAGCGATGACAGACATTGCCAAGGCGCAACATGGCTGGCTTGCGGACCGCTTTGCGATTTCGCGCCCGACTGTGATCGAGGCCCAGGTCTCGACGGACGGGACGCGCAAGTGGCTGCTGCGTTCGGATGATGGCCAGGATTTCGAAATGGTCTTCATCCCCGATGCGGACCGCGGCACGCTGTGTGTCTCTTCCCAGGTCGGTTGCACGCTCAACTGTCGCTTCTGCCACACGGGCACGATGCGGCTCGTGCGCAACCTGACGCCGGCCGAAATTGTCGGGCAAGTCATGCTCGCCCGCGATTCGCTGGGGGAATGGCCGAGCGGCGAGGATGGCCGCATGCTCACCAACATCGTGATGATGGGCATGGGCGAACCGCTCTATAATTTCGAGGCCGTGCGCGATGCGCTGAAGATCGTGATGGATGGCGATGGCCTTGCGCTGTCTAAACGCCGGATCACGCTTTCGACGTCTGGTGTTGTCCCGATGATGGAACGCGCAGGGCGGGAGATCGGCGTAAACCTCGCGGTCTCGCTGCACGCCGTGACCAAGGAGGTGCGCGACGAGATTGTGCCGATCAACCGCAAATACGGATTGGAAGAATTGCTCCAGGCCTGCGCCGACTATCCGGGCGCAAACAACGCGCGGCGGATCACCTTTGAATATGTCATGCTCAAGGACAAGAATGACAGCGATGAGGATGCGCGCGAGCTTGTTCGCCTGATCCGGAAATACAAGCTGCCCGCCAAGGTCAACCTCATTCCCTTCAATCCCTGGCCCGGCGCTGCCTATGAATGCTCCGATCCGGACCGGATTCGCCGCTTTTCCGAAATCGTCTTTGCAGGCGGCATTTCTGCGCCGGTCCGAACGCCGCGCGGGCGTGATATCGACGCTGCCTGCGGCCAGCTCAAGACCTCGAGCGAGCGCAAGACCCGCGCCGAGCTGGATCGCCTTGCCGAAGAGAAACAGGCCGCGCTGGGCTAGCGGGCAAACATCGCCCGCAGCTCGAATTTCAGGACCTTGCCCGTCGCGTTTCGGGGCAAGGCTTCCACAAACTCCAGCCGCGCAGGATGCTTGAAGCGGGCAAGCCGGTCACGGCAATGGGCCTGTATCTCCTCGAGAGTCAGCAAGGCGTCCTCCTTCAGGGCTGCGACAACACATCCCGCTTCGCCCCATTTGGCATCAGGCAGGCCAATGACGGCAACCTCCCGTATCGCGGCCAGTTCGTAGAGGATATTCTCGATCTCGGCAGGATACACATTCTCGCCGCCGGAAATGTACATGTCCTTCACCCTGTCCTCGACATAGAAATAGCCGTCCGCGTCTTTCCGCCCGACATCGCCTGACCGGAACCAGCCATTGACGAAGCTGGATGCATTTGCATCCGGCCGGTTCCAATATCCCGGTGTGATGTTCTTGCCGCGCATCCAGATTTCGCCGAGTTCGTCTATGGCGGCTTCGCTGCCGTCCGCGCGCGCAATCATGGCCTGGCAATGGCGCACGGGCTTGCCGGCCGAACCGATCTTGCCGGGCACATCGCGGGCCTCGAGCATCAGGCAGGCCGCGCATGTCTCCGTCATGCCATAGCCTTCGCGGATCACCACGCCCCTGTCATACCAGGTTCGCAGCAGGGCTTCGGGCACGCTTTCGGCGCCGCAAGCGGTTGTGATCATGCGCGAAAAATCGGTGGAGGCAAATCGCGGATGCGCCTGCATCGCATTGAACATGGCCGGCACGCCGAGAAAATGCGTGACCGCAAGCTCGGCACTGTCGAATGTGTCAAGCAGGCGACCGGCATCGAAGCTGCGTTCGATCACAACCGTGCCACCCGCGCCCAGCGTGATCGTCGTATAGGCAACCAGGCCACCGATGTGAAACAGCGGCAGGGCGACGAGCCCGACCATCTTTGCCGACGCGCCGGCCATGCCCATGCTGCCCGCGTTGATGAAAAAGAACTGGCCGTGATTGAACATCACGCCCTTTGGCGTTCCTGTGGTGCCTGATGAATACATGATCATGCACAGATCCGATTCCAGCTGCGGCACCTGGTTCCAGATCGGTGTTGCATCAGCAATTGCGGCTTCGAAAGCGCCGCCTTCGCCGGACGCATCCATTTCGATCCAATGGTCGACGTTGGTCATGCCCTGAAGAGGCGCAACGACCGATGCCAGGTCGCGGTCATGGAAGACCAGCATGCAACCGCTGTCCTTGACCATGAAGGCGAGTTCATGGGCAGTCAGGCGAAAGTTGAGCGTCGTGCAGACTGCGCCAATCCTCCAGCAGGCAAACATCGCATCAAGAAAATCGCTGCTGTTCATCGCCAGCAGCCCGACGCGATCGCCCTGCGCAATGCCAAGGCTGTGCATGTGTCCAGCAAGACCGGCAACGCGGGCATGCATCTTGGCATAACTGTGGCGGCGGCCTGAATGAAGGTCGATCGTGGCCAGCTTGCCGGGTGTGCGGAATGCGTGTTCGGCAATCCAGTCATGCACCAATAGATCGTCTGAACGGCTCGCCATTGCTGCTTCCTCTCCCCTTTTCCAGCAGGCTAGGCGAGGACCGGAATTCAGGCAAGCTGACTCGCTTGCATGTCGGGGGCACCTCGGCCACACCATGTGCCGGGGGAGAAAAGCCAATGAACAAACGAACAATCGTGGCGCTCATGTGCGCGATCGCGACCTTCATCTGCTATATAGACAGGGTCAATATTTCGGTCGCGATCATCCCGATGACCGAGGAATTTGGCTGGTCGGGAACCACCAAGGGTTTCGTCCTCTCCTCCTTCTTCATCGGCTACATGGCTGCGATGTTGCCGACCGGGTGGCTCGCCAACAAGTTTGGCGGTCGGGTGCTCATGGGCGTGGCGCTGGCAGGGTGGTCGCTCTTTACCGTGCTGACACCCATTGCAGCTGGTATCTCGCTCACCGCCCTCATCGTGACGCGAATCCTGATGGGCGTGGGCGAGTCCGCGAGTTTTCCTGCAGTATACAATCTGTTGGCGCGCTGGTTTCCCAAGCCCGAGCGCAGCCGCGCCGCTGCCATGAACCTGACCGGAATTCCGCTGGGAACCATATTCGCGCTGTCGACGTCCGGCTGGCTCGTCACCCATTATGGCTGGCATTCCGTCTTCTACGCATTTGGCGCCTTGGGGCTGGCATTCTCGCTAGTCTGGTTCTGGCTGGTCCGGGCGAGACCTTCTGCGCATCCGCATATTACGGAAGAGGAGCGCGCCCTGCTGGCTCCGCTTGAAGCCGATATCGGCACAACGCCTGCGACGGTGCCTTGGAAATACCTGTTTTCGCACTCCGCAGTCTGGGCGTTGGTGGTCAACCATTTCTGCGCCAACTGGACGCTGTACCTCATGCTCAGCTGGCTCCCGAGCTATTTTCGTGATGTTCAGCACATGTCGATCGAAGGGTCGGGCCTTTTTTCCATCCTGCCCTGGGTGTCGCAGTTCGTTGTCGGCAATGCTTCGGCTCATGTTGCGGACAACATGATCGCCCGGGGTTGGCGCGTGACGCACGTCCGCAAGATCATGCAATGCACAGGACTGGGTGGCGGTGCTGTGTTCCTGCTGTTTGCCTCACAGGCGGCAACGCCGGGCATTGCCCTGTTCACCATGTGTGGTGCGCTTGGCATCGGGTCCCTGTGCTGGGCGGGCTTTG
>Ga0075163_10009052_pt1 | contig 13086 bp, 12 predicted proteins | sample JI1023141ADNA_FD_71478 | JGI IMG/M metagenome (GOLD analysis project Ga0075163, IMG submission 71478) | Wastewater effluent complex algal communities from Wisconsin, to seasonally profile nutrient transformation and Carbon sequestration -... | ecosystem: Engineered > WWTP > Effluent > Algae...
TTTTTGAATTACTCAAAAAATCAAATTGTGGGATATTCACTAATAAGAAAAAAGACAATTCGGCTGACAGTATTGTGCTAAGCCTTTTCCCTGATTAATTTTTTTGGGGAAACTCCAGTATCAACTAGTTATTTTTAAAGAAATTTTTATGCGTTCGCCCTGTGTGAACGAAAAGAAGAGTGCCCCATGTTATCATCAGTTTATATATTTGTAAAAAAATGATTATGATAAAGTATATAATTCAAAGTATAATAAGCCTTGCAATAATTAGTCATGCTACTAGTTACGCACAAACGAATCCTATTGATTTAGATAAATCTCCTATGGATATGAGTTATTTCCCCATCAATTACCCTATACAAAAAATTCAAGGTAAAGGTGGAGCTGCACCTATAGCCCGTCTTATTTATAGCAGACCGCAAAAAAAAGGAAGAATAATATTTGGAGGAGAATTAGTAAAATACAATGAGGTATGGCGTTTGGGAGCCAATGAAGCTACAGAAATAGAATTTTATCAAAGTATAAAAATTGGAGGTAAAAAAATTTCTAAAGGAAGATATACATTGTATTGTATTCCTACGCCAACTACATGGACGTTGATTGTTAATAAAGAGACGGATGCTTGGGGTGCGTTCAATTATAATATTAAAAAAGATGTGTTGCGTGTAGATCTTCCCGTTCAAACACAAACGGACAATGTAGAAGCCTTAACTATGTACTTTGAATCAGTTACTGGTGGGGCCAATTTAATAATGCTGTGGGATAATGTAAAAGTGATTTTGCCTATTAATGTATAACCTCTCTCTATTCATACTCATAACTCTCAACACATGAAGCTTGCTACAAAATTTATACACGCTGGTGTAGAACCGGATCCATCTACTGGCGCTATTATGACGCCTATTTATCAAACTTCTACTTATGTGCAAGAAGCGCCTGCGCAACATAAAGGATACGAATATGCACGTAGTCAAAACCCTACCCGAACGGCATTGGAAAATGCCTATGCACAAATAGAAAATGGGAAATATGCTTTGGCCTTTAGTAGTGGAGTAGCAGCCACAGACGCTGTAATAAAACTATTACAACCTGGCGATGAAGTTATTGCTGCAAACGATATGTATGGCGGAACCTATCGCTTATTCACAAAAATATTTGAAAAGTTTGGTATTAAATTTCATTATGTAAATACACAACAAGCAGACAACATAAAATCTTATATCAACACAAATACCAAATTAATTTGGATAGAAACGCCAACTAATCCATTAATGAATATTACAGATATTGCTGCAGTGGCACATATTAGTAAAAAACATAATGCATTATTATGTGTTGATAATACTTTTGCTTCACCGTACTTACAAAATCCACTTGACTTAGGCGCTGATATTGTAATGCATTCCGCCACTAAATATTTAGGTGGGCATAGCGATGTTATACAAGGATGTTTAATAATGAATAATGCGGAACTTCGAGAAAAATTGTATTTCATTCAAAAGAGTTGTGGTGCTGTGCCTGGACCAATGGATTGTTTTTTAGTATTGAGAGGAATTAAAACCTTACATGTTCGCATGCAACGTCATTGCGAAAATGGAGAAAAAATAGCTCATTTTTTACGCAATCATCCCAAAGTAAATAAAGTATATTGGTGTGGATTTGAGGATCATCCTAACCATGCTGCTGCTAAAAAACAAATGCGAGGTTTTGGAGGCATGATGAGTTTTACCTTAAAAGATGAAGGTGTAGAAAATGTAAAACGTGTACTATCATCAACAAAAATATTTGCATTAGCTGAAAGCCTTGGTGGTGTTGAATCCTTAATCAACCACCCCGCTTCTATGACACATGCATCTATTCCTAAAGAAGAAAGAATAAAAAATGGATTAACAGACTCTTTAATTCGATTAAGCGTTGGCATTGAAGATGTAGATGATTTAATGGCTGATTTAAAACAAGCTATTGGATAGAGATAAATTTTTAAAGATTAATTTCATATCAGTGAAAATCTGTTTAATCTGTGTCATCAGTGTGCTATTTTAACTAACATCATTGCAATTATTGCATTAATTATTGTAACTTGACAAAAACATATATTTATGTTAATGAATATTGATAACATATTACAACTCAGCACAGCTGAAAAAATTTTAATTGTAGAAAAAATTTGGGATAATATAGCAGAAAATACTATTGGAAAAAAATTGTCCTCTACTCAAATAAAGGAATTAGACAAAAGAATTAAAAATGCCAACCAACACCCAGAACGGCTCGTGGAATGGGAAACTGTAAAATCTAAAATGAAAAATGTAAAAAAATAAAAATATTTTTCTCATGCCTCGCATTTTATTTACACCAGAAGCGGAGAAAGAAATATTAGATTCATTTTTTTGGTACGAGAATGAAAGGGAGGGTTTAGGTCAGTCTTTCAAGCTTTGCCTAGATGCGGCTTTATCATCAATAAGTAGGAACCCAAACTTTTCATCGTTTGTGTATAAAAAAATCCGATCTGCAAAAATGGAAAAATTTCCATATACCATCATGTATAGGATTGTGGATGAACAAATTCAAATTATAGCCGTTTTTCATCAATCTCGAAATCCAAAAATCTGGAAAAAGAGAATGTAATGAAGCTACCAGTAATAACAATTTTTGCTACTTCTAATTTCCCCCTTTGGGGGAATTAAAGGAGGCTTTTATCTTTGATTTATCATGCAATCATTCAAACCTAGTCGGTTCCAAATATTACCATTAATCATTAAAAATTTATTGATTATAAATGGGCTTTTCTATTTAGGTCAAATAACCTTTGCTAATAGTGTGGTGTTAAATATGGGGGATCTGTTTGCGTTACATTATGTAGGCTCTCCTTTATTTAAACCTTGGCAGTTTATTACACACATGTTCATGCATGATCCTAATAATTTTATGCATTTATTGGGAAATATGTTTGCGTTATGGATGTTTGGTTCCATATTAGAAAATACTTGGGGCGCCAAACGATTTCTTCTTTTTTATGTTGCTTGTGGATTAGGGGCAGCAATCTTACACATGAGTTTTTTGTGGTATGATATGAGTGCTTTACAGCAAAGCCTTTCTCAATTCAAACAAGCGCCTACGTATGATGCGTTTATTCAATTATACAAAGCCAATCATTTAGGTACATATTTTCCAAATACATCTACTATGTTGGAGGAGTGGAGTATGAATCCTCAAGACAAAAATTTTGGAGTGTATGCAATAGAAGTAATGAATAAATATGTACAGGCGCATGTAAATGAAGCTACATTAGGTGCTTCTGGTGCAGTTTTTGGCGTGCTGGCGGCTTTCGCTTATTTATTTCCCAATACTTATTTATACATATATTTTTTAGTGCCCGTTAAAGCCAAATGGGTTATATTAATATATATTGCTATGGAACTATTTTTTGCATTACGCAATACAGCTGGTGATAATGTAGCTCGTTGGGCTCATTTAGGTGGAGCTTTAGTAGGCTTTGTAATTGTTTTTATTTGGAATAAAACGAACAGAAAAACGTTCTATTAAAATTTTAAATTGTAGTGACTCTAAACTGTGCTTTAAAACGCCCTTTAGCTATATTTAAATAATTAATAGGGTTAGTAGCAATATTAACCACTGACCCTTCAAATGTAGCTTCCATGATACCCGTAGCCTGGTCAAATGAAATAATATGCAAGGGGAAGTTATTGAGAGTGTCTTTTCTTATTCGGTATTTTGGGGTAAAATCTTCAGAAAATAAAAATCCTTTTCCTGGAAAGTCTGAAAGATAATGTGTTCCTGGCTGCATAAATGAACCAGTTGTTTCTGTGTCAAATACAAGAAAGAAAACATGGGCTTTAGTTAGGTCAGTATATCCTTCTACATAAAGATCTTGAGTTCTAGTTAAGTTATAAACATTTATTATAGCACCAGGCCCCCCTCCAACTACTCCATGATACTTTCTACTTCCATCCCAAAAACTCCAAGTATTTAAATCGGTAAGCACAGGTAAGGTAAATCTACATTGGCTTTGGTTAAATTTAACCGTAAAACTAGTATTGCCTATATTTATAGCCGTGCCATGTCCTTGTAGCGTTACATTATAAGTTCCTGCATTGTAAAAAAGACCACTGGAATTAAAAAATAAGCCATTAACGGTATCTGTCGTTATGGTATATCTACCGGGCTTGGTTATAATAGCTGTTAGTTGTATAGTGTTAGAGGCATCTGTTTCTACATTAGTAAGGAATTCTCCATTAATAGTAGCTGTAGCACATTGCCCTGTAGTACTGCCTAAAGTACCTTTAGCATCTTGCTCTTGTAATTTTTGGATCAAACTTTTTTCATAACTATAATCTCTACGACAGCTAATAGATATAAAAAATATGGCGATAATTGTTATAAAAAATAGCAGCTGTTTGTTATGCATATTACTCAGTTATACAATAATTTTAGAAGGGTTTTAGTGTACGAAAGTATATTATAAAATTATTATTTTCTGAGATAACTACATTCCGCTAAAAAATAGCATTTCAAAATTATTGAGCTTTCTCTGACACAACTAGACTCCTGACTGTACTTCATGGATAGAAGTACAGTCCAAAAAAATACTATAAAACATAATAATAAAATTGTCTTTGAAACAAAGTATTTGCTGAACTTGGCTACCTAACGCTATCTGCTCACGATTGCTATGCTTGCGTTATTTATTAAGGATAGTAGCTGAAAGAAAATCGGCTGTTCAACATAATTTGTACCTTCGTCCATATTGTTCTTTTGATGGTACAATAAGGATAATACAAAAGAGTGGAATTTTCTACCCTTTATTTAAAATTTATCTCGAACAACCATATTATAAAATAAAACAAATGAAAAAAATATTTACCCTCTTCGGAAAATCATTTTTTATTTTTCCAATGCACTTTATTTCTGTCATCCAGAGGCAGGAGAAATTCGTGGTACACTGTTATAGTAAGATACTAGATACCTCATTCCTTGGCATAACAGGCATTTTCGGAAGAGGTCTATTAATGATATGTATTATTTGCAGCACATACTTACAAACCAACGCACAAAAAACACTTACCGAAGCCACCATAGTATACAATATGGCCGTAGAAGATGCTACAGATGCATCTGTAGCCAACATGCTTAACAACGCCTCCTTAACTTTATATATAAAAGGCTTAATGGCTCGCACCGATTTCAAAAGCAATGCAGTTAGTCAATCGGTTATTTTTAATGGCAAAGACAATACGGCTACTATTCTAAAAGAAATGGGCAGCAACAAGTTTTTAATCAACCTTACCAAAGCCAATTGGGACGATTTCAATCAAAAATATGATGACATTAAATTTGTAATCGGCAGTGGTACTAAAACTATTTTAGGATATGAATGCAAAGAAGCTGTTGCTACATTAAAAGATCAATCCACCTTTACCGTATACTTTACCACCGCTTTAACCATGCCCAATAAAGAATATAATAGACAATTTGCAGGCTTAGTAGGCGTTCCCTTAGAATATGGCGCTACCATCAAAAATTGGAAAGTAAAATACACCGCAGCAAAACTTAATTTTAATTTAGTACCTGCAGATAAATTTGAGCTGCCTACTAGTGGCTATCGGGTGTTACAATATGGGAAAGAAGCATTATAAAAACAATTCAAAAATAACAATGGCCATACAATGTAATATGTTTAAGAAGATTTTTAGTACATTAATAAGCATACATATTATATGCATACACATATATGCCCAACAAAAGCAAAACAATTATTCTCCAAAACCAAAACTGATAATAGGTATTGTAGTAGACCAAATGCGTTGGGATTTTTTATATCGATATGCAGATAGATATAAAAATGATGGAGGATTTAAAAGATTACTTACACAAGGTTTTAGTTGCAATAATACCATGATACCCTACACACCAACAATTACCGCTTGTGGCCATACTTGTATATACACAGGCAGTGTACCGGCTATACATGGCATTACAGGAAACAATTGGTGGGATAATCAATCACAAAAAAATATGTATTGCACCGAAGACAAAACGGTGCAATCCGTAGGGTCGAAAAATAGTAATGGAGAAATGAGTCCGAGAAATATGTTAGCAACTACTATTACAGATGAATTACGTTTAGCAACAAACTTTAAAAGTAAAGTAATTGGTATTGCCTTAAAAGATAGAGGCGCCATTCTTCCTGCAGGACACAGCGCCAACGCCGCTTATTGGTACGATAGTAAAACAGGTGATTTTATTACAAGCACCTATTACATGCAAGCGCTCCCCAATTGGGTAAATCAATTCAACCAAAAAAAATTAGTAAATCAATATTATACCCAAGGTTGGAAAACACAATACCCTATTGAAACCTATACACAAAGCACTACAGATGAAAAGACTTATGAAAGCAAACCTTTTGGAAACAATCAAACTAAATTTCCGTACAACTTTTCAGATTTTGTGGCAAAAGATTATAGTAAAATTTTAATAACCCCTTACGGAAATACACTAACCTTTAATATGGCCGAAGCCGCTATAGAAGGCGAGCAATTAGGAACTACAAATAATATTACCGATTTTTTAGCTATTAGTTTTTCTTCTACCGATTATGTAGGACACAACTTTGGACCAAATGCTGTTGAAACAGAAGATACTTACTTACGCTTTGATACGGAACTAGGCTATTTTATGAATTATTTAGATAAAAAATATGGTAAGAATAATTATGTATTATTTCTTACAGCAGACCATGGGGTAGCACATGTTCCAGGATTTATGCAAGAACATGCATTACCTGCCGGAACAATGGATGATAATGTATTAACCAAAGAGCTCAACGAAAAATTAAAAGAACAATTTAAAATTGATAGTTTGATAAAAGGCATATACAATTATCAGGTAATATTAAATCATGCTTCAATAGACGCTGCTCATATTGATCATGAAAAAATAATACAATACGTTATTCAACAGATAACTACCAAACCCTATATAGCTCGAGCTTTCGATTTGAATAAATTATCAACAACAACTTTACCAGAAAAATTAAGAAATAGTTTTGCAAATGGCTATTATCCTTCACGCTCTGGCGATATACAATTCATATTAAAACCAGGTTATATTGATGGCGGTAAAACCGGCACCACACACGGTTTGTGGAATCCTTACGATGCACATATTCCATTACTATGGTATGGTTGGAATATTAAATCGGGAAGTAGTAGTGAAGAAGTATATATGACAGATATTGCCCCTACCCTTGCAGCGCTACTACATATTCAAATGCCTAGCGGGTGTATTGGAAAACCAATAAAAGTAATGTTTGAATAATGAACAAGAAAGAAAAGAATATCGAACAAGGAACAAGGAACAAGGAACAAGGAACAAGGAACAAGGAACAAGGAACAAGGAACAAGGAACAAAAATAATATCCTCCTGCATAATTCAAGAATGCAATATAAACATGATGGTCGAATTTACTTTGCGTCTTCTTTGCGCCCTCTGTGCCCTCTGCGGTGGTTTGCCAGCATTTACCGCAAAGACCGCCAAGTACGCAAAGAAAACGCAGAGAGTTCGCTTATACAACATACATGGCGGCAAACAAATTTTAATGACTTACGCAGGATGTCTAATAAAGGGTTCTACAGATATTTGTGTGAAAATAGTTAGGTTGTATATGATTGTAAAACGATTCATATTCGATACTAAAGGCCGTTCGCTTTTGAACTGAAGAGCACAAATTTTACTTTCAATGAAGCATGTGTAGCAGCAGCGCTGCATAATATTTGTAGGATTATGTTCATAAAATGTTTAAGGTGCATCGCACCGTAATATTTTAATTGCTTTATTTATATTACGGTGCGATGCACCTGAGGTTTTATGGAACATTGTGATATCTACAAATATTATGCGGCGCTGCCGCCTAAAACTGATTTTATAAATGGTGTTCGCACAAATACCTGTAGAACCTAATAAAGAATCCATCAACTTATTTTCTTGTTCAATATTGCCTTCAAATTAGCAGCAATCGTATCTAAAAAATCTTCAGTATATAAAAAATGCTTGTTGGGTTCAACTTTATTGCCATGTACAAGCAATGCTAAATCTTTAGTCATTTTACCTTGCTCAACCGTTTCAATACAAACCCTTTCTAGGGTATTGCAAAAATTGATTAAAGCCTGATTATCATCCAAATTTCCTCTAAATGCCAAACCCCTTGTCCAAGCAAATATAGATGCCATAGGGTTTGTAGAGGTTTTATTCCCTTTTTGATGTTCTCTGTAATGCCGAGTAACTGTACCATGTGCCGCTTCAGCTTCCATAGTATTACCATCAGGAGTAATTAACACAGAAGTCATTAACCCTAAAGAGCCAAAGCCTTGTGCCACAGAATCACTTTGCACATCACCATCATAATTTTTACACGCCCATATAAAGCTGCCATTACTTTTTAGCGCAAACGCAACCATATCGTCAATTAAACGATGTTCATATACAATACCTGCAGCTGCAAATTTTGCCTTAAATTCATTTTCAAATATTTCTGCAAAAATATCTTTAAAGCGACCATCATATTGTTTAAGAATAGTATTTTTGGTAGATAAATACAACGGCCATTTTTTACTCAATGCCATATTAAAACAAGAATGGGCAAAGCCTTTAATCGATTCATCTGTATTGTACATGGCAAGTGCTACACCGTCTCCTTTAAAATTATATACCTCATGCACTTCTTTTTCTCCTTTTTCATTTTCAAAACTTAGCGTAAGTTTTCCTTTACCTTTTACTACAAAATCAGTGGCTTTATATTGATCGCCAAACGCATGGCGACCTACAATAATAGGAGTTGTCCAATTACTTACTAACCTTGGAACATTTTTAATGACAATAGGCTCTCTAAACACGGTGCCATCTAAAATATTACGAATAGTACCATTAGGGCTCTTCCACATTTGTTTGAGCTTAAATTCTTTTACCCGATCTTCATCAGGTGTAATAGTAGCACATTTTATGCCTACACCATATTGTTTAATAGCCTTAGCTGCATCTATCGTTACTTGGTCGTTGGTAGCATCTCTATGCTCCATACCTAAATCAAAATATTTAATGTCTACCTCTATGTACGGAAGGATCAATTTTTCTTTGATAAATTTCCAAATAATACGGGTCATTTCATCACCATCTAACTCTACTACAGGATTGATTACTTTTATTTTTTGTATCATCTGTAAAAATTTTAGGAGTCAAATGTACTATAATTTTAAAGTATTAAGGAAGTAGATTAAGACCATTTCATATTCATAACTACAAAGTTGAAAATATGTGCATATCTCTATCCCTATTATTTTGGTTAACCGGTTAACATAGTGCAGCTTTGCCGTTACTAAACCATGCAACAGCATACAAAACCTTGTACCTGTTGTGTTGCACCAACTTCAATCCCTAAAAAGTAAGAATGCAAGCTGCATTGCGTTTGTTGTAAACAATAAGCGTGGTATGCAGTTCATAAACTAAAACAAAAGAAAAGTGTAGCATATACGCTTTTCGCAAATGGGTTTTTATTTTTTTAACTATTAAAAACAATATAATGATGAAAAAATTAATTTTATTTGGATTGATTGCTTTTACTACCCTTCAAACAAAAGCACAGTCGTGGAATTTAGCAGGCAATGCAGGTACTAACCCCGCCACACACTTTATTGGCACTACAGATGATGTGGATATTATATTTAAAAGATCTGGTGCGCGGGCTGGATTATTAAATTATGCTAATAGCAATACTTCATTTGGAGTATTTGCGCTAAGTCCTTCCTCAACGGGAGAATTTAACACAGCTACTGGGAGGTCTGCACTTTACTCTAATACAACTGGGGAGGGGAATACTGCTCATGGTGCACGAGCACTTTTAATTAACAACACAGGAAATGGAAATACAGCCATTGGAGTCAATGCACTTCGAGCTAACGATATGGGAGGTTATAACACAGCAAGTGGCTATAGTGCACTTGACCGTAACACAAAAGGAAGAAACAATGTTGCTAATGGGTACTCATCACTTCAAAGCAATACTGATGGGAACTTGAATACGGCAAATGGCGCTTTTGCACTTCTTTCTAATACTACGGGAAGTAATAACACTGGATTGGGTGCTTATACTGATGTAGCATCTGAAGGTCTAACTAACGCTACTGCTATTGGATATGCTGCAGTAGTTAATGCCAGTAATACCATACAATTAGGTAACAGCTCTGTTAAAAAAGTATTTGTAGGCGACGGCTATGCTACTTTAATTACCACCGGTTTACAAATTACTGGTGGTATGCCAGCTGCCGGTAAAGTGCTTACCGCTGTTGATGCGAGTGGTGCAGCAACCTGGCAAACTCCTGCAACAGGCTGGTCTTTAACTGGTAATCCTGGTACAGTTGATGGTGTAAATTTTATTGGAACAACAGATAATGTACCTTTTAATATTCGAGTAAACAACCAAAAAGCTGGAAGAATAGACTCTGCATTAGCTAATACATTTTATGGTTATCAGTCAGGTAGTTCTACCACAGGGAACAGCAATACAGCTAATGGTTATAAGGCACTGTATTCCAATACTGCGGGAAACGAGAATACAGCCAATGGCAGCCGGGCACTTTTTGAAAATACCAAAGGAACTTGGAATACAGCCAACGGCAGCTCGGCACTTTCTCATAACACAGAAGGGTATGGAAATACAGCCAGTGGTCATAATGCACTTTTAAACAATATTCTAGGAAATCAAAATACAGCTAATGGTTGGCAAGCACTTGTTTCCAACAAAGAAGGAGTTCGTAATACAGCCAGTGGTACAGCGGCACTTTTTGACAATACTCTAGGAAATGAAAATACAGCTGTTGGTTTTGGTGCCCTTTCTTCCAATGCTATCGGAAGTTACAATACTGCTTTGGGCAGTCAAGCTGGTGTGACCTCTGTTGATCTAAAATATGCCACTGCTATTGGAGCACTTGCAAAAGTTAAAACCAGCAACACCATACAATTAGGAAACGACTCCGTAACTACAGTGTATGCAGGCGTAGGCTCCAATGCCAAGCTTGTTGCTGGCAGTTTACAAATTACTGGTGGAACACCAGCTGCCGGTAAAGTGCTTACCGCTGTTGATGCGAGTGGTGCAGCAACCTGGCAAACCCCAATGGGTGGAGGCGGAGGAACAGGTTGGGGTTTAACCGGCACTGCAGGTACGGTTGATGGCACAAACTTTATTGGTACAACAGATAATGTGCCTTTTAACATTCGAGTAAATAACCAAAAAGCAGGAAAAGTAGATCCAAATTCATTTAATACATTCTATGGTTACCAGTCAGGTAATTTAACTACTGGAAGTCGAAATACAGCTACTGGTTTCTATGCGCTGTACAATAATACCGTAGGCAGGAACAACACTGCTATTGGTAAAGATGCGCTTTCTTCTAACACCATAGGTAATAACAATACCGCAATAGGTTCTGGTGCAGATGTTGATTGGGGAAATTTAACCAACGCTACTGCTATTGGAGCTAATGCTATTGTAAGTACCAGTGATAAAGTTAGATTAGGTGATGCTAATGTTAAGGTTATTGAAGGACAGGTCGCTTATACTTTTCCTTCCGATGCACGGTTTAAAAATAGTATTAGCGAAACTGATGTAAAAGGATTAGAATTTATAAAAAAACTACGCCCAGTAGTATACAACTTCGACACCAAAAAATTTCAAGCCTTTTTAACCCAAAACATGCCAGCTGATGTTCGTAAAGAGTATATGAACAAAGATTTTAGTGCTTCCACCGCCATCCGCCAAAGCGGCTTCATAGCTCAAGAAGTAGAAAAAGCTGCACAAGAAATTGGCTATGATTTTAACGGCATACACAAACCAGAAAACGCAAACGATAACTACAGCTTAGCCTACAGCCAATTTGTAGTGCCTTTAGTAAAAGGTATGCAAGAACAACAAAAACAAATCGAAGACCAACAAAAAGTAAATCAACAACTACAACAACAAATCGACGAGCTTAAAAAACTAATCGTAGGAAATAGTAGTCTTACTAAAGACGTTGCAACCAAAGAAGTAGGAACTGCAAACGCAGAAGACATTAGCTTATACCCCAACCCAACTACAGGTATATTCACCATTACTGCTAGCCATATAGATAATGGCGTAATAGAAATATACGATATGGCAGGAAACAGCATGCAAAAAACAACATTCAACAATGCTAAAGCAGGATATCGATTAAATGTATCAGGATATGCTAAAGGCGTATATCTATTAAACATCATCGCAAACAACAAAAAGTATACGAAGAAACTTGTTATTCAATAACAGCATCGTTTACATTAAATATATAATCCCCGAGGGTCTTAAAAACTTTCGGGGATTTATTATTTTCAACATCAGCGCACATCATAACCATCATGACAATCTGCGTTCTATTTATCCATCATTTCAACGACAAACATGCAGTAAAGTCCCTACATCTTCAAAATTCCCCTATAACTCAATAAAATCAACATAATATAAAAAAACATTGAACAAATAAGCTGTATCATTGACAGCATAGACTCAAACATTGAACAAATAGACTGCATCATTGACAGCGTAGACTCAAACATTGAATAAATAGACTGCATCATTGACAGCGTAGACTCAAACATTGAACAAATAGACCGCATCATTGACAGAGTAGACTCAAACATTGAGCAAATAAGCTGCATCATTGACAGCGTAGACTCAAACATTGAACAAATAGACTGCATCATTGACAGTGTAAACTCAAACATTTAATAAATAGACTGTATCATTGGTAATGTAAACTCAAACATTGAACAAATAAACTACATCATTAACAATCTAAAATATAACAATTAATACAAGTTATCTATTATTTTAAGCTTTATTAAATAGAACACAGATAACGTAGATTAGACGGATTGGCACAGATAAATATTACTTGTATTAAAAACATACATCTGTAAATATCTGTTTCATCCGTATCATCTGTGTTCCATTTGTTATTAAAAAATTTAAGTTAATAAACAACTATATCAAAAAAA
>Ga0075163_10009053_pt1 | contig 13086 bp, 11 predicted proteins | sample JI1023141ADNA_FD_71478 | JGI IMG/M metagenome (GOLD analysis project Ga0075163, IMG submission 71478) | Wastewater effluent complex algal communities from Wisconsin, to seasonally profile nutrient transformation and Carbon sequestration -... | ecosystem: Engineered > WWTP > Effluent > Algae...
GCCGACCACCGCCGCGGTCGTCGCCCAGCCGACGCCCTCGCTCGAGCCGCGCGCCCGCAGCCCGCAGAAGCCGGCGACGATCGGGATCGCCGCGCCGTAGGTGACCGCCTTGATCAACCCCAGCGCGAGGTGGCGCGGCTGCACCATCGCCGGGTCGAAGAACGTCCGTGGGTTGACGCCGAACGACAGCCACGCGGTCAGGCCGCCGGCGCCGTACATGATCGCCGCGCCGAGGATGGTCAGCGCGACGGTCATGACGATCGACGCCAGGAACCGCGGCACCAGCAGGTAGTCGATCGGCAAGACGCCCGACATCCGCAGCGCGTCGAGCTGCTCGGTCACCTTCATCGAGCCGATCTCGGCGGCGATGCCGGCGCCGACCCGGGTCGCCAGCATCATCGCGGTGAGCGTCGGGCCGAAGTCCGAGACCACCAGCCGGAGGAACTGCAGGCCGACCTGCGACAGGTCGCCGATGGCGCGCGAGAACTGCAGGCACGCCTGGTACATCATCACCATGCCGATGAAGCCCAGCGTCACGGCGACGAACACCAGCGAGCGGTTGCCGATGGCGTACATCTGCGCCAGCACCGCGCCGCGCTGGCGCCGGCTGCCCTTGCCGTAGCTGCGGATGATGCCGGCGAGCGTGCCGATCAGCACGCCCCACAGCTCGACGGTGGCGCGCACCGCGGCGATGACCGGCCGCCCCAGGGCCGCCAGCGCGCGGACGGGCAGGGACGACGGCGCGCTCATGCGGTCGCGTAGGTGATGAAGAAGTCGAGCAGCATGATCGACACCGCCGCGGCGACCACCGCGGCGTTGACCGCGCGGCCGACGCCGACCGCGCCGCCCTTGACCGTCACCCCGAAGTAGCAGGACGTCAGCGCGATCGCCGCGCCGAACGCCACCGACTTGCCGACGCCGTGGAAGAAGTCGTGGGGCGTGAGGTTGTCGGCGAAGCTGAAGTACATCGTGCGCCAGTCGATGTCGAGCACCAGCCGCGCCACCACCGCGGCGCCGACCAGCGCCACCAGGTCGCCGATGATCGTCAGCGCGGTCAGCATGATCAGCATCGCCAGCACCCGCGGCACGATCAGGTAGCGGATCGGATCGATCGCCAGCGCGCGCAGGCCGTCGAGCTGCTCGGTGACGGTCATCGTGCCCAGCTCGGCGGTGTTGTTGGCGCCGACCCGGCCCGAGAACATCAGGCCGATCAGGATCGGACCGATCTCGCGCAGCACCGCGTAGCCGGCGGCCCAGCCGGCCAGGGACGTCGCGCCCAGCCGCTTCACGAACGGCGCCGACTGCACGACCATCAGGCCGCCGGCGAAGAACGCGGTCAGCGCGACGATCGGCAGCGAGCGGTTGCCCATGCGGTGCAGGTTGCGCACCAGCTCGCGGCCGTCGAGCCGCGGCGGCAACAGCGCGCGCAGCACCTGGCCGGTCATGATCGCGATGCCGCCGACCTCGCGCGTCACCGCGATCGCGCGAGCGCCCAGGAGCGAGAGCGTGCGCTCGCCGATCACGGCCACACTGTACCTACGCCTCGAGCGGCCCGTCGAGGGCGCCGCTCACGAACTGCCGCACCAGCGGATCGGGCGCGTCGGCCAGGGTCGCGGCCGGGCCCTGGTAGGCGATGCGGCCGCGGTAGACGAAGACGACGTCGGTCACGAACGTCACCAGCCCGGCGACGTCGGACGACACCGCGACCGCGGTGGCGCCGCTGGCGTCGTGATCGGCCCGCAGCAGATCGTAGACCTTCGACGTCGTGACCGGATCGAGCCCCGCGGTCGGCTCGTCGTACAGCACCAGCTCCGGCGCGGCGATCGTCGCCCGGGCGATGCCGGCGCGCTTCTTCATGCCGCCCGACAGCTGCGACGGCTGCTTGAACTCGCTGCCGGCCAGGCCCACCGCGCGCAGCCGCTCGCGGACCCGCGGATCGATCGCCTCGGCGGCGAGCCCGCGCTGCGCCAGCGGGAAGCCGACGTTGCCGGCCACGTCGAGGAAGTCGTACAGCGCGTAGTTCTGGAACAGCATGCCGATCCGCGCCCGCACCGGCGCCAGCTTCTCCTCCGACCAGCCGGTGACGTCGGTGCCGTCGATGATCAGCCGGCCGGTGGTGGGCGGGATCAGCCCGGCCATCACCTTGACCAGCACGCTCTTGCCGGCGGCGGCGGGGCCGATCACCCCGAGCCGGGCGCCGGCCGGCACCGCCAGCGACACCCCGGCCAGCAGCGTCGCGCCGCCCAGCTCGACGCCGACGTCGACCAGCTCGATCATCGTCCGGCTCCCGGACAGCCGAGCCGGGCCTGACGCTCGGCGGCGGCGGCGGCGAACCGCGACGCGGCGTCGTGGGCGCGGAGCCGGGCGGCGGCGGCGCAGGCGGCGGCGGTGCGGCCGCGGGCCTCCTCGAGCGCGGCCAGCTCGGCGAGCGCGTCGTCGACGAGGATCGACCGCGGGTAGTCGCGGGGCAGCCGGGCGAACGCGGCGGCCGCGCCGGCGGGGTCGCGCAGGTGATCGCGCAGCAGCCGGGCCAGCGCGAGCTGCGCGTCGTCGAGCCACACCGAGAAGTACGAGCCGGCGCCCAGCGCGACCTCGCGGGTCGCGAGCAACGCGCGCAGCCGGGTGGCGGCGCCGGCGTGGTCGCCGCGGGCGGTCGCGAGCGCCGCGGCCCGCCAGCGGGCGTCGTCGCGCAGCCCGCTGGTCGGGTGATCGCCGGGGATGCGATCGTAGAGCTCGAGCGCGGTCGCCGGATCGGCCAGCTCGTGCTCGGCCAGCTCGGCCAGCGCCCACAGCAGGTTGTCGGCGACGTCGGTGTCGCGCAGCGTCGCGTAGGCGGCGACCAGCCGGTCCCACAGCGGCCGCGGCGCGTCCCCTCGGGCGCGGCGCACCACGTAGGCCAGCGCGTCGGCGGCGAACGCCTCGTCGGGGTACTGCTCGACCACCGCCCACAGGTAGCCGGCGGCCTCGGCGGCGCGGCCGGCGTCGTAGGCCAGCCGGCCGGCGCGGAACAGCCCCTCGGCCGACGGCGGCGGATCGTCGTGGGTGCGCGCGCCGATCGCGACGTAGGCGGCGATCGCCTCGTCGGTGCGGCCGCGGTCGGCGAGCAGCGCCGCCTTGCCCAGGAGCGCGCGGCCGCAGTCGGCGTCGGCGCGGTGCCGGCTGAGCGTGCGATCGCAGCGCGCCGCGGCGGCGTCGTAGGCGGCCAGCGCGCCGTCGACGTCGCCGGCCCGCTCGCGCTCGTAGGCCCGGGCCAGGTCGGCCGGCACCGGCGGCGCCGAGCACGCGGCCAGCGCCGCCACCAGCCCCGCCGCCGCGACCGCCGCGCGGCCGATCACCGGCGCGCCAGCTCGGCCAGCACCGCGGCGGCGCGCTCGCACCCGGCGCGATCGACGTCGAGGTGCGTGACCAGCCGCAGCCGGCCGGCGGCGATCGTCGAGATCTTCACGCCCGCGGCGGCGCACCCGGCCACCAGCGCCGCCGCGTCGAGCGGCGCGGCCACCTCGATCACGACGATGTTGGTCTCGACCTTGGCCAGGTCGATCCCGAAACCCGGCACGTCGACCAGCCGCTCGGCCATCAGCCGCGCGTTGGCGTGGTCCGCGCCGAGGCGGTCGCGGTGGTGGGCCAGCGCGTGCAAGCCCGCGGCGGCCAGGATGCCGACCTGGCGCATGCCGCCGCCGTACATCTTGCGCAGGCGGTGGGCGCGCGTGATCACGTCGGCCGGGCCGGCGACCACCGAGCCGACCGGCGCGCCCAGGCCCTTCGACAGGCAGACGCTGATCGTGTCGAAGCCCGCCGCCAGCGCGCCGACGCTGGCGCCGGTGGCCACCGCCGCGTTCCACAGCCGGGCCCCGTCGAGGTGCGTGGCCAGGCCCAGCGCGCGCGCCGCGGCGATCACGTCGTCGAGCTGCGGCCGCCGCCACACCGTGCCGCCGCCCATGTTGTGGGTGTTCTCGACCGCGACCACCCGGCTCGGCGCCAGGTAGTACGTGCTGGGCTTGTACGCGGCGCGCACCTCGGCGCCGGTGAAGCGGCCGTCGCCGGGGATCATCGCGGTCTGGGCGCCGGCCAGGGCGGCGAGCGCGCCGCACTCGAAGCGCCAGCAGTGCGCGTCCTGGCCGACGATCACCTCGTCGCCGGGGCGCACCTGCGCGGCCAGCGCGATCTGGTTGGCCATCGTGCCGCTGGGCACGAACAACGCCGCCGCGGTGCCGAGCAGCTCGGCGACCGTCTCCTCGAGGCGGCGCACCGTCGGGTCCTCGCCGTAGACGTCGTCGCCGACCTCGGCGTCGGCCATCGCCCGGCGCATCGCGGCGGTCGGGCGGGTGACAGTATCGGAGCGCAGATCGACCGCGGCGGACATCGCGGCGGAAGATACTACGGCGCCGGGCGGCGGGCCGCGAAGTCGACGCCGCGGTGGCGCACCGCGAGGATCAGCGCGACGTCGCCGACGGTGTGGAACGCGTGGGCGCTGCCGGCGGGCAACACCAGCTCGTCGCCGGCGACGTACAGCGCGCCCAGGTGATCGCGCCCCGCGCCGGCCAGGAACAGCGACGTCTCCTCGCTGGTGTGGGCGTGCCACGGGAACGCGGCGCCGGGCGCGACGCGCAGCAGGCCGCAGTCGGCGCCGGCGTGGGCCGGGCCGCCGCGGAACACCGCGAACTGCATCCCCGGGAACGGCTGGCGCCACGGCCGCGGGTCGTCGACCCAGCCCAGCAGCTCGCGGGCGCGGTCGACGGCGACGTCGTACATCGCGGCGAAGCGGGCCGCGAAGCGCTCGAGCGGCCCGCCGCCGACCGCGGCCAACAGCCGGGCCCGCACGTGGGCCGCGGGCGGCACCGGCGCCACCAACTCGGCCAGCGCCGCCGCCGCCGCCGCCAGCGCCGCGACCTCCGCCGCGGCCGGCGGATCGCGGTCGAGCGCCGCCGCGGCCTCGGGCGCCGCCAGCCCGAGCGCCGCCAGCGCGACGTCGTCGCGATCGGCGGTCACGGCCGCTCCGGGGCAGAGGCGCAGGTCATGGCACTCGCCGAGCGTACGACCGAAGCGCGCCGCCGGATCGATCGATCAGCGGGCGTCGGGCGGCGCGGGCGGCGCGGGCGCGGGCGGCGGTGGCGCGGGGGCCGGCGTCGGGCGGGGCTCGTCGCCCAGATCGGCGCGCAGCTTGGCGCGCAGGCGATCGAGCAGCACCTGCTCGAGGTAGTCCGGGCGATCGGCGATGTCGAGGACGATCACCACCACCTGCTTGCCGTCGCGTTCGGTGGTCGCGATCTCGAACGCGCTGCGGAACGGCTTGCCGTCGTCGATCCACTCGAACAGCACGAAGCCGGCGTCGGCGTCCTTGTCGAGCAGCTTGGCGTCGAGGTCGACCCGGACGAACCGCACCGTCGCGGCGAACACCCGATCGGCGGGGTAGGTGACCGCGACCTGGCTCTTGGCCGCGGCGGGGCGCGGCCAGGCGGCGGCGGTGGCCAGGGTCAGGGCGACGAGGGCGGTGCGAGCGGCGCGGATCACGCGACCGGATCGTCGCTCGGCACCGGCTCGGGGGCCAGTTTTCGCGCGCGCCACATGTCGGCGAACGACACGTGGCGCGTCCCGATCGCCGCGAGGCCGGCGCCGACGTACCACACGACCTGCAGGCCGTGGATGAAGATCGCGTAGGTGAGGAGCCGGCCGTACAGCGGCGACTTGCCGTCGAGGATCCCCGAGCCCAGATCGAGCGACACCCCGAGCATCGTCAGCCACTGGAACTGGCCGACCAGGCCCGGCGAGTTGGGCAGGCTGATGCCGACCGCGACCAGCCCCATCGTCGCGAACGCGCCGGTGAGCGACAGCGGCAGCCCCAGCCCGCGGGCCAGGAGCCACGTGGCCAGGCCGTTGGCGATCCAGTAGACCGCGCTCCACGCGATGAACGCGGCCAGGTTCTTGTGGTCGTGCAGCACCGCGAAGCCGCGGATCAGCTCGAGCACCTTCTCCTCGATCACCGCCGCCGCCTTGGGCGCGAAGCGCGGCAACAGCGTCATCGACAGCGCGAAGTGGACGGTCGGGCGCGGCCGCCACAGCGCGAACGCCAGGAACAGCATCACCGTGGTGAACCCGGCCAGCGCCAGGTACGCGGTCGGCATCATCCAGCCCGGCGACGCGTCGGTCTTGAGCGCGAAGAAGCAGCCCACGACCAGGAGCGACACCACGACGCCGTCGCCGACCCGCTCGACGAACACCGTCCCGAGCGCGGCCGACGCCGACACCTCGCCCTTCTTGCGGATCAGCGCCGGCCGGACGAACTCGCCGAGGCGCGCCGGCAGGAGCAGGATCGCCGCGAAGCCCGCCGACGACACCGCGAGCATCCGCCCGAACGGGATGCGCACGCCGAGCGGGGCCAGGAGGTAGTTCCAGCGCCACGACCGGCACACGTGCACCACCGCGATCAGCGCGTAGAACCCGACCAGGTACGGCACGAAGTGCGCCCAGTCGAGGTGCTCGAGGGTCTCGGACAGCGCGGCGCGGCCGTGCGGGTTGGGCCACACCAGCCACAGGCACAGCGCCAGCATCAGCACCGACAACAACAGGTTGATCGCCAGCTTCATGGATTCACTGCCTGGACATGCATCGGCGGGGCTTCGCGCGCCTGCCGGGCGGGTTCGCGTCGTGGGTCACTCGGGGAGCTCACCCAGCAAGATCGCGCGGGGCCCGTCGTCGAGCAGGCGCTCGACGGCGCGCGCGCCGAGGCGCTTCTCGATCCACGCGATGCCCTCGGCGGCGGTGCGCACGTCCTCGACCGAGTGGGCGTCGGTGGCCACCGCGGCGGCCCAGCCGCTCTCGACGTAGCGGCGCGCGGCCTTCTGTTGCGGCTTGCCGTGGTAGCCGGCGAGGGCGGCCAGGTCGACGACGAACGCGCACTGCCGGCGCAGCCGATCGGCCAGGGCGTGGTCGGTCCACAGCGCCTCGTAGCGCTCGGGGTGCGCCATCACCGGGATCCGCCCGGCCATCCGCCAGCGGAACAGGTGCTCGATGGCACCGACCGGCATGAGCTGCGGGCGCAGCTCGAACAGGAACGCGTCGCCGCCATCGTAGGAGGGGATCTCGCCGCGCTGCGAGCGCTCGAAGAACACATCGTCCCACATGTTCTCGGCGCCGAGCCGCAGGCGGGGCGTCCGCGGCGTGGCGGACACGGTCGCGAAGGCCAGGTCGATGGCCTCGCGCGACGGCATGAACTGGCCGGCCTTCTGGTGCGGCGTCGCGTAGACCTCGGTGAACCCGAGCGCCGCCAGCGCCCCGAGCATGGCCTCCGACGCGGCGAGATCGCGCGCGCCGTCATCGAGCCCGGCCAGGCAGTGGTTGTGGAGGTCGACGAAGCCCACGACGAGCGCGGGGTATCGCACCGACCCGGGTCGGCCGCAAGTGCGACGCCGACGGTGGGCGTTGCCCGCGCGGATCGCGCGTGATACAGATCGGGTGCCCTCTCTCCGGGGGGTTCAAGACGTCATGGGCCCGGCGGGATCCGGGCCACGCGAGGACACGATGGCCCAGCCCGAAAAGCGTGAGAACTCTGTCCTGTTTTCGCTGCGCGAGCTGCGCACGATCGAGGAGAGCCGCGTCAAAGAAGAAGAGGACGCGGCCCAGGCCGCCGAGCAGGCGCGCGTGCGCGCTCGCCTCGACGCCGAGCGCCGGGCCAAGGAAGAAGAAGACGCCAAGGTGCGCGCCGCCGAGGAGGCCGCGCGCCACGAGCGCGAGATGGCCGACAAGCGCCTGCGCGAAGAGCAGATGCGCATCCAGGAGGCCGAGGCCCGGGCCCGCGCCGAGCACCAGGCCAACCTCGAGGCGTCGCGCCTCGCCCACGAGATGGAGATCCGCAAGGTCGAGGCCTCGAAGAAGCGCCCGACCTGGCTGGTGATCACCGTCGGCGTCGCGGTGGTCGCCGCGGCCATCGCGATCTTCGTCACCGTGCAGAAGATCAACGAGCGCGAGAAGGCGGATCGCGACCGCCGCGCCGCGCAGGTCGAGAAGGACAAGGCCGACGCCGCCCGCAAGGCCGCCGAGGAGGCCCAGCGCCAGCTCGAGCTCGAGGTCGAGGGCTTCCGCACCCGCCTCGCCGATCTCGGCAAGCAGATGGACGACGCCAACCGCGATCTGCTCGCCGCCAACTCGCAGGCCGATCGCGACAAGATCGCGGCTCGCCAGGCCGACATTCGCCGCCAGCAGGCCGCCGTCCAGGCCGAGATCGATCGCCGCCGCGCGAAGGTCAAGCCGAAGTGCCCGCCCGATCAGCCGCTGTGCTGATCTAAGCGGGTGCTCGGATCAGCGCCGGGCGGGGTGGCGTTGGGCGGGAGCCGACCGGCCGACGCCGCGCATGGGGCGCGGTGGCCGCCAACCGCGGATGGGGACAGGATCTAGGGTCCTAAGTCCTCTTGGCTGCAGCGGAAAATTCGGGGACCGCGGCTCGATTTGCCACGAGAATTCGCCGCGGTCGGCCGAAATTCGCCCGCGATGTCGGTCGGTTGCGACCCTAGATCCTGTCCCCCCGGGGGTCAGGGGCAGGGGAAGAGGGTGTCGATGGCGGCGAGGAGGGCGGTGGTGTTGACGGTGGCAGGGTCGGTGCGAGCGACCTCGGCGGCGTAGGTGGCGGCGGCGGCGGGGTTGCGGGCCATGGCCTCGCGCACGAGCACGGGGCCGAGGACGCGGATGAACTGGCCGTGGACGGCGACGTCGGTGCCGGTGGCGGCGGCCAGGGCGACGACCCGGGCGCGCAGGATGAGCGCGACGCCGCGGACGAGCGCGGTGTCGTACTGCGCGAGCGCGGTGGTGCGCAGCGGCGCGTAGGTGGCGTCGTCGGTCGTCAGCGCCGGGTCGTCGAGGCCGCGCCAGCAGCGGACCGCGAGCGCGCCGTCGAAGATGCGATCGTGGGTCGCCAGCTCGAGGCCGCGCACGTAACGCGCGAGCCCGAGGCCGCCGCCGCGCTGCTCGCCGCCGCCGTAGTACGCCCAGCTCGAGTCCATGTCGGCCGGCGTGGTCTGGCAGGTGACGCTCTCCTTGTACGCCGACAGGTACAGGAACCAGATCAGCCCGGCCTCGATGCGCGCCGCCGCGAGCCGCCGCACCTCGGCGTCGGCGTCGGTCGCGCCGGTGGTGAACGCCTCGGCGAGGAGCGGCAGCATCTGCACCGGGCCGACGCAGCGATCGGGGTACGGCGTCGGATCGAAGCCGACCGCGTTGCACGCCATCGGCGCCGCCGGGTAGTGCTCGTCCTCGCGCCGGCTGACCCGCGACTCGAGGCCGTTGGCCTGGCTGTATGCGACCCGCGCGTCGATGAAGGCCTGGTTGGCCGGCGCGCCGGTGAACAGCAACGTCGCGATCTGCTCGAACGCCGCGACCCGGGCGATCGTCGACACGCTGGCGTTGATGACCACGTACGTCGACGGATCGGCGTCGGACACGCAGGCCGGGTACGGATCGCTCGCCGACATCTGCGCGCGCGGCGTGTAGTCGGTGGCCGCGGCCATGCACGCCGGGTTGGCGTCGGCGGGCGAGGCGTCGATCGGCGCGTCGACGGTGACGTCGGCGTCGATCGCGACCGGCGCGTCGATCGACGCCGGCGGATCGCTCTCCTTGCACGCGCCGGCGGCGAGGGGCGCGGCGAGCGCGAGCGGGACGATGGCGTGGCGGAGGTTCATGGGGTCAGCTCCAGGTGGACGAGCACGCTGCGCCCGGGACCGTTGATCGCCGAGCCGTGGTAGCGATAGGCAGCGTCGCCGAGGTTCTCGAGAACCACGCCGACGCGCAACTGCGGCGTCACGGCGACCACCGCGCGGGCGTCGAGCACCGCGTAGCCCGGCGTGCCGCCCGCCGGGATGCGCGGATCGCCGCGATCGCTGGGCGCCAGGCGATCTTGCCGGGTCGCCCAGCGCAGCGCCACCGCCGCGTCGACGCCGCCGAGCGCGCGGGCCAGCTCGACGGTGCCGTTGAGCGGCGGCACCCGCGACAGCGGCACGGTCGCGCTGTACGCGATCGCCGGATCGCTGGGCCGCGGCTCCGGGTTCGGGCCCTCGCCGCGGGCGTAGCCCAGCGTGGCCCGCGCGCGCACGCCGGCGCGCTCGGCGACGATCACGCCGTCGACGCCGCGCACGGTGGCCGGCCCGGCGAGGTTGACCAGCTGGTAGCGGAACCACGCGCCCTGGCAGTCGCGCGCGGCCGGCGGGCAATCGGCCGCGGTGCGCAGCGAGCGGGCGATCGCGCCGGTGACCCGGGTCACGTACATCCACGCCTCGGCGCGGACGCCGGCGCCGGCGAGCGTGACGCCCAGCTCGCCGGTCAGCGCGCGCTCGGCGGCCAGCGTCGGGTTCTCGAACTGGAAGCCCGGCCCCGCGGCCTGGCGCCCGGTGAGGTCGTCGAGGTTCGGCGCGCGGAACGAGCGATCGACGAGCGCGGTCACCGCCAGCGCCGGCCGCGGCGCCCAGGTCGCGCTGACGAAGCCGGCGTCGGTCCACCAGCGGCGATCGACCGCGGTGGTCGCCGACGCGACGTCGCCGGGGGCGGTCGCGATCGCGGCGCCGAGCCGGCCGCCGGCGCGCGCGGTGATCTCCCGCCACGTCGCGGTGGCGGTCGCGAACCCGCCGCCGGTCGCGTAGCGCGAGCCGGTGAGGTACTGGCCGCGGCTGTCGTAGCGCACGTAGGCGAGGTCGGTCAGCTCGAGCCACGCCACCGACTCGAGCGCGTCGGCGTAGACGTCGGCGCCGTACTCGGCGCCCACCGCCAGCGGGCCGAGCCGCGTCGTCGCGGTGGTCGCCGCGAGCGCCAGGCCCAGCGTCCGCACCTCGTCGCGGCCGCCCTCGCGCACCGCCGCCCGCGGTCGCTCGCGGATCCGCCGCTCGTGCTGCTCCTGCATCGACACCACCGCGCGGGCGCGCTCGGCCCACGCGCCCAGCCGCCGCTCGAGCGCGACGTAGGCGAGCCGGTGGAACTGCTCGTCGACGCGCAGGCACTCGTCGGGAGGCGCGAACGGCGGCGGGCACTGATCGGTGCGCGGCGCGTCGAGCTGGCGGTAGTCGTAGTACGCCGCGGTCAGCCGGGTCGCGCCGAGCCGCTGCACCAGCCGCGCGTCCCAGGTGGCCTCGCGGAAGCCGGTGCCGAGCTGGGTGCGGCCGTCCTCGGCGAACGCCGGCGTCAACCCGGTCTGGGTGCCGGCCGCGGCGCCGACCGGGCCGCCGCTCTCGAGCAAGCTCACGTCGCGGTAGCCGACGCCGAGCAAGACCCGCGCGCCCGTCCACAGCGCGACCGTCGTCTCGGCGCGGCCGCCGAGCTCGTGATCGGCCGAGCCCCAGCGGGTCTCCAGCCGCGGCGCCAGCGCCCGGGTCGGATCGGGATCGCGGGGGATCGCGTCGAGCACGCCGCCGATCGCGTCGGAGCCCCAGCGGGTCGACGCGCTGCCGCGGACCACGTCGATGGCCGCCAGCGTGCGCGGATCGATCGTGAAGAAGTACTGGTTGGGGCCCTGGCGCCAGGTGGCGTTGTTGAGGCGGATGCCGTCGAACAACAGCACGGTCTGCTGGCCGGTGCGCCCGCGCACGTAGGCCGACCCCTGGGCCGCCGCGGTCTGCTGGACGTAGACGCCGGGCTCCCAGCGCAGCGCCTCCGGCGTCGAGCGCGGCTGGCGCTGCACGAGCTGATCGCGGGTGACGCTGGTGGCGGCGCGGCCCGGCGCGGGCGACGGCGCCCGATCGTCGATGACGACCGTCTCGTCGGGCGGCGGCGCGGTCACCGCGAGCGCGTCGTCCGCGGGCGCGGTCGCGTCGGGCGCGGTCGCTGGCGGCGGCCCCGGGTCGGCCACGGCGCCGGTCGCGCCCACCGCGAGGAGCGCGGTGAACAGCACGGCGCGAATCACCGCCGCGAGTGTACCGCGACCACCTGCCGCCGCGCGCGGGGCCGCGCCGCGCATCGACGCTCCGAGCGCGCGTGTATACTGCGCGCCTTGACGACGTACCCTACTGGAGTCTGGCTCGTCGGCGCCGCCGGCCACGTCGGGACCTGCACGCTGGCCGGCTGGGCCGCGGTCGGCGCGGGGCTCATCCCGCCGACTGGCCTGGTCACCGCCGCGGGGCCCCTGGCCGCCGCGCCGCTGTGCGGCTTCGCCGACGCGGTGTTCGGCGGCCACGATCTCGGCGCGCGCTCGCTGGCCGCCAGCGCCGACGCGCTGGTCGCCGAGGGCATCCTGCCGGCGGCGGTGGTGGCCGCGGCGCCGGTGCAGGCCGCGCTCGCCCAGGCCCAGGCCGAGCTGCGCGACGGCGTGGCCGACGCGGGCGGCTGGGACGACCTCCAGCGGATCGGCGCCGAGCTGGCCGACTTCCGCGCGCGCCACCAGCTGGCGCGGGTGGTGGTCGTCAACCTGGCGTCCACCGAGGCGATCGCGGCGACCGACGGGCTGCCCGCGGATCCCGAGGCGCTCTTCGCCGCGCTGCGCGGCGGCGCGCGGTTGCCGGCCAGCGCGATCTACGCGGCGGCCGCGCTCCGGCTCGGCTTCGCCTACGTCAACTTCACGCCGTCGATGGGCAGCGATCACCCGGCGCTGCACGCGCTCGCCCGGGCCCGCGGCGCCGTCCACGCGGGCGCCGACGGCAAGACCGGCCAGACGCTGCTCAAGACCGTGCTGGCGCCGATGTTCGCGATCCGCCGGCTGGCGGTGAAGAGCTGGGTCAGCCACAACCTCCTCGGCAACGCCGACGGCCGCGCCCTCGACGATCCCGACCGCCGCGCCAGCAAGCAGCGCTCGAAGGGCGCGGCGCTCGGCGCGATCCTCGGCTACGAGCCCGAGCACCGGGTCGGCATCGAGTACGTGCCGAGCTACGGCGACTGGAAGCTGGCGTGGGATCGCATCGTCTTCGCCGGGTTCGGTGGCGCCGAGATGACGCTCGAGCTGACCTGGCGCGGCAGCGACACCGCGCTGGCCGCGCCGCTGTGCATCGATCTGATCCGCCTGGTCGAGCTGGCGCAGCGCCGCGGCGAGGTCGGCGTGCTGACCCACCTCGCGGTGTTCTTCAAGAAGCCGCTCGGCACCGACGAGCACCGCCTCGAGCGCCAGTGGCAGGCGCTGCTCGA
>Ga0075163_10009054_pt1 | contig 13085 bp, 13 predicted proteins | sample JI1023141ADNA_FD_71478 | JGI IMG/M metagenome (GOLD analysis project Ga0075163, IMG submission 71478) | Wastewater effluent complex algal communities from Wisconsin, to seasonally profile nutrient transformation and Carbon sequestration -... | ecosystem: Engineered > WWTP > Effluent > Algae...
GAGAGCGTGGCGGCGCTGGTCTCCGGCGAGGCGCCCTCGCTGAATCTCTCTCCCTATCAGCTGCCTGGTTGAGGCTCGAAAACAAGCCTGGATCGCGCGCGTGTTTCAGCGATCTGGCAGGGCCTCGACCATCACCTCGGCCACGCGATCGCCCTTGAGCGGGGAGAGCGTCTCCTGCACGTGGAAGCGCGCGCCGCTGCGGAAGAGGGCGTCGTAGCTGCCGGGGGTGATCGGCACGGCGGAGGTGAAGTCGACGCGGTGGAGGAGCTGCATCAGCGCGAGGGCCACGCCCTGCTGGAAGAAGAGGCGGCTCCGCACGGTGTCGCCGTGGCGGATGGCGTGATGCACGCTCTCGTGGGTGGCCGGGCTCTGGAGCGTGAGGGCGCGGCCGGGCTGGTACGCGGTGACCGAGAAGAGGCCCCAGCCGAGCGCGGGCATCAGGCCGATCAGCTGCTCCAGTCGCTCGTCGTCGTCGCGGGCCGGAGGGCCGTGCTCCTCGCGAAAGGAGGCCGAGGCGAGGACGCCGCCGAGCAGGTGGAAGGCGCCGCTCTGCGCGGCCTCGCGCACCAGGGCCGCGACGATCGGGAAGAGCTCGGGCGCGCGCTTCTCGATGAGGTGGACGGTGTCGAAGGTGATCTGATCGATGTAGCTCGCGGGGACGAGGGCGATGCGCGGGCCGAAGAGCGGGGTCGCGCCCTCCTCGCGGGCGAGGGCGCGCGGGAGCAGGCGCGTCAGCGCGGCGCCGGCGCGGAGGGAGGCCTCGCTCTGCGCGGGCTCGTCGCCGTGGTGGGGGATCTGCTCCACCAGCGCGCGGCTGACCACCGCGCCGAAGTGCGGCGGCTCGGGGCGGCGGCCGAGCGCGAAGGTGCAGTCCTCCCAGCGATCGCGGGCGATGCAGCTCGTCTCCTCGGCCTCGAGCGCGCCCCAGTCCGAGGGGAAGGCCAGGCTCGCCGCGGCCGAGACGAAGCCCGCCGCGAAGGTGTCGACGGGGCGGCGGTTCTTGATCCGGCCCGCATATTTCTCGGCGAAGCTCGCCCCGTAGTGGAGGTCCTTGGCCTGCACCAGGCCGCCCTCGGCGCTGAGCGCGAAGGAGAGCGAGCCCTGGCCCATGCTGGCGAAGAGCTCCGCCGCGAGGCTCAGGCGCTCCTCGGCGCCGGTGATCTCCAGCTCGCCGTAGAACGACTCCAGCAGCGCGTGCGACGACTCGAAGGCGGCCTGGCGGCGCACGGCCCAGCCCTCCCCCGCGAGGGCGTCGGAGACCGTCTGATCGAGGAAGAGCGAGTGGTGGTGGCACTGGTAGGTGACGAGCTGATCACCCAGGCTCAGCAGCCCGCGATCGTCGAGCGGGCGCGGGCGGCGGTGGAAGGCGCTCACGCGATCCTCCGCAGCTCGGCGCGATCGAGGCCGAGGATCTCCTCCACCGCGGACTCGAGCAGCACCATCGCCTCGGGGCCGAGGGCCTCGGGGTGATCGAGGGCGATCAAGGTGAGGCCGGCGCGCAGGGCGAGGCGGAGGCGCGCGGTGTGGGGCTCGGGCGCGTGGGCCTCGAGGTAGGCGAGCAGCCGGCGGGTGCGATCGAGCTCGACGCTGCTGGGGCGCGGCGGGTTGAGCGTGCGCCGCGGTCGCGGGGCGCCGAAGGAGAGCGTGGTCGGCGGCTCGTCGGTGGCGGCGTGAGGCGCGGGCCGGTGGGCGATCGGCGGATCGGGCAGGTGGCCGAGATCGAGGCCGAGGCTGCGCGGGAGCTCGGGGTCGAGCTCGTTCGCGAGGCGCGAGGCGACGAGGCGCGCCATGCCGAGGGGCATCGCCGCCTCGAAGATGCAAGCCACCACGTAGCCGCGGACATGACGGAGCACCGCGATCCGGAGCGGCAATTCCAGGGTGAGCAGCGGGCTCGACAGCTCACCGCGCCGCTCGTGCCCGCCGGGCGACGAGGCGCCGAGGCGACGCGAGGCGAACTGGGCGACGCGATACGCATCACGCAGCGTGCCCGCGAGCTCCTCCGGGCGCAGGCCCGCGTCGGGGTGCGACCAGACCGCGTGGAGGTGCGCGTCGGCGAGGCTCACCACCAGGATGGCGTCGAGGAAATCGATGCCCCAGGCCAGGCCGTCGAGGGCGATGGGCGCAGGCGGCCCCGCCGCCGGAGCGCCCGCGGGTGGGGAGGCCGTGCTCATGCGTCCGCGTCCGGCGCCTCCCCGAGCGCATGTCGACACGCGAGGCGAATGGCGTGGGCCTGGCGCGGCGTGAGCGGGTTCTGGCGGGTGAGCCCGACGAGGTAGAGCGAGCCTCCGGCCTCGAAGCCGATGAGCTGAAAGAAGGGCCCTTCGCCGATGTGCAGCTCGAAGAGCGGCGAGGTGTTGCCCGGCAAGCCGGCCGCGAGCTGGGCGACCGCGGAGGCCACGAGCCCCGAGCCGGCGATGCGTGTCTCGGCGTCAACGATGGATCCCGCGAGGGGCAGGCCCGAGGCGTCGGCGATGAAGACGTCGCTCGCGGAGGTGGCCTCGACGATCCACTCCACGATCTTCTCGCAGCGGAGCACCGGGCTCACCACGCCCGAGAAATCAGGGAGCTTGGGTGGCCGGCGGAGGCTCTCCGGCGGCATGTCGTCGAAGCCGGGCGCGTCGGTCTGGCCCGCGCGCATCGCGCTCGGCATCGGCGGCGGAGGGATGCGCAGCGGCTCGGCCGCGGGCGGCGCGGGCGGCATCACCGAGGCGGGCGAGCGATCGAAGGACACCAGCGGCACGCCGCGGTAGGCCGAGGTCGCGTCGCTCTCCTCGTCGTTCAGCGACGACGCGGAGGCGATGGCCGCTTCGAGGTCTTCAAACGAGGAGCGGGATCGGAGCATCGTCCTCCTCCTTGCTGCCGGACGCGGGCTCGAGGCGATCGAGCACGTCGCTGGCGAGCGAATCGAAGATGCGCGAGAGCGGCGGCGGGCGCTTCTGCATGAGCAGCAGCGGCGAGCCGCGGAGCGACGCTTCGAGGAAGGTCTCGTCGCGCGGGATGATCGTGTCGAGGATGATCCCGTCGGGGAACTTGGTCCACAGCGTCTCCGCCACCTCGAGCGAGGCCGGCGTCTGCCGATCGAACATCGAGAGCACGATGCCGAGGAGCTTGAGCCTGGGGTTCTTCTCGGCGCGGATCCGGTCGATCAGCGCGAGCAGCTGCCCCACCGAGCGCAGCGCCAGGGGCTCGGCCTGGAGCGGCGACATCACGTGCGTCGCCGACTCGAGGGCGCGGGTGATCACCTTGCCGAGGCCCGCGGGGCAGTCGATGACGACGAGATCGAACTCGGGCTCCAGCTTGGCGAGCAGGTTGGGGATGGCCTGCCCGCGGGCGAGCGCGTCCTCGAAGCCGGAGACGGTGGTCGGGTCGACGCGCCCGACGCAGAGCACGTGGAGCTGCGGATCGCGGGTGCGGGTGAGCACGGCCTCCAGCGGCTCGGCCCCGGTGAGCACCTCGGCGATGCCGGGCCGCGCGCGATCGGGCAGGCCGAGCGAGAGGCCGAGGCTGCCCTGCGCGTCGAGCTCCATGATCAGCGTGCGGTTGCCCGCCCGCGCGAGGGCGAGGCCGAGGTTCAGCGAGATCGTGGTCTTCCCCACGCCCCCTTTCTGGCTGGCGATGGCGATGACGTGCATGGGCTCTCCGGGGTTGCGAGCGGGCGCGAGCTGAGGCTCAGAGGAAGGAAATGCGCTTCATGAACGAGCCGCAGAGATCCGACTGCGGGTTGTGCTCCCGCTCCAGGCGCAGCCCCTCGCGGAAGATCGCCCGGGCGCTGTCCTCGTTGCCGAGGATCACGTGGCAGATGCCGAGCATCTCGTGATCGCCCGGCTCGCGGTGCACGCTCACCAGCTCGGTGAGCGAGGGGACGGCGGCCTGGTGCGCCTCGACCATCGCGGCGGTGGGCTTGTAGGGGGCGCCCTTGGCGAGGATCATCAAGCGCAGGGCCTGGCGCTGGTCCTCCGCGCGGTAGGTCGGGAAGGCGGGGCTCCCGAAGAGATCGCGATAGCCGAGGTAGGCCTGGTCGAGGTTCGTCCTCGAGAGGACGACGATCTTCTTGATGGCCGAGACCAGCTCTTCATTTGCCATGCGCGAACCATACACGCCTCGCGCCCGCGTGGGGAGCGTCCGCATTGCGCGGCGCGCCTCCGCCCATTTCTACCGCCGTGCTAGTGCATTCCCATGGCGTCCCCGCGGCTCGCGCCTCTCACCTTCACCCCGATAGGGGTCATTCGCACCCCCTTCATCGACCGCGCCGACGCCCCCCGCCAGGCCACCGCCGCCGAGGGCGTCGCGGGGACGATCGAGCTCACCGAAGGCCGCGATTTCGAGCACGCCCTCTCCGATCTCGAGGGCTGGGATCGCCTCTGGGTGATCTTCTGCTTCCACCTCAACCCGGGCTTCCGCCCCAAGGTCCTCCCCCCGCGCAGCGAGGGCAAGCGCCGCGGCCTCTTCTCCACGCGCTCGCCGCACCGCCCGAACCCCATCGGCATCAGCGTGGTCCGCCTCGCGCGCGTCGAGGGCCTCACCGTCCACGTCCTCGACGTGGACATGATCGACGGCACCCCCGTCCTCGATCTCAAGCCCTACGTGCCTTACGCCGACGCCTTCCCCACCGCGCGCACCGGCTGGCTCGCGCCCTCGATCACCCCTGCGATCGAGGGCGAGACCACCGCCCCGCGCGACCCGGTGCCGACCTACGAGATCGCCTGGAGCCCGCGCGCCGCCGCGCAGATCGCCTGGCTCGCCGATCAAGGCATCGACCTCGGCGACAGGGTGAGCGCGGTGCTGCGCCTCGGCCCGCAGCCCCACCCGTACCGGCGGATCAAGCGTGAGGGCGCGGGCTTCAAGCTCGCGGTCAAGGACTGGCGAGCGCGCTTCCAGGTCGAGGGCCGGACGGTGACGGTGGAGGCCATCGAGAGCGGCTACCGCCCCGCGGAGCTCGCCACCTCGGAGGACCCGGCGGTGGTGGTGCAGCGCCGCTTCGTCACCCACTTCGCCTGAGCCGCGCCCGATCGCATGGTAAATGCGCGCGTGCTCCTGTAGGGTGGAGGGCTCGATTCCGCGCGTCGCGCGACCGCCTCGCGCAGCGCCCGGATCACCTGGAGGCCCATGCCCATGATTGACCTGTCGAGCAGCCCGTGGAGCAAGACCCGAGCGCGTCGCGCGGCCGTCCTGGTGTCGCTCACCTTCCTCGCCACCTGCGCCAAGGACCCGGAGGCCACGACGAGCACCACCGGGACGAGCAGCACGTCGACCAGCAGCGGGAGCGGCGGAGCGGGCGGGAGCGGAGGAGCGGGCGCCACCACCGGCAGCGCGACGACCACGACCACCGGCAGCGGAGGCGCGGCGACCACGACCACCACCACCGGCACGACGACGACAGGCAGCGGCGGGAGCGGCGGCGCGAGCACCACGAGCACCACCACGGCAGGCAGCGGCGGGAGCGGCGGCATCGGACAGGGAGGCGGCCCGGTGGTCACCTGGCCCAAGCCCTGCGCCGACATCTACGATCAGGACAAGGTCCCCACCTTCGAGCTCACCTTCACCCCCGAAGAGCTCGCCGGCCTCGACGCCGACTGCCAGAGCAATTCCCAGAACTACCGTCCAGTCAAGTTCACCTACGACGGCCTCACCGTCGACGCCATGGTGCGGATGAAGGGCAACTGGTCCTGGAACTGCCAGAAGAAGCAGTTCATCGTCTCGTTCAACGAGGTCAATCCCAATGGCCGCTTCCACGGCCTGCGCAAGCTGGTCTTCGACGCGCCCTGGTACGACCAGTCCTTCCTCCACGAGCGCCTGGCCTACCCCTTCTTCAAGAAGCTCGGCCTGCCCTACTCCTGCGCCAACAACGCCAAGGTGATGCTCAACGGGCAGTATTACGGCGTCTACGCCAACGTCGAGCGCCTCGACAAGGAGTACCTCCAGCGCAACTTCGTCGAGGACGACGGCAACCTCTACCAGGGCGGCGCCGAGCTGAAGACCAACCTGGACATCAACGACACCAGCGATCTCCAGGCCCTCAACGCCGCCAACACCATCGAGCAGCTCGACGCCTCGCTCGACCTGGACGAGGCCGTGGCCGAGTGGGCGGCAGAGGCGATGATCCCGGCGCTCGACAACTACTGGGCGGGCGTGGAGATCAATTATTATCTCTACCACCACCCCTCGCGCGGCTTCCTCTACCTGCCTTACGACATGGACATCATCTTCGGCGACAACCACTATCCCGGCGGCGGGGCGCTCTGGCCGGACGCGCTGTTCTCCGACCCCATCACCTACCAGCACCCCGGCTGGCTCAAGGAGCCGGTCATCAAGAAGGTGCTGGCCAACCCCACCTGGTGCAACCGCTTCGTCGAGGAGCTGGTGAAGGCGCGCGCGGCCTATTCGCCGAGCGAGCTCTCGGGCCAGGTGGACGCCTGGAACGCCCAGATCGCCCAGGCCGTCATCGACGACAAGAACAAGACCTTCTCCACCGCCGAGCACGACAGCGCCGTGGCCGAGCTCAAGACCTTCTTCACCGCCCGCGCCGGGGTGGTGGACGCCTGGCTCGCCGCGGGCAACCACTGTCCGGCGGTGTGGTGAGCGGGCCAGCGCTCCTGTCCTCGCCGGCTCGGCCCTCGTCCGTCATCATGCCTCGGAGTGTTCGATGAAGAAGCGATTGTCCACCCTCGCGCTGCTCGCGCTCACGGGAGGTTGCGGGTCGAGCCAGCCGGCGACCACGACGGGGACCGGCGGCGGGAGCACGACGGGCCAGGGCGGCAGCAGCACCACCACCACGACGGGCCAGGGCGGGAGCAGCAGCACCACCGCGACCACCGGCCAAGGTGGCATGGGCGGGAGCGGCAGCACCACCGCGACCACCACGACGACCGGCCAAGGGGGGATGGGCGGGAGCGGCGGTGTGGGCGGGAGCGGCGGCGCAGGCGGGCAGGTGCAGCCGCCCCCGACCGAGCTCTGCATCAACGAGTTCATGCCCTCCAACCTCTCGACCATCGCCGACGAGAAGGGCGCCTTCGGCGACTGGATCGAGCTCCACAACCCCACCGACGCCGCCATCGATCTCTTCGGCTGGTCGATCACCGACGACGCCACCATCCCCCAGAAGAACCCTTTCCCCATGGGGCTCTCCATCCCCAAGAAGGGCTTCCTCCTCCTCTGGGCCGACGAGAAGGTGCCGCTCGGGCCAAAGCACCTCGGCTTCAAGCTCTCTGCCGGCGGCGGCGTGGTGGGCCTCTTCGCGCCCGACGGCCACGGCAGCCTCATGGTCTACAACAACGCCGATCCCGATCAGGCCATCGCCAAGAAGCCCGACTGCTGCGCGGGCGACGCCTGCGTGGGCAAGCTCCTCCACGGCACGCCGGGCGAGAGCAACCTGCAAATCCCCCAGGAGATCATCACCCTCGTGCCGGTGGGCAGCAATTACCATTTCATCGACGACAACCAGCCTCCCGGCCCTCAATGGATGACGCCGGGCTTCGACGACAGCGCCTATGCCAGCGGCCCCGCGCCCCTCGGCTACGGCGACGCCCACATCGTCACCAATGTCGGCTTCGGCCCCGACGCGGGGAACAAGCCGGTCACCACCTGGTTCCGCACCACCTTCATGGCCACCGGCGTGGCCACCTTCAACGCGGGCACGCTCCGGCTGATGCGGGACGACGGGGCGCTGGTGTTCCTCAACGGGGTGGAGATCGCCCGCTCCAACCTGCCCGCGGGGGCCATCGACGCCAATACCCTGGCGCTCGTCGGCGCGACCGGCGCGGAGGAGACCACCTTTTACAGCTCCGACATCGACCCTTCCCTCTTCGTCGAGGGCAAGAACGTGCTGACGGTCGAGGTGCACCAGTCGCAGGCCGCCAGCAGCGATCTCGGCTTCGACGCCGAAGTTACCGTCAAGCACCCCGCGCCCTGAGAGGGCCCTCTGCGAGGCTCAGCGCCGCAGGGCCAGCTTCACCGCGAAGGTCGTCCCCTTCCCCACTTCGCTCTCCACGCGCACCTTGCCCCCGTGGGCCTCGATCACCGCCTTGACGATCGACAGCCCGAGCCCCGTCCCGTTGCGATCGCTGTCGGTGGTGAAGAAGCGATCGAAGACCTTCGGCAGGTTCTTGGGCGAGATGCCCGGGCCCTCGTCGCGCACCAGCACCTCCACGAAGGGCGCGTCGCCGCGCGCGGTGATCGTCACGGCCTTCCCCTCGGGCGAGAAGCGCACGGCGTTGTCGAGCAGGTTGAGGAAGGCCGTCTCCAGGTCGGCCTCACGCGCCCGGAGGATGCGCGCGCCGGCCTGGTAATCGAGCTTCACCTCGTGCGCCGGGCCGCTGGCCCGCTCGGCCACGCGTAGCAGCAGCGCCTCCAGATCCACCAGCATCATCGCCTCGCTCGACGCCTCGATCCGTGACAGCTCCAGCAGGCGCGACACCAATCGATCGAGGCGGGCCACGTCGAGCTCGATGTTGCGGAGGAAGCGGGCGCGGGCCTCGGGCTCGTCGGCAGCGCCCTCGTCGAGCAGCTCGGCGGCGCCGCGGATCGACGTGAGCGGGGACTTGAACTCGTGGGCCACGTCGGCGGCGAAGTCCGAGATGTAGCGGAGGCGCGCGTCGAGGCGCTCCTTCATCGACGCGAAGGAGCGGCCGAGCTCCTCGATCTCGCCTCCACCGGAGGTCGGGATCACCACGTCGGGCTCGCCAGCGGCGACGCGCTTGGCGGCGGCGCTGAGGCGGGCGAGGGGCCGGGAGATCGAGAGCGAGAGGAGCGCGGTGACCAGGGCGGTGACGAAGAAGGCCACGGCGAGGATCCGGATCAGGCTCGATCGAATGCGGTAGAGCTCGACCAGCACCGGCCGCGTCGAGCGCACGGCGTAGACGGCGCCGACCACGCTCCCCTCGTGGCGGACGGGCTCGCTGAGGAAGAGGAACACCCCAGGATCGCGGTCGCGCATCCGGGTGTAGGCGCCGCGCTGACCGGCGAGGGCCTGGCGCACCTCGCTGCGCTCGCGCAGCTCGGGCCAGGGGTGGGGATCGTTCGGGTCGCGGGGCAGCTCGCTCATCGGCACCTGGCCGTCGTCGCTGCTCAGGCGCGTGCGGGGGAGCATCCGCGGCGGCGGGGGCTCGGGGCCCTCGGGCGGGCCCTTCTCGTGGGAGTCGACGACGGTCGCGCCGTGGGCATCGAGCAGGCGCACGCGCGTGCGGGTCTGGCGCGCGGCGTCGGTGAGGATCTCGGTGTGGCGGGGATCGTCGAGGGGGCGGCCGGCGCGGAGATCGGCCTCGACGAGGGAGCGCACCAGCGCGGCCTGGTTGCGCATGTCGCGCTCCAGCGACTCGAGGAGCTGGCGCTCGTGGATGCGCGCCAGCTCCAGGCCGGCGACGGGGACGAGCAGCACGAGGAGGTTGACGAGCAGGAGGCGCACGCCGATCCGGCCCGCGACGCGCTGGAGGAACGATGGCTCGCCCGAGGCCTCTTCGAGGCTCTTTTTCAGGCGTCTTCGCTCAGTCACCGGCCGCCTTGTAGCCGACGCCGTGCACCGTCGCGATGGGGTCGGTCCCGGCGGCGCGGAACTTCGCGCGGATCCTCCGGACGTGGGTGTCGATGGTGCGCTCGGTGATCAGGTTGTCGTAGCGATAGGCGCGCTGCATGAGCTGCGCGCGCGAGAGCACCACGCCGGGGCGCTCCAGCAGCGCGCCGAGGACGCCGAACTCCGTCGGGGTGAGCGAGACGAATTTCCCGCCGTAGCGCACCTCGTGGCGGTCCGTGTCGAGCTGGATCCCCTTGTATTCCATCGTGGACGACTTCGCCGCGGGGGCGGGGGCGGGCTCCTCCGTGCGGCGAAAGACGGCGCGGACGCGGGCCGTGAGCTCGCGCGGGGAGAAGGGCTTGGTGAGGTAGTCGTCGCCGCCCAGCTCCAGGCCGACGATGCGATCGACCTCCTCGCCGCGGGCCGAGAGGAAGAGGATCGGGATGCGGCTCGTGCGGCGGAGGCGGCGGCAGACCTCCAGGCCGTCCATCTCGGGGAGCATCACGTCGAGGACCATCAGGTCGACGCCGCCGCGCTCCACCACCTCGAGCGCGGCGGGGCCCGTCTCCACGCAGGTGACGGTGAAGCCCTCCTTCTTCAGCGCATACTGGAGGACCTCGCGGATGCGGGCCTCGTCGTCGACGACCAGGATGTGTTTGCTCACGGCGCTCCGGGGGCGATGTTACGCGGATTGGAGGAAGGCGTCCGCGTGTTGCTCGGCGTCGAGCGCGGCGCCCAGGCCTTCCACCCGGGCCCAGACCTCGGAGACGATGCCCCCCGCGCCCTCGACCGACGAGCCGGCGAAGCGGGCGAGGACGAGCTGGGTGCGCAGGGCCTGCACCAGATCGGCCAGCTCTTCGAGGGCGCGGGCGTCGTGCTCGCGCAGCGCGACGAGGCGGCGCACGTTCTCCAGGTGGAGGCGCGCGGTGGAGAGGGCGCGGCCCGAGGGCGCGCTTCGTTCGAGCTCCTCGACCTTGCGCTCGGCGACCGCGAGATCGAAGCCGTCGCGGCCGAGCAGCTCGCTCAGCTCTTGATGACGAGCGGCGGCGCGGCTGACCTCGGCGGAGATGCGCTCGGCGGCGTCGCGCGGGAGGAGCGACTCGAGCGAGCTGCCGGCGCAGGCGTCCACGCCCTCGCGCAGCGCGGCCTCGATGCGCGCGGCGGCGTCGGTGATCGGCGAGCGGGCCGCGCGCTTCGTGCGAGGGGCGCTCCCCGATGCGCTCGCGCTCGGGGTCCAGGGCGCGGCGTTGGGCTTGCCAGATCGGCTCGAAGTCAAGGCGATCGGGGCCCAGAGCGGCCAGAGCGGGAGGGCCAGCGCCGCGGAGCCGAGGGCGCGCGCGCGAGGGCCCGGCGTGCTCCGGAAGATGGCGACGGCGCAGGCGACGCCGGCGAGGAGGTAGAGCAGGGCGAGGTCGCGCAGGCTCATGGCTGCCTCACGGGCAGGGCGCGCGGCGCGGTGCCGTCGTCCACCTGCCAGCCACCCGGGGCCTGGAAGGTCGGGACGTCGGGCAGGGTGCGCGGATCGAGGCGCTCGGGCTCGTCGTAGACGTCGCGCGCGGAGCGGCTGCTCATGTAGAGCGCGTCGGCGAAGCCGCCCTCACGCGCGCGCACGAAGGGGATGTGCTCGGTGCGCGGGCGGACCAGGTAGGGGCGGAGGATCCACGAGGTCTGCCCGCCGACGGCGAAGAAGACCAGCATGAAGGAGAGCGCGGTGAGGACGCGGCCGGGGCCTCGATCGAGGCCGCGCACGAGCACGCCGAGGGCGGCGAGGCCGGCGATGGCGTACGCGAAGGACGCGGCGAGCGCGGCGCTGTGATAGCCGAGGCCACGATCGTAGAGGAGCCAGAGCGCCGGGGAGAGCGCGAGGAGGACGAGCGCGGAGCGGCCCGCCGAGGCGAGCGAGAGCGCGATGATCGATCGCATCGGCCAGGCGCGGCCGAGGCCCGCGCAGAGGGCGTGGAAGGCCGGCGCGCAGACCGCGAGCGTCGCGAGCAGCGCCAGCGGCACCTTGAGCGCGGCGTAGACGATCTGCGGGCCCCCGCGGAAGCTGCCGATCACCCCGCCGAAGGCCGCGGCGCCCGCGAGGATCGAGAGGAGGGAGGTGACGGCGATGGCGCGGACATCGCGATCTTCGCGGCAGGACGCGGCGATCTCGCCGGGATCGCGGAGCAGGCGGCTGAGGACGGCGGCGCTCATCGGCCACCTCCGAGGACGGGCAGGGCCGCGGTCCAGATGCGCGCGGCGAGGGCCACGGCGAAGACGCCGAAGCCGACGAAGCCCAGCGCGGCGGTGAGCTGGAGCGCGACCTTGGCCTCGCGCAGCGCGCGCCGCAGCTCGCCGAGGAGGAGGCGCAGGCCGATGGCGCCGCCCAGGATCAGCCCCGCCATGCCGGCGACGGCCGCGGTGCGCGGGAGATCGCTGGAGACGACGAAGAGCGCGGCGGCGGGCGCGAGCCCCGCGAGGACCAGGCCCGCCTGCGCGGTGGCGCGCGAGGCGGCGGTGATGGCGCGCGGCGGCTCGATCGGCGCGTCGAAGAGCGCGAGCGCGATGTAGAGCGCGGGCACGCCGAGGGCCGCGACGGCGAGCAGGGCCGCGGGGACGCCGGCCGCGTGGAGGAAGAAGGCCTTGCCGCCCTGGCGCGCGCCGAGGGAGAGGCCGTAGAGCGCCGAGAGGCCGAGGCCGATCCCGAAGCGACGCAGCTCGCGGGCCGGGCGAAAGACGGCGTCCTCGGCGAGGAGCTCGGCGGTGAAGCTCGGGGGGAGCGGCGCGGCGGGCGCGGCCTCGTCGGCGGGTGATCCGGCCAATTCGTTTGAGCTCAAAGGATCGCCGCGGGAGGGCTCGTCGGTGACCTGGGCGCCGTCACGGGCGCGGGGGAGCGGGAAGACTCCATCCATCGAGGATGCGGGGGCGTGCATGAGGACCTCCGTCGAGGGCGCCCGGAGCGGGCGGGGTGGATCGACGAGGGTGAGGATGCGCGCGGGATCGGGCGAGGGCGCAGCGCCGGGCGGGAGGATCGGGGGAGAGGTTGTGGCGGAGTTGTGGCAGGCCCCCGCGAGGCCTGCTCGCTCAGGCCGCCTTCTCGGCGGCGGCCGTGAGGATCACCTTCAGCTTCGCGAAATCGGCGGGTTTTACCAGGTGATGATCGAAGCCCGCGTCCGTCGAGCGCAGCCGGTCGGCGTCCCGCCCGTAGCCGGTCAGGGCCACCAGCACCACGCCCGCGAGGCTCGGCTCGAGGCGGATCCTCCGGGCGACCTCGTAGCCGTCCATGCCCGGCAAGCCGATGTCGAGCAGCACCACCTGCGGCTTGAACGCGAGGGCCGCCGTGAGCGCGCGGGGCCCGTCCGCCGCCGTCTGGACCTCGTGCCCCTGCATCTCGAGCAGCATCGAGAGCATCAGCGCCGCGTCGACGTTGTCGTCGACGACGAGCACCCGCAGCGGGCGGGCGGCGGGCGCTTCGATCTCCGGGGCGGGCTGGATGGAGGGCGGGACGTCCGGTGGGGCCACCGGCAAGCGGACGGTGAACTCGCTGCCCTCGCCGAGCACGCTCCGCGCCTCGACCTTCCCGCCGTGCAGCTCGGTG
>Ga0075163_10009056_pt1 | contig 13084 bp, 9 predicted proteins | sample JI1023141ADNA_FD_71478 | JGI IMG/M metagenome (GOLD analysis project Ga0075163, IMG submission 71478) | Wastewater effluent complex algal communities from Wisconsin, to seasonally profile nutrient transformation and Carbon sequestration -... | ecosystem: Engineered > WWTP > Effluent > Algae...
CGCCGTCGACGACGCCGACGAGCTCCACGTCTGGGACGCCCGCACCGGCGCGCTGGTGCGCACGCGCGCGCTCGCCCCGGCCCGTTGCCGCGAGCTGATGGCGACGCCCGACGGCCGGCACATCGCGCTGGTCTGCGAGGACAGCGTCGGCTGGTTCGACCTCGAGTCCGGCGCGCTGGCCACCGCGCCCGCGGTCCGGCCGACCCGCCTCGAGCTCCCCGCCGTCGGCGACGGCCTGCTGTTCGGGACCCTCGACGGCGAGCTGCACCGCTGGGACCCCGCGGGCGGCTCCGCCGAGCTGCTGCAGCGCTATCAGGGCCCGATCGAGCGCCTCGGCCCGGTCCCCGGGCGCCCGTGGATGATCGTCGCCAGCGACCGCGTCGTCGACATCTGGGACCTCGAGCGCCGCACGCACCGCGCGCTGCGCGGCCACACCTTGCAGGTCAACATGATCCACGCGAGCGCCGACGGCCGGCGCGTGGTGACCAGCGGCCGCGACAACATCCTGCGTGTCTACGACGTCGAGACCGGCGCGCTGCTCCACGCGATCACGCCGACCATGCTCGCCAGCGGCGCCGCGCTGGCCCCCGACGGGATGATGCTCGCGGCCAACGCCCACGACGGCGCGCTGCTGCTGTGGGACCTCGGCGGCGGACCCGACGCGCCGCTCGAGCCGCGCGTGATGCTCGGCCACACCGACGAGGTCCAGGTCCTGCGCTTCGCCCCCGACTCCCGCAGCCTGCTGGCGATCGACCGCTCCGGCCGGGCGATGCGCTGGGCCGACGACCTCCCGCGCGACCCCGCGTCCGTGCGCGCCTGGGTCGCCGCCCACCACGACCCCGAGGCCGCCGCCCCCGCGTCCCGCGTCGGCTGCCTGACCCCGCCGCCCGAGCCCGCGCAGCCCTGAGCGCCTGGCCGGCCGACCCCGCCGCCCCCGCCGCCCGGCCCCGAGCGGCCTGTCCGTTCGGGCATGTCCGTCCGGGCATGTCGCGCGGGACATGGCCTTCGGGACATGCCCTCGCGGACATGCCCCGAAGGCCAGCCGGCGCGCGCCGCTCGGCTCAGGCGCCGAGGCGCGCGAGGGTGCGGCCGAGCTTGTCGACGTCGCCGCGCAGCTCGACGAGGCGGGCCTCGTCCTTGGCGATCACGTCTGGCGGCGCCTTGGCGCGGAAGCCCGCGTTGTCGAGCTTGCGCGCGATGCTCTCGGCCTCCTTGTGCAGCTTCTCGCGGTCCTTGGCCAGGCGCGCGCGCTCGGCCGCGAGGTCGACGAGGCCGACGAGCGGCAGCACGACCTCGACGCCGCGGGCGACCGCGCTGCCGGACTCGCGCGGCACGTCCTCGCCGACCTCCGTCAGCCGCGCGCCCTGCAGGCGCCCGAGGTGGACCAGCGCCGGCTGCAGGCGGGCGACGCGGGCGCGGGCCGCCGGCTCCTCGGCGCGCAGCAGGATCTCGACGCGCTGCGCGGGCGGCAGCTTGAACTCGGCCTTGAGGCTGCGCGCCGCGGTGACGAGGTCCTTGAGCGCCTCCATGTCCTCGCGGGCCTCCTGGACGCTGGGGTCCGTCAGCAGCGCGCCGGCGTCGGCGATCGGCCCGGCCATCGTCAGCGCGGCGCCCTCGCCCGCGAGCGCGCGCGGGTACGCGGCGAGCATCAGGCTCGCCGGGCTGCCCTCGGGGCGCGGCAGCTGCTGCCACAGCTCCTCGGTGATGAACGGCGTGATCGGGTGCAGCGTGCGCAGCACGAGGTCGAACACGGTCGCCAGCGTGCCCTGGGTGCTGCGGCGCTCGGGGTCGCCGACGTCGCCGCGCAGGCTCAGCTTCGCGGCCTCGAGGTACCAGTCGCACAGCTCGTACCACACGAACTGGTAGATCGCGTGCGCGGCCAGATCGAGGCGATAGTCGGAGAGCAGCTTGCCGACCTCGAGCGCCGTGTCGAGCGCGCGCGCGAGGATCCAGCGGTCGGCGACCGTCAGCGCGGCGAAGCCCCGGCCGACCAGCACGGTCCGGCGATACTCCGCCAGGTCGTCCGCCGTGTAGCCGTCGAGGTTCATGCCGACGAAGCGCGCCGCGTTCCACAGCTTGTTGCAGAAGTTGCGGTAGCCCTCGACCCGCGCGCGGCTGAACACGATGCCCTGGTCCTGCCCGGCCATCGTCGCCAGGTAGAAGCGCAGCGAGTCGGCGCCGAACTGCTCGATGAGGTCCATCGGGTCGACGACGTTGCCGCGCATCTTCGACATCTTCTTGCCGTCCTCGCCGAGCACCATGCTGTGCAGGTACACGGTCCGAAACGGCACGTCGCCGGCGAGGTAGACCCCGAGCATCATCATGCGCGCGACCCAGAAGAACAGGATGTCCCACCCGGTCTCCATCAGCGAGGTCGGGTAGAAGCGGGCCACGCTGGCCTGGTCGTCGGGCCAGCCGAGCGTCGTCAGCGGCCACAGCCCCGACGAGAACCACGTGTCGAGCACGTCGGCGTCCTGGACGATGTCGGCCGAGCCGCAGCGGGCGCACGCGGTCGGGTCCTCGCGGCCGACCGTCGCGAACGCGCACGCCTGGCAGTGCCACGCGGGGATGCGGTGGCCCCACCACAGCTGCCGCGAGATGCACCAGTCGTGGATGCTCTCCATCCACCGGTAGTAGTCGGCGGTGCGGTGCTCCGGCACGATCACCGTGCGGCCGTCGCGGACCGCGGCGAGCGCCTTCTCGGCCAGCGGCGCCGTCTTCACGAACCATTGATCCGACGGCAGCGGCTCGCAGACCACCCCGGTCCGCTGCGAGTAGCCGAGGTTGAGCTTGTGCGGCTCGACCTTGACCAGCGCGCCCGCGGCCTCGAGCGCCGCGACCACGGCCTTGCGCGCGCTGGGCACATCGAGCCCGCGAAACGCCTCCGGCGCGCTGGCGTTGATCTTGCCGTCGAAGCCGATCACCGTCAGCACCTCGAGCCCGTGGCGCTTGCCGGTCTCGAAGTCGTTGAAGTCGTGGGCCGGCGTGACCTTGACGGCGCCTGTCCCGAAGGCCATGTCGACGAGGATCGCGTCGCCGACGATCGGCGCGCGCCGGCCGGTCAGCGGCAAGATCACGTGGCGGCCGATCAGGTGCTGGTAGCGCGGGTCCTCGGGGTGCACGGCCACGCCGGTGTCGCCGAGCATGGTCTCCGGCCGCGTGGTCGCGACCACGAGCTGCTCGTCGCTGCCCTCGACCGGATAGGCCAGGTGCCACAGGTGCCCGTCGACCTCGCGGTGCTCGACCTCGAGGTCGCTGAGCGCCGTCTGGCTGGCGTGGTCCCAGTTGATCAGACGGTACGCGCGGTAGATCAGGCCGTCCTCGTGCAGGCGGCAGAACGCCTCGCGGACCGCCTTCGACGAGACCTCGTCCATCGTGAAGCGATAGCGGCTCCAGTCGAGCGAGGCCCCGAGCGCGGCGTGCTGACGGTCGATGATCCCGCCGTGCTCCTCCTTCCACGCCCACGTGCGCGCCAAAAACGCCTCGCGCCCGACCTCCTGGCGGGTCTTGCCCTCCTTCGCCAGCTCGCGCTCGACCATCACCTGCGTCGAGATCCCCGCGTGATCGGTGCCCGGCAGCCACAGCGCGGCGGCCCCCGACATGCGATGCCAGCGGACGTACGCGTCCTCGATCGTCGCCGTGAGCGCGTGGCCCATGTGCAGCCGACCCGTGACGTTGGGCGGCGGCAACACGACGGTGTACGTGGGCTGGCCGACATCGGCGGCCGGCGCGAAGTGCCCGGCGTCCCGCCAGCCCTCGTACAGCCGCGTCTCCACCGACTTGGGATCGTAGACAGTGCGGAGCGTTTCCATGCTCATTCCTCGGTTCGAAGCAAAAGTTCCAGGACGGAAAAAAAGGGGCCAGAATTGAAAATGGGACGCCGGGCTCCGTGCCCGCGTCCCATTCGCGTCGCAGCCGTGAAGCGCTCAGCGCTGCTTCAACGCCTGCTCCGCGAGGTCGGGTACGACCTCCCACACGACCTGCTCGACGACATCGCGGCTGAGAGCCAGCAGCGCCTCGACGGCCTTCGGGTCGAGCCCGGAGGCGGCGCCACCGGCGGCCTGCAGGCGCTTGAGCATGCCAGGCGTGGGTGCACCGGCGGGGGCGAAGGGGATCGGGACGGCGATCGGGATCTTGCTGGCCATATCTTCCACCGAGGTGAAGGCCGCCGGCAGGCGCTGGCCCTGACCGGAAGCCGAGGATGTCGAAGGGGCAACGCTAGCAGGGGCCGGCTTGGCCGGGGAGGTCGGACCGGCCTTGAGACCCGGCGCAGGCTGCGGGGTGGCGGGCGTCACAGGCGCGGGACGGGCCGCGGGCTTGTCGGCCATCTGGCTCGGCGCGACCTTCGGCGCCGGGGTGGCGGCGGGGCCCGTGGGCGCGGTGGCGGCGGCCCCGACCGTCCGCGACGGCGCGGCCGGCTTGACCGCCATCGGCTTGCCGGTCACCAGCGCGTTGACCCGCTCGAGCAGCTCCTGGGTGTCGAAGGGCTTGGTCATCGCCCCGTTCGCGCCGCAGGCCTGGACCTGGCCCTCGTCGATGCCGGTCTGGTTCGACACGAGCAGCAGCACCGGGATGTGCGCGGTCTCGGGGTCGCCGCGGAGCTGGCGAGCGACCTCGTAGCCCGACGGCTCTCCGGCGGCGAGCACGGCGTCGACGATCAGCACGTCGGCCGGCATCTGTTTGGCGCGCGCGACCGCCTCCGACCCCTTGCTCACCGCGACCACTTCGCAGTCTTCCGCTGCGAAGGTGATCTTGATGGCCAGGCGCATGGTCTTGCTGTCGTCGATCGCGAGGATCTTGGTCGGCATCGAGGCTCCTTCGAGGCCGAAGGCGTACCATGGAGCACGTGAGCGGGTCAACGAAACCTGTGCCCATGGGCCGCCCCGGGGCAGACGCGCGCCCCTCCGAGCCCGATCCATTCCCGGTTATGAGCCCGAATTCCCCGGCAGATCGAGCGTCCGAGCCCGCGGACGACAGCTCGCTCTCCGCCCTCTCTGACCCCCTGTCTGGCCCCCTCTCCGACCCCGGTTCGTCGCCCGCGCTCGCGGGCACGGGGTCGTTTTCCGGCCCCCCGGGGCCGCTCGCGGGGTCCTCTTCGGGACCGCATGCGATCCCCGACGCGTCGGGCCTCCATTCGCTGCCCGCGGGCGCGCGCGGACCGAACGCGAGCGCGACCTGGTGGGGCGGACCCCAGCGCGCCGATCGCCCGGTGGACCGCCTCTCCGGCCTCGCGCAGGCGCTGATCGGCGAGGCCCTGCTGCAGCACGTCGCGGGCCGCCGCGTCCTCGACCTCGGCCAGGGCTCGCCGGAGATCGCCCGCTGGGTCCGCCCGGTCAGCGCGTCGCTCGACACCATCGACCTGCGCCTGTGCACCACCGACGCCGGCGAGATCCGGCTGCCCGCCGCCGACGCGCGCTACGACGTGGTCTACAGCGTCCGCACGCTCGCCCACCTCGGCCACGACGAGGCCTCGTCCGACCTCGGGGTCCGCAGCCTGCTCGCCGAGGCCGCCCGCGTGACCGCGCCCGGCGGCGTGATCCTCGTCGACATCAACAACCCCCGCAGCCTGCGCGGCCTGTTCTACGGCATCCGTCGCCCGATCACGCTCGTCGCCGCCGGCAAGGTCGTCCACGCCGACGCCAGGCGCCGCGTGACCCGCTACGACACCCTCGCCCGCCTGCTCCGCGTGGCCCCGCCCGCGCTCGACACGATCGCGGTCTACGGCATCCGCGTGCTCGTCCCCATCGCCCGCGCGCTCCAGATCCCGCTGCTCGGTCGCGTCCTCGCCGCCGGCGAGTGGTGGGCCCGCGACAGCTTCCTGCGCGGCTTCGGCGCCCACCTGCTGGTGGTCCTCCGCAAGGACGAGGACGCCGGACGCGCATCTTCGCCCAGGTGAGGCCCTCACCTACATCGACTCACTGCGCAGGCAGGTTCCTTGCGCATCGGGCCCGGGTGATCGAATTTCAGGATCCGTTTACCTAGTAATCGGACGCCCCGCCCCCCTCATGAACCTCCGCCTCTCACGCCCGGCACCCCGCGGCTTCTCGCACCTCGAGCTGCTGCTCGTGCTGGCGATCCTCGGCATCCTCGCCGTGCTCGCGGTCGGCGAGCTGCGCACGCTGTCCCGCCGCAACAAGACCGAGGAGGCCGTCCGCGGCCTCGCCGACATGTTCAACGGCGTCGCGGCCTACTTCAACGAGCGCCGCCCCGACTACGGCGCCGGCACCGGCCTCCCGGCCCACCGCTGCCCCCACCCGCCGGGCCAGCCCTTCGCCGGCGCCCAGCCGCCGACCCCGGCGCCAGGCGTGCGCTGCAGCGACGGCCCGAGCGGCCGCTGCACGCCGCGCCAGGGCGGCGGCGATCGCCCGGGCACCTACGACCTGTCCGAATGGACAGCCAACCCGCTGTGGCTCGACATCGGCTTTCGCCACACCGGCGGCCACTACTTCCACTACAGCTACAGCTTCACGAACACGATGACGCCCGACGGCCACGGCGCCTGCGACTTCACGGTCCGCGCGACGGCGGACCTCGACAACGACGGCGTCTGGTCGGTGTACGAGCGCTCCGGCCACGCCGACCGCACGGGCGTCAACGCCGAGGCCGGGCTGCGCATCCAGAACGCGCTCGACTGACCGCGCTGTCTCTCGGGACAGGTCGCGGATCGGACACGAGCGGGGCGCAGCCGGGGGTCCGCGCTTCAGGCTACTTGCTGCAGTCGTACGCCGGGTCGAGCGCCCCCATGCTCGCCGAGAGCTTCATCGGCGCCCCCATCGGCACCGCCCCCGGCAGCTGCACGGTCTCGCCCGGCCCCAGCACGTACCAGTCGAGGTCGGCATACTCGAGCGTCTTGCCCGCGACGCACTGCAGAGGCGCCCCCGCGCTGTGCAGCACGTGCACGTCGCCGACCCCGAGCACCGTCCCGAGCCCCGAAGGATCGACCACCAGCGCCGTCTCCTCGTCGACGCCGATGCCGACGACCGGGTCGCCCCAGCCGTCCTCGACCATGCGCGCCACGAAGGCGATCAGGCGGCACAGGCGGCGGCGCGCCGTGAAGTGGGTGTCGGTGATGACGCCCGCGAGCGGCGGCAAGGCCAGGAAGTCGCGCTCGAAGCTCATGTACTTATTGAAGGGGTCGAGCAGGGCCTCGTCCTCGATGGTCGAGTCGTTGTAGGCGGCGTAGATCAGCTCGCCGAGGACGGCCGTGCCGGCGCTCGTCCCCCCGACGACGCCGCCGCGCTGCCAGACCGTCATGATCGCGTCCTCGACCGGCGTGTCCTTCCAGGCGAGGAGATACGTCGACTGATCGCCGCCGGCCATGAACACGGCCTCGGCGTGCGCGATCGTCCAGGCGACGTAGGGGTCGCTCGCGAGCTCCTTGGACGTCACCACCAGCGTCTCCACCGAGTCGACGCCGCCGATCTCGCCATAAAGATAGTCGTTGTAGCCGTCGCTGCCGGAGGTGCGCAGGATGACGACGTCGCCGCCGGCGATGTACTGCTTCTGCCACTCGAAGGCGTCGTCGACGTCGGTGCCGCCGCCCATCACGATCAGGGCCGGGCCGGTCGGGCGGACCGCGGCGTCGTCGACGTCGCCGGTCAGGAACACCTCGAGGCCCGGCGGCGGCGGCGGCTTCGGGGTGTCGCCGGTGCTCGAGCCGCCGGTGTCGGCGCTCGACGTGCCGACCGCGGAGGTGCCGCTGGTGACCGCGGCGCCGCTCGTGCCGCCGGTGACCGCGGCCGTGCTCGTCTGGCCCGAGAGACCTGTCTCTTCGGACAGGGTGGAGGTCGGCTCCGGGGGCCCGCTCGAGCTGCTCGCCGGCGGGGCCGCGGTGCTCGTCGCGCTCGCGTCGGTCGTGGTCGCCGGCGACCCGCCGCACGCGAGGCTGCACGCGAGCAGCCCGAGCGGCGCCGCGCCGGCCACGAGACGGAGGAGCGGGCGTCGCTGCGGGCGCGTCATGCCCGGGGTATCCCCTGCCCGGCCCCGGCGCGTCAAGCCCGGGCGGCGCGGCCCAGGAACGCACACACGCCGACGATCGCCAGCAGCGCGACGACCTCGCCGGCGGCGCCCGCGAGCAGCGGCGGCGACGACTTCGCGACCACGCCGCCCGCGACCAGGCCGGCGACCAGCACGCCCGCGAGGCCCTCGCCGGCGACCACGCCCGAGGCCGCGAGGATGCCGGCCCGCGCCTCGCCCTCGGCGGCGGCGGCCGGGCGCCCGCGCTCGGCCAGCGCGCGCACGCAGCCGCCGACGAAGATCGGCGCCATCGAGGCCAGCGGCAGGTACACCCCGATCGCGAACGCCAGGCCCGAGACCCCGCACAGCATCGCCGCGAGCGACACCCCGGCGCCGGTGCCGACCAGGCCCCAGGGCAGCTCGCCGCTGAGCACGCCCTCGATGATCGTCTTCATCAGCGTCGCCTGCGGCGCGGCCAGCTCCTTGCTGCCGAAGCCGTAGCTCGACAGCAGCATCACCGTCGCGGCGACGGCCCAGCACGCGCACGCGGCCCCGATCAGCTGGCCGAGCTGCTGGCGGGCCGGGGTCGCGCCGACGAGGAAGCCGGTCTTGAGGTCCTGCGAGATGTCGCCCGCCTTCGAGGCCGCGACCGCGACGATCGTGCCGACGGTGAGCACCGCCGCGCGCGCGCCGACGTCGACCCAGCCGAACGCCGCGAACAGCGAGGCCGTGCCGAGCAGCGTCACCAGCGTGATGCCCGAGGTCGGCTGCGACGAGACCCCGACGATGCCGACGATGCGCGCCGCGACGGTCACGAACAGCAGGCCGAACACCGCGACGCCCGCGGCGCAGATCGCCCGCGCGCCGAGGCCCATGTCGCCCGCGAGCACACCCGGCACGAGCGCGACGATCAGCACCACCGCCGCGATCGCGACCGCGATGAAGGACCCCGGCAGGTCGCGGTCCTGCGGCGCCGTGCCGCCCGCCGCGGTGCCCCGACGCATGCCGCGGATCACGGCCACGAACGCGCCGGCCATCGTCGGCAGGTTGCGCAGCACCGTCAGCACGCCGGCCGTGGCGACCGCGCCGGCGCCGATGTAGCGGATGTAGCGGGCCCAGATCTCGCCGGCGCTCATCGCCGCGATCCGCAGCGTCGGCTCGGGGTACAGCGGCCCGGCCAGGCCCGCGCCGATCCACGCGATCAGCGGGATCAGGGCCAGCGACGAGACGACCGCGCCGGCGACGACCACCGCCGCCTGGCGGTAGCCGAGGATGAAGCCGACGGCCAGCAGCGCCGGCGCGACCTCGATCGCGACCTCGGCGCGCGGCAGCACCGGCAGCGCCTGGTGGAGCTCGGTCGGCATCACGAACAGCAGCGAGCCGGCGAGCTTGACCGCCGCGCCGACCGCGATGCCGCGGAAGATCCACGCGCTGCCGCTCGCGCCCGTGGTCGTCGCGCGCAGCACCTCGGCGCAGGCCGTGCCCTCCGGGTACGGCAGCTCGTGGTGGGCCTCGACGATCAGCAGGCGGCGCAGCGGGATCATCGCCGCGAGCCCGAGCAGCCCGCCGAGGAAGCTGAGCGCGACCACCTGCCAGTACGGCGGCGCCATGCCCCACAGGAACAGCGCCGGGATCGTGAAGATCGTGCCGGTCGCCAGCGACGTCGAGGCCGAGCCGATCGTCTGCGCGAGGTTGGCCTCGAGCAGCGTCACGCCGCGGCGCTTGAGCAGCGCGACGGTCATCACCGCCGCGGGGATCGACGCCGACACCGTCATGCCGACCTTGAGCCCGAGGTACGCGTTGGCCGCCCCGAACACCAGGCCGAGCATCACGCCCGTGACCACCGCCCGCGCGGTGAATTCCGCCACGCCCTGCGTCATCGCGTCATCGCGCTGCGAGGCTCACTGCGAGGCTCACTGGGGGCTCACTGGGGGGCTCACTGGGGGATAGTGCAGTACCCGACGTCCTCGTAGCCGGGAGGGGCGGTGCCCGGGTCCCACCACGGCTCGCAGGTCTGCATCGGGGCGCCGGTGCACGTGACCGGGTCCGCGGTCAGGTCGCAGAACTCGCTGCAGCAGCCCGAGCCGTTGTCGCAGCCGGGCACCCCCTCCGGGCTGTTGCAGAACAGGCCGTAGTTGCACGAGTTGACGAACGCGCACGGGTCGCCGTAGGCCCCGCCGTCGCCGCTGTTGTCGAGGTCGCAGATGAACGAGCCGCCGCCGCCGAAGCACAGCTGTCCCGGAGGACAGCTCGGGGTCAGCGGGTCGCAGGTCTCGAGGCACAGCAGCAGCGTGCCGTCGTTCGAGATGTCGCACGCGCGGTTGTCGGGGCACTTGGGGTCGTCGGGCGAGCCGGTGCACGCGGCGATGCACGTGCCCTCGAGCGTGTTGTAGTCCATGTACCAGCAGAACGAGCCCTTGTCGCAGTTGTCGATGCCGCTGGCGACGCCGTCCTCGATCTTGCACGCCTCGCCGGGCTGCGCCGGGTTCTCGACGACCGGCACGCACTTGGTCGAGTTCCAGTGCTCGGAGCCGTCGTCGGCGTACGCGGCACACTTCTCGCCGTCGACGCAGTCCTGCAGCCACACGTCGCACTGTCCGCCGCCGCCCTCCGTCATGGTGGTGATGAAGCTGACGGTGTCGTCGGGCAGGGTCGTGCTCGGCTCGGGCGGGTCGCCGGAGGTCGTCGTCGGGTCGACCACGCCGCCCGTCGAGCTCGTGCCCTCGACGCCGGTCTCGCCGCTGCTGGTGCCCGCGGGCGGCTCCCCGGACGTCCCCGGCGGGGTCTCGGTGGCGGACGCCGTCGGGTTCGTGGCTGCGGTCTCGTTGCTCGCCTCGGGGCAGGCGGCGACGATCAATGCGGAGGGGAGAAGCCAAACGCGCAAGTGCATGTGAGCGCGACGTTACGCGAGCGCGCCCGCGGCTCAAGTGGTCTCACGACCCCATGGGCGCGGCGGACCGATGTTTCGCGCCAGGCACCGCCCGCCTCCGATCAAACTCACGCGAACGCTCGCGGGCGCGCAGATCTCCCGCGCTCACCCGAACGCGACGCGCACGTCGGGCTTGCGGGCCCGGGTCCACTGCAGCCGCATGCGCCGGAGCTGCATGAGGTCGAGGCCGCGCTGCGGGTCGCGCCAGTGCTGCTCGTGGGCCCGCTTCAGGCGCGGCAGGATCTCGAGCGGGTACGCGATCGGCGGGCGACACAGGCGCGCGCCGTCGCGGGTGAACACGATCCGCAGCTCCCACAGCGCCGCGATGCGCCCGCGCTCGCCGAGCGGGGCCGCGAGCGCCGGGTCGTCGACGCGCAGGCACAGCCCGCGGATGCGCCCGCGCAGCACCGCCGGCTTGCCCGGCCAGACCTCGAACAGCCCGACCTGCGAGCGCGCGAGCGCCTGGACCGCCGCGTCGGGCTCGACCCCCGGGACCCCCCCGTGCGCCGCCCGCCACGCCCAGCTCTCGCCCGGACCGGCGCCCGGCGCCTCGACGTCGCACAGCGCCCAGTCGACGCGCGCCGCCTGCAGCAGCCCGTGGTCGACGTCGCCGGCGCCGAGCCGCCCGACCTGCGCGTCCCAGCGGGCCAGCAGCGGCGCCGCGCGGGCCAGGCCCTCCGGCCCGGTGAACACGCGCTCGGCCAGGCGATCGAGCTGTCCCTCCCACCATGTCCGATCGGACCTGTCCGAGAGGTCAGGCAGGGCGCGGGCCAGCGGCGGGTGCAGGCGCGCGAGGCTCGGGTGACGGCCGACCGGGCGGCCGCCGTCACGGTCGGCGCTCATCGCCCCGCGCCCGGCGCCCGCGCCCGACCCTGCGCCGCGCGGCGGACCTGCGCGACGAAGGCGGTCAGCAGGTCCGCCGCGTCGTGCGGGCCGGGCGCGGCCTCCGGGTGGTACTGCACGCTGGCGACCGGGCGGTCGCGCAGGCGCAGGCCCGCGGCGGTGCCGTCGAACAGGTTGACCTGCGTCAGCGCGGCGCCGCTGCCGAGCGACGCGAGGTCGACCGCGAAGCCGTGGTTTTGGCTGGTGATCGCGACCTTGCCGGTGTCCTCGCTGCGGATCGGGTGGTTGGCGCCGTGGTGGCCGAACTTCATCTTGTACGTGCGGCCGCCGAGCGCGAGCGCGAGCAGCTGGTGGCCGAGGCACACGCCGAACAGCGGGACCTCGATCATGCCGAGCAGCTCGCGCAGCTCGCGGATCACCGCGGTCGCGGCGGCCGGGTCGCCGGGGCCGTTGCTGAGCAGCACGCCGTCGGGGCGCAGCGCGGCGATCTCCGCCGCGGTCGCGCCGGTCGGCATCACCGTCACGCGCGCGCCCTCGTCCCGCATGCGGCGCAGCAGGCTGAGCTTGACGCCGAAGTCCCAGCACACGATGTGCACGTCGCAGGCCGGCGGCGTCACGCCCCAGCTCGCCTCGTCCCAGGTCGCGCGCCGCGGGGCGCTGACGCGGCGCGTCAGGTCCTGGCCCTCCATCGAGGGGGCCGCGCGGGCCATCGCCAGCAACGCGTCCACGTCGTGCGTCGCGGTGCTCAGCGCGCCCATGATCGCCCCGGCCTCGCGCAGGTGGCGGGTCAGCGCGCGGGTGTCGAGCTCGGTGACGCCCGGCAGGCCCCGGCCCGCCAGGTAGCCCGGCAGGTCGCCGGTCGCCCGCCACGACGACGGCCGCTCGGCGAGGCTGCGCACGATCAGGCCGGCGCAGCCGTGGCCGCGCGACTCCTCGTCGTCGACGTTGACGCCGACGTTGCCGACCTCCGCGACCGTCAGGCACACCAGCTGCCCGGTGTACGACGGGTCGGTGACGATCTCCTGGTAGCCGGACATCGCGGTGTTGAACACGACCTCGCCGACCGCGGTCGCGCGCGCGCCGAAGCCGACGCCGCGAAACACCCGCCCGTCGGCGAGCACGAGCACCGCGGGGCCGAGCTCGGCCGCCGCACCTGAATCCTGGCGATCGCTGTCACTGCCCACGGTCATGACGACTGCTCCTTGAGACATGTCTCGAGAGACACCCCGCACGCGCGCGCGAGCACGGCCATCCGCACCGCGACGCCGAGGGTGACCTGCCTTAAGATCCGCGAGCGCGGCCCATCGGCGACCGCGTCGGCGATCTCGACGCCGCGGTTCATCGGCCCCGGATGCA
>Ga0075163_10009057_pt1 | contig 13083 bp, 11 predicted proteins | sample JI1023141ADNA_FD_71478 | JGI IMG/M metagenome (GOLD analysis project Ga0075163, IMG submission 71478) | Wastewater effluent complex algal communities from Wisconsin, to seasonally profile nutrient transformation and Carbon sequestration -... | ecosystem: Engineered > WWTP > Effluent > Algae...
CCCATTGAAGTTGAAGCGCCTAAAGAAACATTATCAAAAGAAGCATTTATTGAGGCATGGCAAGAGACTGCGGGTAAAGTTGAAGAAAATTTTGATATTGAAGATGATTTTGACTTAGATGCACCCTTAACCGATTCATTTGGTCGCCCAATGTCTCGTGCAATGCAAGTGGCACAAAAACGTCGTGACTTGCCAACTTTACCTGGTTTAGAGTTGTTAGATAAGGTTGATCCGAATAAAAAGGTGAATTTTACTGCTGAGCAATTAGCACGATTATCAGAACTTTTAGAAATTAAACTACAAGAATTTAATGTTAAAGCCCAAGTTGTAGAAGCTCAACCTGGCCCAGTAGTAACTCGTTTTGAACTTGATCTTGCACCAGGTGTGAAAGCATCTAAAGTCACCAATATTTCGCGTGATTTGGCACGTTCAATGTCGATGGCATCTGTTCGTGTGGTCGAAGTTATTCCAGGCAAACCTTATATTGGCATTGAAGTTCCGAATAGTAGCCGTGAAATGGTACGCTTGATTGAGTTGTTAAAAACGCCTGCATTTGAAGATCCTGCGGGCTTGCTCTCGATGGCGATGGGGAAAGACATTTCTGGCAATCCTGTGATTACTGACCTCGGCAAAGCACCGCATATGTTGGTTGCAGGAACAACGGGTTCAGGTAAGTCAGTTGCGGTCAACTCGATGATTTTGTCGATGTTATTAAAATACACGCCTGATCAATTACGCTTAATTCTAATTGACCCAAAACAGCTTGAATTAGCCAACTATAATGATATTCCACATTTATTAACACCTGTTGTAACCGACATGAAAGATGCGGTAAGTGCATTAAATTGGTGTGTTAATGAAATGGAACGCCGTTATAAACTAATGTCTTTTCTTAAAATTCGTAAGTTAGCAGACTATAACCGTAAAGTGGAAGAAGCAATTGCCAATGGTGATGATCTGATTGATCCGACATGGAAAGCCAGTGATTCGGTTGTCGGTGAGCGTGCGCCGCGTTTGGCTCCATTACCATCGATTGTGATCGTTGCCGATGAATTCGCCGACATGATTATGCAGGTCGGTAAAAAAGCGGAAGAAATGATTACACGCTTAGCACAAAAATCACGTGCGGCAGGTATCCATTTACTACTAGCAACGCAACGTCCATCTGTAGATGTGATTACAGGCTTGATTAAAGCGAATATTCCAACGCGTGTTGCTTTACGTGTAAACAGTAAAATTGATTCACGAACGATCCTCGATGCAGGTGGAGCAGAAGACTTATTGGGACATGGTGACATGTTATTCTTAGGGCCAGGTAAAATTGAGCCTGAGCGTGTGCATGGTGCTTTTATTAGCGATGATGAAGTGAACCGTATTTGTGATGCATGGCGTGAACGTGGTGAACCAGATTATGTCGATGAAATCTTAACGCCATTTGATGAAGAACCAACTTCACGTGGTTTTGAAGATGGTGATGGTGACCCAAGCCGTGATGCACTTTATGACCAATGTGTTTCTTTTGTTTTAGAAACTCGTAAGGCTTCAACCTCATCGTTACAACGTAAATTTAGTCTTGGCTATAACCGTGCGGCGCGTATCATTGATCAGATGGAAGAGAATGGAATCGTGAGCTCGATGGGAGCAAATGGTAAGCGCGATATTTTAGTTTAATCAAAATAATTCAGTAAGAGAGCCTCTATTTAGAGGCTTTTTTTACATTATTTTTTGTGTATTTTATATGGTAATAATCACGTTTTTTATTTAAGCTTGACCTTTAAAATCTCAGTTTTGAGGTCAATCGTGTTCGTTGCATTAGGTACACTCATTTTTATTCATTTTTGTGCATTGATTACGCCGGGTCCAGATTTCTTTTTGGTTTCACAAACTGCAATTAGTCGCTCTCGTAAAGAAGCTGTATTGGTTGTTTTGGGTATTTGCCTAGGTGCAATGCTATGGTCTTTATTAGCATTAATGGGACTGAATATTATTTTTGAGAAAATGGCATGGTTGAAACAAGGTCTGTTGATTGCAGGTGGTTTGTATTTGTGCTGGCTCGGGTTTCAAATGCTTAGATCTGCTTTCTCTAAAAATAATCAAATGATTACTCCAGTGATTTTGCCACAATCAGCTTATTTATTCTTTATGAAAGGCTTGTTGACAAACCTATCAAATCCTAAAGCGGTCATTTATTTTGGTAGTGTATTTTCATTGTTCCTAGCGAACCCTTTATTTGATCAACACCACTCATTACTTTTCTTTATTATTGCGATCGAGACCTTACTATGGTTTTTAGTGGTGGCTTTTGTATTTTCATTACCTACATTTAGAACAGCGTATCAAAACTTTGCGAAATGGATTGATGGGATCTCTGGTGGAATTTTTACCCTATTAGGGATGTATCTGATTGGAAGTCGATAACAATAATAGAGCTAAAAAAGCCTGCTTGATGCAGGCTTTTCTATTAAGCAAATTTTGCTAAAACTTCTAAGAAACCATCTTTCTGACGTGGAAATTGAGCGATCACATCATGAATACGCTGTCCTTCAGGATTAGTTGCATTCAGGTCACGACCATCAGCTAAAAATTGAGTAATCAAACGCTCATAATCGAAAGGGCGCATATGTTTGAATGCATGATAGAGTACATGAAAGTCAGCATTTACATCTGCGGGTGGAAGTTGGTTGAGGTAGGCAAAAACACGCTCATCTGACCATTCTTCATTGAAAGTTGCTGGCTGTGATAATGCCATGACAATCTCCTCAGTCTTAAAATAATAAAGGCAAAATACGAGACTGAATAAATAACAAAGCATCGCTTTGTCCAGTCGCAAGGTATTTTGCCTTTATTTGCGAAAAATCGCTAATGAAAAAACTTCTATCGATCTTCAGGTAAATTGATATTCATTTCTAGCATTTCGATATTTGCTTCAGAACGAACTTGCATTTGAATATGCTGCTCATCTACACCACGAACATAACGACTGACCACTTGCATGATTTCTTTTTTCATTTGGTCAATTTTGTCTTGGCTTAAACGACGGCCTAAACCTTGTTCTGATGCAACAATAACTTTCAAGCGATCTTTGGCGGTTTGCGCACTTGATGGTTTTTCATCATTGCTGAATAGTTTACTCCAGAATCCTGCCATAATTACGCTCCAAATAGTCTAGCTAACCAACCTTTTGGCTGTACTGCAATGTGTCGATAAGGACGATCTTCGCCGAGGAAACGAGCGACTAAATCATCATAGGCTTGCCCAGCTTTAGTTTCATCATAAAGAATTACGGGTTTACCTTCGTTAGATGCTTGTAGCACGCTTGGACACTCAGGAATAACCCCTAAAGTCGGCACACGTAAAATATCTTTAGAAATATCATCAATCGTTAACATTTCTTGTTTGTCAGCACGTTCAGGGTTGAAACGTGTGATACAGAGATGTTTACGGATACGGCCTTCGTTGTGTTCAACTTTTTTAGTTTTACTATCAAGCATACCAATAATACGATCTGAGTCACGTACTGATGAAATCTCAGGGTTTGTCACAATGATTGCTTCATCAGCATGATACATTGCCAAGATCGCGCCACGCTCAATACCCGCAGGTGAATCACAGATAATATAGTCAAATTCTTGAGCAAGCTCATCAATCACACGAGCAACGCCTTCATCACTCAAAGCATCTTTATCACGTGTTTGTGATGCAGGGAGAATGTACAAGTTTTCGATTTCTTTATCACGAATCAATGCTTGTTGTAAGCGAGCTTCATTATTGATGACATTCACAAAGTCATAAACGACACGGCGTTCGCAGCCCATGATCAAATCAAGATTACGTAAACCTACATCGAAATCGATCACAACAGTTTTATGACCACGTAGGGCTAAACCTGTTGCAAAAGATGCACTTGTTGTAGTTTTACCTACACCACCTTTGCCTGACGTTACGACAACAATTTTGGCCACCGAATCCACTCCTATTTATGGTCATACGCCCCTAAAAGGGCTTTTTTGGTGTTTAATGATTTAAATTAAAACTGTAAGGCTTCAAATTCAAGCTCTTGCTTGTTATTTAAATAAATATGTACGGGTTTTTTGATCATATCCTTGGGAATATCATCTGCGACGCAATACGTCCCTGCAATAGAGATCAATTCAGCTTCTAATGAATGACAAAAAATTCGAGCTGAAGTATGTCCGCCTGCACCTGCAATGACTCTACCACGAGCATTGCCATAAATGTGAATATTTCCAGACGCAATGACTTCAGAACCACTGTTCATACCCGCATTGAGGATAATATCACCTTGATCTTGTACCAAACATTGCCCAGTACGCAAAATTTCATCATGATAAGAGGTAATATGCGTGGTTGATGTCTGTTTTTGCGGTGTTTGTATTTCTGGACTTTCTGGCGTTTTTTCAGCAGTTGTCTTTTCAGGAGTATGATCAACGATCTGTTCTTTCGATGCTTTGATACGTTGCAAAGGTTGATCAGCAGGTAGGACAGGGAATTGAATGGCACGAGCCTCATCACCCAAGAGACCATCAATCACCGCCATTGGTTGTAAACCCAGATCGATGAGGAGCTGAATTAATGCAATCAGCTCTTGTTCAACAGTACTATCAATAATGACTAGAGTTCCAAGATAAGAACCTTCATTGAGTGTGCTTGAAAGTTGCTGGCGGATTGCATTATGGTCATTTGTGTCGAACGTGAGTCGACTAAAATTTACCATTCTGCCCGTAATCCGTATATCAGCCATAATTTATCCTTAAGGGCTTTTTGAAGCACTCTATTGTGTTAAAGCATGTTGTAAATAAAAGCAGATGCTAGAACAAATTACAGGAATTCTCTAGCTAGATTGGTAAATTTTCTTGTAATCATTCTGCTTTTTTATCCAATTGATCATATTCATGCAAGGTTTGCTGCCATTGTTTGATTTTTACTTGTTTTCGTATGGCTGCAAGGCTCTCAAATACAACTGATTCAACCAATTCTTCTAGGTAGTGATTATCAATATTTAGCTCACTGACTTTTTCTGCAATCAATTGATAATTTTCATTTGGGTTGTGCGCAGAGCCTGCTGTAAAAGGTTCAATTAAACCGATACTAACATTTTCACCTAAACGTTGCCCAATACTTTGAATCTGTTGTTCAATTCTTCCACCAACAAGAGGAATTAAACGTAATAACTGGGTCAGTTCAGGCGTATCTTCAATCGCTTTATTGACAATAATGCCTACTTTTTTCGTAATCATTGGTTGTTGTTCTTGCAACGTTTTTGCTAATGATTCTTGTAGTAAAGAAGATAGCGCCACAGTAAACAATTGACGATGATGGTCAACGAGATCATGAATAATTTTTTTATGACTCGAACTGGTTTCAAGTTCTTGTCGAACGCCATCTATGACCGAAATGACAACGCGATCAGAGAGTTCTTCCATGATGACACTGTAATAAAACGCTGCTTTAATACGAATGTTATCAGGTACAACCTTATACCCAAGTTCATGCAGGCGATATGCAATAATACCTGCACGAAATAAACGAAGAAAACGTAAATGGGGAATAATCGCTAAGATTTCGTACCAATGAATAAATGGGAAAAACCACCAACGCGCATGGTGTTTATTCACAATTGCAATTGCCCATCGTACGGCAAGTTCAGTGATTAAAAAAATAATAAACCATGCTTCTGTCGTAATCACCCAAGGGTGTAAGTAACTACGATAAAACTCAAGCACATTGGGTAAATGAATTGTATTAAAAAACCATTCGCCAATATTACTCATTAAAAAAAAGTTCATGCCTAAGCAGAACAAATTAAAAACAATAATAAACACCATGAAAATGTCATAAACAAGAAACAGTTTAAAAAACTTACTGTTTGGATTTACAAGGCTATATTTAGAGTTTTGTTTTGAGTCCTGCTGAGTCATGTGGCGAGTCAATTCCTAATGAGACTATTGATAATATTTAGATTTCATTTGTGAAATCAATTGGTCTTTTTCTGTCCAGATTTGATCGACCCATTGCTGAAAACGCTCGCGGTAAATCGGATCATCTTCATAATTGCCATGAAGCAACCAATCTGGAATATCAATCTTACGCAAATCTACAGCAATACGTGAGACATCACCTAACCAAAAATCACCATAATCTGGCGCACCGTCTGGGTAAACAATGGTCATATCGACTAAGGCATCGATTTTATCGCCTAAAATATTTAAAGCAAATGCTAAACCACCTGCTTTTGGTTTGAGTAGATTCTGATAAGGCGATTGCTGCTCAGCATGTTTTTCCGTAGTAAAACGTGTTCCCTCGAGATAATTAAGTAAGGTAAAAGGCTGACTTAATAATTGTTCACAGGCTTTACGTGCTTCCAGCATATCACGGTGTTTCAGCTCAGGGTTTTTTGCCACTTGCGCTTTGCTATGGCGTTTCATCATCGGGAAGCCCAAAATCTTAAATGCTTGTCCAACAAAAGGAATAAAGATGAGTTCCCATTTGGTAAAGAAACGAGTGAGCGGCATGCGAGTCAATCCAAAATATTGATTGACGGTTGTATCCACCCAACTTTGATGATTACAAATCATCATATAACGACCTTCTAAATTGAGGTCAAGTGCTTTATCAATGCTTATATCCCATTTTAGATTGGGAAGAACTTTTTCAATCAACTGGTTGTTAATACCAATCCAACTATTGGCCAATTGAATATTGGTTTCATCTATTTTTTTTGATTTTTTGAATAGCTTGGTGATACCTAATGTCAGAAGAGGAGGCCCATGAAAAAAAGTGCTTCCAGTAATCACTGAACCAACCGTAAGTCCTTTACCAACCTTTTGCAGTAAGGATGCTTTTTTATTTGTGGTAGACATAAATCAAACCTTGAGTGCAGATTTTTGAAGAAAAGAGGTCTTTCAACTATAAACAACAGATATTTAAATACAACTGTATATTTAATAATGTTCACATTTTTTATATATTTTCAGCACTTTTAGATACAAACTCTAAATCAGCCGAATTTTTCAAATCAAAGATAGCATATGTTTGCGTAATTTCCGTTAATGTGATTTTTATCTCATCTTGTTTATATTCTGCGAAATATAAACATTGAAGGAAATGTGTGGATATATTCAAGAAAAGTGCATCAAAATATTACAAAAATACAAATAAACTGTTTATTATTAACAAAATATCAATGGTCTAGCTTGATTTTCTCATTCATTATTTGTTCAGACAACAAAATACATAGACAGGAGCTACGCAATGCGTGCATTAGTAATTTCAACACTGGTCGGGGCTGGCTTGGTACTTTCAGGTTGCCAAACTACAGGTAATAATATTGGCGGCGTTGAATATGATAAAGCTGCTTTAGGTGCTTTAATTGGTGCTGCTGCGGGTTATGGTGTATCTAAAGGTAATGCTAACTCATCATCTCAAAACAACCGTGCTGCTGCTATCGGTGCGATTTTAGGTGGAGCAGGTGGTTTATATCTCGATAACAAAGAGAAAAAATTACGTGAACAAATGGCGGGTACAGGTGTTGATGTAGGTCGTAATCCAGATGGTTCTGTTCAATTAATCATGCCGGGTAGCATTACATTTGATACCAATAAATCAAATATTAAACCTAACTTCTATGGCACTTTAAACAAAGTTGCACAAGTTTTGGCTGAAGACAATAAGAGCGCGATTTTGGTAACAGGTTATACTGATAATACAGGGAATGATTCTATCAACCTCCCATTATCTCAAGCACGCGCACAGTCAGTGAAAAACTATTTGTCTAGCCAAGGTGTTTCAGGTGGTCGTATTGATGCGCAAGGTCTTGGTTCTGCAAACCCTATTGCAAGCAATAGCACCGCTGCTGGACGTGAGCAAAACCGCCGTGTAGAAATTAGCATTTATGCGAAACAGTAATTTTTACTGAGTTCTAAAACCACCTTCGGGTGGTTTTTTTATCACTTTAAAAATCTCGCGACAACCTATGGCGCGTTATTGAGATAAGGCATCATAATTTATACATATCCCAAGATTTACTATTGGGATTCTAAAACAGAGATGTCTATAATCATGCTCGAAAACGAGAGAGGTATTCCGAGATGTCATCTGCCAGTCAACTCAATGACAAGCAACTTGAAGCCATGAAATATGTTCAAGGGCCATTGTTGGTGCTTGCAGGTGCAGGTTCAGGTAAAACCTCCGTAATTACTCGAAAAGTTGCTTTCCTCGTACAGCAATGTGGTATTCCTGCACATCGTATTACTGCAATGACCTTTACCAATAAAGCTGCGCGTGAGATGAAAGAACGTGTAGGTAAATTATTGTCTCGTGAAGAAGCCAAAGGACTCTCAGTTTCGACTTTCCATACCTTTGGTCTGAATTTATTACGTTTAGAATTAAAAAATCTACCACTTAAAGCCAACTTCTCGATTTTAGATGCGGATGACTGCAAACGAATTCTGATGGACTTAATGCAACGTGACAATTTGTCAGGTGCAGAGAGTAAAGAACTCATCGCAAAAGCAATGAAGAAAATTTCAGATTGGAAAAATGATCTAGTCTTACCTGAGCAAGCCCATTCAACTTGTGAAACTGTTGATGATGTACAGTTAGCACATTTGTATCAACTTTATGAACGTAACCTACGTGCCTATAATGCAGTCGATTTTGATGATTTGATTGTAATGCCTGCTCGCTTACTTCAAGAAAATGCTGAAGTCAGAGATAAATGGCAAAACCGTGTGCGCTACTTATTGGTGGATGAGTATCAGGATACCAACACGGCACAATATACTTTGGTAAAACTTCTCGTTGGTGTGATGGGGCAGTTCACCGCAGTAGGTGATGATGACCAATCGATTTATGCATGGCGTGGTGCAAAACCTGAAAATATGGCTTTGCTCAAAGAGGATTTTCATAATTTAAAAGTCATCAAACTTGAGCAAAACTACCGTTCAACCAGCCGTATCCTAAAAGCAGCAAATGCTGTGATTGAAAACAATCCGCATATTTTCGATAAGAAATTGTGGAGTGACAAAGGGCATGGCGAAAATATTCGTGTGATCACGTGCCTAAATGATGATGATGAGGCAGAGCGCGTTGTCAAAGACCTCATCACGCATAAATTGATGAATGGTAAAAACTGGAAAGACTATGCCATTTTATATCGTGGTAATTTCCAAGCACGGGTATTAGAAACCCAACTGCGTCAAATGCAAATTCCGTATAAATTATCAGGTGGGCAATCTTTCTTTGCTCGCGCTGAGATTAAAGATGTGATGAGTTATTTACGCCTCATCATTAACCCAGAAGATGACAGTGCTTTTTTACGCATTATTAATACACCGAAACGTGCGATTGGACCTGTCACTTTAGAAAAATTAGGTTTATTTTCCCAAGAAAATACTTTGTCGTTGCTCACTGCTGCTTCTGATCAGCGTTTAGCGATGGTGTTACCCAAAAAAGCAGCGACACAATTACATGAATTTGCTGATTTTATTGCTACTTTTACACGTGAATTGTTAGATGATGATGAGCCTGTACCTAAAGTTCGTCAAATGATCAATGAAGCAGGCTATATTGACTATATCCGTGAGCAAGCGGCGACTCCTGCACAAGAAAAAACCAAACTCGACAGTATTGAAAGCTTATATAGCAGCATTCAGAATCTATTGAATCGTACCGATGATGTTGATGAAAAAAATATTGAAAGTGTGATTCGTAAATTGGTATTGCTCGATATGCTGGAGCAACAGCAGGAAGAAGAAGATACTGATAAAGTCAATTTATTAACATTACACGCGGCAAAAGGTTTGGAATTTCCTTATGTGTATATGATTGGCTTAGAAGAAGAGCTATTGCCACATAAAAACTCAATTGCTTCTGAAACCATCGAAGAAGAACGCCGTTTGATGTACGTTGGTATTACTCGTGCTCGCCAAGGTTTAACCTTGACGCTTGCTGAACAACGTAAGAATGGTGGTCAAATGCGTCAAATGACACCAAGCCGCTTTTTGGATGAATTGCCACAAGATGATTTGGAATGGCATGGTCGCAAAAAGAAACTTGCGCCAAATGTTGATCCCAAAGAGCAAGCTCAGCAATATCTTGCAAATTTAAAAGCATTATTGAAACGTTAAGAAATAGTCAGTAGGAAGTTGTAATGAAAGTCCAAGTTAAAGTATTAGATGCACGTTTAGGTCAAGAGTGGGCACTGCCTTCGTATGCGACTACAGGTTCAGCAGGTTTAGATCTACGTGCATGTTTAGATCAAGCCATTGAAATTGCAGCAGGTGAAACGGTTTTAGTGAAAACTGGCTTAGCAATTTATATTGAAGATCCAAACTTCGCAGGTTTAATTTTACCGCGTTCAGGTTTAGGTCATAAGCACGGTATCGTATTAGGAAACTTGGTGGGTTTAATTGATTCTGACTATCAAGGCGAGTTGATGATTTCGGTTTGGAATCGTGGGCAGAACACTTTCCGTTTAGAGCCAGGTGAACGTTTGGCTCAATATGTTTTAGTACCTGTGGTGCAAGCTGAGTTTGAACAAGTGAGTGAATTTGTCGCAACTGAACGTGGTGCAGGTGGTTTTGGACATACAGGTCAGCATTAAGTTTTCGTTAATTATCACTTTAAATGCAATGCTTTACTGAAAAGCATTGCATTTGTCATATTGATTGTTCCCTAGATTTGTATTAAAAAGCAGCTGATGAATTACTTTAATTTTTCTGAATAAGGGTTATTTAATTTCTTAATAGTTTCTGTTTTCTTTTTTGAATCAGCTAATGATTATAAAAATAGGGGTTTACTGTGGATATAAAATATACATTTCCTCTGAACATTTTTCGCGCTTATGATATCCGTGGGAAACTGAGCAACTTAACGCCTGATGTGATTCATTCAATTGCCTATGCTCTAGCACTACAATATAAAAATGCAGGACAAGATCACGTTGTAATTGGTTATGATGCTCGTTTAACTAGCCCTGCTTATGCCAACATCATTCAAAAAATCTTTGAGCAACAAGGTTTAGTTGTGATCAATATTGGGTGTTGCTCATCCCCCATGATGTATTACATTGCTCGTGATTTTGGTGGAAATGGAATTATGGTGACTGCAAGCCATAACCCTAAATCAGACAATGGTATTAAATGGATTTTAAACGGTGAACCCCCAACGCCAGACGTGATTCAACAGGTTGGACAACTTGCACAAGTTTCTTTGCCAAATGTTCAGCAAATGATTGATTCTGATCATGTACTCCATCAAATTGTGCCTTTGTACTGTTTGCAGTATCAGCAATCCTTATTAGATGATATTCAATTATCACGCCCTTTAAAAATTGTATTGGATGGTTTGCATGGATCAGCAGGTCGCTGTGCAAAGTTGGTTTTAGAAAAGTTAGGTTGTCAGGTTATCGCTTTACGTTGTGAAGCCAATGGGAATTTTCCTGATCATGCCCCAGATCCCTCACATGCTGAGCATTTAACAGATTTACAAGCAGCCATTCTTTTAGAAAAAGCTGATCTAGGCATTGCTTTAGATGGTGATGGTGATCGGTTGGTGTTAGTCGATGAGCATGCACATATTATTAGCCCAGACCGTTTATTGTCTTTATTTGCACAAATCTGTTTACAACAGCATCCACGCAAAGAAATTGTATTTGATGTGAAATGTTCCCAAATGGTGGCTGATACCGTACAGCGTTTGAATGGACAAGCTAAAATGATTCGTACGGGAAGTAGTTTTTTGCGAACGTATTTATCTCAGTCCAAAGGCAGTGCAGTATTTGGTGGTGAATATGCAGGTCACTATGTCTTTAATGATGGTCGCGGTTTCGGTTATGACGATGGGCTATATGCAGCATTGCGTGTGATGGAATATTTCACGCATTCAGATACGGCAAGCTTATCTTCATTATTGGCGATATATCCTGAGCGTTACTGTACCGAAGACACATATATCAGTACCCACGATGCTAATCCAAACCAAGTTTTAAATGATATTGAAATTCTAAGTCACCGTTTAGGCGCTCGTTTAAGTAAAATAGATGGGGTAAGGCTTGATTTTGACGATGGTTTTGGCATTATTCGAGCATCTAATACAGGTGAGTATTTCACAGTTCGTTTTGATGCAGATAATCCAAATCGATTACGTGAAATTCGCCAAGAATTTGTTTCTATGATGCAAGGTCAATATCCGCAAATTGCACAAGAACTCGCACAGGCTTAATAAGGAGAGGCGCATGTCACACGAGCATATCGGCATTGATAAAGCAAAAATTTTGATTGAAGCTTTGCCGTATATTCAACGTTTTGCAGGTAAAACGTTGGTTGTAAAATATGGTGGCAATGCAATGACTGATCCAGAGCTAGAAAGCTCGTTTGCTCGCGATATCGTATTATTAAAAACAGTCGGTTTAAATCCAATCGTCGTACATGGTGGTGGTCCACAAGTTGATTCACTGCTTAAACGTTTAGGGCAAGAGTCTGATCGTATTGATGGGATGCGTGTCACCGATCAAGCCACGATGGAAGTGGTTGAAATGGTTCTCGGTGGTAGTGTCAATAAATCGATTGTCAATCTGATTAACCAACATGGCGGTCGTGCGATTGGTTTAACAGGTAAAGATGGTAATTTACTTCGCGCACGTAAATTGCTCATGGAGAAACAAGAAGCTGATGGCTCCATTTCTCAAATTGATTTGGGCATGGTCGGTGAAGTGACAGGCGTTAAAACTGATGTATTGGAAATGTTTACCCAAGGTGATTTTATTCCTGTAATTGCGCCATTAGGTGTGGATGAAGAAGGTAACACTTATAATATCAATGCTGATCTTGTCGCTGGAAAAGTTGCAGAAGCATTGGGTGCTGAAAAACTGATTCTATTGACCAATATTACGGGCGTATTAGACGAAAATAAAAACTTACTGACTGGATTAAGTACCCAAGAAGTTGATCGTTTAATTGAAACGGGTGTGATCTATGGCGGTATGATTCCTAAAGTGGGTTGTGCATTAGATGCAGTCAAAGGCGGTGTGATTAGTGCGCATATTGTTGATGGTCGTGTACC
>Ga0075163_10009058_pt1 | contig 13083 bp, 11 predicted proteins | sample JI1023141ADNA_FD_71478 | JGI IMG/M metagenome (GOLD analysis project Ga0075163, IMG submission 71478) | Wastewater effluent complex algal communities from Wisconsin, to seasonally profile nutrient transformation and Carbon sequestration -... | ecosystem: Engineered > WWTP > Effluent > Algae...
CCGCCCATCAGGCGCGCCAGCTGGCGCGTGATGGCGAGGCCAAGGCCGGTCCCGCCAAAGCGGCGCGAAATCGAGGCGTCGGCCTGCGTGAAGATCGTGAACAGCTTGTTCCGGGTCGCCTCGTTCATGCCGATGCCGCTGTCGGACACCTTCACGATCAGGCGCGTATCGCCTTTCGGCGTCTTCTCCGCGCCGACGACAAGCCGGATGGATCCGCGCTCTGTGAACTTGATGGCGTTGGACAGCAGGTTGCCGACACACTGGCGCACCCGCACCGGATCGTAGTGCAGCCGCGCCGGCACGCTGGATTCGATCGCCAGCTCGATGTCGAGCCCGCGCTCCGCGGCGCGCGTCATGAACAACTGGCGCAGGCGGTCGAACGTCATGCCGACATCGCTGTCGACGCACGAAATCTCGATCTTGCCGGCTTCGATCTTCGACAGGTCCAGCACGTCGTTCAACAGGGCGGTCAGCGTCTTGCCGCTGTCGAGGATGACATTGACCTTCTCCAGCTGCGCAGGCGTCAGCCCGTCTTGCTCCAGCGCCTGCGCCATGCCCAGAACGCCGTTCAGCGGCGTGCGGATCTCGTGGCTCATGGTGGCGAGGAAGTTCGACTTGGCCAGCGTCGCGGCTTCAGCTTCGCGCTTGGCCTCCATCAACGCCAGCTCAGATGATTTCTGCTCCTGGATATCCAGCATCAGGCCAATGGCGCGCACCGGCACGCCCTTGGCGTCGCGCTGCACGCGCATGAACATGCGCACCCACTGCTCGCCGCCATTGGGGCGATAGAGGCGTGTATCGATCGACTCGACGTCGTTGGAGCGCAGGCAACGCTCCCAGCTCTCGCTGACCTTCTGCGCGTCGTCATCGTGATACATGCCGAACGGGCGGATGGCGTGGCGGTTCAGCGCCTCGGCGCCGGCCAGCTCCTGGTATTGCGGCGAGGTCCAGCGCTCGCTTGATCGCAGGTCGATCTCGTAGACGCCGGCCCGCGCCGCGCTCATCGCGATCTCCAGGCGGTCGGACATCACCGCCGCCTTGTCGCGTGCGTCGATCATCTCGGAAATGTTCTGGCTCAGCCCGAACATCTCGTACTTGCCGGAGGGAAGTTTCCGTCCTGAATGGAAATGCGCCAGCGTGTGACGGATCGTGCCGTCCGGCTTGCGCCGCCGCAGATGGCAGCTCGCCGTGCCGCCTTCAGTGGTGATGCGCTCGCGGATCTCCGCATCCTTTGCGACGTCTTCCGGCAGCAACGTGACCACCGTGTCGGCCATCCGCACCGTCGCTTCGCCGCCGCCCTGCCGGCGTACCAGGGCGTCCGAGAAATGCAGCAACTGGGTATCTGGATCATAGCGGAACATGCCGACATCGGCGTCGCGCATCAGCCGGTCGCGCACATCAATCGCAGCCATCAGCTTCGAAAGCATCGCCCACTCGGCGGTCACGTCCGTCAGGCGCACCACGCCGCCATGGCGCAGTCGCGCCCGGCTCGGACGCAGCCAGCGATCGCCGCCCTGGGCGGCAAAGCGGTAGACTTCGCCGTCGCCATAGGACGAATGCTCGATCGACGTCGTTTCGAGGAAATCGGTGAAGCCGCGATTGACCAGCGCGCCCGGGCCAACGCCGGTCAGTCCGAAGAACGGCTCGTTTGCTTCCGCAATCCGGCCGTCCTCGTCGACCCAGACGGCGGCGATTTCCAGCGCTGACAACTGCTCAAGCAGCGCCGTCGCATCGGGCTGGGTGGTCGTGGACAATTAAATGCGCCCCGGAATCCGCAGGAATATAGCGGCAAGACTACCGGAGGCCGCGTTAATGGCCCCTTTCAGAACGCCTCCAAAACCCGCCAATCCCCCGTGCTTGTTGGCTGCAGGCCGGGAAAAGCGTTACCTTAGCGGCCCGATCCCTTAACCGGACTTGACGGTCCCGCCGCCCATCGGCCGCTGCAGGCCGCCCATGCCGACTTCCGCCTGCCGGGCGATGAACCGGGCGTCCGAGCTGGCGAAGTACTCCCGGCTGGCGATGGTCGATACCTTCACGAAGTCGGCCTCCACTTCGGTCTCGCGCAGGGTGAGCACTGTGTACCCCTTGTCGAATGCGTTGTGGTAGACAACCTCGTCATTGGCTTCCGCCATCAGCCAGTTGATCTCCTGGAACGGCATCCGCTCGCCGCCCATGCCGGGCGATGTGACGGACGTACAGCCGAATTCGACGCCCCATCGCCGCCCGCCGGCGTCGAACAGTTCGTTGGCCCAGGCAGTGTGCGTGTCCCCGGTCAGCGTCACCAGCCGTGCGCCGGCGGCCCGCGCCGACGCATACAACCGTTCGCGCGCCGCCGGATATCCGCCCCATGCGTCCAGGTTCCACGGCAGACCCAGCTTGGCGTTGGCCGACCAGTTCTTCAGTCCGTCGGCAATCTGGCCATACTGCTCGGCCGAGAGGTTGGCCTTCAGGTCCGGCGCCTTCACCTTGGCCATGGTCACCTGGTTGCCCAGCACCTGCCATTTCTTGCCGGCTGAGGTCGAGGCTTTCAGTCCTTCCGCCAGCCACGCTTCCTGTTCCGGCCCCATCAGCGTCCGCGCGGGATCGTTGACCTTGGCCATCAGCGCCTTTGCGACCTTCGCCTTGTCGGCGGCCGGCGCCATGCTCACCTCATCGGCCGTCAGATCATCGCCCCGCGCGATCAGCCGCGTCTCCAGCAGGAACACGGTGGCGAGGTCGCCGATATCGAACTTGCGGTAGATCGCCTCGCGCGGCCTGCCCGGCTCGGGATCGCGCACCGGCATCCATTCCAGATAGACCTGCACCGCAGCGGACTTGCGCGCCGCCCAGTCGCCTTCGGTTTCCACCTGATGGTTCTCGGCCCCATTGGCGTGACTGTTGTTGGCGCTCTCGTGATCGTCCCAGGTGCAGAACCACGGCGCTACGGCATGCGCCGCCTGCAGGTCGGGGTCGGAGCGATACTGTCCATAGCGCTTGCGATAATCGTCCAGCTTCAGGCACTCGGTTGGCGGCTCGTGATTGCGCCCCAGGGCCTTGCCGACTGCGCCGCCATAGCCGTTGACGTCATACTCGTAGATGTAATCGCCCGTGTGCATCACCGCATGCACGTCGTTGCGCCGCGCGATCTCGCGATAGGCGTTGAAATATCCAAACGGCCAGTTCGAGCATGACACCACCGCGATCTTGAACTCGGCCGTGCCGCTCGCTGGCAATGTCCGCGTCACGCCGCCGGGAGACACCGCCTTGCCGGCGAAGAACCAGTAGTAATAGTTCTGGCCCGGCTGCAGGCCGTCGACGTCGACCTTAACCGTGTAGTCGCGCTCGGGCCCCGTGTTGAACACGCCCTTGCGCACCACGTCCTTGAAGCCGGGATCGCGCGCCACCGACCAGTTCACCGGCACCACTCCCGGCGCCTCCGGCGTCACCCGCGTCCAGATCACCACCCGGTCCTGCCGCGGATCGCCCGAAGCGACGCCATGGTTGAACGTCGCCTTGCCGGCATAGGCCGCCTTGCCCGTCCCGTCGGTTGCACAGGCCGCCGCCAGCCCCGCCGCGCCGACGCCGAATACGCCCCGCCGCGTCAGCTCCGCGCCGGTTCGCGCCCCGGATCGGGTTCTGGTGGACCTGCTCATGGATTTCTCCTTTTGCCCGCAATGTGCGATCAGCACGCCCAAAGCGCCCTCTGGCGCACCTTACTCACTCATCGGCACGACGGAAGTATGACGGACGCGATCCCCACAGACACCGGCTCAGGCCCTGCAGATCTTGCGGTTTTTCCCTTAACCGCCCCTGCGGAAGCAGGATCCATGCGCCTCGACAAGTGGCTGGCCGACTCAGGCGCCGGCATCTCCCGCTCGCGTCTGCGCGTCCTGATCGATGAAGGCAGAGTCACGCTCAACGGCGCAGTCATCGACGATCCCAGCGCCAAGGTCATCCCCGGCGGCGTCTACGACATCAACCTGCCGGCCCCCTTGGGCGCCCTGCCGGAAGCCGAGGACATCCCCCTCGATGTCATCTTCGAAGACAAGCACATCATCGTCATCGACAAACCGGCCGGCCTCGTCGTCCACCCGGCCGGCGGCTCGGAACGCGGCACGCTCGTCAACGCCTTGCTTCACCACTGCGGCAAGGGTCTCACCGGCATCGGCGGCGTCGCCCGACCCGGCATCGTCCACCGTCTCGACAAGGACACCTCCGGCGTGATGATCGCCGCAAAATCGGAAGCCGCCCACACGGCGCTCACCGCCATGTTCGCCGCCCACGACATCGAGCGCGCCTATCTCGCCGTCACGCGCGGCGCCCCGCGCCCGCTGATCGGCCGCATCGAAACGCGCATTGCGCGCTCACCGTCCGATCGCAAGAAGATGGCGGTGGTCCGCGAGCGCTTCACCAAGTTCGATCCGCACTCCGACGATCCGGCGGCAAACGCCGAACTCGAGCCGCACGGCAAGATCGCCATCACCAACTACCGCGCCCTCGCCACCTACGGGCGTCTCGATGCGACGGGTACGCAGCCAGCCGCCGCCCTCGTCGAGTGCCGCCTTGAAACCGGCCGCACCCACCAGATCCGTGTCCACATGGCCCACATCGGCGCGCCGGTGATGGGCGACCAGACCTATGGCAAGCACCGCTGGCTCAAGGCCGACGGCAAGGGCCCTGCTTTCGAGCGCGCCACGCACACGGCGAAAGCCTTCGAGCGCCAGGCGCTCCACGCCGCCGTCCTCGGCTTCAACCATCCGGTCAGCGGCAAGCCAATGCGTTTCGAAAGCAAACCGCCCGCCGACATGGCCGACCTGATCGACGCCCTCGCCAACATGCCGAAATAGCGGCAGTTTACTCCCCGATCGCGGCCATCACGATCGTCGCCAGCGCGCCTACATCGCCGTCGAAGTGATGCCCGCCGGGCAACTCACGCGCGTCCGCACCCGCCATCTCCGGCAGCGTGCAGCCGGAATGCTTGCCCTCGTCTTCGCCATAGAGGCACGTCACGCGACCCTTCGGCAGCGCCGCGATCTTGGGCGCCAGATCGATTGTCGCCTTGGTAAGCCCCGCCTGCTCCAGCGGCGTTACCTGCGGATCCAGCCCGCGCGCCAGCGCGATCAGCACAATCGCCGTGACCCGCTCCCGGTCGCCCGCGTCCATCCGGTTGACGACCAGCGGCAGCACGTCCGCCCCGAACGAATACCCGACCAGCGCCGCTCGCTGCGCGCCCGTGAGCTTGGCGTAGCGGTCGATCACAGTCGCGATATGCGCTGCGATCTCGTCCGGCGTGCGGCGCGTCGCAAACCAGTCCTGCGTATCGAAGCCGATCACGGCATCATCGCTGGTTTCCGCCGCGATGCGCTCCGCCATCCTGCGCTCGATATCGCCCCACCAGCCGCCATCGCCGGACAGCACCAGCACAACGGTCTTCGCCCGCTCCGGGACTTTGACCTCGCGGACGCCATCGGGCGGCCCGCTCGGCGACGGCGCATGCACGCATGCCGCAAGCGCCAGAAGGCCAGGTAGCAGGCATGTCCTCAAGGTTCGCATATCAGGCGCCCGGCCGCATGGCGCGACGCCACAAGCCTAAGCCTAGCAGATCAGTCTGCACCCGCCAGCGCAGCTTATACGGCTGCGTTCCGAACGCGCAGGATCTCGCTGACCAGATCGCGCTCCGACAGCGGCTTCGACAGATAGCCGCTCATTCCCATCGCCAGGTAACGCTCGCGATCCCCGCCCATCGCATCAGCTGTGAGTGCGATCACCGGAATGCTCCGCCAGTCCGCATCAGCCTGCCGGATATGCTTGATCGCCGCTGGCCCATCCATCACCGGCATGTGCATGTCGAGCAGCACGACGTCGAACGGCTCGCGCGCCAGCGCTTCGAGCGCCTCCTCCCCGTTGTGCGCTTCAACAATAGTCGGCTGGAACCGCTTCAGGAACAGGCTAGCCACGCGGCGGTTCACCGGGTGATCGTCCACCAGCAGTATCCGCAGGCGTGAAGCGATCAGCGCCGCGCGCTGCGCGTCTTCATCCTCCAGCATGTCCGACGCCGCCGGCCTGTGGCTCGCTGACGGCTTGGCCTTGAATGTCACGGTAAACTCCGAGCCATTGCCCGGCTCGCTGCCCACGCTGACATCCCCGCCCATCAGCAGCGCCAGCTTGCGCGTGATCGACAGTCCAAGGCCCGTACCGCCAAACCGGCGCGAGATCGATTCATCCGCCTGCGCAAAGGGCTGGAACAGCCCCGCGCTCGCCTCCTCGTCCATGCCGATGCCGGTATCGCGGACACTGACCGCCACAACGAAATCGCCATCGGGCTGGCATGTGACGCTGGCGAGGATATCCACCCGCCCCGCCTCGGTGAACTTGATCGCGTTCGACACCAGGTTCGACACGCACTGCTGCACACGCACCGCGTCAAACGTCATCTGGCGGGGCATGTCCGCATCGAACGACAACGCCAGGCCAAGACCTTTCTCGTCCGCCCGCGCCGTCCACAAGTCGCGGATATGCGACAGCACCTGATGCAGGTCGGCGTCCGCCAGCGACAGGTCCAGCTTGCCGGCCTCGATCTTGGACAGATCGAGCACATCGTTCAGCAGCGCCATCAGCGTCTGTCCGGATTCCAGCACGGTCGAGACCTGCTCGCGCTGTTCGGCGTTCAGTTCGCCCATCGCCAGCACCTGCGCCATGCCCAGAATGCCGTTCAGCGGCGTGCGGATTTCATGGCTCATGTTGGCGAGGAAGGCGGACTTGGCGGCGCTCGCGGTTTCCGCCTCGCGCCGCGCAGCGTCCGCTTCCAGCCGCGCCGCGCGCAATTCTTCCTCGCGAGTGCGGATGTCCGTGATGTCGACCGAGATCGCAACCTTCCGATTGCCCGCCATCGGCCGGTAGCTGGCCTGCACCACCCGCCCGTCATAGGTCCGCGCCTCGTTGGTGCGGCCTTCGCGATAGCAGCTGAGGAAATGCGCAATGGCGGCCGAAATTTCGGCTTCGCCGGCTGTGGGGCGAAGTTCGGTTATGGCCTGGCGCAGCGCCTGATCCATCGGCGCGCCGCTGTCGAGCAGTTCAAAGAAGGGCCCGAACCCCCGCCGCGATGGCGCGCTGACATAGATCGGTCGGTCGTTTTCATCATAGATCGCGATCCCGTCCGAAAGCGCATCCAGCGCCTCCAGCAGGAGATCCTTGGGTATGTCCTGCCCGGTAAGCATTCCGTCCCCGTAATGCAGTTTCCCGCGTCCGAAGCACTACACTGACATACGCCCGTAAATATTTCGGGAGCAAACCGTAACGATTTGCACGAGACCTCAGTCCGCCACCTTCCATTCATATCGCAGGAGGTGGCCGCAGACCGCCACAGGCCTGTCACCAACCTGCGCCGGCTTCCACCGTATGGCCTTGGCCCATTTCAGCGTGGTTTCATCGAGTCTGGGAAACCCCGTCGACTGCACCATCTGCACGAACGCGGTTTTGCCTTCGGTGGTGATGCACATGTCCACTATGGCGGAACCTTCTTCCCGCGCTTTCATGGACGCTAGGGGATAGTCTGGAAACGCGGGCCGATTCTTTCCGGTCCCTCCTAATGGTTCAATACTGGGCGCCGCGGTCAACGACGGATCATTGGCCGCCAGCGCACCCTCGATTGGCGCCTGCGCCGACGCCATCTGCGCGACGCCGAGAGCCATCACGGCTCCGCTCATCCATGTCCTGATCATTCCCCCCCCCTCAAAAGTCCGGTCTATCCAACCGCCTTCATCAGCTTGGCCCATTCTTCCGCCGACATGAAGCCGTCGCGATCATCGTCCACGTAATTCTGGAAGACGTAGGCGTGATAGGTCAGGAACTCTTTCTGATCGAGCGTCCTGCCGCGCGAGTTGAAGGCGTCGAAGCTGCGCTCGGCGTTCTTCTTGCTGGGTCCTTGCAGCGATTCCCTGAACTCCTTCAGGGACAGCTCGCCGTTTGCGTCGGCGTCGAACTGGGTCAGCTTGCCATGCTGGAACATCAGGTATTCGGCCTGGCTGCATTTCCCGTCGGCATCCTTGTCGAGATAGGCGATCACCTGCGCCGGTTCGGCGCCAGCTCCCTGCTGGGCGTAGGCGGCCCCGCCAAGCGCCAGAATCGTCGCCGTCGCCACAGAAATGGCCCGCATTCTACCCTCCCCTTGAGCGCCTGTTTCCGGCTCCCTTGATACCGAATGATACCAGTCTCCCCTGTCAGGCGCGAGACGGCCCACACAGGGCCTAAAAAAAGCCGGAACCAGTGGGCAGTCTGTGCCTGGAAACGGCGGAAAACCCGCCCGGAAACCGTGAATGCTGACCGGCTGGATAGGGTATTAGCGACGCTGATCGTCCCGAATAGAAACGAAGGGGTATTTGCCCCCTTTAACGCAGATTACCGAGCCCCCATCTCGTCTCAGACGACAGGGGGTGGGACGACAATCCTGCCGGAATTGACTTCAAAAGACTGTAACCTGAGCCCACAGGGCCCGAAGTTACGCGTACACCAAGGATCAGCGAGCCTTTCCTCCCCGAAAGATCGCGGACCGAGCAGGGAGACCAGAAAATGGCCGCAAGCACCGCTATCGCGCTTTCCCCCGAACAGGGCCTGTCGCGCTACCTCTCCGAAATCCGCAAATACCCGCTCCTCGAAAAGGGCGAGGAATTCATGCTGGCGAAACGCTGGTCCGAGCATCAGGATCCAGAAGCCGCCGAGCGCATGGTCACCTCCCACCTCCGCCTCGTGGCCAAGATCGCCATGGGCTATCGCGGCTATGGCCTGCCGATCGGCGAGGTCATCTCCGAGGGCAATGTCGGCCTCATGCAGGCCGTGAAGAAATTCGACCCGGACAAGGGCTTCCGCCTGGCAACCTACGCCATGTGGTGGATCCGCGCCGCGATCCAGGAATACATCCTGCGCTCGTGGTCGCTGGTGAAGCTCGGCACCACCGCCGCCCAGAAGAAGCTGTTCTTCAACCTGCGCCGCCTGAAAGGCGAGATCCAGGCTCTGGAAGACGGCGACCTGCGCCCGGAAAACGTGACGACCATCGCCACCAAGCTCGGCGTCACCGAAGAAGAAGTGACCTCGATGAACGGCCGCATGTCCTCCGGCGGCGACGCGTCCCTGAACGCCCCCGTTGGCGGCATGGATGGCGACGCCGAATGGCAGGACTGGCTGGAAGACGACACCCCCGGCCAGGCGGAAGCCTTCGCCGAGAAGGACGAATTCGGCGCCCGCATGGAATTGCTGGAGTCCGCTCTCGAAACGCTGAACGAGCGCGAACGCCACATCATCACCGAGCGCCGCCTCAAGGACGAACCCACGACGCTGGAAGACCTTTCGGTTGAGTACAATGTCAGCCGCGAGCGTATCCGCCAGATCGAGGTCCGCGCCTTCGAGAAGCTTCAGAAGGCGATGCGTGAGCAGGCCCGTGAACGCGGTCTGGTCGAAGCCAACTAGTCGAACCACCTCTACCGACGCGGGCCTGTAACGGCCCGCTACCCCGCCCTTGAGCCGCCACGGTCCCCGGCAGCTTGAGGGCGGGTCTGTTTTTGCAGGGTGCGACGCGCCGCCCCTGTACTCAGGTCGAAATCTGCTGTAACTAGACAGTGTCAAGTCACGGGCGAATGCCCGGGCTGATACGTCATTCCTCCCCGGAAGGCTGCCCAGATGCCCGATACCGCCACCGCGCCGCTCAAGACCCTCGCCGATCTGCCGGAGGTCGCGTTTCCGACCATCGAATCGGGCATCAGCAGCTACGACATGTTCCGCGACCTGCGCGGCAGGACGCCGCTGGCCCGTGGCCCGCTCGGCATGGTGCTCGCCCTGCGCGCCCGCCACGTCGACATCGTCACCAGCGACGCCACCCGTCAGCTCGAAACCGAAACCAAGATGATGCAGGGCATCTTCGACGGTCCGATCTACGACTTCATCGCCCAGGTGCTGCTGTTTTCGAACGGCGAGGCCCATCGCCGCCGCCGCATGCCCATCGCCCGAACCTTTGCATTCAAGCTGATGGAAGCGATGCGGCCGAAGACGGTCGCCGTCGTCGAAGAACTGATCTCTGAACGCCTCGGCAAGGGCCCGGTTGATTTCCTTGGCGAGATCGCGGCCCAGGTGCCTGCCCGCATCATCGCCGACGTGCTCGGTATTCCGCGCTCCGACCTGCCCGTCTTCATGACGTGGATCCGCGACACCAGCGAAGCCATCGGCTTCATCGACGTTGAGCGCCGCCCCGAAATCGAAGCCAGCCTCATCGCCTTCAACGCCTATGTTGACGGCTTGCTGGCTGACCGCCGCGCCAATCCCAGCGGCGACTTCCTCTCCGACTACGTCGCCGCCACGGCTGCTGCGGGCGATCTTACCGAAGGCGAAATCCGCGCCCAGATCGTCGGCCTCATCCTGGCGGGTTCGGACACCACGCGCAATTCGATCTGCATGATCCTCTACCAGCTGCTGCAACATCCCGATCAATGGGCCGCGTTCTGCGCCAACCCGGAAGGCCTGAAGAAACAGGTCGTCGAGGAAGGTCTGCGCTTCGAGCCGGTCGTCTCGGCCATCCCGCGCGTCGCGGTGGACGATTTCGAACTCGACGGCGTGATGATCCCCGCAGGCTGCATCGTCGCCGTGTCGATCCTCTCCACGCTGCGCGACCCGGACGTCTACGCGAACCCGGATGTCTTCGACATCACACGCACCGACCATCCGCGCTGGAGCTTCGCCTTCGGCGCCGGCGCCCACCGCTGCGCTGGCGAAGCTCTCGCCCGCGTCGAGATGGAGGAAGCTCTCGCCGCCATCGCACGCCTCGCCCCCAACACCAAGCTGGTCGGCGCGGCCCCCCGCCTCAATCCTGGCGCGATCCGCACCGTGGACCAGATGCGGGTCGCGTTTGCCTAGCGCATTCCGCTCTGGCGCGATCCGCTCTACACCCGCGCCATGATCGTGCCCGTCACCAGCGTTTCAGACCCGCGCCTTGCGCCCTACATCGGCGTGAAGGAACGCGATCTCGCGCGCGATGACGGCCGCTTCATCGTCGAAGGCAAGGTCACGCTCGGCCGCCTGGTCGAAGCCTCGCGCTTCCCGGTCGAGTCGGTCTTCCTCGCCGAGTCCCGCCTCGAACCGCTCGCCGCCATGCTGGCGACGCTCGACCCCGCCATCCCGGTCTATGCCGCCCCACAGGCGGTGATGGATCAGGTTGCGGGCTTCCACCTGCATCGCGGCATCCTCGCGGTGGCGAAGCGCGGCGCGGGCCAGACCAGCGAGCAGCTGATCGCCGGCCTCGGCCCGGCCGCAACGCTGCTCACGCTGATCGGCCTCTCCAACCACGACAATGTCGGCGCCTGCTTCCGCAATGCTGCCGCTCTTGGCGCGGACACCGTTCTGCTGGATGAAACCAGCTGCGATCCGCTCTATCGCAAGTCGATCCGCGTTTCGGCCGGTACGGCGCTGTCGCTGCCCTTCGCACACGCGGGCGACGGCGCATCGATCCTCGCTGCGCTAGCCGCCAACAACATCGAGGCATGGGCGCTGACGCCCAGCGGCGGCGAACCGCTACAATCGCTCACGCCGCCGCCGCGCCTCGCCATCGTCCTCGGCGCCGAAGGCCCCGGCCTGCCGCCCGGGCTGATGGATCGCGCCCGCCGTGTCTCGATCCCGATGGCGAACGGCATCGACAGCCTCAACGTCGCGGCCGCCGGCGCAATCGCACTGGCGCACGTCTTTGCTACGCCTCGCGCCTGAATTAGTCGCGCGCCGCTGCCAATTCAGCTTGATGCTATCAACCACGGCTCCCGTCGCAGCACGCTCAGCATCGGACTTGTAGGACTCGATGACTATCACCATGTCGTCACCGTTGCGCGTCGCGTAATAACTCTGCTCGATCGTTGCGCCGCCCCGGTCATCCGCAGGTCCATCTGTGAAAAACCCTGGCCGCCGATCTTCCGAGTCTTGTAGTCGCCCAGGTATTCATATTGGGGCGAGGCCTGCGCCATCATCTTCTTGACCTGGAAGAAATAGTCCTCTCCCGTCCGGATGCCTGGCGCGGCTTTCACATTCTCATACACGCCCAAAACAGAGGGATTGCTCTCGACCGCCGATCCCGGAGCATGCTGGAAAAATGCAAAAATCGGTCCGCTGTCCGCCAGCGAGGCCTCAGTCAGCGCCTTGAGATCGTCATTGCCGGAGGTGATTACGTTCTTTGCCCGATCCATCATGGCCTGCGTCAGTTCGCTGTCAGCAACGAACCAACCGTCCGGCGCAGTGACTGTCAGAGCGAGGGCTCTATTGCGGGGTCCGTCATGAAAGTATCAGACAGCCAGTTCGCCATCGCCGCCCTGTGCCTGATCGCGCTTGCCGCCTGCTCTGGCAAGAAACTCGCCGGCGACACTGGCGCTGAGGCAGCCTCCGGCAACGATGTCGCCGCCTTCATGGGCACATGGAAACTGGCCGGCAGCAGTCCCGCCCCGTGGGTCGACACTGGTTTCGTCCCGGCGCCCGATCCGGCGTTCGCCGAGAAGCCCATCGTCTTCACCGAGACCACGGCTGCGGGCCCGGCCATCGTCACCTGCGACAAAGCCCGGTACGGCGTGACGTTGCAGCCGATCGAAGGCCTGTTCGAAGGCAATCTTCCGGACATCGAAAACGACGCACGCTCCCTCGGCATCGAGCCGGACGCGAAGAACATCCCCACCCTGATGGAAGGCTGCGACGTCGTCACGGGCGATCTCGAGCTCAGCTTCCACCTGATCGACAAGAACACGCTACTGCTCGGTCTCGACAACACGATCTACCGGTTTTCCAGGCAGCCCTGACGCGAAATACCTGACCCGCCTGCCGCCAGAAACTGCATGAATCTGTCTCAGAATCCGGTCATCCTGCCGGGAAGATATTTCTGTCTGGGAGCCGCCGCATGACCGACCAACCCGTCTTCCGTTTCTTTCCGGGCGCCTACACCGTTGGCGATGTTATGGAGCGAACCGACGATCCTTGCGGCGTCTGCGGCAAGCCCAGTGTCTGGAGTTACACCGGCACGGTCTACGCCGAGGGCGACCAGCCAGACGTCTGCGCGCGCTGCATCCACGACGGCAAGCTCGCCGCCCACTT
>Ga0075163_10009059_pt1 | contig 13083 bp, 12 predicted proteins | sample JI1023141ADNA_FD_71478 | JGI IMG/M metagenome (GOLD analysis project Ga0075163, IMG submission 71478) | Wastewater effluent complex algal communities from Wisconsin, to seasonally profile nutrient transformation and Carbon sequestration -... | ecosystem: Engineered > WWTP > Effluent > Algae...
GGTAGCCGCTTCATTCGCGGGCCGCGACATTCGCGATATCCTGCAACGCACAAGCACGGCCATAGCAGATGGGAACTTGCGCATATTCGCGGAAATGGCACCTGCGATGGTGCGCTTCCTATCCTGCATACGCACCGCCGACCGGTTCGATCGGCGAAGGATCGATGAATTCCTGCTGACCCTGCGGCCTGGCTTGATCGAACATGAAGGGCAGGAAGTACTTGGACAGGCATTGGCCGCCTGGTATGAGGCGGCACATGAGCCGGATCCGTTACGGCGCAGCCAGTTGGTATTCCTTGGCAACATACGCATGGGGCTGCATGAGCAACAGCGTGTGCAACCCGATATCGAAGAGGCCTTGGGATCACCGCTGCGGTGGCGTGTGGGCGACGAGATCGGAAGAGCGTACGAGAAGAGGCTTGCGAAATTCCCGGGACCCATCCGGCGACCCATCCTGGCCCTGATCAAGTCCTATGAACCCTTCCTGGTAGAGGCCTTGTTCAAGACCATCAAACGGACCATTACGACGCGCATGATGCAGATCCGCATGCCCGACCGGCATATCAGGCTGGGCAAGGACCTGTCCACCCAATTGAAGGACCGCGAGCAGTGCGCCGAACTTTACGAGGTTACCCACCCGGAACTGGAAGTGCTGATGGACCGGTTCCAGTTGAACGCAGGGACCACGGACACCACAGCATCGGATTGGTCCGACTTCGATCAGCGGATGGTCTACATCATTTCACTTTTCAGGATGCGTCATGGTTCGGTAACGCTTTTCAACGATCCATTGGCTGCGCAGGGTACCTGAGTGGAGGCCCGTGCCCCTGTTGGTGCAGTGCAGTTGAGCGAACAGGTGCCCTTCCCGCTCCGTGCGTATGCCATCCGGGGTCGACCAATTCCCCGTCGATCACATGGGCACCAAACAGGTTGTGGAACTCAAGGCAGCACTCGCCAAGCGGGCCAAGTACATCGTTGGCGTGCCCGTGTACTGGCGCGGCACCATGTGCCGCATCCCCGGCCGGTACTACCGCCGCAGCATGGACAAGCTCATGTACGACCTCCGCGAGATCATGGCCGACGGTGGCTACGGCAGGTTCCAGAAAAAGAGGCGGAAGGTGGAGTTGGAGGATGTACCCGAGAGAGAAGATGGGAAGCCGCCTTGAACAGACGTAGGGTCTAAGCCCCACAGTGGTCTAGACCCACGCTTGCGCGAATGTTCTACGATTGCGATCTATGATTCGCATGAAATAGTCGCGCCCCACTGAAGAGATACAGTGGGGCGCTAAGGGCAGGCGAATTTGAACCTCGTTGCTTACCCTTTCTCTTGGGGCTTGTGTTGCATCACTGTGCGAATGGCCACGCATCCACTTGACGCGAGTTTGCACCTTGTGGCACATGCCGGCATGCCGCTAACGCACCAGCGTCACATGCCCCGTTCGCGTTTCGGCTTCCGCATCAGTGGGCGTTACAACGTAGTAGTAGGTGCCATCCGGCGCATCGGTGCCATCCACCTTGCCGTTCCAGCCTTGCTCCAGCGCGGAGGTGCTGTAGATCAACTGGCCCCAGCGGTTGTAGATCTCCAACTGACCAGCAACGCCGGTAAGGTCCAGAGGCAGGAAACGGTCGTTGTGCCCATCGCCGTTGGGGCTGAAGATGTTCGGCATCTCGATAACACCGTTCTCGGTGATCACGATCGTAGAGCGCACGGTATCCACACAGCCGGCCGCTGTGCGCACCACGAGGAGAACCGGATAGCTGCCCGGTACCGGCGGAAATGAAACCGACAACGCTGGTGCTGTTGAGCTTCCCGGTGGCACACCGCCCAGATCCCACGACCAGGAAACGATGTCGCCCGTGGAACCGGCCGAGCTCAACGCCACGGTGGTCTGCTCCACATCGGTGGGGTTGGGAGTGGCGGCGATCACGCCTTGCAGCTGCCCGGCCACTACTACGGCATCCACCAAGGTGGTATCGGCCGTGCACCCTTCGGCGGTGACGATGGTGAGCGTTACATCATAGCTGCCTTCGGCGATATAGGTATGCACCACCTCGGCCCCCGTACCGCTGGTGTTGTCACCGAAATTCCACGAGACGGTGGAGGTGCCGTTGCCAGTGGTATCGCTGAATGCCACGGTGAGCGGCGCGCAACCGGAGGCCGGTGCCAGGGCGATGGCCGGTGGCGGAACGTCCGGGCTCCACACGCTGGTATTGCCCATGAGGCATTGCCCCTCGAAGGTGCTGCTGAGCGTATACAAGCCACCGGCGAGGCCGAGAGCGGAAGCGTTGAGCGTGGTACCGGTCTGCCCCACGATGGCGACACCATCCACATACCACTGGTGCCCCGTTGCGCCTGCGGGCGGTGTGGCCGTTAGCACCACGTTGTTGGTACACACCCGGCCCGTGCTGGTCACGGGGATAAGCACCTGGTCGCGCGCCTCGGTCAGTGTAAGATCATCCACCATGGTGTAGGGGTAGAACGGCATGTTGATCTCCACGCCGCTGGAATCGATGGTTCCCGGTATTGGGGCGTACGAGGCCGGGAGATCGCACGGCGCCCCCAGCATGACCATGCGGATCTCCTGCGCAGGGGTGAACGTTGTTGAAACGTAGAGCCAGCCGTTGTCCGGCTGGAACACCATGCGCCCGAGTTCGATCCAGCCCGGCTGCAGACCGATGCAATCGAAAGTGGGGATCGGCATGGGTTGGCAATCGGTGCGGCCCCAGAGGGTCAGCGGGAAAGCGCCCTCGTAGAACACCCCGATGTTCAACGACTCGCCTTGGTACTCGGTGCTGGAAATGGAACAACCTGCCGTCCAGAGGGACAGGGTGTAGGCTGTACCAGCATTCAACGGGGTGTCGAATATGCACGCGCCCACATACTCCATATAACCCCTTATGGAAATGAAGCCGACGGCCCCTTCGCCATCCGGCGGTGGCATGGGAAAGCTGGCCGGCGCGAAACCGCACATGTGGAAATAGTCCGAAGTGGCGCTGGTGGCTTGGTGCCAGGTCTCGGCGCAGTTGAGATAGTTCACCCCACCGCTGAAGTTGTACGGGCAGCACGGTCCATTGGGCCCCATCACCTGATCCTCGAACGAGGGATTTGGGATGTAGGACTGTACGTTGGCCGGTATGATGGATACCGCGCAGGGGCAGTCGGGATCGTTCAGGTCGATGAGGCCATCGGCATCATCGTCCAATGCGTTGGCGCAGATCTCCTGCGCGGCAACGGAAAGTGGGGCCATGGAGAGCAGGGCCAACCCCATGCGCATGGCAAGGGGGCCAAGATGAGAGAAGGACATTGTGGTAATTGAGCGTGAGAGCGTGAGAGGGGAGCAAGATAGTGAGAGGGGCCTTCCGTAGGGATGACGGGATCCGGCCAGCCGATGGCGTACGGCCCACCGCAACCGCACGTTAGCAACGCGTGGCACCGTATTGAACTTATCGGGACCGGGACCCAACTGCGCACAGGAGGGTCCTGAGAGGGACCGCTCCTATGCGCATGGTAAAGGGACCAACGAGAGAGTTGGGTATTCGGAGAGAAGGGCAAATTAGGTGTTTGGGGCTTCCCTGCAAATGAGATGGATCAGCTAAGACGCTGGTCTATTAGACGATCTTCCGAAGTCGCCTCGCGAACCCGGATAGTACAGCGACCAACCGCGTTCATAGTTATGCACCTGTCGATCTGTCGCCCTGGCCCCTTGGTATGGAGCTTGATCACAAGGGGCCATGCCTAAGAACGAAGAAGGGGTGGTCGTGGACCTGGTCCACAAGTACCGCAAACATCTTGTCGCAAGGGCGTTGGACCTTGTGCGGGGGATACGCGATGTGCAGGGCGATGTGGATACCGTTATGGCGAGTGGCGCCACGGTATTCCACCAGATGCTGGAAGGATATTTCTTGACCCTGGCCTACTCGTCCAACGAAGGCCACCAGCTCGGCATCCTCAACTGGCGGAATACCAACCCGGTGTTGAACTAGTGTATAGGGCCGGGCAAGGCGTTGGTGCCCCGAGAGGACGGATCATTCACTCGGGGACATGCCAGGTCCTGGACCCGCATCCGCCAGTGCATGCCGCGTTTCCGCGGTCTCCAGGATCTCTTTGAGCGTACCGTAGCTCATGGGCTTGCCCACATGCCGGTCGAAACCGGAGTTGGCGGAACGTATCACATCCGCCGGTTCATTGCGCCCGGTAACCGCTACAATGAAGGCATTGAGGCCCCATTCGGAATGGCGGATCTCTTTGCAAACGTCGTATCCGGAAAGATCCGGAAGACCGATGTCCAGAAAGATCACATCGGGCCGCATGACCGGTCCTTTCTCCAACGCCTCCTTGGCACGGTAGGCGATCTGTACAGTGTATCCCAGTTTCTTGAGCAACAAGCCAAGGCCCATGGCCACATCGTCCCGGTCATCCACCACCAAGGCACGAAGGGGTGGGTGTGCGGTAAAAGGTCGCTGGCTCATAGGATCTATCATGGTCCGGGTTTAGTACACTTGGATGCCCAAGGAACATGCCGTGAACGGTCCCGGGTGCATGGGCCACACGCCGACCGTGTGCTGCTTAGGGCTACGCCCCTTGGCAACGGGATCAGTGGGTACCGCTGCCGTGGTCAACCTCGCCCCGTTATGTGTATGCGGCTTCCCGTGTAGAGGAGTGTGCCCACTTTTTTCCCACCCGTGGCGCCGTTCCCGTGGATGGTGGACATGCATCCGGACCGCAGGTCCATAGTTGCGGTGGCGCGTCGATCCTTACCGTCCTCGGACACGTGGCCCCCGTCGCGCTCAACGCACCATGAAGGGCACCGTGCGCGCACCGCAGCGTGTGCGCATGGTCACAGCATAGAACCCGCTCGGCAGTGTTGAGCTTCCGCGCAGGAGCACACGTTCACCAATGGCCTGCGGTTCAACGGCCACCGTGCGGCCCATGGCATCGCGCACCACGAGTGTGCCATCCAGCAACGCACAGCCGGGCAGTACGGTGACATCCTGGCCCAATGTGGGCACGGGATAGATGCGCGTGTAGGCAGCTGCCTCGGCCGTTGGAATACCGGTGGATACATCATCCAAGTTGTAGCGCACCATGATCGGCGACGAACCGGGGGTGATCGATTCCGCACCCAGCACCACGAGGGCGGAATCGCCTTGGATATCTGCGGCCATCGCACGAAAATCACCTCCGAGGTTGGCGCTGGCGATGCCATTTGTACCGAATGTGCCGGTGAGCGTTCCATCCGTATTGAAGCAGATCATATTGAAGGTTCCGAAGGCCTGGCCGCTCAACGGGATCACCAGCCTGCCATCGGCCAGCAACCGGCCGCGCGAGGCGTTGATCCCAGCCCCGCCGAGGTCGTAGGAGACTTCGCTGTTGGTGCCGTAGTCAAGGTCCGGTGTACCATCTGCTAGATAGGCCTTGATCCCGATGTGCGCGGTGGCGCCGGTGGTCAAGCCGTAGAAGAGGATACGCTCCTCATCATCCATGGCAATGAAGGTGTAACCACCGATGAAGTTGCCACCCGCGCTGAAGGATCCGGTGAGCTTGCCGTTGACACCGAAATCCATATGGGGTGTGCCATCGCCCAGGAAACGATACGCCACGGGCGTGGAGGTCTCCGTGCCACCGACGAGGATGCCACCATCCGCACAGACCAGCACGTTGTTGATCCAATCGTTGCCCGCTGCCTCGATGAGCACTTGTCCGTTGCCACCAAAAGAGGGATCCAGTGTCCCGTCCTGTAGGAAGCGGCGCACCACACCATCCTGTAAGGAGCCTTCGCTGTAGTACCCGGCAGCGAGCACCCTGCCATCGGGCTGCAACGCGATGGCCGGTAATTCCACATCGTGCTCAGCGGTCACATAGGCGAGGCCGTCCAAGCCCCACTCGGTATCCAACTCCCCATCGGCGTTGAGCCGGAAGACGATGCCCTGGTCGTTGATGTCGTTGTTGAAGGACTCGTACCCGGCGGCGATCACTTTGCCATCGGGCTGGCTCAACAGCATCGTCAGCCTGTCCCTGCTGGTACAGAAGTTCACCAGCGAGCGACCGTTGAACCCGAAGTCGGGATCCGGCGCACCATCGGGCAAACATTGGATGATCCAGCATTCGGTATTCACCCCTTCGTACTGGTTGCCGCCGCCCAGAATGCGTCCATCGTCCTTCACATGCACGCAGGTGGGCTGTTCCGAGACCACACTGGGATCGAAGAAAGCGTAACCGGAATTGGCGAAGGATTGGTCCAACTGGCCATCTTGGGCAACAACGGACGATGCCACACACAAGGCGAGGAAGAGGATCTGGCGCATGAGGGTGAAGTTAGTGGGTGTGGTGTTCTGATCATCGTGATAAGACAGTTCAGGGGGATGGTAGCTCCTCGGCCTCACTAATCCAACCGCATGCTTCGAACTGCGCGTAGCGATTGAACTTGTCACCAACACGACGTTCTTCGTCGGTGGCAAACGAGGCTCGATAGCGATCTAAGACCTTTCGATTCTCCGGACGCATAGAAGCCCAGCGCACCTGCTCCATCGGCACTCCTAAGGCAACGAGACGTCGGGCAATGGCTTGTGCTCTGTACGTAGCAAGAACAGAGTCTTCATTCAGTGCATAACACGCACATACGCATATGCATCGGCTGCTGTCTTGGACCATCCACGTAGCTACACCTTTCAAGATCCCGAAGGGTCCTGTTGCGGGATCCTCGTAATGGCAAGATGCGGAGTCGAGATCGACATCGGTGGAACCAGGTTCAAAGTAGACAGCTTCGAAGTGCCAGTCCGAACACAGCAACTTCATTCCCTGCCCTTTTGCCGCGATTGATGCGCATAGAACAAGGATCACAAGGCCTTCCTTCATCACCAGCGTAATAGCACCTCGCCAAATTAAGCAACAGGATTCTCCCGCACTGGGCGTAGCCTGCGGCTATGCCCCACACATACTGCTCACGGTAGCCTAAGGCCCAACCGCGTCTGGTGTTCCGCGTAGCCAAAGGCTGCGCGCAGATGTGAGCCACACGACCAGCTTACCGAACGGCGAACGGCACAACACGGCTATCCAACCAGGTGCGAATACCATCAATATCCATTTGTCCGGTAGCGACGTGGATCACCATGTCATATTCCTCATCGTCCGTCGCCCGTAGGTCGAGATCGAAGGTGTTCAGCATCAACCGCCCAAGGATATAGCCGGTCCGTTTGTTCCCATCAACGAATGGATGGTTCTTCACCACGCTTTCCAACAATGCTGCAGCTTTATCAAGGGGACCGGGATAGAGGTCGGCCCCATCAAACGTCGCAAAGGGACGATTGAGCGCGGCTTCCAACCCACCGGTATCACGAAGGCCACGCGCACCACCGGTCGCGTTAACGATCTCCGTATGGATGGCCAATGCTTCGTCCAGGGATATCACTTGGCCAAGCGGAGCAAGAGGTCGTGCTTTTCGTCAAGGATGCGCTTCAAGCCGATCATCCGCTTTTGTTCCTCCGGATCTTTTGCTTGGAACCCGCGCAAATACTCCAGCACCTCCTGCACAATGGCGTCTGGCACTTGATCCAGCTTCTGCTGGATCTCGAACTTCATGTCTCTCGTGGTCATGCTATTCCAAATGTACATCGACTGCATGCCAAGTGCGTATCAGCTATCCCCCTCTCCCCTCCAGTCCCCACCTTTGCGCAACCCGGCCCATGCGCATCGTTGTCAACACCCGTCTTCTTCTTCCGAACAAACTGGAAGGCATCGGCTGGTTCGCCCACGAGACCTTCTCGCGCATCGTGAAAGCGCATCCGGAGCACCACTTCATCTTCCTCTTCGATCGCGCATTCGATAAGCGCTTCATCTACGGCAGCAATGTTGAAGGCGCGGTGCTCTTCCCCCCTACCCGGCATCCGCTGCTCTATCGCATCTGGTTCGACTGGCTGCTGCCGCGCAAGTTGAAAGCACTCAAGACCGATGCCTTCATCTCGCCCGATGGCTACCTCGCGCTGCATAGCAACGTACCCACATTGGCGGTGATGCACGACCTCAACTTCGAGCACTATCCGGAGGATCTTCCAACGGCCTACCGCAACTACTACCGCAGCTACTTCCCGCGTTTCGCACGGCATGCCACACGTTTGGCCACGGTGAGCGAATACTCGCGCCGCGACATTGCCACCACCTACGGCGTCCCCGAAGCGCGCATCGATGTGGTACACAACGGCGTGGGCGATGTGTTCGCGCCGTTGAGCGAAGCAGAGAAGGACATGGCCCGCAAGGAATTCACGCAAGGCGCGCCGTACATCAGTTGCGTGGGCTCGTTGCATCCGCGCAAGAACATCGCGCGGCTCCTGCTGGCCTTCGATGAACTGTTGCGCAACCATCCATCGGACCTGCGGTTGCTGATCGTCGGCGAATCGTTCTGGTGGGATGCGCGCATGAAGGAAGCCTACAACGGCATGACGCACAAGGACCGCGTGGTCTTCACCGGAAGGCTGGGCCAGGACAAACTGAAGCTGGCCATGGGCGGCTCGCTGGCACTGGCTTTCGTGAGCTACTTCGAAGGCTTCGGAATTCCCGTGGCCGAGGCCATGCGCTGCGGCGTACCGGTGGTGGCTGCGGAATCAACGAGCATTCCGGAAGTAGCGGGCGATGCGGCGCACTACTGCGATCCGTTCAATGTAAGCGACATCTCCAGAGCACTCTACGATGTGTGGAGCGACCCCGTGCGACGAGAGGAATTGAGCGCCGCCGGCCTGAAGCGTTCGCAGCGCTACACCTGGGAGAATGCCGCCGACGGGTTGTGGACTTCCTTTGTACGCATGGCGAAGGACGCCGGACTTCATCTGAAAGAAAAGTCATGAGCAGGCTCGCGGGTTACCTGAACAAGGGCGTCGCCGAAGCCGGTTGTGATGAAGCTGGTCGCGGCTGTCTGGCAGGACCGGTCGTTGCCGCAGCGGTGATCCTTCCGGCGCGCGTGCGGATCCCCGGTTTGGATGACAGCAAGAAGCTGACGCAAGAGCGGCGAGAAGACCTACGTCCGCTGATCCAGGAGAAGGCCCTCGCGTGGGCCGTTGGAGTGGTCGGTCCCGAAGAGATCGATGTGTTGAACATCCTGCGAGCCTCGTTCATTGCGATGCACCGCGCACTCGATGCGCTGCAACAACGGCCCGAACATCTGCTCATCGACGGCAACCGCTTCATCGCCTACGCAGGCATACCGCACACCTGCTTGATCAAAGGCGACGGCCGTTTCCGCAGCATCGCCGCAGCCAGCATCCTCGCCAAAACCCACCGCGACGATCTGATGACCCGCCTGCACAACGAGCATCCCGAATATGGCTGGGCGGTGAACAAAGGCTACCCCACCGTTGACCACCGCGATGCCTTGGACCGCATCGGCCCGTGCGTACACCACCGCAAGAGCTTCCGCCTGAGCTACGCGGAGCCGGAGTTGTTCTGAGGCGGGGGCCCATTCGCTAATTCGCTCATCGGCTAATTCGCTAATTGGCTGATCCTCCCCGTGCTCAACACAACGCTGTGCAAACGCCCCGTTGTCCTAGCCGTAGCCGCCCTTGCCCCCCGGTACCTTTGATCGCTTACCTATGCGCCGCGTCCTCGTCATCCTCCTGCTCCTAGCCGTGGTCGCAGCCGCCGCGTGGACCTTGCTGCGCTGGAATGCGCGTGCAGCGGCACCAGGCGATCCGTGGCGCGCGATCCCGGAACGGTCCGCAGTGGTGATCGCCGTGCCCGATGCATGGACCACCTGGGACCGTTTCACGCACACCTCGCAACTGTGGGGTAGTTTCGAAAAGGTGAACGGCCTCGCCGCGGTGGGGCGCTTGATGGCCCGCACATCGGAACGCGCGGAGAACGATGCGGCACTGCGCAGCGCGTTGCAGGATGTGACCCTCGTGATCTCGGTGACCCGCACGGGCGGGGAGCATGTGGATGTGTTGTTCGCATGCGCGCCGAAGAGTTCGGATGTTGCGCCACTCCAAGCGTTCGCGGAATTGCTGAAAGCGGATGATGCGACAACGAAGGCACTGGCCCAAGGCGAGATCGTGCAAGTGCGGCCCGACACCGCCTTGCCTGCATTGTCCCTTAGCATCAAGAACGGCTTGTGGTTGCTGGCCTCCTCACCGGCGATGATGGACGAGGCAATGCTGCAGCTGAAGAGCGGCAAAAGCATCATGCAGGACTCGCTCCTCACCGCTGCGCGCAACACGCTCGGCGCCGGTTCCGATGGGCATGTGCTGGTCCATTTGGAACGAGCACGTTCCGTGCTCAGCACTTGGTTTACACCGCAAGCCATCGATGCGTTGGACACACCGACCGGCTGGGCGGCGCTGGACCTTCGCGCCCGTCCGGATGCCTTCCTCCTGAGCGGGCTCATACTTCCGGATGCGGCACACAACACGCTCACCGCGATCGACCAGCAAGGCACAGGACGCAACGATCTGGCGCGTTGGTTACCGGTGGAAGTGACACAATGGGATGTGCACCAAGTGAGCGACGGCGAGCGCTACCTCCACGAACGCGGAACAGCGCACGACACGGACCTCACCGCACTGGGACCAGCGCTTTTCCATTGGCTACACGGCAGCATGGGCGTCGCCACGGGAACGGCGGTCGAAGGAAAGCCCACGGCGAAATGGGCCTTGTTCCAGACCGAGGATCCCGAAGGTGCCATTGCGGAGTTGTTCAAACTGTGCCCCGACGGAAAAGCGTGCGACACGCTCTCTTATCGAGGCATACGGCTCACGCATCTGCAACGCACGAACGCGCATGAACGTCTGCTTGGGCCAGCCTACGCTGAGTTGATCGATCCGTGGTGGTGCGCACTCGGTGACGTCATCGTCTTCAGCGCCGACCCGATCGCCTTGCGCACAGCGATCGATGCTTGGAACGATGGCCGCACACTCGCCGAGGACGCGCGTACAGCAGCATGGTCCGATCGGATAGCGTCCACAGCGGGTCGCACCATGCGGTGGGATATTGCGCGTTGTTGGAACACACTATCGACAGGCATGAAGCCTGCCGCCGCTGCCACGTTCACAGCCCACAGCACACTTTGGCAGCAATTGGGCGGACTTTCCTTGCAACTCTCACCGGCGCAACACGGCCACACGCACATCGCGATCGGCCTGCAGCATGCACCTGTGGAAGAACGGTCGACCAGCGTTCTATGGAGCCTGCCCTTGGCATCAACTGTAACGCGCAAACCCGACATCGTTCGCAACCACACGAACAACACCTTGGAAGTGTTGGTGCAGGACGCGGAGCACAAGATCCACCTGCTCGGCAGCACAGGCAAGGCACTGTGGGCGTATCCGCTCGATGGGCCCATCCTTGGCGCGGTGCACCAGGTGGACCGTTTCCAGAACGGCAAGTTGCAACTGCTGCTCAACACCGCTGGCCGCATCTACTTGATCGATCGCAACGGCAAGGATGTCGGCGGCTTCCCGGTAAGCTTGGCGGAAAAGGCCACGGCGCCGTTGGCTGTCTTTGACTACGACGGCCAGCGCGACTACCGCGTGTTGGTTCCTGTTGCGGATGGGAAGATCTTGAACTACGGTCTCGACGGTGCCATGATCAAAGGCTGGGAACCACCCCGGCTTTCATCGCCATCGATCAATGCCGTGGAACATCTCCGCATCCAGAACAAGGACCACTTGCTCTTCGTGGATGGCAATGGCAGCCTGCTCGTATACGACCGACGCGGCGTGCGACGTGAAGGGATCACAGCGAACCTGGCACCTACGGCAGAGATCACCGCCGTTCATGCGGGACTGGACCTGCCGAGCACACGTATCTGGTGGAGCGATACCAGCGGCATACTGATGCAGACCCGGATGGACGGAACGCGAACAGCGATGAGCTTGGGCGGGGCGCGCAAATACACGCTCGGCGATATCGCTGACGATGGCCAATACGATGTGCTCTGTGTCGTTGCCGACAGCCTGATCATGACGCATGGCACCAAGGAAGTCTTCGCGCGCGCCTTCGGGGAGCGCATGACCATTGCGCCCCGCCTCTACAAACTGGACAAAGGCCCTTCCGCGATCGGTGTGGTACTGCTCGAACGTGAACAGGTGATCCTGCTGGATGCACAAGGCCGAGATCTCGATGGCATGCCCATGCGCGGCGCGACACCGTTCAGCATCGCCGACCTGAACCTCGACGGCAAATTGGAGTTGGTCACCGTTACTGCGGATGGTCATGTGGTGGCCTATCAGCTCCACTGAAACTCATGAACGCTCGTCCTGACATCACCTCAGCAGATGATGTTACACGTCTCATCAGCACGTTCTACACCCGCGTGCGCCCGGATCCGGTGATCGGCCACTTCTTCACCGAACTGGACTTCGAGACGCACATCCCACGCATCGTTTCGTTCTGGACCATGATCCTTTTCGGGGATACCACCTATCAAGGGAACCCGATGGCGCCGCACATGCAGCTGGACCGTCGCACGCCGATGGAACAAGCGCACTTCGATCGCTGGCTGCTGCTGTTCGACACGACGGTTGACGAACTCTTCGCAGGCGCGAAGGCGGAAGAGGCCAAGCAAAGGGCGCGCACCATTGCGGGTGTCATGCTGCACAAGGTGCAGTCCAGCAGGACCTAGCGCTTCGGCTCAAAACCTCTGCCGGGGCTCTCGCAGAGGCCACTGCAGGATCAACGCTTCGGCTTCCGCAACGCGATCTTCTGCCCAGCGCTCAGCTTCGCATCAGTAGCAAGCCCGTTGTACTTGGCGAGCTTCGCGAGTTTCACACCGTGTTCCTGGCTCACGTCCCAAAGGGATTCACCAGCCACGGCGGTATGTGATACGACAGCTTTCGACGCGTTGCGCTTGGGTTGGATGTAGATACGCTGCCCCGGTTCCAGCTTCGCGTTCTTGTCGAGATCGTTCCAGCGCGCCAGCATACCGTAGGTCATCTCCAGGTCATCGGCCACCTTGCGGAAAGTGTCGCCCTCTTTCGCTGTGACATACTTGATCCGGCCCTCGAACGAATCCACGGTGCGGCCTGCACTGAAGTTCACCACTTCTTCGGACGACTTGTTGGAACGGTTGCCGCCCTTCTTGTTCTTGCTCGCTGCAGGCG
>Ga0075163_10009060_pt1 | contig 13083 bp, 15 predicted proteins | sample JI1023141ADNA_FD_71478 | JGI IMG/M metagenome (GOLD analysis project Ga0075163, IMG submission 71478) | Wastewater effluent complex algal communities from Wisconsin, to seasonally profile nutrient transformation and Carbon sequestration -... | ecosystem: Engineered > WWTP > Effluent > Algae...
CATAAAAAGTGCTCTGGCGCTTGCCAATGGTGCGGAGAGCGCTATCAATTATGTAGCAGATAATTTTGTTGCCAAGGTCAAGAAGATTACCGGTGGCAAGGGCGTCAAGGTGGTCTACGACTCGGTGGGCAAGGATACGTTCGACAAATCGCTGGGTTGTTTGGAACCCTTTGGCCTGATGGCCTGCTTTGGCGCGGCGTCCGGTCCGGTCGCCCCGTTTGCGCCCGGCATTCTGGCGCCCAAGGGTTCGCTATATGTCACGCGCTTGACGCTGTTTTGCCACATCACCACCCGCGAGAGAACACAGGCCATGTGTGGCTGATCTGTTTGCGGTAGGGCAGAGCGGCAAAGTCAAGATCCATATCGGCCAGCACTATGCGTTGGACCAGGTGCCGCAGGCACACAAAGACCATGAGGCACGTCAAACAACTGGGTGCTCGATCCTGACACTTTGAGGTGTGCCAATACAATGGAGCTCTATGAAAACACGAATCCCCAAGCACTTCCTGGCCGCTGTGCTGGTTTCCCTGGCACCGTGCGCCACAGTGTTGGCACAGGGCGCTCCGCAGGACTCCACCAAGGAAAGCTTCAACCGCGCCCTCAAGGATGAGGGCAAATGGTATTTTTCGTGGGGCTACAGCCGCCAGCAGTACGCACCCAGCGACATCCATGTGTCCCAGCCCGAGTTGGGCAATGACTTCACGGTGCACAAGGCCGCTGCGAGTGACTTTCCCGGCAGTGTGTCGGATACACTCAATTCGCTGGTCAATTTCGACTTCACCAATCCGCAGGAAAATATTCGGATTGGAAAGTTCATGAATCCGGAGAAGACGTTCGCGATCGAGTTTTCGCTGGACCACACCAAATACAACACTGATTTCGGCCAAACCGCATCGGTCAGCGGAACCATCAACAACCAGCCTGCGCCCGGCAGCATGGCGCTAACGCCGCAGAACTTCACCTACGCGCTGCACAACGGCCTGAACCATGTCATGGTCAATGCGGTGTGGTTGAAACATTTGCGCGGGCCTGAGCAACAGGCAGGCCACCTGCAATTGATCAGCCGCGTTGGCGCGGGCATTTTGCTGCCGCATGCGGACAACACCATTTTCGGAAAGGAGAACCAGGTAGGCCCGAAGAACGAAAACATCTGCTGCTTCTCCAGTAACGACTGGTGGCAACTCAATGGCTGGACCGTGGGTACGGAAGTGGGTCTGCGCTACCGCATCTACAAATCCATCTACGGCGAATTGACGCAGAAGTTCGCATACGGTGCGCTGAAGGGTGTGCCTGTTTACAAGGGCACGGCGGACCAGACGATCTGGATGAGCGAGCAAGTCTTTTCGCTCGGCTTCCTGTTCTAGACATCATGGGCGCGACTGAAGTGAGTCAGTATTAGGCAGCCAGTCTTCGACATCGTAGGTTTCGCCCAAGGGTGTAGATCTACATGCTGGGACTTTCGTCGTCAGCAACCAAAGGATCAGCCAAGTGGATGCGCTGTCCTGGCAACGCAAAGCCGCCTAAGTTGATTTCTCATTTTTTTATCATCAAATCAAGCCAAAAGCCGCAATGGGAGCTGGTTTTGCAAGACAGCTTGTCTTAACGCGGGCACGCCTACGCTTATAGCGTTTCCCGGTCGACATCTGCGTCAAAGCAGGCCTCGGAAGTTTCGGTTATCCGAGGCCGCGGATAGGTGACAGAGAAATCGGCGACCATTCGCGTCAGCGGCACATCGTAGAAACTGCCTCGCTGGTTCACGTATTCCATGTGCCGCCGGCCCTCGCGGTCGCACGGGTGGTAGAGCGAATCAACGCGTCCATCCCAATCGAGGGGTAGCAGGCCGAAGCGCTCGCATAGCTCGATATTGAACGCAGGCGTAGCCTTGACCCAGGTACCATCGAGCCACATTTCCGAGTAGCCGTGCCAGATGAAAAGGTCGGTTTGCATCATCTGCCGCATGCGTTCAGTCGACAGGTGGTTACGTACGTCGGCGTAACCCACGCGCGCCGGAATGCCAGCAGCGCGCGCCGCAGCGGTCAGTAGTGACGCTTTCGTCACGCACCATCCGACTCGGATCAACAGCACATGGCTTGCACGCATGCCTGCGGGCGAGAGATCAATACGGTACGGGTCGTAGCGGAACCCATCGCGTACGGCGTAGTACAACGAGACGGCCCGCTCACGTTCGGTTGCGCCTCTGGCGTTGACGTGCGCAAACGCGATTACGTCGGGGTGGTCGCTGTCGATCAGCGTCGTCGGCGCTAACGCGGCCGCAGAAGGTTTATCAATCATTGAGGTCTGTTCCCGTCGGTTGGTTAGGGTTCCAATACAGTCGCCACTTAAGATTACGGTCAACGAAATATACGTTCAACGACTTCGGTGAATACTATGAAATATTTAAAACGTCAGCGTGACGAAACACCACAGAAAACGGCTCAGCCTGAAAGCAGAAAGTTCCCGCTGCCAACGGCGACTATTCGGTCTGGGCTTTCCTGCCAGGCCTCAACTCGTAGGTTTGCAACCCGGCCACCCACGCGCAAAGGTCGGACTGCTGCCCAAGTATCCAGCACCTTTGCGCTGCGCAGATAGTCGATTCGGAAGTCAACTAGTTTTGGCATGCCAATCGATCCATTTGTCCACAACAAATGCAACATAGCTGCGCTTTCGAGAAAACCCGCCATCGCGCCACCGTGCATTGCCGGCAAAATGGGATTTCCGATCAACCGGGGCGATGTGGGCAAGAAGAAGAGCAGCTCTTGCTGGTCCAATTCCAGGCGCATGCCCAGAAATTGCGCAAAGGGTATATCGGCGATCAAGGGTGCCCCATCGCGAGTCGCCTTTGCGGCTGAAACGGTATCAGACAGTGACATCATGCAAAGTCTCCGGAGCGTTTGCCAGCAGGCCGCTTGTGAAAATGAACACGCCGACCGCAGTCGCAATCGGGCGATCCGGTGCGTCGTCGTAAAGGTATCCGCGAACAAATGCGAACTGCTCACTGACCTCGTGGCAGCACGCAACACAGGTGACCGCGACACTCGGCAGGCTTGGCCGCATGTAGTCGATGCGCAGGTCCAGTGTCGCGAATGCGCGATGGGTCGTCAATCGGCGAAACACCGCAAAACCAAATGTGTTGTCTGCGAGTGCAGCCAGAGCACCACCGTGCATCGACTGCGTATGCAGATCGCTGGCCAAAGCGTCACGGTAAGGCAGACGTAGCGCACAGTTCAAGCCATCAACATGGACGAACTCAATTCCGAGCTCCTGGTTGAAGGGTATGTAAGCCATCATGTCGCGCCAAGGATGCGGAGCGTTTGAATTCATATTGAGCTATCCTGTTCGACAAGTGCTGATATAGGGCAGCAGCGCGATACTTAGATCATAAGCTTTACTTACCAATTGACGCAACCCCATGGACCTTCAACGCGATAATCTAGGCTTCATGCTATCGGATGTATGGCGGCTTATTAAGCGGGTTTTCGACGATGCATTGAAAGGCAGTGGGTTGACCTTGGCTCAGGCCCGGGCACTTTTATACATCTCAACGCATCAAGGTATCCGGCAAGTCGAGCTTGCCGAACTTCTCGAGGTGGGGCAGATGACCTTGGCCCGTTTGCTCGATGAGCTTGCATCCGCCGGACTGGTGGAGCGTCGAACAGATCCAAACGATGGCCGAGTCAATCAGATGTTTCTGAGTGCTGAAGGCTTACGCCAAATCCGAACGGTCGAAAAAGTAGCGGATGTCGTTCGAATCAGAGCTATGCAGGGACTGAACGAAGAGCAGATTAACGGCGCCTATAAAGCTTTGAGGTCGATGCGCGACAACCTTGCGAGTACAGCTTCGCTATTTGATAACACTGAATCATCGGCAAAGCGCAAAAAGCGGGCCGCCCGTATCTTGCCAGGGACTATTTTGGCGACATCGAAAGAGAAATCTTTGCGCATGGGTCGCGACGGCGCAACTCGCACACCGCGTCGGTAAATCCAATAGGTATCGATAACTCGTTGTTGTGGCTACCATGCATCGCTCGATATGCGACTCCCGACCCAAGATTTTTACGACGGTGACTGTTGTGACTGCTGACCGGCAACGCTTCACGCGCTACGGTGTGATTGAGTCTTGGTGCGCACCGTACTGCCTGCGTTGGAGTCGCGTTCGCGCCACCAGCGACTGCACGACTCCCACAGCGCCACAGAATTAGGCGTCGGCTTTTTGTTGGTGGGCGTGGTCGCGTCGGGGACCACGCGCAGTACGCCATCCACCCGATGCAATCGGATGCATGTGCCCAGTCGACAAGGATACCCGCGGCAATGCCAAAGCAAGCACAGACTTCATCGACGGCTATGCAACCAACGTACCCAAGGTGTTTGCGGCTGGTGACGTGCGCCCTGGTGGTCTGGGCGATCCGCGAAGGCCGCCAAGCTGCGAGTTCGGTTGATGAGTATCTGATGGGGGCCAGCGACTTGCCCCGGTAATGTGGCCCCCACGTTGCACCGCTGCGCGGGTCGCTGCCCCCGAGGGGGCTAAATCCGCTTGGGGCGGCCCAGCGCGGATTTATTGCTCCAGGGTTGTCGCATTGATGCACGCCAAATACAAGGGTTAACACGAATCCCTTATCATCCAACAGCCGGAAACTGCCCGGTTTTTGTTTTTTTATGGCTTCCCACCCACCCACCCCGCTCGTCGAGCTGCGCAACCTGAGCTTTGGCTACGGGGAACGCGTCACATTGAATAACGTGTCGCTGACCGTGCCGCGTGGCAAGGTCGGTGCGTCTAGTGGGGGCAAAACGACGATTTTGCGTCTGATTGGCGGTCAAAACCGGGCGCAAACGGGGCAGATGCTGTTTGATGGCCAGGATGTGACGGTCATGGACCGCGACAACTCTATGCCGCACGGCGCCGCATGGGCATGCTGTACCAGTTTGGAACGCTGTTTGCCGACTTGAGCGGCTATGACAACGTGGCCTTTCCACTGCGCGAGCACACCGACCTGTCGTCCGAAGAGACGGTCCACGACATCGTGCTGATGATGCTCAATGCCGTAGGCTTGCGCAATCCTTGCGACATGATGCCCTCGGCCCTGTCGGGCGGTATGGCGCGCCGGGTGGCACTGGCACGTGCCATCGCGCTGGACCCCGAACTGGTGATGTACGACGAGCCGTTCACCGGTATCGATCCGATTTACGTGGGCACCTCGGCACGCCTGCTCCGGCAGTTGAACGATTCCATGGGGTTGACCAGCATTTTTGTATCGCATGAGCTGGAGCAGACCTTCACCATTGCCGACCACGTCATCATCCTGGCCAATGGTAAGGTGGCCTCGCAGGGCACGCCCCAGGATGTGCTCAACAGCAACGACCCTCTGGTGTACCAGTATGTCAATGCACTGTCCGAAGGGCCTGTGCGTTTTCACTACCCGGCGCACAGTGTGGACGACGATTTCGGCCCGGATGCGGGCAGGACACCACTACAACAAAAACAGGTCGGAGTGACGCGATGAGTTGGTACAAACCCGCCGATGCAGGCTTTGCCACCCGCAGCAAACTGGCGAACATGGGCTATGCCGCACGGCTGTTCTTCAAGTTGCTGCTGTCGATCGTGCCAACCTTTCGCCGCTTCGGCCTAGTGCGCGACCAGATCCACTTTCTGGGCAACTACTCGATGGCCATCATTGCGGTGTCCGGCCTGTTCGTGGGCTTTGTGTTCGGCCTGCAGGGCTACTACACCCTGCAGCGCTATGGCTCCTCCGAGGCGCTTGGCCTTCTGGTCACGCTCAGCTTGGTACGCGAGCTGGGTCCGGTGGTGACGGCCTTGCTGTTTGCCGGACGGGCTGGCACTTCGCTGACCGCCGAGATTGGTTTGATGAAGGCCGGTGAGCAGATCAGCGTCATGGAAATGATGGCCGTGGATCCCATTCAGCGGGTGCTGGCGCCGCGTTTCTGGGCCGGTGTCATCGCCATGCCCCTGCTGGCGGCCGTGTTCAGCGCCATGGGCGTCATTGGTGGCTGGGCCGTGGGCGTGGTGATGATCGGCGTGGATTCCGGTTCGTTCTGGAGCCAGATTCAGGGTGGTGTCGACGTTTGGCAGGATGTGGGCAACGGCGTCATCAAAAGTTTTGTGTTTGGCTTGACGGTGACCTTTATCGCCGTGTTCCAGGGGTTTGAGGCCCAAGCCACACCCGAAGGCGTAGCGAGCGCGACTACGCGCACGGTGGTGATGGCTTCACTGGCGGTGCTGGGACTGGATTTCATCCTGACCGCGATGATGTTTACTATTTGAATACTTCGTGGGACAGACCGGAGCGAAGCGCAGCTCTGTCCTCAACTGATTAGAAAAAGGAATTTCATGCAGCGTTCCAAGAATGACGTGTGGGTGGGTGGGTTTGCGCTCATCGGAGCCGTGGCCATTTTGTTTCTGGCGCTGCAGTCGGCCAATTTGTTGTCCCTGAATTTCCAGTCCACGTACCACGTCTCTGCCAAGTTTGACAATGTCGGGGGGCTCAAGCCCAAGGCAGCGGTGCGCAGCGGCGGGGTGGTGGTGGGGCGCGTCGAGACGCTGACCTTTGACGACAAGACCTTCCAGGCCCGCGTGACGCTGGCTCTGGAAAGCCGCTATGCCTTTCCCAAGGACAGCTCGTTGAAAATTTTGACCAGCGGCCTGCTCGGAGAGCAGTACATTGGCATAGAAGCCGGTGCGGCGGACAAGAACCTAGCGGCGGGGGATGTGATTGGGGCAACCCAGTCGGCCGTCGTGTTAGAGAACCTGATCAGCCAATTCCTATACAGTAAGGCGGCGGAGGGTAGCAGTAGCCCGGGGCCGGAGAAAAAATGAGTGCGAATGACGTTATGCGATCCACTGACCCGCGGACGCCAATGCCGTGGCGGGATCAACTAATCCGCTGGAGCGCGGTGCTTGCGGTGGTCGCGCTGCAAGCCTGTACTGCTGTACCCCAGAAGGACCCGCGGGACCCCATGGAGTCCTGGAACCGCAGTGTGTTTACTTTCAATGACTCGGTCGACCGTGCTGTCGTCAAACCCGTGGCAACGGTATACGCCCGTGTCATGCCCAATTGGATGCGCACCGGCATCAACAACTTTTTCACCAACCTCGACGATGTCTGGTCGCTGGTCAACAACGCTTTGCAATTGCGTGGGCTGGACACTGCGGACAGCTTTGGCCGCGTAGTGGTCAACACCACGATGGGTCTGGGTGGCCTGTTGGATGTGGCCAGTGAAATGGGCATGGAGCGCCATTCCGCCAACTTCGGTTTGACGCTGGGGCGCTGGGGTGTTGGGCCTGGTCCTTTTGTCGTGCTGCCATTTTGGGGAGCTTCTACGCTACGAGACACGCTGGCCCTTTCCCTAGACATCCCAGGCAATCTCGTGAATTCTGTGCAAGATGTGCCCACCCGTGATGCCTTGACTATTGTCAGCGCGGTCGACACACGCGCCACCTACCTGAAGGCGGGCGACGTGGTCGATGGCGCCGCGCTGGACAAATACAGTTTCACGCGGGATGCCTTCTTGCAGCGTCGGCGCAACCAAGTGTATGACGGCAACCCGCCAGACGAGGATACGACGTCTTGGGACTCCGAGCCAGCCGCGGCGCTTCCTGCGGCCCCAGCCTCCGCAGCCCAGTAGCCGTGTCGGCTTGGGGCTTGCCGGGCGCGTTAAGACGGCACACGGAGTAATGCAAGCTATTTACAGGATCTAGGAACAAATATGATGAAACGCGCTTTTTTATGCCAGGTTCTGGCAGCCTCTGTTCTGTTGGCCACAGCCTTTGCGGCCCCTATGGTGCACGCGGAAGACGAGGCACCAGACGCCTTGATCAAGCGTTTGTCGACCGATGTGCTGGAAACCATCAAGAACGACAAAGCGATTCGCGCTGGCGATATGGCAAAGGTCGTCGCCTTGGTCGATTCGCGCATCATGCCCAATGTCAACTTCCAGCGCATGACGGCATCTGCGGTGGGACCCGCTTGGCGTCAGGCCACGCCCGATCAGCAAAAACGTTTGCAAGAAGAATTCAAGACCCTGTTGGTGCGCACCTACGCGGGCGCCTTGGCCCAGGTGTCAGATCAACTGATCACGATGAAGCCGCTGCGCATCGCCCCGGAAGACAAGGAAGTGCTGGTGCGTTCCGAAATCAAAGGCAGCGGTGAATCCATCCAACTGGACTACCGCTTGGAGAAGACTCCCGGCCAGGGCGCAGGATGGCGCATCTACAACCTGAATGTGCTGGGCGTGTGGCTGGTGGAAACCTACCGCAGCCAGTTCGCCAGCGAAATCAACACCAAGGGTATCGATGGATTGATTTCTGCTCTGGCCGAACGCAACAAAGCCAACAACAGTGGCAAAAAGGCCTGATGTGCTGAGTTTGCCGGCTGAATTGACCCACGGGCAGGCCAAAGCCTGTCTGGCGCAGTTGATCACGGGTCTGGGCGCTGAAACTGCGTCCCCCGTGGTGGTCAACGCCACGGCCTTGGGGCGTTTTGACTCTTCGGCGCTGGCCGTATTACTGGAACTGCGCCGCGTCTGTATGCGCGGTGGCAAGGCCCTGGTCGTGCAGGGCCTGCCCCAGCATATGAGCGACCTCGCTACCCTGTACGGCATCGAAGGGCTGTTGCCCTCTACCTGATCCTCTCTTGAGCCAAGGCCGCCTAAAATGGCGGTTTGACCATGTCCGCCATTTCCTTCCAGTCTGTCTCCAAAAGCTATGCGTCGCCGCGTGGGCCCGCTGGCGCCAATGGACAGCAGCGCAAAACTATAGACAGTAGCGCCGGACAAGGACTTTCCCACTGACCACAACCCGGCGACGCCCAGGGAGCCGCCATCCCTGCTGGAGACACTTAACTTTTCCCATCGCCATTGCACGCGACGCGTCTTTTCGAGGGAGTGCACGGGGACAATGCAGTGCCTGCCGCTGGCCCATACCGCACTAAATTCCTTGCTGTCTGGCATTCGCCCCGTGCGGTCGCTGCTGGTGGCCATTGCAAAGCTCCCATGGCAAGCCACCGGCGAGCATCCGGCCATCGAACCCTTGGCCGGGCTGCGAGCGTTATATCTCAAAGGCTCCAGAAAGCTGCCTGACGATGTTGTGGCACCAAGTCTGGGAAGGGTCGGCAGGTGTCGATCTCCAGCCCAGACCGGGAGCGGGCGTTTCAGGCATTGGAGGTGGCCACCCTGTTTGCCCTGCACCGCGCGGTGCGCAATGGCTCGGTCTGGATTGAGCACAGCCTGAGCTTTTGCGGTCGTGCGCGCCTGTTCTTCACGGAAGAGATCTGGAAAGACGAGGCCAAGAAGCACTATGCCCGTCTGTCGTTGCCAGGCAAGGCGGCCACGTTACTTAAACCTTTGCTGGCCGGGGTCACTGCCGGCGTCGAGTCGGGTGGCCGAGTCGGCACGCAATGGTGCACTGCGCGTCGACGATGAGCTCCATCTCTCAGCTCTCCCCGCTGAAGACGAAGACCCGGAAGTCACCAAACTGCGCGCGGCTTTGGATCACCGCATCGGTAATGTTCAATTGCCGTAAGTGATTCTGGCCGTAGACGCCCAGGCGCGGTTTAGCTGGATCATGCTCGGGCCTGAACCGCGCTCTACCGACTAACTGATAGTCTATGACTGTTGGCGCCGACCGAAAATTGACCCGGGGTCAATATTGAATCGGCGCCGACAGTGTGACAAATCACGGTGCGGACATTCACCCGGAAAGGCTGCCACGCCTGTTTGACCGGTTCTTTCGTGCTGACAAGTCCAGAGCCGACCCGGACAGCGATGGTGCCGGCTTGGGTCTGGCCACCACACGGGCCATTATGGACGCCCATTGTGGCTGCATCTCCGTTACGTCCGAGTCTGGGGTGACGTGCTTTTCCCTCGACTTCCCGGCGTATCTGGCTTGAAGTGCAGACGTTTTCGCAGCGTATCCAGATAAGCCTATTGCCTCGTGCCAGTTGCGTGATCGCCGGCATGAGCGCTTCTAGCCAGTATGCTCAAAATGAATTTTTGCACTTGGGCAGAACGGATCCGTTTGGTGGCGTTTGGAAGATTTTCAACCATCACATTTGATAATCTACTATTATCAAATCTTGGATTTATGCAGTTATACCCGTTGATTTTTCTATATTTAGTATGTATTATTATGGTATGTAATTAGTATCAAATAAAAGTGGGTCATGGCAAGGTCAGGAATTTACAAGTCTGAGGTTGTGCGGGCACGCAACAAGCTGCTGGCCAGTGGTGTAAACCCGTCTATAGACGCCATACGTTCGGAGTTGGGGACTGGCTCGAAGACCACCATCCACCGGTATTTGAAGGAAATCGAAGAGGAAGAAGGTGGCGCAACCGGTACTAAAGTGGCCGTTAGCGAGGCCATCCAGGACCTTGTGGGGCGTTTGGCAGCCCGGCTGAATGAGGAGGCAGACGCCCGCTCAGTCGAAGCCTTGTCCGTCAGTGCAGCCAGTCTTGCCTGGGCGCAAAAGGAAAACACGACGCTAAAAGCAGAAGGACAAGCGGTACGCAACCAATTGGAACAGGCCCAGCGTAGCGTCGCCGCCGAAAAGGCCGATCACGCCAAGACCCAGGAGGCCTTGTCGAGCAAGACGCTTGAGGCCACGCAACTCCACCAACGGGTTGTGGGCTTGCAGGAACGCCTGGAAGCCGAAGAACGGCACCGGCAGTCGCTGGAAGAAAAGCACCAGCATGCCCGCGAGGCATTGGAGCACTTTCGCACCTCTGCCAAGGAACAGCGAGAGCAGGAGCAGCGCCAACATGACCAGCAAGTCCAGTATTTGCGAGCCGAACTCCGCAAGGTCACCGACACCCTGACAGGCAAGCAGCAGGAGCTCATGCGAGCCCAGCAGGAAGGTGTCCGACTGATTGGAGATCTGTCTCGCGTACAGGCCGAATTGCACCAGGCCCAGGAAGAGCTCAGAAAGCTGCGACCTCTGAAAGAGGTGCTAGCGTTCGAACAGCGGCGAACCGAGGAACTGGGGCAAAAGCTGGTCACTGAGACTGCGGCCAATAAAACGCTGATGGCCAACGCTGGCGAGATGCAGGCCAAACTCACGGCCCTGCAGGGGGTCAACCAAGGCTTGGAGCTGGGTCTGGCTGCGGCAAAAGCTGCAGTAGTGGCTCAGGAGGGGGTGGTGGCGAGCATGCTGCAGCGCCTTAGCGCGACTGCACCACCACCAGAACCTGGCAACCTATAGTCGCGCCAATATGGCCGCAACGCCTCCTAAAAATGCGCAACCTTGGCGGCTTTTCCGTTTCAGAGCGTCACTGAAATCCCTTACCTGTCGACATATTTGCACACGTTAAATTTAACGCGTGCAATAAAAACAGTTGGCGACAGCTTCCTGGTCCGTTGGGTTCTTGATCTGGCATGGGACTAGCGAGTTGCGGTGGCCCATCGGGTCGGAAGGCATGCACGTAGATGGTTCTCGGCAAAAGTTTCAAATGAAGCCATTAATCAGTCAATCAGAACTTAGTGGCTTCATTTGGAGCTATTGCGGCAACTCAATATAGATAATGTGGTGAATAAGCTGACTGAACGGGATGCCGGAAGTGCCCGGATTCACCAGAATGTGAGCCGTCTTCGACGGGCAGCTGAAGAAGGCTAACCGCTACAATTTGCACGCAAATCAGTAACTCTCAAAATTTGAGAATTTCGTAAGTTATTGATTTATATAGGTTTTGTTTTTGAAACCGCTACAATTTGCACGCAAATCAGTAACTCTCAAAATTTAAGCAGCACCGCTGACCCTGCGTTTTTGGGGTGGCTGCGCCAGCAAAGCATCGGCATACCGCTCCACACCAAAGGCCATCAATCCACGGAAATTGATGTGCCCAAAGTGCACTGGCCCCATGCGGCGCAGCCAGGCATCCTCAATCGGATGCTTTTCTTTGCGCCAGCGATCCACGACATGCTGCATCTTCATGGTATTCCAAGCAATGACCAGGTTGGTCAAGAGCGCGTGTGAACCGGAAACCGCCCGGATTTCATCTCGCCGACGTCCCCGTTCCGCAGCCAGCCGACCGAAATAGATGGCCCGCTGAAGTTGGTGGACCGACTCTCCGCGGTTCAGTAGGGTGTGCATTTCGCGCCGAAACTCAGGATTGCTGAAGTAGTCACACAAAAACAGTGTCCGCAACAGGCGCCCCATCTGGTCTGCGGCCTTGTGCATGGGGTCGCCCTGGGCTGAGGAGCCCATCTTCTCCAGAGCCTCCTTGGGTGTCAGTCGGCCGCTGCGAATGGAGGCGATCAGACGCAACAGCTCATCCCACCCTTTGTGAATTGCACGTTCCGACACATTGGTGAGCGCGATGCGTTCTAGGTTCTCTGGCAGTTTGACGGATCGAGGCAGGTAAAGCCGACGCTCGGAAAGATCCCGCATCTGGGGACACAAATCAAACCCCAGGAACTTGCTCATAGTCATCGCAACGAAGGTATACCCGTGGGTATCAACGGCCAGCATGGACAGTCGCATGCTTTCATCGGTTTGTGCCGCGTTGTATTCCTCAACCCCACTCACTGCCACTGACCCTTGCCGTTCGTTGTGGACGATAGGCTCGTCATGGGCAACTCCGTAGACATCCAGGACATGGGTGTAGAGACCAATCGCTCTGGTCCGACGTCTGGGATCGGTTCTGGAGTTGTAGAGGTGCCGGGACGCATCCAGCGCCATCATGTCCGAGGACGCCTTGGTGCCGGAGCCCCAATTGGCCGTGATGGCGTGCTGACGCTGGAATTCCACGATGCGGTCGTTAGCACGGCGCAGGCGCCCATGGGCCTCCAGGGAACGCATCGCTGCAGAAATATGGGCGACTTCAACGCCAGGAATCATCGCGGCCACGCCCTTGGCATCGTTCTCCGTACCGTGGGCCAGCAGTGCCGCGTAACAGGAGACCAGTTCCTGGGTGGTCTTTGCGCGCCGTCCCAACAGAACTTCGCTAAACCCGGTAGCGGGGGTCCTCTTGTTTTTAGTGCGATTTAGGACGTTTCCGGAGCCCCTATCCATGCGGGTTCCCAGGGTGCGTCCTCTTGCAACCCGCATGGCTGCTTGATTCTCTGACCCCCTCCATCTG
>Ga0075163_10009062_pt1 | contig 13081 bp, 15 predicted proteins | sample JI1023141ADNA_FD_71478 | JGI IMG/M metagenome (GOLD analysis project Ga0075163, IMG submission 71478) | Wastewater effluent complex algal communities from Wisconsin, to seasonally profile nutrient transformation and Carbon sequestration -... | ecosystem: Engineered > WWTP > Effluent > Algae...
GCCTCGTCGGTGGACTGCGCCACCGCTCCCCGCCACTGCAGCTCATCGAGGACGTTGCTCACGCTGGTGCTTCCCTTCGGTCGTATGCCGTGTGCTCCCCCACGCTGACGACGCGGGCGGGCCCAGCCTGCCATGGCTTTGCACGTGAGATTGCGGGATTTCGGCGCGTGGACCGGGGCATGGGACCTCAGGCTCGGGGTTTGCGCCCCATCGGCTTCTTCGTCGCGGACTTCGGTGGGAGCGAGCGCACATAGGTCACGCCGCGCTCGACCCACTCGCCCAGGTCAGCCTCGGTGTCCACCGCGGCCTGATCCACGTGCAACCACCCGGTCATCGAGCGCCCGCCCATGTGCATCTCCTCGACACCAGGACGTTCGACCAGCGCTTTGCCGTCAGCGGGGTCGACCCGAGCCATTAGGTGGCCCTTGCCGCCCGCGGCGATCGCCATGTGACCGTCCACGAGGAAGGCGAGGCCGCCGAACATGGCCTTCTCCTGCACGCCCTCCACGCCCGAGATCGCGCCACGGATCCGCTCGGCCAACTCACGGTCATACGCCATGCCCGGAACGCTAGCCGGTCCGCTGCGCCACCGCGTGGGCCACGCGGCCACCGCGCCACTCCTCGGCGAGGATTGCGTAGGTATAGCCGTCGACCCAACCCAACTCGGCATGCCAAGAGTCCTGGACGCCGTGCTGTTCACGCCGCATTCCGCATTTCTCCATGACCCGCCAGGAGTCGGGATCGACCGTCGTGCTCAACATCCAGCGCGTGACGGCCGGTTCGTTGCGCCAGGTCAGCACCTGGTCGAGGTCCGCCAGCGAAAAGCGCAACTCCATACGCGGGGTGCGGCGCGGCCATAACGAGCGCTCGGTCATGGCCACAAGGTGGCGAGGGCGAGATGGTCGGGCGAGCGAATTGGCGGGGCAGCGGCATACTGCCTGCTTGTGACCGGACCCGACCTGACCACCTTCATCGCCGGACTGCCGAAGGCCGAATTGCACGTTCACCACGTCGGATCGGCGTCGCCGCGGATCGTGGCCGATCTCGTGGCCCGGCACCCCAGCCCGACCGTGCCGGCCGATCCGGAGGGTCTGCGCGAGTTCTTCACGTTCTCCGACTTCGCGCACTTCATCGACGTCTATCTGGCGGTCGTCGACCTCGTGCGGACGCCTGAGGACGTGCGACTGCTCACCTATGAGGTCGCCAAAGACCTTGCGGCGCAACAGGTTCGTTATACCGAGCTGACCATGACGCCCTACACCTCGGTGCGTCGCGGGATCCCGATCGAGGCCTATACGGAGGCGATCGAGGACGCCCGCCGAGCCGCGGAACGCGACCAGGGGATCGTGCTGCGCTGGATCTATGACATCCCCGGTGAGGCCGGGCTGGAGTCCGCTGACGCGACGATCGGGTATGCCGTGGACCACGGCCCCTCCTCGCTCGTCGCCTTCGGGTTGGGCGGGCCGGAGATCGGAGTGCCCCGGCCGCAGTTCGCCCCGCACTTCGCACGGGCCCGGGCAGCGGGTCTGCACTCGGTGCCGCACGCCGGGGAGTCGACCGGACCCGAAACGGTGTGGGACGCGATCCGTGAGCTGGGTGCCGAGCGGATCGGCCACGGCATTGCGGCCGCGCAGGATCCCGCGCTCATGGATTATCTTGCGCAGCATCGGATTCCGTTGGAAATCTCCCCCACGTCGAATCTCGCCACCCGGCTCGTGGACCGCATCGAGGAGCACCCGATGCGAGCCCTGCGCGATGCGGGGGTTGTCGTGACGATCAACAGCGACGACCCGCCGATGTTCAACACGACCCTGAATCGGGAGTACGCGATCGCGGCCGACCTCCTCGACCTCGACCCGTCAGGCCTGGCTGCCCTGGCAACCACCGCTGTCGAGGTCTCCTTCGCGCCCGATGACATCAAGCAACGGGTGAAGGGCGAGATCGCGGCATACCTGGCCTCAACGGCCGACGGCTGAGGCAATCGCCTCGTCGGCCTGGGCGAGGCCCCGTCGCATCCGCTCACGCTCCTCCTCGTCCCAGGGCCCGCTCCATGCCAGAGGAAGCTCCAGCATGTAGCGACGCGCGTCCGGCGGGAACGCGCGCGCGACCGCCACCGGATCCGTGCGGAGCAGCGGATAGAGCACGGTGCCGTCAGCGAAGAAGGGGTCGGTCAGCACGAGGCTGCCGTCGGCGTGGGCCATCACATTAGAGGGGTTCAGATCCAGCGGGCCACACCAGGGCAGGTCTCGCCGCGCGGTCTGGTGCACGGTCGTGACGATGGCGAGCAACTCCTCGAATTCTCCTGAGCCCGAGACGAGTTGCTTGCTGAAAGTGGCCGCGACATCGTCGGTCACGGGGTGCAGGAACTCCATCACCATGAGGTGTCCGCCGCCCTCGAGGTCGACGGTGGCGTCGAGCCGAGGCACGCGCCGGTGCGCGCCGCCTCGCGATAGAGCCGGGCCGTGAACGGCGAGGCCGGGTCGAAGGGCGTGATCCGGGCCGCGTGGCAGCCGCCGGGGCAGCGCAGCCCGATCGCCCAGTCCCCCGCGCCACACCATTGCCAGCCGACGTCCCGCAGCACCGTCTCCACGTCGGCGTGGGTCATCGACGGCGACACAGCCCTCAGCACATCGAGTTCGCCCACCCGCGCAGCGTATTGCGAAGGGCGATCCCGATAGGACATCCCGGTCAGTGACCGCAGACCGTTGACTTCTTCGCGGCGGCGATACCGCAGTATGCCGGGGTGACGTCGGCGCAGGCGGCGGTCGAGGTCGCGGCGCAGACGGGCCCCTCGGTGTCGCGTGTCGCGACGACGTCCGTGGCAATGACGACAGTGCCGGCGATGTCAGTGGCGACGGGTGGGATCGGCGATGCCGACGTAGCGGGTTTCGAGGTATTCCTCGATCCCTTCGGCGCCGCCCTCCCGGCCAAGCCCGGACTGCTTGACCCCGCCGAACGGGGCGGCCGGATTCGACACGACACCGGCGTTGATGCCCAGCATGCCCGACTCGAGCGACTCCGAAAGCCGCAGGGCACGCTCGAGGTCGGCGGTGAAGACATAGCCGACCAGGCCGAATGGTGTCGCATTGGCCAGCGACACCGCCTGATCCTCGGTCTCGAAGACGGTCACCGGCGCGACCGGGCCGAAGACCTCTTCGCTGAGGATCGCCGACGATGCAGACACCCCCGCGAGCACCGTGGGGCTGTAGAAGTAACCGTCGCGAGCCGGCGACGAGCCTCCAGTGACGACGGAAGCGCCCGACGCGACGGCGTCCGTCACCAGCGCCTCCACCTTGGCGACCGCGGCGGGATTGATCAGGGGACCGAGGCGGGTGCCGGCCTCGGTGCCCCGGCCCACGGCATACCCGCCCATGGCTTCGGCCAGTCTGGTGGTGAACTCTTCGACCACACCCGACTGGACGAGGAAGCGGTTGGCTGCGACGCACGCCTGGCCGCCGTTGCGCAGCTTGGCGGCCAGCGCCCCTTCGATCGCGGCGTCCAGATCGGCGTCGTCGAACACGATGAAGGGGGCGTTGCCGCCGAGCTCCATCGACACCCGCAACACATTCTGCGCGGACGCCGCGATGAGCGCCTTGCCGACCGCCGTGGACCCGGTGAACGACAGCTTGCGCAGCCGCTCGTCGGCGATCAGTGGGCCGGTGACGCCGGGGGCGTCGGTGGTCGGTATGACGTTGAGCACCCCCGCGGGCAGGCCCGCCTCGCGCATCACCTCGGTGAACAACAAGGCGGTCAGAGGTGTCAGCTCGGATGGTTTGAGCACCATGGTGCACCCGGCCGCCACCGCCGGCCCCACCTTGCGGGTGACCATGGCCAGGGGGAAGTTCCAGGGCGTGATCATTAGGCTCGGCCCGACCGGACGCTTGAGCGTCAGCAGGCGATTCCGGCCGTCGGGGGCCGTGGTGTACGACCCGCCGATGCGCACGGCCTCTTCCGAGAACCAGCGCAGGAACTCCGCGCCATAGCTGACCTCGCCGTGCGATTCGACGAGCGGCTTGCCCATTTCGAGAGTCATGACGAGGGCGAAGTCGTCGGCTCGCTCGGTGACCAGGTCGAAGGCCCGACGCAGGATCTCCCCTCGCTCCCGCGGAGGCGTGCGAGCCCAGTCCGCCTGCGCCTCGGCGGCGGCGTCCAGGGCGCGAGCCCCGTCCGCGGCCGAGGCATCGGCGACCGTGCACAAGGCCTCACCGGTTGCCGGGTCGACGACGTCGAATCGCGTGCCGCCCTCGGCTTCGGTCCACTCACCGGCGATGAACAAGCCGGTTGGTGTCTTGGCAAGCACGGCCGACTCGGTCGGGTCAGCAGTCATCAGGGTCGATCCTCGACTCTCGTGGATGGGCGCACCGGTCAGGAAAAGGCAGGAACGACCTGCTCGCAGAACAACTTCAACGAGGCGAGCTTCTCCTCGTGGGACATCGAGTTGTCGATCCAATAGCTGTACTCGTCGACGCCGAGCTCGCCGTAGTACCTGATCCGTTCGATGACCTGCTCCGGAGTGCCGATCATGGCGCTCGTGTGGATCGCCTCGAGCTCGAACTCGGGACGCTCGGCGAATTGCTCGAGTGGCGCTGGCGGCAGGAAGCCATTGGTGGGCGGTGTCTTGCCGAAAGCCCAGGAGGAGAAGGTCCGGTAGAACCTCGAGATCGCTTCGGCGGCGGGGACCCAGGCGTCCGGCTCGTCGGCGGAGTGGACGAAGGTGTGCCGCAGCGCCATCAGCTCCGCACGGGGCACATCGGGATTGTTCGCCAGGGCGGTGTTGAACTTGTTGGCCAGGTCGACGACCTCGCCGTCGTCCTTCATCAAGGGCGTGACCATGACATTGCAGCCCTGGCTCACGGCGAAGTTGTGGCTGTCGGGGTCACGAGCTGCGATCCAGATGGGCGGGCCATCCTGCTGCACCGGCTTCGGCACACTCGTCGAGACCGGGAACTGCCAGATTTCCCCGTCGTGGGCGTAGTCGCCGGCCCAGAGCTTGCGCAGGGCGGGCACGAGTTCACGAAGGGACTTGCCCCCTTCCGTCGCGGGCATGCCGCCGGCCATCCGGTCAAACTCGAACTGGTAGGCGCCGCGGGCGACACCGAGTTCGCACCGGCCGTTGCTGATCACGTCCAGGAGGGCCGCCTCGCCGGCCGCCCGGATCGGATTCCAGAACGGGGCGATGATCGTGCCGGCGCCGAGCCGGATGGTCTGGGTCTGCGTCGCGAGATAGGACAGCAGCATCATCGGGTTGGGCGAGATCGTGTACTCCATCGCGTGGTGCTCGCCGATCCACACCGTGCCGAAGCCGCCTTGTTCGGCGACCTGGGTGAGTTCGGTCAGATTATCCAGGAGTTCACGGTGGGTGACCGACTCGTCATACCGCTCCATGTGGACGAACAACGAGAATCTCATGCTTCCTGCCTTTCACTGTCAGCATCCGGGCGGTCCAGGCCCAGGGTTTGTGGTTGTAGATCCATCTCCGCGAGAGTCACACCGGCGGTCGCCCAGTGCGACCGAGGGACCTCGCGAGGGTCACTTCGACGAGCGGCACGTCAGCTCCGGAGGACGAAGGGGTCGGCCACGGGGTCTTCGCTGGTGTTGACCCAGATGCTCTTGAGCCGGGTGTATTCCTTGATCGTCTCCTGGCCGTGCTCGACGCCGACGCCGCTGTTCTTGAAGCCTTGGCGCGGGGACATCGGCGACATCGCTCGGTAGGTATTGATCCAGATCGTGCCCGCCTCCAGTCGTGCGGCCACACGATGGGCTCGACTGAGATTGCGCGTCCAGATGCCCGCTGCCAGACCGTATTCGGTGTCATTGGCCAGCGCGACGACCTCGTCCTCGGTGTCGAACGGCATGATCGCCGCGACCGGCCCGAAGATCTCTTCGCGGACGACCTGCATGTCGTTGTTGACGTCGACCAGGACCGTGGGTGCGTAGAAGTAGCCTCCGAGGCCGCCGTCCGACGAGCATCCCCCGGTGAGGACGCGCGCGCCCTCGGATCGACCGAGGTCGACATATCCGGCCACCTTGTCGCGTTGGTCCGCGAACGCCAGCGGGCCGATCTCGGTCTGCGGATCCATCGGGTCGCCCATGACGATGCTCTTGGCTCGCTCCGAGACGCGTTGCAGCAGTTCGTCATAGACGGAACGGTGGGCGAAGACGCGGCTGCCCGCGATGCACGTCTGGCCCGCGGCGGCGAAGATCCCCGCGACCACACCCATCGCGGCATTGGCGACGTCCGCGTCGTCGAACACGATATTGGGCGACTTCCCACCGAGTTCGAGGGTTGAGCCAATGAAGCGGCCGGCAGTCGCGGAGGCGATCCGGGAGCCGGTCGCCGTGCTGCCCGTGAAGGAGATCTTGGCGAGCAGCGGGTGATCGACCAGAGGCTGGCCGGCCTCGACGCCGAAGCCGGTCACGACATTGATCGTCCCCGGCGGGAAGCCGGCCTCGTCGACCAGCTGCGCCAGCCGGAGGACAGTGGCGGAGGTGTACTCGGACGGCTTGATCACCATGGTGTTGCCGGCGCAGAGCGCGGGGGCGAGTTTGCTGGTGGTGAGGGTGAGCGGTGAGTTCCACGGCGTAATGGCGCCGACGACACCCAGCGGTTCGCGGACCGTGTAGTTGAGAACCTGGCGATCCGAAGTGGGGATCGTGTCCCCCTGGATCTTGTCGGCCAGTCCGGCGTAGTAGTAGTAATACTCCGGCAGACCGGCCATCTGGCCGCGCATCTCTCGCAACAACTTTCCGTTGTCCTGGGTCTCCATCCGGGCGAGTTCCTCGGCGTTCTCACCGATCAGGTCGCCGAGCTTTCGCAGGAGGTGTCCCCGTTTGGTCTGGCTCAGGTCTCGCCACCGGGGATCGTCGAAGGCCTGCCGCGCGGCCCGCACGGCCTTGTCGACATCCTCGGCATTGCCGCGGGCTGCTTCGTAGTTGACGTCGGTGGTCGCCGGGTTGGTGCTCTCGAAGTATTCGCCCGTTGCCGGGGCCACCGGCGCGCCGCCGATGTGGTGCTCGTAGCGGGTCGTGCTCATCAGTGCTCCTTGAGAAACGCGGTGAGTGCGTCGGTGAACTCGCCGGGCCGCTGCACGGGCAGCATGTGCCGGGTGTCGTCGAGGATCCTGACGTCACAGTCCGGGATCGCGGCGGCCAGTCGACGGGACATCTCCGGGGTCGAGCCCGGGTCGTCGCTGCCGGTGATGGCCAGGGTGGGTGCGGTGATGCCGGCCAGCGCCGGCGCAACCTCGGCATCCGCAGTGGCGAATACGCGATAGCAGTTCAGATAGGAATCGATGTCATTGCCGGACAACGTCTTCTCGGTGAGTCGAATCTCCTCGTCCGGGACCTCGGTGCCGTCATACCAGCGGCGCAGCGACGCCTGGATGCCCCCCGCGAAGTCCTCGCGTGCCGTCTGCAAGCGAGCAAGGACGGCGTCTCGTTCCGCAGGTGTCCGATCACAGACGGAGTTCACGCACGTCAGGGTGCGCACGAGGTCGGGGCGGTGGATGGCGATGTGCTGCGCGACCAGCGCTCCCAGCGAGAAGCCCACGAGGTGCGCCGGCTCGTCGGCGTTCAATGTGTCGACCACTGGATCGGCGAGATCCGCAAGCGTGGTGCCGTCCGGCGCTGGCGACGAGGTCCCGTGACCGAGCAGGTCGGGGGCCGACACGTCATACCGCGTCCGATCCAGGAGGGCGATCACCCGGTCCCACACGTGTCGGTCCAGGCCGACGCCGTGCAGGAAGACGATCCGCTCCGTCGCGGGCGCCTCGCTGGTGCTGGTCATGAGCGTCGCGGCCTCACTGCTCGGTGGAGAGCGAGGCAAGCCTCTGCTGGGGCCGCCCCTGCGCGGCCGCGGCGAGGGCGACGACGATCTCGCCCGGGTGCGGGGCGTCGCTGATGCTCACCTCGAACGACTGATGGTGCGAGCGGATCGTCGCATCGGTGATGTGCTTGAGGGGGATGTCGAAGATGACGCCCGCGGGGCCGCGCTTCTCCACGGCCGGGAGCAGCGTGGTCGCGTTGGCGGCTTTGCGGAAGTGGTCACCGAACTTCAGCGTGTGAATGAGCGCCGAGCCATGCTCGATCTCGCCGTCGAGACCGACGATGGCTGCCTTGCCGTAGGCCTCGGCCGGGGCGCCCAGTGCCTCGAGCACCTTCGGCGCGAGCAGGGCACCGAGATCTGAGGCGGTGGCGTCGATACCGGGCGCGAGATCCTCGACGAATCCCTTTCCGGCCCAAGGGTTTTCGATGACAGCAGCAACGACTGCGGTGCGAGCCGCCGGCTGAACTTCCCGTCCCCCCTCGGTGATCGTCTCGTCGATCACGGTCACGATCTTGCGGATCTGCACGTCAGTTCTCCTTCGTGAGAGTGCTGGCCGAAACGGCCGGGTCGGTGGATCGGTCCCCGATCCGCGGGTGCGGGCGGGGCCCTGTCGAGGCGGCGGCGATCACAAGGATCTCGCCAGCTCGCGGAGCGTCGGAGACGCGAGCGGTGATGGTCTGGTAGTGGCTGCGCGTCGCTGCCGCCGTCTTGTGCCACATCGGGACGGTCAGGCGAGCGCCGGCGTCAGCGCGGGTGTCCGCGAAGCAGATGATCGACTCCCCGCCGAGGAACTCGCGCATCAGGTTGCCGAAATATGGGGTGTGGATCAGCGCCGCGGCGTGCTCCAGTTCTCCGGCGCTCCCGACGATAGCGGCCTTGCCGAATGCCTCGACCGCGCCCGGTCCGCCGAGAGCTGCGTTCAACCGGTCGGTGAGGAGCTGCGCGAGCGTCGGAGCAATCGCGACGACCGCCTCGGACAGATCGGCAGCCGCGTCTGTGCCCAGCCAGGGATTGGCGATGACGGCCGCGGCATACGCCTGACGCGCCGGCACGGCCGGGGCCGCGCCGTTCTCCGACACGACCTCCTCGATGCCCACCACCAGCCGCCGGACCCCGGCCTCGATGGCCTGGACGGTTTCGGAGTTCTGTTGCATGCCACAGACGCTAGTGGTCCGCCGTCGATTGCGCAACCCCCAGCGCTCGAGATCGGGATAAACTAGTTCTGAACACGGGTATTGACAGATCCAATGTGGCGGTCGTACGTTTCTTGTGGCATACAACAGCGGTCGTTGCGCATGCGGGGTGACGGCTGACGCGAACCGCCCTTCAGTCAGGAGTCCGCGCATGAGCGACACCACAACCGAGTCGATCCCCACGCATCAGCCGGGCGATTTCACCGAGCCGGCCACCCATCTCTCGCTGCCGCCGCACTACGAGCCGCCGATGCTCGAGCCCCGCGCGGACGAACCGACCGCACCCGGCCGGCTCGGCACCGTCTTCTGGGCCTCGGTCGCCCTAGCCGCCGTCTTCGTCGTGTGGGGGGTGGCCTTCACCGAGAACCTGTCGAATGTCACCAATAGCTCACTCAACTGGATCACGGGAAGCTTCGGCTGGCTCTACCTCGTCGTGACGATGGGCATCCTGGGCTTCCTGGCCTTTCTCGCCTTCAGCCGGGTGGGGAAGGTGCGTCTCGGCTGCGACAACGAGCGGCCGGAGTTCCACACGCTCAGTTGGCTCGCGATGATTCTCTCGGCCGTCATGGGCATCGGCCTGGTGTCCTACGGCGTGGCCGAGCCCATCTCACACTTCGCGACTCCCCCACACGGGCTAGCTGAGCCGGGCACGCCGGAGGCTGCAGTCCGTGCGATGCAGTACTCCTTCTTCGACTGGGGCCTGCACGCCTGGGGGATCTTCGCGATCTTCGGCCTCGCAATGGCCTACTCCACCTACCGCAAGGGCCGTTCCTGCCTGGTGAGCCAACTCTTTCGCCCACTCCTCGGCGACAGGGTGGACGGCCCGATCGGCAAGGCGATCGACATCCTCGCGGTCTTCTCCACCCTCTTCGGCACCACGACCTCTCTCGGTCTCGGCGCCCTCCAGGTCAACAACGGCGTGAACATGCTGTGGGGCATTCCGGTCAACAACACCACGCAGGTGGTCATCATCGCGCTCGTCACGGCCATCTTCACCTTCTCCGCCGTCAGTGGCGTGAGCAAGGGCATCAAGTACCTCAGCCAGGCCAGCACCGGCCTCGCCGTGATCTTGTTCGTCTTCATCCTGGTCGTCGGCCCGGCCGTCTTCGTCGCCAACCTCTTCGTGGAGTCCATCGGGTTGTGGGCGAGCGACTTCTTCCGGATGAGCCTGCAGGGCACCGCATTCGGTGGCCTCGAGTGGATGCAATGGTGGACATATTTCATGCTTGCCTGGTGGGTGTCCTGGGGCGCCTTCGTCGGCCTCTTCCTGGCTCGCATCTCCCGTGGCCGCACCATCCGCGAATTCATCGCCGGCGTCCTGCTCGTGCCGTCACTGGTGTTCTTCACCTGGTTCAGCGTGTTCGGCGGCACCGCCATCCACGAGGACATGTTCAACGGCGCCGATATCGCCAAGCGCACCGCCGAGGACATCAACAGCGCCTTCTTCGCCACCCTGGACCAGTTCCCCCTCGCGTCCATCACCTCGGTCATCGCCATCTTCCTCGTCGTGATGTTCTTCATCTCCGGTGCCGACGCCAACACCTATGTTCTGAGCATGATGACCTCGGAAGGGTCTCTGGCCCCGCGCAAATGGGTGCTCGTCCTGTGGGGCATCATCACCGGTGTCACGGCGATCGTGCTCATGTACGCCGGGGGCCTGAATGCCTTGCAGAACACGGTGATCGTCACCTCCGCCCCCTTCCTGATCATCATCGCCGGCCTGGCCGTGTCCTTCTGGGTGGAGCTGCGCTATGACGCTCGGCACGAGCTGCTGGCGGGGCTCCGGCGCAGTCAGCCGGCAGGCGCCGCCCCGGCCACCTCGCCCACCGAGCCGGCCGGCACCTCATACGACACCACCACCTCACCGGACGCCTGAAGAGGAGCAAATGACATGAGCGACAACGACACCCGGCGCGAGCAGATCGTCCGTGCCTGGGAAGACGCGTGGGACCGCGGAGAAACCGCCGGGATGGAGGCGCTGCTGTCCCCGGACTATCGCCGGATCACGGCGACGAACCAGGACGGCGAGAACCGTGAGCAGTTCCTTGCCGTCATCCAGACCACGCGGGAGGCATTCCCCGACCTGACGACCGTCGTCGACGAGATCGTCATCGAGGGCGACCATGCCGCGATCCGCTGGCATTCGGGCGGGACCCACCTGCACGGTCTCATGGGCGTCCCTCCGACGCACCGAGAGGTCAACGTCAGCGGGGCGACCTTCGCGACCTTCCAGGACGGCGTCATCATTCACGAACACGTGACCTGGGACCCGCGTGCCTTGCTCTCGGCGCTGGGCATCATCACCGTGGGTCAGGACTGACCCGCTCCATCATCGACAGATCGGATTCCCCATGACCCAGTCCCCTCTGGACCAGGACCTGATGAAGCAGGTCAACCGCCGGTTCATCACCGGTGTGACGGTCGTCGCGACCATGGACGCCGAGACGCCGCGGGGCTTGGCCGTCAACGCCTTCTCCAGCATCTCCATCGACCCCGCGACGGTGCTCGTGTGCGTGATGAAGTCCTCGACGACGCACGACGTCCTTTTTCGGGCGCAGCACCTGGCGATCAATATCCTCTCCACCGAGCAGCTCGATGTCGTCGGTCGCTTCGCCACCAAGGACCCCGACAAATTCGCGGGCCTGGAGTGGGAGCCCGCACCCAACGGCAGCCCGTACCTCGCACGGAGCAGCGCGCGCATGGAGACCGAGATCCGGGAGCGCCTACAAGCCTCGACACACACGATCTTCATCTGCCGGGTGTTGCACGCCGAGGTCACCGACCATCATCCGATGGTCTACGCCGCCGGCGCCTTCTACGATGGGGGCGACCTTCGTCCCCTGCAATGAGGCGCCTTCGACCGATGACCAGCACGGCTGACCCGCACGCGGCCCCAGCCGGCCGCACGAACTCACGCACCCGCGTCATCGCTGAGATGCGGCGGCGGATCATCAGCGGAGAATTCGTCTCGGGCGAGAACCTCTCCGAGATCGCGCTGGCCGAGGAGTTCGGGGTCAGCCGCACCCCGGTCCGCGAAGCCCTCAAGCAGCTGCAAACCGAAGGGCTCGTGGAGATCCGGCCACGGGTGGGCACCTTCGTGACGACGCCGTCGCGGCGGGAGATCGTCGAACTCTTCGAGATGAAGGAGCTCCTCGAAGGAGCTGCGGTCCGACTGCTCGCGGGCCGCGGCCACGTCCCCGAAGTGATTCGGCTGCAGGAGAATGTCCGTGAGTCGGATGCGGTGGCCATCGCCGGGGACAGGGAACGCTATGCACAGCTCGTCGAGGAGTTCCACGAGTTGCTCATCCAGGGCTCGGACAACAGCAAGCTCCAGGTGCTCTACCGGATGCTCATGAACCAACTCGCGTATGCCCGGCTGGTTTCCACGTCGTTGGCCCAACCGGGCCGGCTCGTGCAGTCCGAGCGCGAACACCACCGGGTGCTCGACCTGATCCTGGCCAAGGACGGCGACAGCGCTGAACGAGTGATGCGTGAACACGTGCGTGCGAGTCGGGGGGCCTTGCTACGCGGGCTCGCCGGGGGTTCGGCGGCGAGTTAGGCGCGCTTCTGTCCCCGCGAGCGAACCACTCCAGGGCGATAGGGGCTGACCGTCGGCTCGCCGTCGAGCCAGAACCGCCAGGGGTATGCCGTGCCGTCTCCCCCGGGGCCGCTCACCCCGACTCGTGGTCCGGTGCGGATGGTTGCGGGGTCGACGGGGGCGGACGGGGGCAGCATCCGGCCACCAGCGCCGGGCCCGGTTCGTGCTGTGCCGCACAGGTCGAGGCCGTTCTCCTCGCGGGCGAGCCCCATGGTGACCGTCAGTCGCGCCGGTCCCCGGGCCCAATCCCGTTCTCGCACACCCGGACGCCGAGTCGCGGCGAGTTCATGGCCGTCGACGACCGCACCGGCCCGCAGCAGGACCGCTGAAGCAAGACCGTCCTCCCCCGTGACGACATTGGCGCAAAAGTGCATGCCATATGTGAAGTAGACGTAGAGGTGCCCGGCGGGACCGAACATCACTGCGGTGCGGGGAGTTTGGCCACGGAAGGCGTGCGAGCCGGGA
>Ga0075163_10009063_pt1 | contig 13081 bp, 8 predicted proteins | sample JI1023141ADNA_FD_71478 | JGI IMG/M metagenome (GOLD analysis project Ga0075163, IMG submission 71478) | Wastewater effluent complex algal communities from Wisconsin, to seasonally profile nutrient transformation and Carbon sequestration -... | ecosystem: Engineered > WWTP > Effluent > Algae...
GTCGAGCGAGCGTACCGGCACGTGGTCGGCGTCGAGCGCCGACCAGGACGATTGGATGCGCTCACGCAGTTCTTCGAGCCGCTCGGGCCGACTGTCGTGGCGGTTGGCGAGCTTGCGAAGCAGACGGGTCGCCAACATGTGGTCTGTGGCCTCGCCGATGCTCCCGCCCGCGGCGACCACGACTGGGAGATAACGATACAGCTGGCGCTCCAGCCGTGGGCCCCAGCCGATCTCGAAGCCCTGAGCCAGGGGCTCCCGCAACCCGCATTCGAGGAAATCGATAGCTTGTTTGGCCGCCTTGGCATGTTGCTCGAATGCCCGCGCGAATGCGGCCTCGAGCGCTTGGAAGGACACGGGCGGGCGGGGTGACCTGGTATCGACGGTGAAGGGCTCCGGCCGGTGTGGCAATTCCATGACGTGGGCGCGGTCGTAGGTTTTGTCGGCGAAGTCCTTGGTTGTCTCGTCGTGGTTGGCGGTCCCGACGAACCACACATTGGTAGGGATCGACAATTTGCTGCCCTCGTGAAACAGCGCAGGTGCTCGCTCGAGGGCGTGCGACATCAGCCCGAGATAGCGATCCTCTGGATTTCGCTCGAGCGCCGACAAGAGTCCAGAAAAATACTGTTCCGGGTGCGAGAGGTTCATCTCGTCGAGCACCACGATGTGGATGGCGTCGTTCCAACGAGGCGTGCGTGCGCGGTAGAGAGCCTTGAGGAATTCACCCTCGTAGAACCGCTTTTCGAACACATTGTAGTGGCCGACCAAATCCTGCGGGTCACGCCATCCAGCCTGGACTTCGATCACCGTCGCGCCCCCGCCCAGGGCCCGGGCAAAGGCGAGCGGGAGGCTGGTCTTGCCGGTGCCGCTGATGCCCTGGAGCAGGAGCAAGCGGCTCATGGCCAAGCCACCGAGGAAGCTGCGCAGGTCCGCATCGCTGTAGAACAACTGCTCGCTCGCGATACGATGGCGAAGGTCTTCGACGAAGGTTTTGAGATCGCGGATCCCGTTGAAGGTCGGCGTGGACGACTGAAGCTCGCGGTCGGCGTCCATGGCCTGGCACGCGGGAAAGGGTGAGACGGCGGTGCTGCGACTGAGCAGATCGTCGACTTCGGTGCGCAGTTGTTGGTGGGCCTCGGCCAGCAGCGCCCGCTGGCTCTCCAAGGTTTTGATGACGTCGCGCTGGACCTCGCGCTCACGAACGTCGGCGTCGACCCTAGCGAGGCGGCGTTGGAACTCGGAGGCCTTGCGCTGAAGCTCACCGCGCTCCGCTTGCCAATCGTGGCGTTCGTGCTCGAGCACCTGCAAGCGCGCTGTCGCGGCGGCGTCGGGTCGTTCGGCCAGGGAGGCTCGCAAGTGGTCGTTGTCGACACGGAGCTTGTCGAGCTCGGCGAGCACCTGCTCTGGCGTCCGCTGTCCAAACCTCCGGTCGCACTCCTCCCGCTGGCGAAGCTTGTCGGCGTGAGCGTCTCGATCTCGTCGAGCCTGTTCGAGCTGCTCTCCACAGATGCGAAGCTGGTGCTCGAGTTCCTGTTTGACGGCGGCGCTGCGCTGCTCGACGCGACTGTCGAGGTCGGCGCGCATCTCTTCGAGGTCTTGCGTGTCGTACTCGAGGCGCCGCTTGTGCTTGGCGAGGTCGCGCTGCTCGGACTCGAGACGCTGTTCGTGTTCAGTGAGCGCTCGCTGATGCTCGATCCGTTCGGTGTCGAGCGCCGCTCGGTCGCGGGCCAGCTCGGCTCGCGCGACACGGCTTTGCTCGTCGAGTGCGGCACGATGTGATTCTCGGTCGGCACGCTCATGCTCGTGTGCGGCTCGACGTCGCTCGGCGATCTCTTGCTCGAGCTCGCGAAGTGAAGCGCGGAGTAGCTCGCGTTCGTCATCGAGCGAGCGGAGCATGGCCCGACGTTCGTGCCCGAACCCGGCCTCGGCGTTCAGCTCGCGCGCCCGGAGCTCGGCATCACGCGTCAGGAAGCCGACCTCGCGTTGGCTGAGCTCGGACTCTCGGCGATCGAGAGATCGCGCTCGATCCTTGGTCGCTGCTTCATGGTGGTCGAGCTCCACCTTCCGCTGGCTGAGCTCGGACGCTCGGCGGCCGAGTTCGAGGGTTCGCTCCTCGCAGCGACGGAGCGCGTCGGCCTGGAGGCGTTCGGCAACTTGGAAGGCGTCGCGCGCTTCGCAAGCCATCGCCCACATGCGATCGAGGTCGACGCTTTCGAGCCGAGGCTCTTCGGGGGACTCGGGTCGCGCCTCACCGGCAGCCGTGATGGCTTGCGCGTGCACGACTTGGAGATCGGCGGCGACCTCGAGCTCGCGTGCCGACGATGTCGGCTCGGTGGGCGTCTGGCGAACCGGTGGGGCCGGCTTGCTCGGTTGCTTGTGTTTCTTGTTCTTAGCCATCGTTCAGCAAGTCCTGCAGGGGCCGCGTGGGCAAGCGGCAGATGTGTCCAACGATCTCGACGCAGGTCTGAACCACGCGGTCGATGTCCGAGCGCTCGACCTTGGACTCTCCACCATCGTGGACTGCGGCACCGGCTGCGTTGGCCACGAAGTCGATGCGCTCGAGCAAGTCGGGAGCTTGGGCCGCTGCTGCACGCAGTGGGTGCTCGGGCTGACCTTGGGCGGCAAGCAAATGGGCAACCACGATCGCTCGTAGTCGTCCGTTGGTTGCCGCCGACCGAACGTGGCCCGGTTGCACCTTGCACATCGAGACGGGAGGATCGGCCAGGTGAAGATCGGCAGCCGCAGCTCGAACGAGCGCGGCATTGAACGACTTGTCGTCTCGGCTGAGCCGTTCGGCGATGCCAACGATCGACCACGTCTCGCCGAGACGTTGAAACAACCGCTCGAGCGTCAGTCGGCAGCCGGTCAGCACATCGCGGCGTCGCCGAAGCCCGGCACCCTCGCCGAGCTCACGAAGCTCGAGCAAGCCCTCGAACACCTCGGCCATGGGCTCCGCAATCGAGTGAGTGCAGACGTCGACAGTCAACGCTCGCTCCATCAAGCGTCGCGCTCGAGTCGAGCGACCCTGCGCGGCTCGTCGTTGCTCGTCGAATCCGTGTCCGAGGGTGGATTGGAGGAGACGGTCGAGCTGGGCGGCGAGGCGGTCGTCGTCGTTGGCCAGCTTGCTGATCAACCGACGAAGATCGGTGCTGGCCCCCCGACCAAAGCAGTCGCACACATACCAGTCCAACTCGCTGCCGTCGCTCGGCACATAGAGGTACGTCGTGAGGAATACCGGCGTGGGCTTGGGCTCGATCATCGACACGCGGTCGGGGTCGACGCGAGCGAGCGCCGAGCCGATGCCGTCGTCATCGTCTGCGAGTTCGAGCCGACTGGCCCGGCGGGCGAGTCGGCCACCCGCAGCAGCCGCTCGCATGATCTCTCGTGCGCCCGGTGGCTCGGGCGACTCCACCCGGCCGGGGAGCTGCATCCACGTGCGTTGCAGCCAGGGCGTGCCCGTGGTGCCGAACTCGAGGTCGAGATATCCACCTTCACTGCGTTGCGTTCGCGCGTACTCCAGCGAGGCCGTGACGACCGGCCACAGTGCATGAGTCCACGGATCTTGAAACACCCAACCGGGGACCAGATTCGCTGCAGCGTCGCGCTGCTCGTCGAGGACCTCGACGCCGCGCTCGGTGATCCGCCACGCGCCATCAATCCGACCCTGGCCCTGCAGTTCGACCACGACGAACTTCGCAAGCTCTGGATGCACGCCGAGCCGCACGCCGAGCTCGGCCTCGGTGAGTCGGCTCGCCCGAAGCACGCCGATGACCGCTTGCTGAAGCGCGTTGATCTTGGGTCGCTCGAATTGCGGGGCGACGACCCGGTAGGCGAAAGCCGGCCACAGCAGCCAGACCCGCTGATTCCTGGGTCCAGGCTTGGCGTGAGCCCGCAGCGCGTAGTGCAGCACCGGGGTTTCAAGGTCGAAGTACGGTTCCATGGGGGCCCTCGCAGAGCTCGAGAAATGCGTGAAGCGACGGCAGGGATTGGGCGCCCTCGGGGCCGGCGACCATGGCAGAATCGCCTACGACAACCAACAAGCGCTGCTGTCGACTCATCGCCACACATTGCCGGTTCTCCAGTATCAAGAAGCCATAGCGATGTCGACGGCTTTGTTCGTCCTTGACGAGCACCCGGTTCGACCGTGTGAGCGACAGAAACACGATGTCGAATTCCTTGCCTTGGAAGGCATCGACGGTGCCGACGCGAAGCTGCTCGCCGCCGCCGGAGGTGGTTCGCCAGCGTTCGCGGACACGATGGCCGCCCTGTTCGTCGGATTCACTGAGATCGAGCGGGACCATCGCAGCCAGGATTTCCTCGCGCTGGGCCGCATAGAAAGTGATCACACCGACGCTGAGCTCTGGATGGCGTGCGACAATCCCCGCGACCTCTCGGGCGATGCGTCGGGCCTCGACCGGCCGCCGTTTGCTGCGATCTCGACTCTCTTCGCCACTTTCGATCGGCACGTCGATCCATGCGGCGACCTTGCCGGCCAAGCTCGTGCCGTCCGCGAGCGCCACGGCGTGGGCGAACTCCACGTCCTCGCGTCCAGATTCGAAGTGTTCACCGTGCGGCTGATAGAACTGCTGACTGACGAACGTCCCGAGCACGGGGTGCATCCGATATTGGACGTTCAAGGTCACGGTACGGGTGATGTTGTCGCGTCGTTCTCGTTCGCGCAATTCGATGAAAAGCCGCTCGAACAAGCTGCGGCGCAACGCCGCGCTGGTCTCCTCCGCGATGGATTGCTCGAGCTCGCGCTCGACGTCGGGTTCGAGGATATGAGGTAGCTGTCGGTGATCGCCGACCAGGATGATGCGGCGCTCAGCCAGTGACATCGGAATGAGGAGATCGAGTGGATTCGAGCGTGCGGCTTCGTCGACGATGACGGTACGAAAGACCGTGTCGGCGCCGAGCTTGGCCTCGGCCATCGGACGGCTCACGGATTGTTGGCAGGTCGCGGCGAGCACCATCGAATAATACTGAACGGTGGCGCGGCAGCCCTCGGGGTCCTGTTCCAGCGTGTTCAGCCACTCTTCGATTGCAAGCTCGACCCCGGGTGGTCGTTCTCGGGCTCGCTCGGTCAACGCGTCGAGCACTCGCGCGAGCAGGCGCTCGACGTCCGCATGAGATCGTGGACCCGCGCGCTCATCGAGCGAGGGCTGCAGCCGATCGATGAGCTGGTCCCGGAGACGGCGCAACCTCGCGAGCAACTCGGGCGCCGCGGGCTCGCCGGGATCCCAGCTCGCGGCCTGTTCGAGCCAGGCAACCTCCGCAGCCTCGAGTTGGAAGTCTTCGAGCCGCTCGAGTCGGCGAAGCAGCTTGTGCGCGTTGGCGGGCCCGTCGTCGGAGAAGGGAATTTCATCGATCCGAAGCGAGCGCACGGCTGCCAAGGCAAACGCCCGATCCTCGTCGGTCAAACGAGCGGGCGCTCGCATCCCCAGTCCGCGACGCGTGTGTTCGAGTTCGGTGATCAGCGCGGAGGGCAGCCAGGGACTAGCGATCTCGATGAGCCGCCGTAACACGTCGCTCGGCTCGTCGCGGCGGCTGGGTGCTTGCAGGTACGCAACGGCGATGGTACGGATCGCACCCAACGCAATGTCGACCGAGTCCTCGACGGCCGTCGTCGCCCGATTCGCACGAACCGCTTGGGCTGTGATCTTGGCCCAGCGCGTGACCCCGTCGCCAGGCTCGTCGGCCCCACGCCGAGCACCGATCTTCACCGCAGGCAGGCCCAGCACGCGAGTGGCGACCGCGGCAGTCTCGACAGCGTCGTGTTGGTAGCTGGTCAACAGCGTATTTCCGGCCAGGCCTTCGGGTGTGGCTCCTTCGTCGAGCTCGGCGAGGCGGGCTTGGAGCGCGGCGATCACCCGAGTCTTGCCGGTCCCGGGCGGCCCTTGGATTAGCGCGATGTCAGGTGTGTTCAGGGCGACGTCGAGGGCTCGCCGTTGGGCATCGTTGGGTCGGGGCAGGACTTCGCGCGTGACCCGGGTGAGCGGCTCGAGTCGACGGAGGCGTCGCTCGAATACGGGACGACCTTCGATGAGCATCCCGAGCTGCGGCATCGGATTGGTGCAACCACGGATCCGATCCCAAGCCGCGTTGCGGCGAGCGATTCGAGTCTCGTCGCCGCCGAGGGCGAGGAAGAGGTAGCCCGCGGGCGGAGGAATTCGACCGTCGTGATCGAGGGACGGACGCAGGCACAGGCTGGGCGGATTCCGCCTACGCCCGGCGAGCTCCCCGACGAAGGACGGTGGTTGTTTGCCTGTTCGATCGGATCGGCCCGTGAGCGCGGTGGGGAGCTCGAGGGCAGCCTGCAGTTGCTGCCGACCCTCGGGCGCGTCGAGTTGCGTCCATGGGTCATCGTTTGGCTCGTCGAGGTCGAGGTCGAATCGCCATTCACCGTCCGGAAGTTGCCGCACTTTGGAGTAGCGAACCCACCCGAGTTCTCGGGCCCGTCGCAAAATCGATTCATGCTCGATCTCGTTGTATTGCCGCCAGAGACCGAGGTAGCTGTCGGCCTGGGCAACCAGGGTGTCGAGCTCGGTTCGAGCGCTTCCACGAAAGCGGCCCGCGACCGTCAGGTCGCAAAACCCGATGGGTCCGCTGACGAGGTGGAGAGGCTGGTGTTGGTCACCGACTACGGGCTTTCGCGCCGCGACGACGCGCTCGACCAGCAGTTGATCCTCGCGGTTGCAGGCGATATCGACGGCGAAGCTTCGGCCGTGCAGACGAAAACCGCTTCGGTCGCTGGCGCTGGGCCTGGGCGACCCGGACAGCACGAAGCGTGGCTGCTCATCCGCGGTGCGGGGAGCAAGCAAGAGTTGGTCGCTCAGCCACTCGATGACGCTCTCGACGGACACCAGCCGTCGTCGGCGTTGGCGGAGGTCGTCGACGACGCGCTCGTCCACGCCGATCTCGAGGGGGACGTCCCATCGAAGTGCACCGACGAACTCGTGAACCTGGACGAGCACCCGCAGCGGGCCGGCTCGGTCCGGGACTGCCTGAACCAGCCAGGCGACGCGCGGGAGGCTGCCTGCGAGGATGCCTCGAAGGGCATCGCGATCCTTGTCGCTGGCAGCTTCCACATCCCAGCCTTGGTCTTCGACGCTCAGACGCAGGACGCCGTCCTCGCCCGCGAAGAGTGACACCTCCGAATTGCGAGCGAGCTGGTTTGGGAACCGCTCGCGGTCGACTCGGCCCAACTCCAGGGTCGTCATCCGGCCGTGAATCAGATCAGAGATCTTCATGGATTTGCCTCCGGGCGGAGATCGAAGCGGATGACCCGATGCAGACGATCGTTCGGCCCGGTGTGGACGAGCCAGCCCGAACTGCCGCCACGCAAGGCGAGCTCGATCGGCTGGTCCGCAAACGCGCGAGCCTGTTTGGCGTCGGCGGAGACCAGCCGCCAGGACTCGTCGGACGCCCGAGCTTCCAGGCGAAGCCGTTCACCCGTGACCTCGACCCGCAAGCGTGGTGTCGAAGAGCGGGTCCCGCCGGTGACCCGCTCGGTCAGCCACACAGACTCATGCATCGAAATCGCGACGGCGTCGACGACCCGGAGCTTGCCGTCGGGTTCGCGCAGGATCCCCGCTTCGAGTTCGAGCGTGCCCGAGCCGGCGTTGCGCAGGCGCTGGGGATCCCAGATCAACGCGACAGCCACGACGAAGGCCGGCCGCGCCACACCACACCAGGGGCAGCGGGCACGATCGTAGTAGTAGCTCCCGCGGCAACTCGGGCAGCTCACGGTCCGATCCGCCGCGCGGTCGAGGTGCTCGACCCAGCGTGCGAGCCCGGGCCGGTCCGTGGGTCGATCGAGACCGCCCTCGAAGGCCGAACGGAAGTTGTCGAGCAGCGTACGCGACAGCACGACCGCGCGTGGAATCCCGTCGCTCGAACGGTTGGTGGCGTCGTGCTCGTGGTCGATCCACGCCAGCTTGCCCGCGAACGCAAGTTCTTCGAGCTCCGGCTCGCCGTCGCGGACCAAGTCGCCGATCAGCGGGTGGACGAGGGTCAGGGTCTCGAACGCCATGACGGCGAATGCATGGGCATCGCTGAGTGTGTTGGCCAGTCCGGTCTCGCGTACGAACTCGGGTGCCCCGTAGCCGGGGGTGTAGAGCGTACATCCGACGGCACTCGAGCTCCGCACGTTGTCCATGTCGATCAGTCGAACCTCGAGCTGACTGGCGTCGGCGGACACGAACACGTTGTGGGGCGAGGGATCGACGAAGATCAGCCCGCGACCGTGCAACTCGGCGAACAGCTCCGCGAGCCGGGCCAGCAAGCGCAAGCGTCGACGCAAGCCGCCAGTCGCCAGGTACCAGTGCGCGGGGGATATCTTGGGGACGGATGTACTCGACGAGGGTCGCAGCAGGTCTCGCAAGGGAACCATGCCTGTGAACAGCTCCATCACGTACCCGACATGAGGCGGACGAAGCTGCTCTATCGGCCGCGCGACGGCGAGATCTTCGAGCGGCAGCCGACTGACCATGGCCAGTTGGTCGCGCAGCCGGTCGCGCGCTCGATCCGATCGATCATGGACGATCTTGACTGCGAAGCGGTCACCCTCGACCGCGTAGACCGTACCTTGACCGCCGCGACCGAGCTCCCTCGTCAAGCAGTAGCGGTTGCCATGGATCGTGGTGACGGTCGTCGGCTTGTCCATCGAATCGTCCATCGCGGTCTTCAAAATTCGCCGTAGTCGTCCAACTCGAGCGGATCGATGTCCACCCGGTTGGGCTGCACGCTGCGGGACCTGTGGGTCACCGTCACCGTCACCCACTGAAAGAACTTGGCGATCTCGCGGGCCTCATGGGCTGCAAACACGCGGCCCGTGGGGTTGTCGAGGAATGCTTGGAGTACGTCTCGGTCGGCGTCGGCCCCCACACCGAGGGCGAAGCGCTGGGCTTTGGCCGCCCGTTCGGAGCTCAGCAAACCGCGAAGCGGCGTGCGCCACTCGTCGGTCGGGATGCCGTCGCTCACCAGCACCACCGTGGGTCGATAGGCGCGATGCGGCAGGCTGTTGCGATCCTCGAGCAGCGACGCGACGAGCTCGAGTGCAGCGCCCATCGGAGTCTGCCCGCTGGCTCGCATGGGGGCCCAGCTCAGATCCTTGGCGCGGGTCAGGGGCACATGCAGCCGGGCGACGCCGCCGAACGTGACCACGGCGACTTGGATCTCCGTGCGTCCTGCGTCTTCTTCGGCGAACGCATCGAGCATCTCGGCGATCGCCGAGTTGAGCGCGTCGATCTTGCCGTCGGCGGCCATGCTGCCGCTGATGTCGGCCATGAGGATGACCGGCAAGGGCCGCGCCGGCGTGATGGTGATGTGGTCGAGTAGGCTCATGTCTCTAGCTCCGGTATCGATGTTGGCGGTGCTGCGGCCGAAGACCGCGGAGGTTGTGGTTGCGGTACACGGTGAGGACCTTTCCGTCGGTCGAGCACACGACGTGCACCCCTTCGAAGCCCGAGAGATCGACGCCGTGCTCCCGCCACCGCTGGACCTCCTTGCGTCCGATCACGTGGAAGGCCGCTCCGCGGATGTGGACCTCGCGTCCATAGTCGAAGGCTGCACGGACTGCGGCCTTCGACAGGCGTCGTGCATCCATCCGCTTGCGTGCATGCGTGGTGAGGTTCGGACCGTCGTGGCCTTGGTGAAAGAAGTGCTGATCGTAGGGCATCGTCCGTCGCCATAGCGAGGTCCGAGCCAAGTTCATTCGAGTCGGAAAATGATGTAAAATCAATGGGTTCCGTGCGATCGAGGACGGTGTTCATGCTCCTTCTCTCCCACGCTCGGAAGTTTACTTCCGTGGCTTTGCAGGTTTCTTCCGTAGACTGGCCCAGTCTCGAATGCTCCGCTCGGACTTGTCACATAGCGTGTCGATAGGCCGCTCGCGGGCCTCGGAGATGCGCCGAAGCTCGGTACCCAAGTAGTGCTTGAGTTCGTGGTCGAGTTCGTCCGTGGCGACCGAGCCGTGCTCGTCGATGATGGCGTCCAGCGGGGTCGCGTCAGCGAAAGCTCGTGCGATCGCGCGTGGCGGAGTGGTCTGGGATCCCGACTTCAGACCTTCGAGGGCGTAGTCGACTGCCTCCGCAGCACCGAGAGGTTCGTGGACATCGGAGCGCGCGGCCAAGAGCCGATACGCGACGCGAAACAGGTCCCGCATGTTTCCCGGTAGAGCGTGGCTCGAGAGTGCAGACACGAGCCGGTCTCGCTCGGAAGTTTCGAGTGCAGGCGGCTCTCCAACTCCGGCCCGCTTGGCTGTCGCCGTATGGACCGTGGCCCACAGCCACGGCAGCTCTTCTCGGACCTCGCGCAGCGCGGGCATCCGCAAGCGGACCGGACTGATCCGATCGAGGAAGTCGGGGTCGAGTCGGCTCTCGAGTTCGCCGGGCTCGAGGTTGGTCGCGCTCAGCAGTCGAAAGTCGCTCGCTCGTGACTGCTGGGCGCCCAGAGGCAGATAGACCTTCTCCTCGAGTGCCTTGATCAGCAAGCGTTGAACGTCGCGACTGACGTCGCCGACCTCGTCGAGGAACAACGTGTCGCCGTTGGCTGCATCGAGCAGACCAGGCTTGGCCTGAGTCGCGCCCGTGAACGCACCCTTCGCGTGACCGAAAAGCTCGCTGCGCATGGTCTCCGGGCTGTACTGTCCGCAGGCGACGGCCGGCCAGCTGTGGTCTTGGCTGTCTCGCCGAAACGGGCTGTGCTGACGGATCCAGCTGGCGAGGGTCGTCTTGCCCGTCCCTCGCTCTCCGAGCAGCAGGATGGGGACGTTGAGCGACGCGAACCGACGGGCCTCTGCGAACAGCCGGCCCATCCGGTCACTGCGGAATTTCGCCGGATCCCAGACCACGGCCTGCTCTTGCGACGCGAGCTGGCGTGGGCGCGCGGCCATGTAGGCCTTGTAGAAAGTCTCGATCCCGAGTTGAACGGGGAGCACCGCTGGACGACCGCGACGCTCGGATTTCCGCAACGACTTGACCAGGACGAAGGGCGCTCCAACGAAGCCCGTCTCGGCCATCAGCACCCAGATCGTCTGCATCGACGGCGTCCCGGGGCTCACATGGATGACCAGCTGGCGGCCTTCGAACCGCTGGCGGAGGACCGGGAGTCGTTCGCGGAGGAACTCGAAGATTTGCCGATGGTCCGTGGGGTCGTCGCCGGTCCAGGGCTCGAGTTGGACCTTCACCTCGCGCTGTTGGAGGAGGGCCTGGGTTCGCTCGACGACTTCACGTTCGTGCTCGCCTCTCGGTCCTTCCGACTGGCGGTGGAACAAGACCACATCTCGAATGCGCCGGGCGAACTCCGACTCCTCGTCGAACAGGATCGTCAGGGTGGGGCCTGGGATCGGCTCGCCCTCGGGGGCGCCTGGGTTCCGTTCGTAGGGGTCGTTGTTGATCGCGATCCACGAGATCAGGACAGGTGACGAGCTCATGCCGAACGAGGCTAACACGATGGAGGTGGCCGGTGCTTGGAGCCCTAATCACTGAACGCGTGGTCACTCGTGGATCAAGGATCGAGATCCTTCACCTGGCTGCGATTGAAGAATCGTGGCATATGAGCGCCATCCACGACCAGCGCGATACGGAGTAGGATCGAACAAGGAGGGATGGAGAACCGCGAACGCGACGTCGACGCGTGCGTTGTGGAGAACCGGAGGTGGCAAGCATGGCTTCGGAGCCTGACGGCCAGCCGGCAACTCGGAGTGGGGCTATGCGTAGGCCGCGGCCTCAGATGCTTCATCAGTGAGGAGATCAGTGCAATGTGCCAACATGCAGAGATCGAGACGCAAAAACCGTGCGGCGTTGATGGCTGCCCCATCCGCCGGCCGAAACATTTCGTCGTCAATATCCTCGTCCGACGCAATAAAGGAGAGATCGACCCGCTCCACGATCTCGTCGGCCAACTCGGGACATTTCCTGCGTGTAGTTTCCAGATAACATGCCCAAGGCCGAGTAGAGATCTTGACGGAGACAAAATCCCTCATCAAGTGCTTGCCGTGAGCAATGATCAGCGCCGGCAGGATCTCATGCTCTTGTATCGGCTCTTGCTTTCGTACCTCGGCCTGAAGGGACCGGAGCGCCTCGCTGATCGAGACCCGGAAGAACTCGCGCCGCTCGTTCACGCGATAGGCATCGAGGCGCCTGTGAAGTGAATGCTCGACCGCGTGGGCGTCATCAACCAGCTCGTCGTAGACGACGATGAAGGGGGTTGGTACGCCTGTTGCCCCCGAGAGCCGCTTTGCGCGGGCTTGAACTGGGCCAGAGGTCCAGCCAATCTTGACCAGGCCGGGATATGACGGGTTGAACAGGATATAGACAGATCCTGATGTCATGGCTCGTCGCGTACCCACGCTGCAGCCAGCTACTTTGTTCCCGGAGGGCCGTACGAGCGTCGGGGCTCGCGTGCGTGGCACTTGGGCGCTCGCTCCCCATCAGCCCTCGTGGAAGTGCCCGGGCTCAGGAGTCAGGCATCAACCCGCCGAGCTTGTCGAGATCAAGCGCGGCGAAGCCGGCTCCGTCGCTGACCGCCGAGTGTCGCTCACCGTTCGCCCAGCCAGTGTTCGAAGAGGCGACGGTCGACGCCTATGACGACGATGAGCAAGCCACCGGCTGGTTCACGATGCTCGAGGAACACCTCGAGCTTCCCATCGAGACGAACATGGCTGCCAGCCTCTCCTTGTCGAGTCCGGCGCCCTTCGTCGTCGATTTTTTCCTCGCCATGCGTGGTTCGCCTTGCAGGTCGTCATCGCCACAGGCGACTTTCACAGCCTCGAGCTTCCAGCCTCCGTCGAGGCTCGGCTGCCTAACCAACCACTGGTGCTGGAAGTCGCTCAACATCTCTTTCCCGGCCAATCCTGCTTTCAAATTGCCGACAAAGACTCGAGATGTCGACGACGACCAAGGCGCTGCTGGTCGTGTGGTGCAGGCACGATGAGCATCCGAGCGGCGAGCGTGTGCGCCGAGCCGGCGGGTCTTGAGCAGCGCCGACGAACATGCGACCAACCTCGCAGATGAGCGCGCGAGTCGAGAACATCGAAATCACCCGGGCCGAGGCTCGCCAGGAGCTCGTCTCACGCATGTCG
>Ga0075163_10009064_pt1 | contig 13081 bp, 11 predicted proteins | sample JI1023141ADNA_FD_71478 | JGI IMG/M metagenome (GOLD analysis project Ga0075163, IMG submission 71478) | Wastewater effluent complex algal communities from Wisconsin, to seasonally profile nutrient transformation and Carbon sequestration -... | ecosystem: Engineered > WWTP > Effluent > Algae...
GCACAAGACAATAGTCTCAAGCGTGAGTTAAACCTGACCATGAGCAACGCTTTACCTGCGGATAATGTGATTTTGGCAGGACAAGCGTTGACCGCTCCCAATCAAGTGTCGGTGGAAGAGGGTGTGGCAGAGCGTTTGGGCATACAACTCGGTGATACGCTGAATATGCAGTTGCCGGAAGGCAAACTCGACGCCAAAGTGGTCAGCATTCGCACAGTCGATTGGGATAATTTTCGCCCCAATTTTTTCTTTATTTATTCCGAAGGCTCCCTTGATCCCAATGCAGGCAGCTATTTGGGCAGTTTTTATGTAGCACCTGCGCAGCGTGATCAATTGACCCAAGTGATCCAACAATTTCCCACTGCACTGTTGATTGATGTCGATGCGATCTTGGCTGAGATCCGGCAGTTGCTCAATTGGCTTGGGCAAGGTTTGGGATTGCTGGCTTTATTGGTTGGTTTGGCGGGACTGTGTGTGCTGTTGGCAAGCTTGCGTTTGATGGTCGATGAGCGCCAAAACGAAGCGGCGTTATTGCGAGCCTTGGGGATTTCACAAGTACAGCTGCGCCAGCGCTTACTCGGTGAAATGGTCTTGCTCGGCAGCAGTGCGGGCATACTAGCGGTGGTGGTGGCTGAGGGCATCGGGTTGGTATTGGCATGGCGCTTTGAGTTGCCGATGCAGTTACATCTATGGTGGTGGCTGGCTGCGCCCATCAGTTTGATCGGTTTGGCACTGCTCGTGGCATATCCCACGCTTAGACCTCTATGGCAGCAGTCGCCGCTCCAAATTTTGCGCCAACTCAGTCACAGTTAAATCATTCATCGTTTAGACCGATCACCATCGGTCTGAGCGATTTGATTTTCAATATATTGCTGGTTATAAAGCACTGATCAATCAAGATTGATCCATCATAACAACAGCACGTTCAGTGCTTTTTAAACAAACACATCAAGGAGAGTGATGTGAAAGCAGCCGTATTCGCATTGTGGGGTAGTGTGTTGTTGGGCATCAGTCAAATGAGCACTGCTGCACCACCACTGAGTGTACCCAATGAAAGTGCATCGCGTGATGGCGATAAACCATTACAGCACCTTCGGTTACCAGACATCATGGGCTGGTATATGGATTACAGTCTCAACGAAGACACATGGACGCTCAAAAACATCACCATGGCACCGCGTCAGGGCAGTTATGCGACCGGATCATTGTATATCCAACGCTTCAATGAAGTGCTGCCCCGCCAAGCCGATCAGTTCAGTCAAACCGTGACCGAAGCAGGTGCATTGGCATCTGGTTTTCGATTTGATGTAATCGACAAAATCGAAAAAGTCCAAAATGGATTTGTGATTTATGGCAAAGAGCTGAACGAAATGGATCCGCTGGGCAAACCGTATGAATCGTTTGTCATGGTGCGCCATTTAAACGGCCTCAACATCCTGTGTCGGCAGGGTGATGCGGGTGATTTGGCTGATCCAACCGAATTGGTCAGATCGGGTGTAGAAATTTGTCGACAACTGACACGCTAGGTCGCTACATTGACAAAATATGCCATAGTGTGAACTCAAACATGACTCGTTAGTAAAAAATGACGAGTCTTACACAGATGACGCAGACCTCCTGTTCATATTCTAATAACAGCCATGGATCATGGATGAGGAGTACCTGCAATGTTTTATCAAGCCGCTAATCGTTTTTTAATGATCTGCTGTCTGGTCGTGGGGGTGCCGAGTCTGAGTCATGCTGTCGATACCCCAACGGATAGCACGTTTGAAACCGTCAATATCAATACTGCCACCGAACAAGAGTTGACCCACAAACTTGATGGGATTGGCCCCGCCAAAGCCAAAGCGATTGTGGTGTATCGTACCAAATACGGTGCATTTAAAAGTTTTGAGGAGCTTTGCAAAGTGGATGGGGTTAGCCGCGTCACGCTGGCACGTCTCAAGCCCTATTTGCGTTTGGTGGATGAAGACAAGCCCAAAAAATAATACCGCAATCAAAGACTGCGGTATCAGTACACCAGCAATCACTGCTTAGTGGTGATGACCACCCACGCCGTGTGCATGGCCATGCGCCAGCTCTTCGCTGCTTGCGGCACGGATTTCAACGATTTCAACATCAAACGTCAGCGCTTGACCAGCGAGTGGGTGGTTTGCATCCACAATCACCGCATCAGCAGTCACGTCTTTGACGATCACGACTTGAATACCGTCATCAGTTTGGGCTTGAAACTGCATGCCCGCTTCGATGTTGTCGACGCCTTGGAACATTTGGCGTGGTACTTCTTGTACCAATTCAGGTTGGTATTCGCCGTAGCCATCAGCAGGTGCAACGTTGACGGTCAGTTTTTCGCCAACAGTTTTGCCTACCAGTGCATTTTCCAGACCAGGAATAATGTTGTGGTGACCATGCAGATAGACCAGTGGTGTACCTTCGGATTTGTCGATGACATTGCCTTGCTCATCGGTCAACGTGTAGTGGAACGATACCACTTGGTCTTTTTGGATTGTGGCCATGAATCAGGCATCCTTCAGAAAAAAAGCGCATCCATCATACCGGTTTTTTGCCACAAAACCGATGCAGATAAAGACATTCACATGAAAAAAGTCAAAGAGGCGACAAACACGGACGGTGCTGTCGCCTCCAGAGTGCTTAGTGCAATTTAAGGGTGGGCCCTGAATTACGTGCCAGCGCATCTTTGACCATCAGCACACCGGTTTTGAATACGCCATGCAAGGCCACTTGATGAAACCGATACAACGACACATACATCAAACGCGCAAACAAACCTTGCACATTGATTTTACCCATCAAATTACCCACGGTATTTTGATTGGATAGCGAAATCAGTGAGCCTTTGTCGTTGAACTCAAACTCAGGCAAGGGACGACCTTCAATCCGCGCTTTCATCGACTTGGCCAACACAATCGCCTGTTGATTGGCAACTTGGGCGCGGGGCGGCACAGGGCGTTGTTCGCCGGCAGGGATGTAGCAGGCACAATCGCCAAAGGCGAAAATATTGGGGTCACGGCTGGTTTGTAAGGTCGCACCCACCACCAACTGATTGATGCGGTTGGTTTCAAGTCCTGCGATCTCTTTGAGAAAATCAGGCGCTTTGATGCCGGCTGACCAGACTTTCATATTGGCGGGGATCATCAGATTGCCGCTACATTCCACCGCATCGGGATGGATTGCCACGACGCGGTGATTGGTCAACACTTGAATGCCAAACTCGCGCAATTGTTGTTCTGCACGTGCAGACACTTCTGGTGGCAACACCGGCAGCACCCGATCTGCCGCTTCAATCACGGTAATGTTGACTTTGTTGGGGTCAATGCTGGTCAGGCCATAGCGGGTGAACTCATGCGCGGCATGATGCAGCTCGGCCGCCAGCTCCACACCAGTTGCGCCTGCACCAATAATGGCAATATTGAGTCCTTGTGGCTCAGGGCTTTCAAGGGCGCGGGCTTGCGCTTGCAAATACAAATTCAAAAATTCTTTTTGGAAGCGGTCGGCTTGTTGGCGCGAATCCAAGAAAATGCAGTGGTCACGTGCACCAGCTGTCCCAAAATCATTGGAGGTGGAGCCAATCGATAACACCAAGGTGTCATACGACAAGCTGCGCTCAGGCGCAATTTCTGCGCCTTGATCATTGGTGAGTGGTGCTAAAATAATCCGTTGACCCTCACGATCAATATTGGTCATAAAGCCCAAATGGAACTCAAAATGATTTTGCGTGGCATGCGCAAAATAATTGAGTTCGTCTTCAAACGAATTGATCGTGCCTGCGGCCACTTCGTGCAACAGCGGCTTCCAAATATGAGTCAAGGTGGCATCCACCAAGATCACTTGTGCCTGCTGACTCTTCCCCAAGCTATTGCCCAAACGGGTGGCAAGCTCCAGACCGCCTGCACCACCGCCAACAATGACGATGCGATGCGCAGACGAGCTGCTTTTTGGGTAGTTTTGCATGATTGCAGTCCTATTTAAAAAACAAAGGATTGCATCACCACCATGCCTTTTACATGGGTTTAAGATGCTGACCGTTGCGATCTTTGGATAAAAGCGCAGGGGTCAACATCCTCAGTCGTGGGCTGATTGGATAGGTGCATCCATTGCACAGATGAAATCAGATCAAAACACTCGGATATGGCGAGTATGGCATGAAATGGATTGGCAAAAAGAATGGCTTGTCAGACAACATTTTTGCCAATTGCGGACAATGTTGTATCAAAAGATAACCGCTAAACGTGCCTGCGCCCGAAAAAAATCGTCAAAATTCACTGCTTAGAATGGCACAGATCGGCGCAAACAAGGCTACACTTTGCCTTTAAATTCCTTGTTCATGGCACGGCGATGCAAGGTAAAACGGTGATGGATTTGCACCAAAATGGTGTATCAAGGTGGGATGGCATGATTCAGTATCGTTTGAATTTTGAGCAATACGCACAGCATTTGATTGAGGTTAGTCTGACCTTTGTGGCGCAGCCACAGCAACAACTCTGGTTACCCACTTGGATTCCTGGGAGTTATTTGATTCGCGAATTTGCCCGTCATGTGGGGCAGGTAAAGACCATCAACGCCCAAACGACCCATGCCATTCCAACCCAAAAAATCAGTAAGAATCAATGGTTGATTGCCTGTGATGCACCCACTGAAGTGACCGTCAGCTATGCGGTGTATGCCTATGATTTGTCGGTGCGCGGCGCATATCTTGATCACACGCGCGTGTATGTCAATCCTGCATGTGTATGTCTTGCGGTGGCTGGACAAGAGCATCAGGTCATTGGTCTGACCCTTGAGATGGGTGCTGCGTTTGCAGGGCTACCGATTGCCACCACCTTGGCACAGCGTGCAGGGCAATCCGATGCACAGGTGATGGAGCTGGTCTCGACGCATTATGCGCATCTGATTGACCACCCGTTTGAAGTGGCGGTATTGAGTGAAACATCGTTTGAGGTACACGGTATCACTCACCGTGTGGCGATCTCCGGTCGTCATCAGACCGATTTGCTGCGTTTACGCCAAGATTTACAAAAAATTTGTCAGTATCAAATCGACTTTTTTGGTGAAGCCCCGTTTCGTCAGTACTTGTTTATGGTGATGGCAACCGGCAATAGTTATGGTGGTTTGGAGCATCTCGACTGTACCAGCTTGATCACGCCGCGTGATGATTTGCCGCGTGTCGGTGAAAGCCGCCAGCCGAGTGTCAATTATCGGCGCTTTTTGGGCTTGTGTAGCCATGAATATTTGCATGCGTGGTTGGTCAAATCGATTCGTCCGGTTGGCTTTGCCGAGCCAAATTTGCACCAAGAGGTGTATACCCGTTTGTTGTGGGTGTTTGAAGGGTTTACCTCCTACTACGACGATCTGTTGTTGTATCGCAGTGGGGTGATTGACCAAGATGTATACTTGGAGTTGCTCGCTGAGCAGATCACCCGTTACTTTCAAAATGCAGGCCGTGCGCAGCAAAGCGTGAGTGAGTCGAGTTTTGATGCATGGATCAAATATTATCGTCCAGACGAAAACAGCAGTAATGCAGGCACCAGCTATTACAACAAAGGCGCATTGGTGGCGCTGTGTCTTGATCTGACTTTGCGTCAGTATGGGCAATCTTTGGATCGGGTGTTGCAGCAGTTGTATGTGCAGTCCAAAGCAGGTGTGCTGGTCGATGAGACGACGTTACCAGTGTTGTGTCGTGAGCTTACGGGTGTTGATCTGAAGGGATTTTTTGATCAATATGTTGATTCCACCGTTGAGTTGCCACTAGAGCAGTTGCTGGCTGGGGTGGGGGTTGAGTTGATCCTCGATGATAAAGCATGGCCGTTTGGGATGAGGTACACCGACCAGCCCCAAGGCGTATTGGTACAACAGGTGCTACGAGACAGTGCAGCTGCTCGCGCAGGCGTTTCTGCACAGGATGTGATTGTGGCGATTGATCAACTCAAAGCCACGAGTGCGTTGCTCAATCAGTATGCAGAGCGCCAGCCTGAGCAAGCCCGCGCCGTACATCTGTTTCGCCGTGATGAGCTACACCAGTTCACCCTCAACGGTGGACGCAGCAGTATGCCCAATAGCCGTTTGTCGGTGGTTGATCCCATTCTGCTCAAGGGTTGGTTGTAAGAGATTAGCTGCAATGACGCCAAAGCACGTTTGGCGTTATGATGCGGTCATATTGTCGAGATAAGACAGCTTAGAGCGAGCCATGAGTGACGATAAATTTATTGATGCGCCGCCTGATCCAGACATTGATTTGTCGATGCCTGAACCGTGGAAACCGGTTTTGCCTTTATATCGTGCCGAACATGTGGCAATCGATGAGCAACATACCCTGAGTGATTTGTTGCGCCAAACGGCGTGTACCGTAGCGGATCGTCCGGCACTGAGTTTGGGTCAGCAAACGTTGACCTATCAAGAATTGCAGCATCAGGTTGATTTGCTCGCCACATGGCTGATCGATGAGGCAGGGTTGCGCGCAGGTGATCGGGTTGCTTTGTATTTATCCAATAGCCTGAGTTATATGGTGGCGATTTATGCGGCATGGCAAGCACGCTTGATTGCAGTCAATTTGGGCATGATTCAGCAGATGGATCAGGTGCAGTACCAACTGCAAGATTCGGGTGCCAAAGTCCTCATCACAGTGACGGCTGCCCTCAAAACCATTCAACCGATTTTATTGCAAACCAGTATCCGTCATGTGCTGACCACCCATGTGGATGATCACGCAGGGTTTGGGGCGCGACTCAAAAAATGGGTGTCCCCCAAGCAATGGCTGAGCCGGTTGCGCGAAAAATCAGTGATTCACGATGTCCGTTTGCATCAGGTGTTTAGCACCACTCGCGCACGGCAAGACTGGCCGAAAATCGAACGTTGTGATGTGGCATTGATCCAATACACCAGCGGTACCACGGGTCGTCCCAAAGGCGCGGCACTGACCCATGCCAATTTGATGGCGAATTTTCAGCAGAGCCGTTATCAGTTTGGGGCGCATCTCAATGATGGCGAGCGCATGTTGTGTCCGATTTCGTTGCAGCATGTGCTGGGCTTAAGCTTTGTGCTGATGATGTTGGCAAGTCGCTGCCATGTGTTGTTGACGAGTATTCCCGAATTACTCAAAGCCCCAGAGCGATTACTCGCCGATGATGTGCATGCCATGCTTGGTGTGCCGATGATGTACGATCAGCTGTTGCGTACTGATTTGGATTTTCATGCCATTCCACGGCTCGATTTGTTTTTGTGTGGTGGCAGTCCAACCAGCCGGATTTTGCAGCAACATTGGTTTGAGCGGACTGGGCATTATCTGTGCGAAGGCTATGGCATGAGCGAAACCTCGCCACTGATTACCACCAATTCACCGGATCATTTGCGGATTGGGACAGTCGGCCAGCTGGTGGTCAATACCGAAGTGCGCGTGATTGCTCCGCTGAGTGGCCTGTCGGTGGGGTTTGATGCGGCAGGTGAGCTTTGGGTGCGTGGCCCACAGGTGATGCGCGGTTATTGGCAACATGCAGGGGCAACTGCTGAAGTGATGATGCCGGATGGTTGGTTACGCACCGGCGATATTGTCTCGCTGTCGAGCGATGGCTATCTGACCATGCTTGAACGGCACAAAGACGTGTTTTGGGTACAAAACCAAATGGTGTTTCCCAAAGAAGTGGAGTCGGTCGCCACCACGCATCAAGATGTGGTTGAATGTGTGGCGGTGCAAGACGAACAACAAAACCAAAAACCGATTTGCTTGTATGTCGTCGCCAAAAACGGCTTGACTCACGATGTGCTGCGTCAGCACTTGACTCGCCACCTCAAACAAATTGAGTTGCCCGATCAAATTGTGTTTGTGGATCGTTTGCCCCGAAATCCGATGGGCAAATTGCTGCGGCGTTTTTGGCGCGACCGTCCATCGTTGGTGTCGCGTGCTGCCGATGCGGTACGCTCACGACCGGAGCGATCATCGCGACGTGTCCGGACGGACGCTGATGCGGTATTGCCCAAAGATACCGAAGACACCTGAAGCTCACGCCATTGGCCTTGTGCCAAATCTCCGAGTTGATAGTCCCCAATCGCAATGCGCACCAGCCGTAGGGTGGGATAGCCCACGGCTGCGGTCATCCGTCGCACTTGTCGATTGCGACCTTCACGGATTTTCAGCTCAATCCATGTGGTTGGGATATTGGCGCGGAAGCGCACCGGTGGCGTGCGTGGCCACAACGCTGGCTCATCAATGATGCGTGCTTGCGCTGGCTTGGTCATCCCATCGTTGAGCATCACACCTTGGCATAAACGCTGCATGGCTTCATCGGTGGGGATGCCCTCGACTTGGGCGAGATAGGTTTTTTCTTTTTCATGGTGTGGATCGGTGAGCAGGGCGTTCAGCTGGCCATCATCGGTGAGCAGCAACAGTCCTTCGGAATCGCGGTCTAGACGCCCTGCAACTCTGAGGGTGGGATTGTGGATAAACTGTGCCAGTGTCACCCGATCACCATCCGGACGAAACTGCGTCAGCACATCAAAAGGTTTATTGAATAACACAACGGTTGCCATCTTGGTGCTCTTTGCCACGCTGATGATCATCATAAGTAAAAATGCAGGCATTTGTTATTTAAATCACCACAGCGCTTCATTTTGTTTAACATGAGAGCTCGCAAATATTGCACGCAACCAGTGCGATGTAGTGAAGCACTGTCTGACATGTATGATAAGGGAGCACCTGTACAATGGGTTATCAGAAGATCGTGGTTCCGGCGGATGGCGACAAAATCACCGTCAATGCCGACCTGTCACTGAACGTCCCCAACCACCCGATCATTCCATTCATTGAAGGTGATGGGATTGGCATTGATATTACGCCAGTCATGAAGAGTGTGGTGGACGCCGCCGTCCAAAAAGCCTATGCAGGCAAACGCGCCATCGTGTGGATGGAAGTATATTGCGGCGAGAAAGCCAATCGAATCTATGGCAGCTATATGCCAGAAGAAACCTTTGAAGCCTTGCGCGAATACATTGTCAGCATCAAAGGCCCACTGACCACACCAGTCGGTGGTGGGATTCGTTCGCTCAACGTGGCATTGCGCCAAGAGCTTGATCTGTATGTGTGTGTCCGTCCGGTTCGTTGGTTTAAAGGCGTCCCCAGCCCTGTCCAACACCCCGAACTGACCGACATGGTGATTTTCCGTGAAAACTCCGAAGATATTTATGCGGGGATTGAATGGAAAGCCGATTCACCTGAAGCCAAAAAAGTCATCGAGTTCCTCAAGAACGAAATGGGCGTGACCAAAATCCGTTTCTCCGACAACTGCGGGATTGGGATTAAGCCGGTGTCCAAAGAAGGCACACAGCGCTTGGTGCGTAAAGCCATTCAGTTTGCCATCGACAACGACAAGCCCTCGGTCACCTTGGTGCACAAAGGCAACATCATGAAGTACACCGAAGGTGCCTTCAAAGAATGGGGCTATGAGCTGGCGATGGAGCGTTTTGGCGGTGAGCTGATTGATGGCGGCCCTTGGTGCAAAATCAAAAACCCCAAAAATGGCAAAGACATCATCATCAAAGACGTGATTGCCGATGCATTCTTGCAGCAGATCTTGATGCGTCCGGCGGATTATTCGGTGATTGCGACCCTAAACTTAAACGGTGACTACATCTCTGATGCGCTCGCGGCTGAAGTTGGTGGGATCGGGATTGCACCGGGTGCCAACATTGGTGGCGCGATTGCAGTCTACGAAGCCACCCACGGCACTGCACCGAAGTATGCCGGTCAAGATAAGGTCAACCCCGGTTCGATTATCTTGTCGGCTGAGATGATGCTGCGTGATATGGGCTGGATTGAAGCGGCGGATTTGATCATCAAAGGCATGGCGAACGCGATTGAAGCCAAAACCGTGACCTACGATTTTGAGCGTTTGATGCCAGATGCGACGTTGTTGCGTTGTTCGGAATTTGGTCAAGCGATTATTGATCATATGGATCGATAGTCTGCAATCCACACCTAGACCAGTCTCGTGTCATCACACATGCTGGTCTAGGAGGTGGTCTAGTGAATGGCCATTTTCTTCCACAGATTATTTTTATACATTAAAAAGCGCTGAGTGCTCTCAATAAAGTGTTTTTGATCCCATTCGCTGACCAAAGGTGTAGGCAACAACGGATCGATATAAAACAGATTTAAGATCTGCCTGCTCATCAAAAAGACCTCTTTTGCCGCCACACCACAGGGCTTGTGGTCCGCATGAGCGATCCATCTGCACAAAACCGGAGGAACGTCACAGTATTTCTGATGGATACTATGCAGCGCAAGTTGCTCCAGCAGTTGCTCATATTCAGGCGAAAAAAACTGTGTCAGAAAAATTTTTGGAGGGCGCTCAGGCTCAATTGAGCCTAGCCGATGTTGTAGTTGACGCACAGTCGTTTTTAAATTATTGGGTCGAATAAAAAAATTTTTTTCATATTCGATAAAACCAAATACGGTGAGTGCTTCTATTCTTTTTTTCTGTAGGGTTTGATTGTGGCGTGGGGTGGATAAATAAGAAATGGCTAAAAAATTGTCAGGCCAGTCATCAATAAAATGATGTTTTTTGATAATCCATTCGTATTGGTCGGCAAATATATCATGGTTGATGTCATAAAATGAGCGGCGAGGAGAATGAATCAGATTTTCCTTTTGTAAGTCGTGTAATGTGGCTCGAATCACGCCTGTAGAAAATCCAATCGCTTCACCAATCACAATCAAGTTCTTCACTGAGCATGGTGTGTCAAAAGACTGTAGGATGTCATACACGAGTGCACGACAGCTAATTCCTGTCAGTAGGTTCATAATTTCCTCCAAATCAAACTATTTCTTTAAAGATTTATATTTTTTGTCAAGCTTTTTTTGGATTTTAATGTAAATGTCAAATTTGGTTTTTTATGAGCATGCGATACGTCAATGATCCATATATTGGGTCCAGATCATGACGTTAAAAAGAAGTTTTTGGCACAGCATAATGTGCCAAAAGGCTCTGTTTTATTGACCTAAGTACTGTGTGTAAACCAAGGTGAGAATTAAGATGAGGAGAATTAGTGCGACATTTGCGAATAAAAATTTATGTTTTTGAGCGACTCTGTGCTGCTTTAGTTGGCTAACTTTCTGGACAATCGGCGCGATTTTTTCCTCTGGCACTTCTTCATCGGCATCTTAGAGAATCTTAACGAGCGTATCAATCATGTGATGGTTAAAACGATAAGGGTCAAATTTGATCATATTATTAGCGCGTAGAAAATTTCGAATTTCTCGGTCAACCATTGCAAATTTCATTTCCCAAGATAAAAAGCCAACTTCCTCAATATCCATATATTGTAGGATTTTGAGGTCATGGTGTCTGGGATCGAGGAGTAAGTGAGAGTAAAGTTCATCAACAGCACTTTGTTGCCCTTCAAGGCACTGGAAAAAACAGCGATTGCCATAGTAGAGAGCGCCAACGAGTCCATTTTTACGATTGCGTCGCCGCGCAGTGTCTAAAATATGTGCAACATTTGCATCAATACCATGTCCGGTATCAAAAGGCCTGAAACTTGCTCTACTTGCGTAGACCATCCGGACTAGTCGATTTGAATCACTCATGAATCACTCCTGATAGCAACTGAATTCATATTTCTATTTTAGGGGGTTGGACGTTGTATTCAACATATCACTGTGCTGTACAAAAATGAGAATTTGTTAGCCTTTTTTGATGATTTTAATAAAAATAGCTAACAAAAACCAATGATATAGTTATTTTTTATTATAAACGATTAATGGGCTAGGTGCAAAATGAACTGACGGCTTGATCGATCCTCTATGTGTAGGATTGCACAACTTGTATTTTGCAAGGATCAACGGCAAGCTGTCCGAGCTGTTTGTCGTGGAGTTTGAAGATGCAGCTCAATGTCGTTGAACGTGTTGAAGATGTTCCTCCAAGCGTATGGCAGCGTCAGCAACCATTTTTGCAACGTGCCTTTTGGCAAGCCTTACAAGATCATCAGGCGATTGGTGTGGGTTCGACGTGGCCTGTGCGCTTTTTGATCGTGATGCTTGCAGGCCAAGCGCAAGCAATGCTGCCCGTCTTTATCAAGCGCCACAATCGTGGCGAGTATGTGTTTGATCACGCATGGGCAGAGGCTTATGCGCGTTATGGTCTGGATTATTATCCCCGTTTGGTCACGAGTGTGCCGTTTACGCCGGTGGTGGGTGAGCGGGTGTGGTTGGCTGAAGGCGTGATGCTTACGAGCGTCTGGCCGACCTTGTGGCAAGGCGTGCAGCAGCTGGCCGCACAAACCCAAGCGTCGTCTTGGCATGGGTTGTTTGTGACCGATACGCAGCGCGATGTGTTGCGCAGCAGCAGTCCGCTTGCCGAGCGGGTGGGCTGTCAGTTTTTGTGGCAAGACCACCACTATCGTGATTTTTCTGGTTTTCTGGCACGGCTCACCGCCAAACGCCGCAAAAGCATCAAGGTCGAACGGCAAAAAGTCGCTGCACAAGGGATTGGCTGCGTGTGGAAGCAAGGGCGTGAAATCACCGCGCAAGATTGGCAGCAGTTTTATGCGTGCTACGCCATGACCTATCGCGTGCGTGGGCAAACGCCGTATTTGAGTCTGGGATTTTTTCAGCAGCTTGGTCACACCATGCCAGACGCGTTGGCACTGGTGCAAGCCATCGATGCGCAGGAGCAAGGGGTGGCGAGTGCATTATTTTTCCAAGATGAGCAGACCTTATATGGGCGCTATTGGGGAGCGCTCGCCGAGGTCGATTGCTTGCATTTTGAGGTGTGTTATTACCAAGGCATTGAGTACGCTTTACGCCGAGGACTGCGTTATTTTGACCCTGGTACGCAAGGCGAGCACAAATTGATTCGCGGCTTTGCACCGGTCAAAACCCATTCGTTGCATTGGCTGGCTGAGCCAGCTTTTATGCAAGCCATCGAAGATTTTGTGGCGCGTGAGGCGGTACAGGTGGAGCACTATTATCAAGCGACTGGTGAAGCATTACCGTTTAAAACGGGCTGATTGTTTAAAAAATTTAAACTTAAATTGCACAAGGTAAGACTAAATCAATAATCAAAAATGCGGT
>Ga0075163_10009066_pt1 | contig 13080 bp, 15 predicted proteins | sample JI1023141ADNA_FD_71478 | JGI IMG/M metagenome (GOLD analysis project Ga0075163, IMG submission 71478) | Wastewater effluent complex algal communities from Wisconsin, to seasonally profile nutrient transformation and Carbon sequestration -... | ecosystem: Engineered > WWTP > Effluent > Algae...
CCTCGAACGCCTGGCTCAACGCCGTGCGCAACGCATGCAGCGCGAGCTGGCCAACACCCCCCTCCGTCTTGCGCCTTCGGCGCAATCCACCTCCCCCATGCTCCGGATGGTGGAGGCAAACCACCGCGCTCTTGCCTCCCTCAGTGCGCAGCACCGGGGGAGGTGGATCGGCGCGTCTTCGCGCCGAGACGGAGGGGGCCTCTTCGCGCAACCGCGCGGGCCTCCGCCAAATTCATGTCCGAAAATTGAAACACCCCAACTCGCAGGCTCACCTGCGAGAACGCATCCGCGCGCCTACCAGCTCAACTCCGGCATCGCCCACTTCGCGCGCACGCCATCCGCCGCCAGAACCTTCTCCGCCGACGCCAGGAAAGCATCGCCCTCGCCCATCGACTGCCCATGGATGCCGCCGCCGATGAAAAGCGCGTCGATCCCCTGCCGGTTCGCCCCCAGCACATCCGTCGCCGGACCATCGCCGATCGCCAGCACCCGCCCTGGCGCAATCGCCTTGCCCGCAATCTCCGCGACCCGTTCGAACGCCAGCCGATAGATCGGCTCATCGGGCTTGCCCGGCGAAATCACCTGCCCGCCCTCTTCGACGTAAATCCTCGCCAGAGATCCCGCCGACCAGATCAGCTTGTCGCCCTGCCGGAAAACCACATCCGGGTTCGCGCAAATCAGCGGCAACCCCTTCGCCGCAAGCCGTTTCAGCTCCTCGCGATAAGGCTCCGGCTTGCCATCGGGATATTCCCGCAGGCTCGTGCAGCAGATCACTTTCGCCATTTCCGGATCATCGCTGAATTCCAACGGCAGCCCGGCATAAACCCCGAAATCCTCATCCAACCCGATGCGATAGACCGGCCCCGGCGCCACGCGCTTCAGCTCGTTCCGCGTCGCGTCCCCCGATGCGATCACATCGTCAAAGCAATCCATCGGCACGCCGAATTTGGGAAACAGCCGCGTCACCCGCTCCTTGGGGACCGGCGCATTGGTGATCAGCACCACCGGCCCGCGCGTCTCCCTGAATTTCTTCAACGCCACGCAAGCCTCGGCAAACGCCTCCCGCCCGTTGTGGATCACACCCCACACGTCGCACAGGATCGCATCGTAATCGGAAGCGACTTTGGAAAGCCCGGACAGCAGCGCGGCGGAACTCACGCCCTACATCGCCGCCTGGGAAACACGCCGCACGAAGTCCGGTGGCGGTGCGGTCTCGTCCTGCAGCGTGCCCTTGATCGGACGCGGCGCGCCGAACACATGGCCCTGACCGAACGGGATTTCGAACTCGAGAACTTCGATGACCGACTTCTCGGTCTCCATCTTCTCGGCAATCAGGTCGATGCCATAGCGCACGAACACAGCCGGCACATCTTCCGCAGCTATGTCGCGCGTGATCGACGAGATCGGACGCTCGCCGCCCGGCGTCAGCTCTTCAAGCAGCCGCTCGACATTCACCTTCACGAACTTCACGCCGGCAGCCTGAAGCTGCGGCAGGTCGAAGTTCAGGCCATCGCCCTTATCCAGCGAGAAGCGGAAGCCAAGCTCTTTCAGCTTGCTCATGTTCTTCATCGCGATGTCGGAACGCTGATTGAACTGGCGCACGCCCAGTTCGAAAATCATCGCATGCGCCAGATCGCGGTTCTCGCGCATGAACTCCAGGAACGGCGGGAAGAACATCTCGTCTTCCAGCGACGCCATCGAGATATTGCAGAACACGCCAATCCGGCGATCCCGCTCCGAAAGCCGCCGCACGATCTGCACGCAGCGGAACAGCAGCATGTTGTCGATCACGCCCAGCAGGTTCGCCCGCTCGGCCGCACCAAGGAACTCGGCCGGCATGATGATCTGGCCATTGGCCCGGCGCAGGCGCGTGAAGCCTTCATAGAAACACGTCCGGCGCTGCGGCAGGTTCACGATCGCCTGCAGATGCAGGTCGACGCGGTTTTCACGCAACGCCTCTTTGACGGCATCCAGAACGGACGCGCCATCCATGGGCGCCTCGGCCGGTGCCGCGCGAACGGACTGGAGCCGGGTTTCGAACTTCTTCGAGAGATTCTGGATCATCCCCTCGAGGCCGCGCATCTCGTTGAGAATCGTTTCGCGCCGCTGCGCGATATCGCGCTCGAACGAGGATTTCAGTTCGGCGGCGTGCTGTTCGTTCTGGGCCACGCGCGAGGTTATCTTGCGCAGTTCCTGCTTGATCTCGAACAGGTCCTTCTCGGAAACGCTGCCGCCGCCTGCGCGCGAAATCGCCATGTGCAGCTGGATCATCGCCAGGGCAGACGTCGCCCCAATGATTCCCGCCGTGATCGACGGCACGAAGCCGTTCACGTACAGCGCGACCGCGCCGACCACCGACGCAGTAATATATACGAGCGCCAGCATGATGTGGGCGATAACAGGCATTGTAACCGGAGCAGCCCCTCAGGTTGCGGACTTGCGCGTCCACGTTCTTGTTTCTGTTGGCATCCGCGACGAATGACAAGTCACGAGTGTAGCGGCGCTGCGGCGCACCGGCGATGCGCTTCGAAAAGCATCACGCCGCCAGGCACATCAAGGTACGCCCCGCTCGCCCTGATTTCCCTGTCTTTACGGCGGCGCCAGATGACCTGTGCTCTATGCTCATGTGGTCTTTGGGACACATGCGTCATCTCTTGAACAACTTCCCTGTCATCGGAAGTGGACAGCGCCCGGGGACTTGCCCCTATATCGCCACAATCGAACGCGCCGGCCTCGGGGAGCTTCTGGGACGAAGCAAAAGGCCGGTGACGGGGGCGACCGGGGAGTGCGGGGTTCTGACTCGGGTCAGAACCCCGCCTGCTTTTCGGACCCCTGTTTTCAGATATGTTTTCTGTGAGTTGGCTCAGTTGGCCAGACGAATGGCCGGCTTTCCGGACGACAGGTCGATCACCGATCCGGGTCCGCCCGCCACCGCGCCTGCCACCCGCTCGCCCGCGACCACGTCCCGCCACGCCTGCAGCGCCCCGGGAATCGCTACCGAGGGGCGCAACGAGCTCATGAGGATAGCTCCCAGTCGCGCCTGCCCCGCCGCTTGCAGCGCATCGGCCACCGGAATGCAGGAATCCTGATTGTCCTCCAGCCGTGATGACCCCGCCGCGAGTATCCCCGCCGCAGTTTGCGCTCCGCGCGCTGCCGAAACGATCTGCGCGGATTTCGCCCTGCACCCGGCAATAATCAGCGACTTGCCTTCGAAATCGACGCGATAGACCCGCCCCTCGCCGGCCACCTGCCCGCCGAATGCCCGAACCGTCACCACGCCCGAATCGAAAACCAGCAGGCCTTCCAGTCCCTGATCTTCCTTGTCCGTCCCGACGCTCAAGCGAACGCCAGCCTCGCCAGCCAGCATGAGGTTGGCCCCATCAATCACTGGAACAATCCCGGGCGGCCCATGCACCTTCAACGGCGCACGACGCCCCGCAGCAAGACTGGCTTTTGCAAGCCCGGGCAGGCCGACAACGGAGTCGAGCATCAGATCGGGCAGAACAACCGCATCAAGATCCGCCCGCATCAGTCCCCGCGCCAGCAACCCTTCGGCTGAACCCTCCCCGGCGCCGACCAGCACGGCGAGACCTCCCGCCTCCACCAGCACACATGGCCCCACCGCACACACCGTCGCACGAAACGATTCCGCGTTGGCCGGGTTTGGCCGAGCTGCGGCCGCGCGAGCCTTTGCTTCGGAAAGAAAAACATCCACCGCCGCGCCGGGCCTGTTCAGCAACAGGAACACGCCGCCCACCGCGGCCACGACCGCAAGCGTGATGAACAGCATGATGTCGCGGCGCAGCTTCAACTCAACCGATCCGTGTCCGCGCGACTTCCTGCGCAATGACCGACTCGATAGCGCCCAGGCCCTCCACCTCGACCTTCACCGTGTCACCGACCTTCAGGAATTTCGGCGGCGAATGCGCCACGCCAACGCCTGCAGGCGTGCCGGTGAAAATCAGATCACCCGGCTCCAGCGCGAAAGCCTTGGTCACATGCTCGATCTGCTGGGCCACGTCGAAGATCATCTCGCCCGTATTGCCGTTCTGGCGCAGCTCGCCATTGACCCAGCATTTCAGGCTTTTCTTCGCGATATCGCCCGCCTCATCCGGCGTCGTGATCCACGGCCCCACCGGCCCGTGCGTGTCGAAGCCCTTGCCCATGATCATGGTCTGCGTCGCGCGCTGCCAATCCCGCACCGAATAATCGCACCCGGTCATGTAGCCCGCGACAATCTCGTGCGCCCGTTCGCGTGGAACATGGCGACCACGCTTCCCTATCAGCACGACCAGCTCGACCTCGTAATCCAGCGCGGTCGATACCGCCGGCATCAGCACCGGATCAAAAGGTCCGTGGACGCATGACGATTGCTTGTTGAACCACATCTGCGTGGTCGGCGCTTCGCGCCCGGTTTCCTTGGCGTGGTCGTGATAATTCAGGCCAATGCCGAGAATCTTGCCGGGCCGGCCGACCGGACATTGCAGGCTCACGTCCTTGAGCGCCAGTCGCGGCGCTGTCCGTGCCGCCCGCTCGACAGCCTCGATCCCCGCCGCCCCTGCGGCAAGAATATCCACAGGATTACCCGACAGGTGGGGCGCAACCTTTCTCAGGTCCGCGACCTCTTCTCCCAGCACCAACCCGATGCCGGAACCGGACGTGGCCTCAAAAACACACAACCGCATGAGTCGCCTCGATCAAATCTGCTGCGTGAGATTGGACCCGGACGGCGTGTATGGATAGGTACCTGAAGTTCAGTTGGCCTGCAGTACAGTTGGGAAGTTTGGTTCATGGCGATCGCCGCTGAGGTCCAGCGCATTCGCGACGTTTTTAGCGCGACGACCGATATTCGCGTCCCGCCCTTCCAGCGCAGCTATGCGTGGGAAGACGAGGAAACCGAAATCCTGATCAAGGACCTGCTGGACGCATTCCGGCACAACACCGTTTACTTCCTCGGCGCCATCGTTGTGATCCGTCCCAAGAACAAGGGCCCGTCCGACGTGGTCGATGGCCAGCAGCGCCTCACCACCCTCACCATTATCCTCGCAGTCCTGCGCGACCTCTCGCCCTCGACCGACGAGCAGGCCCTGATCCACACAATGATCGGCCACGAGACGATGGGCATGATGTTCACCGGCGGCCAGCGCTGGCGCATCACGCTCAACACGGCCGACACGCCCTTCTTCCGCGAGAATGTGCAGGAGCGCAAAGCCACCCGCCGTCAGGATGAGATCCGCGAAGCCGCCAGCAGTGGCGACCTGCCGGAAAGCCAGGTCCGCCTCTCCGCCGCCGTGAACCTGATCTACGACTACCTGTCGGACATGTCGGACGAGGAACGCGCCCGCTTCGCGCTGTGGCTGCTCGACGAAGTGACGATGGTTCGTGTGCGTGTTTCGGAATACGCCGTCGCTTACAAGGTCTTTCAGTCTCTCAACCATCGCGGCAAGCCGCTCTCGGACCACGACATCCTGAAGTCGGCCCTGTTCGAACGCGCGGGCTTCAGCGTGAAGGAGGCCCGCGAGCAATCCGAGCGCTGGAACACCTACACGATACGACTTGGCGATCGCGGGTTCGGCGACATGCTGAAGCAAGTTCGCTCGATCTACGACCGCGAGAGCGCAGGCGACATGGTGACGGACCTGATCGCCGCCATCATTCCGCGCGGCGGCTTCCGCACCTTTCTCAACGAGCAGCTTCCGCGCTTCGTCAATGCCTACGACGCCGTGGTCAACGGCAACACGAGCGGCAACGACCTCGGTCCCGAAGCACTGCGCCGCATCTGCTATCTCCGCTCGATTCACCACGAGAGCTGGCGCGCGCCCGCAATCATGTATCTGGTCGATCATCCGAACAGTTCAGAGCAGGCCGACAAATTCTTCTGGGCGCTCGATCGCCTCGCCTACACGCTGCAATACTCGGTGAAAGACCGGGAGTATCGCCACAAGCGCTATCGCCGCGTGCTCGATGCGATGGAGAAGCCCGGCGTGCTGTTCGACACGGAATCGCCGCTCGACCTGAGCTCGCGCGAGAAGTCGGACCTGACCGAACGCCTGCGCGGCCGCTTCCCCAACTTCAAACAGCGTCGCGCCCTGCTGATGCGCATTTCCGGCAGCGTTCAGGGCGGCGTCGCGCTCGACCCGAAAACCGACTGCACTGTAGAACACATCCTTCCCCGTGCCCCGTCAAAGGGATCGGACTGGTACGAGGAATGGTCGAAGGCGCGCGACCGGGAAGAACTGACCGAATGCATCGGCAACTTCACCCTGCTGACCCACGCGGAAAACCAGGAAGCCGACCGTAAGTCGTTCCAGGAAAAAATGGCGATCTACTTCCGGAATGGCGAACCCTCTTTCGCCTACAGCAACGACCTCAAGGGCCGCACCAACTGGACCCCGGAAGATGTCCGCGCCCGCCGCGACGCCCTGATCCAGCAGCTCGCGCAGGACTGGGGCCTCTAAACCCGCTGCCCAATGACAGTTGGGCGAGCCGCGTTGACGCTATCGGCGCAGCAAGCCAACCTCCCTGAAAACAACAGGCCGGTACCGGCCGACTTGGGGAGAGAGACATGAACCGTCCACTAACGCGCCTGGGCACAAAGCTGCTGACAGCGACGGCGCTCGCCGGCGCCCTGCTCGGCTCGGGCTGCGCGGTGATGGACAGTATGGCAGGGCCGACCTCGCCGCATTCGCAGATCGCGCGCGATCTAGGCATGCCGACGGCAAACCCGGAAGTGGTTGGCTTCTCGACCGCTGGTCTCGATGCGCTGACGGCGGAGTTCCGCGGGCTGGTGGATCAGGGCAAGCTGGCCGGCGTCACCACGCTGGTCGCGCGCCATGGCAAGGTCGTCCACTTCGATGCCTATGGCGAACAGGATGCGGCCAAGGACACGCCGCTTCGCCCCGACAGCATCTTCCGCATCGCCTCGATGACCAAGCCGATCACCGGCGTTGCGATGATGCAGCTCTGGGAACAGGGCAAGTGGAAGCTCAGCGATCCGGTGTCGAAGTTCATTCCGGAATTCGCGAACCTCCAGGTGAAAAAAGCCGGCGGCGGAACCGAGCCCCAGCGCTCACCCATGACGATGGCGCAGCTGATGAGCCACTCAGCCGGCTTCGCCGTCAGCGCGGTCTATGAGAAAGACAACCTCTCCGCGACCGACCTGCAGGGCATGATCGACAAGCTGAAGACCCTGCCGCTGGAAACCCAACCCGGCACGAGCTGGGACTATGGCCCGAGCGTCAACATCCAGGGCTACATTGTCGAGAAGCTGTCGGGCCAGTCGCTCGACGTCTATTTCGACGAGCACATCTTCAAGCCGCTCGGCATGGTCGATACCGGCTTCTGGGTTCCTGAATCGAAAGCCAGCCGCGTCGCCGGGATCCACACCTATGACAGCGCGGGCAAGATCAAGGGCCCGGACCAGAACCGCGTCACCACCTCGAAGCCATCTTTCCTGGCGGGGTCCGGCGGCCTGATGTCGACCACGGAGGATTACTGGCGCTTCGCGCAGGCGGTCGCCAATGGCGGCCAGCTCGATGGCAAGCGGGTCCTCAAGGACGACACGGTCAAGCTGATGCGCACCAACGTCCTCGCGCCTTCAGCCAAGGTCGACCTCTACGGGCCGAGCCAGGAAGGCGTCGGCTTCGGCATGGACTTCGCCATCATCATGGACCCGCAACGCGCCGGCACGCCGCAGGGCCTGAACACCTTCTACTGGGGCGGCGCATTCGGAACGTGGTTCTGGATCGACCCTACCAATGATCTTGTGTTCGTCGGCATGATCCAGAACCTCAACGGCTCGCGCCCCGACAGCGGCACGCCCGCGACGCGCGCGATCTCGCCCCGCCTTACCTATGCCGCGCTGGAGCATCCCGAGAAATGAGCGACGCCGAGGTCGACAAGGATCCCGAACACGAACGCAGGCTGGCCTGGGTCAACAAGGTGCGCGGCCTGCATCGCAACAAGCGGATGATCGGCTTCGCCGGCATCGTCGCGGGCGCTGGAATGCTGATGTGGTGGAAGATGACGCCTCAAGCGCCGGACTGGGCGATGTGGGGTGGCGTCGGTATTCTCTGCGCCAGCTGGCTCGTCTTCATCTTTGTGATCTACGATCGCTGGCGGTACGTGAAGAAACATCCTTACAATCCGGATGCGTCCGTCTGAATGACAACGGCCGCCCCGTGAGGAGCGGCCGTTTCACCAACAGCCCTGATGGGCTGCCCTATCTACATTGCGCGCCGACCGCGGAACATTCCGACCAGCGCGAGAAGAACAATCGCGCCGACGGTCGAAACCAGCAGGCTGCCCCAGAAACCGGCAAAGCCGATGTTCAGCGCGCTCGCGATAAACGCACCCAGGAAGGCGCCGACGACGCCGACTACGAGATTGGTAATCAGACCGTGCTCGCGGCCCATGATCTGCTCAGCGATCCATCCGGCAAGGATGCCGATGACCACTGCGCCAAAGATGGAAACTTCATTCATGACGCTACTCCGTTGCTGGTTGTGCAACGTGATGCGTACCGATCAGTTCCGGCTGGCCTGCGTTATCGGCGGCGCGCCTTGATCCAGGCATAGACCCGCTCGCGACTGCGCAGGGCGTAATAGAAAAGCCCGCCATTCGCTCCGGCGACGGCCAGCACAAAGAGTTCGTAGGCGCTCATTGCCATTCCTTGCGATCTCCCACCACTCCGCGAAGCGTCTCACGGGCTGGAGTCCGGATGCAACTGGCCGGCACACCGCCTGCCCGCGTCATGGAGCCTCACTGCGGCTTCCCTTCCGCCAAACCGGCGCTAATAACGCAAGATCATTGCGTCAGAAAACCGGGGCAGCGTCCCCGATGGCCTGAAATGGCCGAGGAAGAGGAAACACCCAGATGGCCCAGCTGCCCGAAACCCTGTTCGACCTCAAAGGCAAGGTCGCCCTCATCACCGGCTCGACCAAGGGCATCGGCAAGGCCATCGCGGAACAATACGCCATCCACGGCGCCAAGGTCGTGGTCTCATCCCGCAAGCCCGGCCCGTGCGAGGAAGTCGCCGCCGCCATCAACGCGAAGCACGGCGACGGCACGGCGATCGCCTGCCCGGCCAACATCTCGTCCAAGGAAGACCTGACGCGTCTCGTTGCCGAAACGAATGCGGCCTTCGGCAAGATCGACGTCCTTGTCTGCAACGCGGCGTCGAACCCGTATTATGGCCCCATGTCCGGCATCACCGACGAGGCGTTCGCCAAGATCCTGTCCAACAACATCATCTCGAACAACACGCTGGCCACGCTGGTCGCCCCCCAGATGAAAGAGCGGAAAGACGGCGCGATCATCATCATCTCCTCGATCGGCGGCCTGCGCGCCTCGACCGTGATCGGCGCCTACTGCGTCTCCAAGGCGGCTGACGTTCAGCTGGCCCGCAACCTCGCGGCGGAACTCGGCCCCCACAACATCCGCGTGAACTGCATCTCGCCGGGCCTCGTGAAGACGGACTTTGCCAAGGCTCTCTGGGAAGATCCGGACACCAAGGAACAGCGCGAGGAACAGACCCCGCTGCGTCGCCTCGGCGAGCCGAACGACATCGCCGGCGCCGCCGTATTCCTCGGCTCGCGCGCAGGCGGCTGGCTGACGGGCCAGAACATCGTCGTCGATGGGGGCGTGACGGCTGTCTGAGGAATATAAACCGTGGTGCGTCCGGGTCGTATCAATGCGCGGGGAGCTGACGATATGGCCGACGAGACGCCCGCGACCGAACCATCAGCGAACGCGCCAGCGCCAAAGGCTGGCGCAAAGCTGGACCGGTTCAACAAGTACCTGACGCTGGGCGCCAATATCGGCGTCGTGCTCGGCCTGGTGCTGGTCTTCATCGAAGTGCGGCAGAACGCTGAGCTGACCCGCACCCAGATGGAGCAGCAGATGAACGACATGCTCTCGAACATCGAACTCAGCATTGCACAACCTCAGATGGCGGCAGTCTGGGTGAAGTCCGTTCGGGAGCCAGAAGCGCTCGCTGACAATGAAATCCGGATGCTCGACGCGCATCTCACGTCGATTTTGCTGGAATGGGATTATCTCATCCAGATGGAAGCGGGCGGCTTGGTCACCCGCGACCGCGTCCGGCGCCATGTCGCCAACACTGCCCCCGCCTATTTCGGCAGCCGCTTTGCCAAGAACTGGTGGCAGACACAGCTATCAGGCTGGCAAGGCACGATCATGGAGGTGGTGGCGAGCCCGGTTATCGCTGCGCTGGATGACACCTTCATCGCCACTAGCTGGGACAAGATGCGGATTCAGCCGCAGGTCCAGCCTGTGATGGCTGAACCGGACGTCGCTCCCTCCCCCTCGCCATGAAGCCGCTCCACCCCCATATTGCCGGGCGACAGGAGATTTCCATGGCTGACACGCACCGCTTACCCGTTGTCCGTACCGATGAAGAATGGCGCAAACGCCTGACGCCCGAGCAATACGCGGTGATGCGCAATCACGGCACGGAACGGCCGGGATCCTGCGCCCTGCTTTACGAAAAGCGCCCCGGCGTCTTTGCCTGCGCGGGCTGCGACACGCCGCTGTTCAACAACACGGTCAAGTTCGAGAGCGGCACCGGCTGGCCCAGCTTCACTACGCCCATCGCCGGCGCGCTGGACGAAACCGTCGACCGCAGCCACGGCATGGTCCGCACGGAAGTGCATTGCGCCACCTGCGGCAGTCACATGGGACACGTCTTCCCGGATGGCCCGCCGCCGACCGGCCTGCGCTACTGCATCAATGGCGTTGCGCTGAACTTCGAGCCGGCAGCCTAGGTCACCCCGCCCAGCTGAGCACCTTGCCCGGGGCGCCCTTCATGGCGGCGTTTCGCGTAGCGACCGCCATGTCGTACTCCGCCGGGGGCATGCACGTTGTCTTCACTTTGGACGCGCTGGTCTTCTCGATCTCGACCTTGAAAGCGAAAGCCTTGCGCTCGGCCTCCCAGGCGCCAGCCGCGAAAAACGCCGAGTAATAGTAAGCCTTTTCGGCGGGGGCTTCGGTCCACGCCGTACACCACATGTATGTGCCGCCCTGCTGGGCCCGGGCAGGCGCGGCGGCGAATGTGGACGTGGCAAGCAGGATGGCGCTGGCAGCAAGAAACAGGCGCATGGATGTCCCCCTCTTTGCAGCTCGTGTCATTCGAGCCTGCTCTTCCGGGTAGCCGCATTCCCCGCTAACGACCATAGCCTGAAGCATACGACGGAATCGACCACATGAGCTTTGACGGCTTCCCCACCTTGCCGCCGCACGTCAATGCGCGCTTTGCGCGGTTCATGTCTGGCGACCTTCCGCCAGCTCACCGGAACATGGGCATCCGGCCTGATCTCTGGTGCAAGGAGGCCGAGGTTGGGCGCGTGCTGTTCCATTGGCCCAATGACGGTTCGCGCGACATCTACGAAGGCCGCGTCTTCGGCGGCTGGATCGCCGCGTTGTCCGACAACATCGTTTCGCTCTGCATGGTGACGGCGCTGGAGGAAGGCGAAGGCTTCACGACCCAGGATCTGCAGGTGAAGATCTTCCGCCCCGTCTCCGGCCCGCTGATCGAGATCGAGGCGCGGCTGGTTAATCGCTCCAAGACGACCGGCTATGTCGAAGCCGACTGGCGCCTGCCGAACGGTAAAATCGCGGCCAGGGTGCTTGCCTGGAAGGCTATCCGCCAGGCGGAGTCCTTTGCCACGCGGGACTGATCGCGCCACACGCGAAAGCTGAACTGCGTTTACCGTCTCGCCTTGGCGGGGAATGGCGCCCTTCCTGCTGCTCCATGCTTATGAAAAGAGCGCACCGCCTGATTTGCACCCTGATCGCCGCCATCGCCTTTGCCGGCGCGGCAAACGCCCAGAACGTCCGAATCCTCGGCCGGGCCGAGGTTATCGCAGGCGGGGGCTTCGCCTCCCAATGGCCCAGCAGCGGCTTCGAAGCCACGTTCGAAGGCGGGACATTGAAAGCGACGATCTCCGACTGGGGATCAAACTGGCTCAATGTCGAAGTCGATGGCGTGACCACGAAGCTTGCGCTCAGGGACGGCAGCCAGACCTACACGCTGTTCGAAGGCGCCCCCGGTAACCACAAGATCAGGGTTACCCGCCGCACCGCGACGAATGTCGGCGTCACGCGCTTTGAGCGGATCGAGGCCGACCGCCTCCAGCCGACCACGGCGCCGGATCACCGCATCCTGGTCATCGGCGACTCCTTCGCTTCCGGATACGGCGTCGAGGGCGAAAACGAGAAATGCACCTATAGCTACGCGACCCAGAACGCCGACCTGGCCTACCCGGCCCTGACCGCCCGCGCCTTCGGTGCGGACGTCCACGTCATCGCGGCTGACGGCGGCGGCCTGACCCGCAACTTCGCGGGCGAAGGCCCCACCATGGCCACCCTGGCCTGGCAGACGCTTGCCGACGGCGCCACCGCATGGGCCGCCCTCGCCTACCAGCCGCAAGTGGTCGTCCTGAACCTCGGCACGAGCGATTTCACGGCCGGCGACCCCGGCCAGTCCTTTGACGAAGCCTATGTCTATATGCTCCGCCGCCTGCGTACGGCTTACCCCGACGCGCAGATCATCGGCGCCATCGGGGGCTCGCTGTGGGGCAAACGCTACACCGCCGCCAAAACCTCGATCTCGGACGCGATCGAGTTCGTCCGCAAGGAGGGCGACTCAAAGGTCAGCTTCGTCGAGTTCAAACCGAAGGCCGGCAAGGACCGCTACGGCTGCGACAGCCACCCCAGCCAGCGCGCGCAAGCCGAAATGGCGGCCGCTCTCGAGGCTGAAATCGCGAAGTCGCTCAGCTGGAAGGCAACGCCTTCAACCTCGGTGAACTAAGCCTTTCCAGTCGATTTCGCTGCTTTTCCGGCGCTATCCTCAAATGGCGTCGGAAACGCGCATTTGGCCGCCCCAAAAGACGTGTCCGACCCTTGACGCGATCTGGAGACCGCCCCTATGTCTGCCGCGCGGCTGGCACTCTCCAACAGGGACTGCTAGCAGGCCGTATTCTGAGCCTTCCACGGGGAAGGCTCGAACCTGGAAAAATTGAGGAAAATCATGAGCTTTCGTCCGCTCCATGACCGCGTGCT
>Ga0075163_10009069_pt1 | contig 13079 bp, 14 predicted proteins | sample JI1023141ADNA_FD_71478 | JGI IMG/M metagenome (GOLD analysis project Ga0075163, IMG submission 71478) | Wastewater effluent complex algal communities from Wisconsin, to seasonally profile nutrient transformation and Carbon sequestration -... | ecosystem: Engineered > WWTP > Effluent > Algae...
CCCAGTGGCGCTGGGGCCTGTCCTTCCTCCGCGAATGCCTGCCTCGCCGGGCTGCGCGCAACACGGCGGCCGTCGCCAGCCTGGCGGTCTATAGCCGGGCTGAACTCCGCGCGCTGCGGCAGAACACGGGCATCCGCTACGAATCCCGCGAGGGCGGCATCCTGCATCTTTTCGAAAAGCCCGCCGAGGTTGCCAGGCTGCCGGAGCGCCTCGACGAGCTGGAGGCGCTGGGCATCCATGGCCGGGTCCTCAGCCCCGACGAAGCCATCGCGATCGAGCCCGCCCTGGCGGCCCTCGGCCCGCGCCTCGCCGGTGCCCTGCACGGGCTGGACGACGAGAGCGGCAACGCCCACCTGTTCTGCCGGGGGCTCGCGACGCTGGCCGCCGACGCCGGCGTGCGTTTTGTGTTCGGCGCGCGGGTGAGCAAGTTCGATGTCGTCAACGGCAGCCTTGCCGGCGTGCGCGTCTTCGACGATGCCAACCGGAGCGGCATGATGCGCGCCGACGCCATCGTGCTGGCGGCAGGCAGCTACAGCGCGGGCCTCGTCCAGCCGCTCGGCCTGAAGCTGCCGATCTACCCCGTCAAGGGCTATTCGATCACCGCGCCGGTCATCGATCGCAGCCTGGCGCCCAGGATCAGCCTGACCGACGAATCCCGCCGGGTGGTGTGCTCACGGCTCGGGCAGCACCTGCGGGTCGCCGGCACGGCCGAACTCAACGGCTTCGACCTGAGCCCCAACCCGGAACGCAGCGCAGCGCTGGTACGGTGGCTGGAAGAACATTTCCCCGGCGCCGCCGACCTCGGCCAGATAGAACACTGGTGCGGCCTGCGCCCCGCTACACCGAGCAACGTGCCACTGATCGGCCACAGCGGCATCGACAGGCTCTACCTCAACACCGGCCACGGCACGCTGGGCTGGACCCTCGCCTGCGGTTCCGGCCGGGCGATTGCCGATATCGTGACGGGCAGGCAGCCTCAGCCGGCCTTCCCCTTCCTGAAGCCCCGCTAGACGCCGCGGGGTTTCAGCCCTCGGCGGTCTCCTCGAAGAGCACCCGGTAGACAAAAGCCGACAGCACGACCTGCTGGTTATGGGGAAGCTCGTCGAACTGCACCCCGTGGTTGATCTGGGGCGCGTCCCCCTCCGAGGTCGCCGCGGCATGAACCGACTTCAGCACGGCCGGCACATTGAGGTACTCCTCTATCTCGTTCACCACGACACGGAACTTGAGCAGCAGGCGATCGTCCTTCACCCCCATCGGCAACTTGGCCGTCAGCATGGCTCCGCCGGTACTGAGATCCACCAGGGAAGCCGCGTGGGAGCGACCATCGGCACCGACGACGGCGGCGATCAGATTGACCCGCGCCCGCGCGCCACGCCGGACCACCAGCCCGCGCACCTGGCTCGGGTAGTTCAGATGCAGATGGGGAAACGGCACGTTGGCCACCTTGTGGATGGACGTCCCGAAGGCATAGACGCTCTTGCCCGAGAACATCCGCACCACGAAGCCCTGCCCTTCCCGCATCAGCAGGACCTTGCCGTCCTGGGTCGGCGTCGTGACGATGATGCTGCGCCCCTTGAGGTAGCCGATGAGCCGCACATAAAAGCGGCTCTGGGCGCCCTCGCCCTGGGACTGCAGCTGCAGCGTATCGCCGATGTCGAGCTTGATGTCGTCGAAGGCGCAGAGATTGTCGGTGGGCTTGTCACCGCTCTCGGTATTCAGACGGGTATCGCTGATCGCGAGTTTGCGGAAGAGGCCACGCTCGATGAGGGCCTTTTTCTGGGACTCGGTCTCGACGACGACGCCCCGCGCAAACAGCAGCTGCTTGCGATCATCGTACAGGGCCCAGGGCACCGGGCGCCCCACCTCGACTTCACCGCTATTCACTTGCACGAAAGACATCACGCACCCGACCTGTGTAAGACGTTTGCCTGATAACGTCACGCGGCGAGCGGACTTGAATGGCGCCGCGGGTCAGGGCCCCGCACTGGCAGGTGGCTTCGCTTCGGGGAGATTCGCACGAGGGGATTTCAGGCGAGCCAGAATGGCTGACGATACATGCGACAAACCCGCCGCCTCGACGCGCAGCAACAAGTTTGTCATGCGGCGCACGGCAGTCGCGGAGTCGACATCCTCGCCTGCGGCCAGCGCCTCACAGAGCGCCCGCAACTCACGTAACTCGAGGATCGCCGGCGGCACGTAGCCGGCGTTGCGCAGGATCCGGTTGCTCATGCGCAACTCGGCCGGCACCAGCGCATCGTCGTCGAACTCGAGGGGCCTGCCTTCACCGGGCAGGCCCGACAACTCGCCCTTCTCGAGGGCGGCCCGTATCCGCTCTTCAGCCAGCAGATCGAAGATGCTCACCGGAGAAGCCGAGCTTCGAGAAGTCTCAGGCGGGCTGGGATTCGGCCCTGGCGTTTGAGGCCGGCGGCGTACAGCAGGCCGACGAACCATCGCCGCAGTCTTCCTGGGGCGGATTGCGGATCTCGCCGGTCTCGGTGTCGAAACCGATGCTCTGGATGTACGAGGCCAGGGCGGCATCCATCGTGGCCACGTGGTTGTCAAACCAGACGGGCAGCTCCTGGATCAGTTGCCGGCCAAGCGCAGTGTCGCCGCGCTCCATGCGCTTGCGGACATCACGGCAGACGGCGAGGACGCGATCGTGCTCGGCCTTGTGGCAGCCGGGAAAGCCGATCAGCTCCATCCAGCGGTTTTCCTGGTCGAAGTGCTCGACCGTATGCACGATGAAGTCATCCATCGCCGCCAGCAGCTCCGCGCCGCTGAGGCTCAGCAGGCGGTTGTAGGCATCGACGAACTCGACGTGGGTCTGGTCCATCGGCCCCAGACCGAGGGTGAGTTTTTCAGTCCATTCCATGGCGGCCATTTCAAAACCTTTCAGACAGAGATTGCGCGCGACTTTAAAGACCCCACACGCGCTGCGCCCTGCGCCAGATCAAGCGGCGTCAAGGCAGCGATGGACGAGCCTACTTGACCAGCTTGAGGTGGCTGCGCCCGCCGCCCTTGGGCGGATTCGGCTCGGCTTCGGCACCGGCCAGAGCCGCGGCATCTGACAAGCCCGGCTCGAGATCCGGGCCGGCCTCGACCTCTTCTTCGCCGAAGCTGCCGGCGCCGACCTCGAAGGCCATGCCATGACCATTCTCGCGGGCGTAGATCGCCGACACGTTATCGACAGGCAGGGAGATGTTCTGGGCGACGCCCCCGAAACGCGCCTGAAAGGCGATCATTTCATTGCCCATCACCAGGCTCTGGGTTGCGTCAGTGCTGACGTTGAGCACGATCTGGCCGTCCTGGACGAACTGGCGCGGCACCAGGGTGCGGTGATCGACCACGACGGAAATGTAAGGGGTCAGCCCCTGATCGGAACACCACTGGTGGATGGCACGGATCAGATAGGGCTTGGTGGAGATTTCACTCATGAGCCGAACCTTCGAGCAAGGGAAACAACGGGAAGGGAAGCCCGATGACGGGGCCGCAAAAACTGCGGCCCCGACGGCAAACTTAGCGCCGCATCACCTTCTCGGAGGGCGTCATCGCATCGATGAAGCCCTGCCGGCTGAAGATGCGCTCGGCGTACTTCATCAGCGGTGCGGCGGAACGCGGCAGCTCGATGCCGTAGTGGTCGAGACGCCACAGGAGCGGCGCGATGGCCACGTCGAGCATGGAGAACTCGTCGCCCAGCAGGAACTTCTGCTTGGCGAACATCGGGGCCAGCTGCGTCAGCTGATCGCGAACGTGGGCGCGCTCCTTGTCGGCGCCCTTCGGGTTCTTCTCGAGGGTGTCGATATGGGAGAACAGCTCAAGCTCGAAGGTGTGCAGCAGCTGCCGTGCGCGGGCGCGCATGATCGGATCAGGCGGCATCAGCTGCGGATGCGGGAAACGCTCGTCGATGTACTCGTTGATGATGTTGGACTCATAGAGCACCAGATCACGATCAACCAGCACAGGAACCCGGTTGTACGGGTTGATGACAGCGATGTCTTCCGGCTTGTTGAAGAGATCGACATCAATCACCTGGAAATCCATGCCCTTTTCAAAGAGCACGATACGACACCGGTGACTGAAAGGATCTGTCGTTCCGGAATACAAATTCATCATCGTTGTGTTACCCCACGGATACTCTGAATCACGCACCACGCGCCGGGCGCGTGGTGCGTCTTGCTCAGTTGCGGCAAGAGACTGCATCGGCAAAACCAGGCCGATTAATGGATGTCTTTCCAGTAATTCTTCTTGAGAAGATAGGAAAGGACGAAGAGGAGACCAAGGAAGGCGAGCACGACAGTACCGATCGTCTTGCGGGTTTCAGCCATCGGCTCACCCATCCAGACCAGGTAGGAGACGAGATCGGCGGTCGCCTTGTCGTATTCTTCCTTGGACATCTTGCCGGGCTTGCCCTGCTCCAGCGAGATCGTCTTGACCTTGCCACCGTGGCCGTCGTCCGACTCGGTGACCTTGGCGACCTGCTCGCCCTGCAGCTCGTAGAGAACGTGCGGCATGCCGACGTTTTCGAAGATCACGTTGTTCCAGCCGGTCGGGCGCTCGCTGTCACGGTAGAAACCGCGCAGGTAGGTGTACAGCCAGTCGGCGCCGCTGCCGAACTCGGAGGCGCGCGAACGGGCGATCACGGTGAGGTCGGGCGGTGCTGCCCCGAACCACACCTTTGCCTCGTCACGCTGCATCGCGATGCGCATCGGCTCGCCGATCTTGTCGGCGGTGAACATCAGGTTGTCCTTGATCATCGACTCGGACAGACCGATCTGCTGCAGCCGGTTGTAGCGCATGTAGCTGGCGCCGTGGCAGTTCAGGCAGTAATTGACGAACAGCTTGGCGCCGTTGGCCAGGGCAGCCGGTTCGGTGGAAACCGGGGCCTTGTCCAGGTGCAGTTCGGGGCCGCTTGCGACAGCAAGCAGCGGGGCGAAGAGTGCCGTAGCCAGAAGCTTTTTCACGAGACTGATTCCGCGGATTTTCATTTTCAGCTAACCCTTTCCGGAACGGGTTTGGTCTTGTCCATCTTCGAGTACACCGGCATCAGCAGGAAGAACGCGAAATAGATCACCGAACAGATTTGCGACACCAGGGTACGGCCCGGGGTGGGGGGCAGCACGCCAAGGTAGCCGAGGATGAAGAAGGAAATGACGAAGACCGTCAGGATGATCTTGAACAGACCGCCCTTGTAGCGGATCGACTTGACCGGGCTGCGGTCGAGCCAGGGCAGGAAGGCGATGATCACCACCGCGGCGCCCATGGCAACCACACCCCAGAACTTGGCGTCGATGCCGAACAGCGGGTAGGTGACGGCACGCAGGATCGAGTAGAACGGCGTGAAGTACCACACCGGCGCGATGTGCGGCGGCGTCTTCAGCGGGTCGGCCGGGATGAAGTTGTTGAACTCCAGGAAGTAGCCGCCGCCTTCAGGCGCGAAGAACACGATGAAGGAGAAGACGATCAGGAAGCCGACCACGCCCACGATGTCCTTGACGGTGTAGTAGGGGTGGAAGGGGATGCCGTCGAGCGGGATGCCACGGGCGTCCTTCTTCTTCTTGATCTCGACACCGTCCGGGTTGTTGGAGCCGACTTCGTGCAGGGCGACGATGTGGGCGGCAACCAGACCGATGAGGATCAGCGGCACGGCGATGACGTGGAAGGAGAAGAAGCGGTTGAGGGTCGCGTCGGACACCACGAAGTCGCCGCGGATCACGACCGAGAGGTCGGGACCGATGACGGGAATCGCGGAGAACAGGTTCACGATCACCTGGGCGCCCCAGAATGACATCTGACCCCACGGCAGCAGGTAACCCATGAAGGCCTCGGCCATCAGCGCCAGGAAGATCAGGGTGCCGAAGACCCAGATGAGTTCGCGGGGCTTGCGGTAGGAACCGTAGAGCAGGCCGCGGAACATGTGCAGGTACACCACGATGAAGAACGCCGAAGCGCCGGTGGAGTGCATGTAGCGGATGAGCCAGCCACCCGGCACGTCACGCATGATGTATTCGACCGAGGCGAAGGCCACCGGAACGCCGGCTGCGTTCAGGGAGGCATCCGGCTTGTAGTGCATCACCAGGAAGATGCCGGTGACGATCTGGATCACCAGCACCATCAGCGCCAGCGAGCCGAAGAAGTACCAGAAGTTGAAGTTCTTGGGCGCGTAGTATTCGGTGAGGTGGCCCTTGATGGACGACGTGAGCGGAAAACGCGCGTCGATCCAGTCCAGAACCGCTTGAGATTTGGTCGTCATCGTTTATGCCTTTCCGTCTTCGCCGATCAGGATCTTGGCGTCGCTCAGATACTTGTGCGGCGGGATCTCGAGGTTGTCGGGCGCCGGCTTGCTCTTGTAGACACGGCCCGCCATGTCGAAGGTGGAGCCATGGCAGGGGCACAGGAAGCCACCCGGCCAGTCAGGGGCGACACCGCTGTCGGCACCGGTCTTGAACTTCTCCGACGGCGAGCAGCCCAAGTGGGTGCAGATGCCGACCGCCACCAGGATTTCCGGCTTGATGGAGCGGGTTTCGTTCTTGGCATACTCCGGTTGCATCGGCTTGTCGGAGTTGGGGTCGCTGACCTCGCCCTCGGTTTTCTTGAGGGAATCCAGCATTTCCTTGGTGCGGTTGATGATCCACACCGGCTTGCCCCGCCACTCGACAGTCATCATCTCGCCCGGCGCGAGTTTGCCGATATCCACTTCAACCGGCGCACCGGCTGCCTTAGCACGCTCGGACGGCGTCAGGCTCGCGACGAACGGGACAGCCGCAGCCGCTGCGGCCACGCCCCCCGCTGCCGAGGTCACCAGCAACAGCTGGCGCCGACTCCCATCCACTTTTTGATCCACGCTCATGGCCCACTAACCTCAATAAAAGAGTCTTCGAAGATCGCAATACGGAAAACTTTGCAAGTATACCGAAAACCCACACCCAAAAAAAGCTTCGCCTCGCAAACCCCCGCCAGCATTGAAGATTTCGGCAGTCGCGGAGCGTGGAAAAGGATGTTTAAATCAAGCCTGCACCATCTCGGGCACGCTCCGCCGAGCGCCGCCACACACCCTTTTCCCCGCCGATGCCGACCTGCAATCTTCTTTTCAAGCCACTTCTGCTCGCTTTTCTGGTGCTTCCTGCGGCAGCGGGCGCTGATTCGTTCCCGCCCCCGCTGGAGTCCGCCCTGGCCCGTTCGAACATCCCGGGCAGCGCAGTCGCCGTCCTTGTCCAGCGGGTGGATGGAAGCCCCCCGCTGCTCAGCCACCGCAGCGGCGAGGCGATGAACCCCGCCTCGGTGATGAAACTCGTCACCGCCCAGGTGGCGCTGGAGCGGCTCGGCCCCGCCTTCGCATGGAAGACCCGCGTCTCCACCCGCGAAGAGATCCGCGGCGGCGTGCTGGACGGCTCGCTCCACATCAGCGGCGGCGGCGACCCGCGCCTGTCGCGGGAGCGCCTGTGGCTGCTGCTGCGGGAACTTCGCGCCCAGGGCATCCGGCGCATCGCCGGAGATGTGACGACCGACCGCAGCCTGTTCCGCCTCGCCCCCCACGACCCGGCGGCCTTCGATCAGCGCCCGCTACGCCCCTACAACGCCGGCGCCGACGCCCTGTCGGTGGATTACGGGGCGATCCGCCTGCGCCTGCAGCCGACCGCCGACGGCGCCACCGTGCGCAGCGATCCGCAGCCCGTCGACCTCGTCATCGAAAGCCGGATCCGCCGCAGCGACGGCGGCAGCTGCGGCGACCCCACCGCCGCGCTCAGCGCAAGCACCACGCAGGCCGGCCGCACGACGAAGCTCAGCCTCGGCGGCAGTCTCGCGGCCGGCTGCACCGAAGCCTTCGACTGGAACCTGGCCCCGCTGCCGCCGGAGCGCCTCTTCGAAGGCCTGTTCCGCCGCCTGTGGAAAGAGCTCGGCGGCGAGATCGGCGGACACTTCCGGGACGGCAGCCCCCCGCCCGACGCCCGCCTGCTGGCCGAAACGAGCTCCCCGCCCCTGCCGGAAGTGCTCCGCGACATGAACAAGTGGTCCAACAACGTGATCGCCCGTCATGTGCTGGCCACCCTGGGCGCAACGGCCGAGCCGGGGCAGGATTCCGTGACAGCCGGCAGGCGGGTCGTCGAACAGAGCCTGAGGGCGGGCGGCGTCGACACCCGCGGTTTCGTGATCGACAACGGTGCAGGGCTCTCGCGCAGCGCGCGCATCAGCGCCCACAGCCTCGGGCAACTGCTGCAGCACGCCTGGCGCAGCCCGACGATGCCGGAACTCGTCGCGTCCCTGCCGATCGCCGGCATCGACGGCACGGCCCGACGGCGCCTCGCCAACAGCCCCGCCGCCGGCCATGCCCACGTCAAGACCGGCACCCTCGACGGCGTGCGCAGCCTGGCCGGCTACGTGCTGGCCCGCGACGGCCAGCGCTACGCGGTCGTGCTGATGATCAACCACCCCAACGCAGGCGCCGCCCGGGATGCCCAGGACGCGCTGCTGGAGTGGGTTGCGGAGAGGTGACGGCCCCCGGAAGCGCCGCTGCGCGCCGCTTCCACCCCCCGAGGGGGTCGCAGGAGTGTTTGGGGCGGCCCGGCGCACTCCTGCGCGGACAGCCCCCGGAAGCACCACTACGCGCCACTTCCACCCCCAAGGGGTCGCAGGAGTGTTTGGGGCGGCCCGGCGCACTCCTGCGCGGACAGCCCCCGGAAGCACCACTACGCGCCACTTCCACCCCCAAGGGGTCGCAGGAGCGCTTGGGGCGGCCCGGCGCGCTCCTGCGCGGACAGCCCCCGGAAGTACCACTACGCGCCACTCCCCCCCGAGGGGGTCGCAGGAGTGCTTGAGGCGGCCCGGCGCGCTCCTGCGCGGACGGCCCCCGGAAGCACCACTCCGCGACACGCCCCCCGAGGGCGTCGCGGGAGCGCCTGGGGCGGTCGGGCAGGAGATTCGCGTCAGCCGTCGTAGGCGTGGCGTTTCAGGGCCGAGAAGGGAATGACCTCGAGGGCGTCCATGTGGGTGGCGGCCAGCACCACCGGCGGGGCGACGCCGGCCTCCCAGGCCTCGCGCCAGCGCAGTGCACACAGACACCAGCGGTCGCCGGGCTTGAGGCCGGGAAAGCGATAATCGGGCCGCGGCGTGGACAAATCGTTGCCCCGCAGCTTGCTGAACTCGAGGAAGGCTTCGGTCACCTTCACGCAGACGTGGTGACGGCCCATATCCTGGGCGTCGGCCTCGCAGCAGCCGGTGCGCAGCCAGCCGGTCAGCGGGTCGTAGCTGCAGGCGAGCAGCGCGCCGCCCAGCACGTTGAGGGCATCACTGGGGGGAAGATCGGCGCTCAATCCGGGTAGCCCTCCGGGTTGGCGCTCTGCCAGCGCCAGGCGTCGGCGCACATTTCGTCGATGCCCCGCTCGGCGCGCCAGCCCAGCTCGCGCTCGGCGAGGCCGGGCTCGGCGTAACACTGGGCCACGTCGCCAGGGCGGCGGGCGACGATCTCGTAGGGCACCGGGCGGCCGCTGGCCTTCTCGAAGGCCTTGACCACCTCGATGACGCTGTAGCCGCGGCCGGTGCCGAGGTTGACGGTGAGCACCCCGGGGCGCTCGGTGAGGCGGCGCACCGCGGCCACGTGGCCGACCGCCAGATCGACGACGTGGATGTAATCACGCACGCCGGTGCCGTCGGAAGTCGGGTAATCGCCACCAAACACGCGCAGCTGGGGCAGGCGCCCCACCGCCACCTGGCTCACGTAGGGCATCAGGTTGTTGGGCAGGCCGTTCGGGTCTTCGCCGATGCGGCCGCTGGCGTGGGCGCCGACCGGGTTGAAGTAGCGCAGCAGCGCCACCCGCCACTCGGGGTCGGCGGCGGCGAGGTCGGATAGCACGAACTCCATCATCCACTTGGTGCGGCCATAAGGGTTGGTCGGGCCGGTGGGGAAATCTTCGCGGATCGGCACGCTGGCCGGGTCGCCATAAACGGTGGCCGATGAGCTGAAGACCAGCGACTTGACGCCCGCCTCGGCCATCACTTCGGCCAGCGCGACGGTGCCGGCGATGTTGTTGTCGTAGTACATGAGCGGCTTGGCCACCGACTCGCCGACCGCCTTGAGGGCGGCGAAGTGGATCACCGCGTCGATGGCGTGGGCCTTGAAGATCTCGCGCAGCGCGGCCTTGTCGCGGATGTCGGCGCGGTAGAAGGCCCCGAGCTTGCGCCCGGCGATCTCCTCGACGCGGCGCAGGGCCTCGGGCTTGCTGTTGCTGAAATTATCGACGACGAGCACCTCATAGCCGGCGGCGAGGAGCTCGACGCAGGTGTGGGAGCCGATGTAACCGGCGCCGCCGGTGACGAGAATCGTGGGCATGGTCTGGATCCGGACGTTCGAAGGACGGCAGCATGATAGCGCGCCTCACGCCCGCCCTGCCCCCGGGCAGCGCTCAGATTGCGCCTTTTTCACGCAGCGCGATGATCTCCGCCGCACTGAAGCCGAGCCCGGCGAGGATCTCGCTGGTGTGTTCGCCCAGCTTGGGGCCCAGCCACGCGGTGCCGCCGGGGGTTTCGGCGAGCTTGGGCACGATGCCGGGGAGGTGGATCGGGGTGCCGTCGGGCAGGGTTGCGGCCTCGAACATGCCGCGGGCCGCAAACTGGGCATCGCGGAACATGTCTTCCACCGAGTAGATGGCGCTGGCCGGCACCGCGGCGGCTTCCATCGCGGCGAGCACCGCGTCGCCGTCGTGGGCCGCGACCCAGGCGTCGATGGCCGCGTAAAGCTCGGCGGCGCGGGCGTCGCGGCCGGCGTTGCTGGCGAGCTGCGGGTCGTCGGCCAGGTCGGGGCGGCCGATGGCCCGCATCAGGCGCGCAAAGATCGCGTCGCCGTTGCCGCCGATGATGATGTGGCGGCCGTCGCGGGTGGTGTGGGTGTTGGACGGGGTGATGCCGGGCATCACGTTGCCGGTGCGTTCGCGCACGAAGCCGGCCACGTCGAACTCCGGCACCATGCTCTCCATCATCGCGAAGACGGCTTCGTAGAGGGCCACATCCACCACCTGCCCGGCCCCGCCGTTCACCTCGCGGTGGCGCAGGGCCATGAGTGCGCCGATGGCCGCCCACAGGGCCGCGATGGAGTCGCCGATAGAGATGCCGGTGCGCACCGGCGGCCGGTCGGGGAAGCCGGTGATGTAGCGCAGCCCGCCCATCGACTCGCCGATCGCCCCGAAGCCCGGCCGCTCGCGGTAAGGCCCGGTCTGGCCGAAGCCCGACAGGCGCACCATCACCAGGCCCGGGTTGGCTGCCGACAGGGCATCCCAGCCGAGGCCCAGGCGGTCGAGCACGCCGGGGCGGAAGTTCTCGACGACGATGTCGGCCTGCCCGGCGAGCCGGCGCACGACGTCGAGGCCGTCCGGGTGCTTGAGGTTGGCGGTGATCGATTTCTTGTTGCGGGCCTGCACCGACCACCACAGCGACGTGCCTTCGTGGAGCTTGCGCCACTGGCGCAGCGGGTCGCCGCCGTCGGGCGACTCGACCTTGATCACCTCGGCGCCGAACTCGGCGAGGATGCGCGTGCAGAACGGGCCGGCGATCAGCGTGCCGAGTTCCAGCACCTTGACGCCCGCCAGGGGCTTCGTTGGGTTGGTCATGCCGGTAAGGCCCGTGGGGTTCAGAGGGAGCGGCGCTCGACCAGCGCCTGGGCGATGGTGCCCGAATCGGTGTGTTCGAGCTCGCCGCCCACCGGGATGCCGCGGGCAATGCGGCTCACCTTGATACCGCGGCTCTTGAGCAGCTCGGAGATCATGTGGGCGGTGGCCTCGCCCTCATTGGTGAAGTTGGTGGCGAGGATGACCTCCTGCACCACCCCGTCGCAGGCCCGGCCGAGGAACTTCTCGAGACCGAGCTCCCGCGGGCCGATGCCGTCGAGGGGCGACAGGCGGCCCATCAGCACGTAATAGAGGCCGTGGTAGCTGTGGGTCTGCTCAAGCATCGCCAGGTCGGAGGGCATCTCGACGACGCACAGCTGGGTCGCGTCGCGCTGGGGGCTGGCGCAGCGGGCGCAGACCTCGTCTTCACAGAAGGTGTTGCAGCGCGAGCAGTGGCGCAGCACCTCGAGCGCGTGGCCGAGGGCGGTGGCCAGTCGCGCGGCGCCCCGCTGGTCCCGCTGCAGCAGATGGAAGGCCATGCGCTGGGCCGACTTGGGCCCGACGCCGGGCAGGCAGCGCAGGGCCTCGATGAGGACGTCGAGACTGGAAGGGGTGCTCACGCGGGGCTGCCGTCAGGGCCTCAGAAGGGCATCTTGAAGCCGGGGGGGAGATTGAGGCCGGCGGTGAAGCCGGACATCTTTTCCTGGGTGGTGGACTCGACCCGGCGCACGGCGTCGTTCACGGCGGCGGCGACCAGGTCTTCGAGCATCTCCTTGTCGTCCATCACCGACGGGTCGATGGCGATGCGGCGCACGTCGTGCTTGCAGGTCATGGTGACCTTGACCATGCCGGCGCCGGACTGGCCTTCGACCTCGATGCTGCCGAGGCTGTCCTGCATCTTCTTCATGTTGTCCTGCATTTGCTGGGCCTGTTTCATCAGGCCGGCGATGCCGCCTTTCATCATGGTGCTGTTCTCCGGATGGGGTTGAAGGGGTTCAAAGGGGTTTGACCGACGCCACTTCGAGCGTCGCATCGAAGCGCGCGATGAGCTCGCGCACGAAGGGGTCCTGCTCGAGGGCGACGACCGCCGCGGCGTGGCGCTCGGTCTTTTCGGCCTGGTTGCGCTGGGCCGGCGTGACGGTGGCGATTTCACCCACCTCGATGGCGACCCGGACCGGAAAGCCGAAATGGGCCGACAAGGCCTCCTGTAGCTTCTCGGGGCCGCTGCGGTTGATCTGCAGCAGATGGCGCTGGTCATTGGCGAGGCGCAGCTTGAAGAGCCGACCCTCGACGCTGACGAGTTCGCTGTGCTGGGCGAGCTGCAGGTTGAAGCCGCCGAGGCCGATCTGCTCCTGCAGGGCGTGCCAGTCGATGTCGGCGGGCAGGGGCTCGCCGGAATCGGCGGCAGCGGCCGGCGCGGGCGCCTCGGGAGCGGCTTCGGCTGCAGCAGCGACCGGCGCCGGCGGCGCGGAAACGGGTTCA
>Ga0075163_10009070_pt1 | contig 13079 bp, 14 predicted proteins | sample JI1023141ADNA_FD_71478 | JGI IMG/M metagenome (GOLD analysis project Ga0075163, IMG submission 71478) | Wastewater effluent complex algal communities from Wisconsin, to seasonally profile nutrient transformation and Carbon sequestration -... | ecosystem: Engineered > WWTP > Effluent > Algae...
CCATACTTAGTAGCCGTCAATCGCTTCATAGCATCAGCTAGCTGCGGATTCGCTTGATTGAGCGGCGGAGTAAGCGACATGCTAAAAGGTGCCGACGGAACTCCATGAATCATGACAGATACGATTGCTTGATAATTAGGAAGCTTGGTGAGATCTTCTGCATCAAACACTGGCTGGAATTTCTTTACCATCAATTCAGCATCCGTCACACCGATGCGACCACTGATGACAGTACCGACGTTACCGATAATAGCCTCTCGAATCTTATCGGTTAACTGCGTCATAAACTGGTTACCCAAAACCAGATTTAACCTATACTTACGAGCTTCAGAGAGGATTGTCTCAAAGCTTTCTGTTGCAAAGTTCTGAAACTCGTCCACGAACAAAGAAAAGTCTTTGCGCTCATCCTCAGGTATATGCGCACGACCCATAGCAGCAGCCTGGAACTTCATAACAAAAATCATACCGAGTAGCTTTGAATTGAGCTCGCCCATTTTTCCTTTTGAAAGGTTTACGAGTAAGATCTTGTTGCCGTCCATAATGTCACGAAGGTTGAATCCACTTTTGGTCTGACCCATAATGTTACGCATCATCGTATTCGACATAAATGGACCAAACTTACTCACAACCCAACTCGTCACCTCTCCCGACTCATTCGAGCGTTGAGAGGCGGGATATTCCTTAGTCCAGAAATCGAGAACGTTACGGTCTGTGACGTATTTGAGCTTTGATTTCATAAACGCATCGTCCACTAGTAGCTTCGGAATATCAATGAATGTGCCGCCGGCAGGATCAGCCATCAGCAGGAGCGCACAGTTTCGGAATATATGCTCAAGACGAGGTCCGACTATGCCAGTATGGCCCGGGTCATAGAGGCTATAAAGCATATTGATTGATTCTTGGACCAAAAAATCTTTCTGATCTTCCGTGTCCCACTCAAAGAGGTTCAATCCGATCGGATTATCCAAATCCCCCGGATTAAAATAGATAACGTCTTCTACGCGTTCTTTCGGAACATTCGCTAGAAGTTGCTCTACCGAATCTCCGTGCGGATCAATAAAAGCGAATCCCCTACCGTCGTGCATGTCTTGATACGCCAAATTCTCCAGAAAAACAGACTTACCGACACCTGTTTGACCAATAATGTACGTATGACGCCGGCGGTCATTTATGCTGAGCCGTATTTCTTTTTTGACACCACGATATTCGTTTACGCCGAGTAAAGTCCCCTCATCCATAAGTTCAGTTGGTCCATCTACCTGTTTAGACATCTGTCGCTTGACCTTAGAGGTTGGAATACTACCTTGATCCGGAAGATGAAATATAGTTGCCAACTCAACGCTATTCAAAATATTTTGATTCACCGTCTGCGGGAAGAAGCGGAATATAAATGCCGTAACTAATTCCTCAATGTCTCGTGAGGGATTAAACTTAAACCCGTTATGACTTGGTGAATCAAACAGCGCAAAAGCTGCCACGATATTTTTCAATAGACCTTGAGAGTGCTCGGTTGTATTAGATGACACGACAACACGCACAAGGACCTCGTATCCCGGATAGCGTGTCTTCTCCTCTATCGCTTTGATGGTCTCTTCTTCAAGAGATGTCAGTTGCTTACTCTCAGCCTTCTTCTCTTCAGAAGTCTCTGGTGGTTTCCATAACAATTCCGCCATGCCACTTGCACCGCCAAGTCCCAGCCCCTTAGCCTTGGATTTATCGTCTTTGATCTTCTTGGCAGCATCAATAGAAGCTCGTACCCAGCCTTCATTCGCAGGTCTCATGAGGAATTGTATTGCTACACCATCTTCGCGCGTAGCGGCAGAGAGCGCGTTAAGAAGTGCCCTGGCAGCATCTCGCTTTGATTCCTGATATGTTGCGATCGGATAAACAAACTTCTTCTTAAGTGTAAACTCGCCGCCTATTACACCGCTCATTTTACCGGCCTGGCTGAATATATTATGTTCAGTAACTTCTTCGAGACGTGCGGAAGGATATGCGGCTGCAACCGCCTGCTTAATAACATCCACCAGCACAATTGGGACGACAGTATAGTAATGTACGAGTCCACCCTTCGCTACTATTTCAAACGATAAGTGGCGCTGACCATAAATCTTATTCTTAAACCCCTTAGTGGCCGTGCTCGCAATGATGTTATACATCACTTGTGCCTCGGAGATGACTTCGTCGGTTAAATCTCTCTCGTCGCGGCTGCCTCTCTCGATATCTTCACTAGACGGAGGTAAGTGAATAAACATAGGAACCATCTTGAGACCACGCTCGTAGTTCTTAGCCTCACGAAGCGTCTTCTTGTACTGCATAAAAACAATCACTATTAGAGCAGTACCGACGAAGATCGTGACGAATGCTGCAATGAATACGCCTGCCATACTCTTATTCTAGCTCAAGCGTTTAATTTGAGGTACCCAATTCTTTACCATATCTTTTTCGGAGATAGTCGACTTGAAGTTTTGAGACCTCTTGCTCGCGTCGGTATGGGTCATTTTGGGTGGATGCAATTATCTTTTTTGCTTTATCAACCCACTCCTTCTCAATCAAATCATCATCACTTGCGATGGTTGGACCTGCAGCATCATTAGATGTCTGTGATCCAGATTGTTGAGTCGATGCAGGGGGCAATGGCAGAACGGGCACCGGAGTTGCGGGTGGTCTATTCTCTCGATCAACTTGCTTCATGCTCTGCTCACGCTCGTGTGACTGCTCACCGGCCGTCTCTGGGCTCAGAAGCTGCTCACCCTGTTCAGGTGCAGGTGGCCTGTACTCGGGGCTCGACTGTGGAGCTGGCAGTTTCGACTCAGGATTCATATCTGTAATTATACCATAACGGCTTTCATAACCATCATGATTTTATGACGCGCGCCGAGCTACATAGAGACATCCAAGCATGACAAAGAGCGCGACCAAACCGAACTCATATATACTCACGCCACCAACAGAATTAAGGCTAATCAATATAACAGGTCCCGAAGCTATTACTGTTGAAAAGTAATACGCCCTCTTGATATCTATTGCGTAGCTCTTACGGGAAGGACGGCGGGATTTTTTAGCCATCTTGTCTGTTAGCGATGCAATTGACCATAACGTAAGCGTAGTAGCTACGAGAACCACCACATAGCTAAGGAGAAAAACTGCCAATATACCGAAGGCCCCCGCTCGAGCTGGAGTTGTTGTTGTCAGTAGAATTAAAAGAAGCCCCGCCGAAACGAGACCTATGAATAGAAGAGTTCTTGCAAACAACATAGAATCAGTATACCAGTTCTATGGAGCTAGAGTGACAAACCATAATGATCTGGTTGCTACAACCGCCGCTAAAAAAATGAAGGGCGCGTGCTCCAATGATCAGTTTGCCACACGTAGCTATCTGACCGCTCCCTTTCAGGAGCATTTACCTAATAGTTTTCTGTCACGTCTAGCATGGTCTCAATAAACACAATTGTTTACAGGGATTTTGCTAGACGCGTCAGTACTCCTATTAAGTGCTCAACACCGTTTTGGCGGAGCCTAATCGATAGTGCCAACAAACAAAGGTGCGTGCTTTGCTAGATGCAAGGCAAATTTTAGTTTGATTTTGCCACTATCGACGAGCTGTCAAAACTGTCGTTAGAAATAAATTGTTAAGGTTTTATAGGCGTTTTTGTTTTTGTTCTGAGCCTACGTTGAATATAGCACGAGCATTATAAAATGTCAATATAATTCGATGTAAACTAAACATCTGTATGACATTTTTTCAGTTTATCAATCTGTTATTTTGTTATAGATGTTTTTATAACAATGTTGTTATAATTATTTTTATGAGTCATGACCAAGCTCACGAAGTGTGTCAATAAGCTCCGGAGTCGATAAATGTGTTGTATCAATGTTGTTATGCTGAGCGATCACATAGCCTTGAATAATATGCTTTAGCCGGATTGCATCGTTCCGCCATAGATGGTTAATCTTGAAATGATCGACCGTACTCATCACCCTGCTAGCAAGTGTCAGTGCTCCGAAAAATGGTCCGACCGATGCAGACACATTTAAAATATCTTCAATGCGAAAACTAATAACATCCGATGTCCAGAAAAAATCTCTCCGCGTTATGGTAATCTTCGTCCGATCTACCGTCACGGTGTCTGGAAATAGGGTTATTGGAAAAACAGTATTAGCACTCATGAGAACCTCATGAGACTTAGATACAATGTTTTTAAGCTTCTTATCCTTGTCCCGCCTCTCTTGCTCTGTCTCTTGTTGACTATTTGTAGCTGCATGTCCAAGAAGTGGCGCCATAAATGCACGGTTTCCTGCAGAATGCACGCGTTCCGCTCCACCGTAGGTGCCTACGCTGGTCATTAACGAGGAGTAAGTTGCCACACTCCCCATTCGACGGCTAAGGCGTAATAGAAAGTTATAAGTCCGCGGTGAGCGGGTCTGTATACCGTTTTGATATTGATCTTCAAAACCTACTTGGCTTGCTGCATCCATGACTAACTTCCCCATTGCTTGATGTCCTACTATTATCGCTAGCGTGTTCAAGCTTTACTGTCAAAAATCTCACAAAAAAAATTGAAACAAAAAAATACCAATACTTCCCCTCCTACTTTGCTCATTTTACGTAGTATTTTTTACCCAAATAAAATACAAGAAAGTTGTTGACATAAGCAGGATGGCAGCATATTATAGGGGTAGTCTCTGAATAAAAAAATTATACAGGGGCCAAAAATAAACACAGTCAAAACACTCCACGTTAAGACAACCGTTACTCGCAGACGGTTGTCTTTTTTTGTCTATTTTTCAAATAAAAATTATTCCATGTCGGTATCCAATAAAAAAGTCCGACCAATGGGTCAGACGTTTTTATTGGTGGAGCTGCGGGGAACTGCCCCCCGGTCCGAAAGGTAACTGATTATTCGTCTACAAGCATAGTTCGTTTTAAAATTTACGACTCAAGGACCTAGAAAATGAACAAAAATAGTCCCTTTGTCGCGCGGTAAGGCTTCCCTTGTCTTCGCCGCTTCGCAAAGATTTGGTAAGTGACATGAATATAACACCATGAACCGGTATGTCACCTGATGGTACATGATGGCCTAGTAATAACTAAGCTGTTGCAAGAGCTAGGCTACGGAAGCTGAAAGCTTCTTTCGCGTTTGCCCATGCGGTTTTAATTGAGTTTGCAATTAAAAATATACGTACGTGTATGGTCGGCTTGCAAAATAATCTGTTAAGGTCCTCTCGTCGAAAGCTAAATCAGCCCCGACCTCTGTTAAGTATAGCATAGTACTTGTTGAATTACTATCCCTATGCTTATAATAAGTTTAATTTATGGTTGCACACGTATTTACTGTTGCTCCACTGGGGTTCGAGGGTACCCTAGTAGAGGTAGAAAGCGATATGAAGAAGGGTCTTCCTTCTATTCAGATCGTTGGTCTTGGGACAAAATCCGTTGACGAGGCCAAGGAAAGGGTTCGTAGCGCAGTGACTAACTCTTTACTAGAATTTCCCACTAAAAAGATTACTATCAATTTGGCCCCTGCAGAGCTAGTGAAGGATGGGGCGCATTACGATCTGCCTATCGCCCTATCCATCCTCATATCCAGCGGTCAAATCAGACAGACAGAGGTAGATAATGCTGCATTTGCAGGAGAACTCGCTCTCGACGGCGCCCTGCGACCAATCAAAGGGGCTATCAACATCGCAGAGGCTGTTCGCAACGCAGGTTTGTCCAAACTATATCTTCCGGCAGCGAACGCTGAGCAAGCATGCCTTATTAGTGGTATAGAGGTAATAGGTGTTAAGACCCTCAAAGAACTCTATCTTCACCTCAAATCAGAACTTATCTTAACCGCTACAGTATCCACCGTAAAAGAAAATTTATCCAAAAAACATTCTGGACCCCTCATTGATGATGTCTATGGTCAAGATCAGGCAAAACGCGCTCTTGCCATAGCAGTAGCCGGTAGACACAACCTCCTCTTGACCGGACCTCCTGGTGCGGGCAAAACGATGCTTGCTAAGGCTATGGTTAGTCTCATGCCCGAACTGACCCCCGATGAGCAAATAGCCGTTACGAAGCTCCATAGTATTGCCGGAGAAATTAACGGAGAAATCATTGAAACACGCCCTTTTCGCTCCCCGCACCATACGACGAGTCAGATTGCCATCATAGGCGGGGGCACGCGGCCCAAGCCCGGAGAGATCAGCCTAGCTCACCTAGGGGTGCTCTTCATGGACGAGATGCCTGAATACCCTAGATCTGTCCTCGAGGCCCTGAGACAGCCTCTAGAGGATAAGAAAATCTCAATCTCACGAGCGGGCGGACGCATGCTCTACCCTGCAGACTTTATGCTTATCGCCACCATGAATCCGTGTCCATGCGGACATCTAGGCGATCCAACAAAAGAATGTAGCTGTAGCACAAGCCAAATTCTTGCGTATAAGAAGCGTCTCTCTGGTCCGTTGCTCGACCGTATTGACCTCATTGTGTCCGTCTCTCGTGTTCCAAATGATGTACTGCTTACGCATAATACGATGCAAAATAGTCAACACCTATCAGTAGTGAAGCAGGTAGCTAACGCAAAAAAAGCACAAGAGTTAAGATATAATAGTAGTGTGATATACAACGGATCACTGAGTAGCAACCAAGTGCACAAACTACTTCAAATCCAGCCGGACGCGAAACAGCTACTGACAACCGCTGGAGACCGGCTAGGTCTCAGTGCACGCAGCTACTTCAAAGTCATAAAGGTAGCTCAGACAATAGCAGACATGGCATCATCTGAAATGATCGAACGCGAACACATTGCTGAAGCGCTCCAATATCGAGGCCAAACCTCTTGAACAGATACGGCTTATCTGATATGATAGTTGTCGAGTAAGTGCTCATTACCGTTCATGCACTACGGATATCAGTAAGTACAAGGAGATAACAATCAATACAACTATTCGCATCAACGAAGCAATTCGATCAGATACGCTTCGTGTGATCGGGAGCAGTGGAGAGCAACTTGGCATTATTTCACGCCAAGAAGCACTGAAACTAGCCGAGGATGCAGGTGTTGATTTGGTTGAAATCTCGCCTAATGCTGATCCACCTGTTGCAAAAATCGTCGACTGGGGTAAATACCAGTATCAGAAGATGAAAGAGCAACAGAAAAACCGTAAAAGCAGCAAGCAAAGCGAACTAAAGCAAATGCGGTTTGGTTTGAAAATTGGTGCCGGTGATCTTGAGATTAAACTTCGTAAAATTAGAAGTTTCCTCGCTGAAGGTCACAAGGTACGTATTCAAATCTTCTACCGTGGTCGCGAAATGGCCCACCGAGAGTTAGGTTATGACATGATGAACCGTATCGCCACAATGCTTGAAGATGACGCAGTAATGGAGCAACAGCCTCAGATGGCCGGCCGCAATCTGAGCGTAGTAATAAGGAGTAAATAATGCCAAAGCTAAAGACACATAAAGGAACCGCTAAACGGATCAAGCTAACCAGCACTGGTAAGCTCACCCGTCGCCGTGCGTTTGGTACTCACTTGCTAGCTAAGAAAAGCAAGAGTCGCAAACGTGCTATCGGAGTTTCCGCTACAATTACCGGTTCTCTCGCTAAAAACGTTAAACGAGCGCTAGGAGTATAAATCATGCGAGTAAAACGAGGCGTCCCAGCACGCGCAAAGCATAAAAAGATCTTAAAAGCCGCTAAGGGCATGCAACACAACCGCACCCGATCTTTCCGATTGGCAAAACAAGCTGTTATTCGTGCATTGCAGTACGCATACCGTGACCGCCGCAATAAAAAGCGCGATCTCCGCGGTCTATGGATTACACGCATTAACGCAGCCGCTCGCGAAAACGGTACTACCTATGGAAAACTTATCGCCGGCCTGAAAGCTTCAGGTAACGAGCTCGACCGTAAGGTACTTGCAGAACTAGCAGTTAGCGAACCAAAAGCGTTCACCGCTATCGTAAAAAGCGCTAAAAGCTAAACGATATATCTCAGTTCATTAAAATAACCTCCAGTACTGGAGGTTATTTTAATGACAGCCTGTCTGTAAGCCGGGTTCTGTCGAGGACGATCATCTATCTAGCCCCAATGTTGCCATTAGGATCAAGCGGATATCGGCCTGCGGACGGACCATCCTTTGATGCAGACCTCCTTGCAGCTGACAGGGTTTACCTTCTTCGTCTGTCACCAGACGCCGCTGTGAGCTCTTACCTCACTCGTTTCACCCTTACCTCATAAATGAGGCGGTTTCGTTTCTGTGGCACTTTCCCTAGGGTCGCCCCCGGTTGCCGTTAACAACTGTCATGTCCTACGCTGCCCGGACTTTCCTCTTCAAAAATGAAGCGATCGCCTGACGGACTGTCAGTTGCTAATTATACACCAACTACTGCCCTTCATTCGCATCGAGTGCTTTGTTCACCTCACCATCGGCAAGCTGATTCAGCTCTCTCGGTACATGACGAAAGGTAACGCGCTCAAATGCAGGCATGAGTTCACGGATATGCTCATGAATCGGCCAGAGTTCACGATTCTTAATCGTATAAACTCCGTTCATCTGATTTACGACAAGCATACTGTCTAAACGCATATCAATTTTTTTCAACCCCAATTCAAGCGCTTTTTCTAAAGCAAATCGAACAGCTTGATATTCTGCCTGATTGTTCGTTGTAATTCCGAGATATTCACCTCCCCGCGCTATGATATGTTGATCCATATCCATGATCACGAAACCACAAGCCGAGGGGCCCGGATTACCCCTTGATCCGCCATCTGCATAAATTATTGCGTCGGTGTCTGATGTTATAACTTCATCATTGTTGTCCAAATAATTGCTTGATCCATCTGTTAATTCTTCCTGTTGTATAATACCCAACAATAGTTGGGATAAATCAGTTAACGCACCTTGATGCACTTCTGACAACACATCCCAGATATATTCATCATAGTTATCGCCCAACCTTAACTCATGGTGACCTTCCGCGACAGCAACCTCATACGTAATGACGGCATACTGAATGTCGCGATCGTCATGATCAATATAGGTTACAACATCAAATAGCTTCGCTTGTCCGATATGAAGACCTATATCATCATGCAAATGACGCCGCAATGCGTCCTCAGGCTGCTCCCTGTAAGCCAGCTTACCACCCGGCAGCTCGTATAAACCAAGGATAGACTCCCGACCCGTAGCACGACGAACAAGCAATATTTTATTGTCTTGTCGAACTATAGCCCTAACTGCGATTCTTTGATTCATTACTATGATTCTAGCATGCAATTGTTATTTTGGTCGGGATGACTGGACTTGAACCAGCGACCTCACGGCCCCCAGCCGTGCGCGCTACCAGACTGCGCCACATCCCGTAATTATTTCTCAAAATACACAAAAATCCCAGAGCATAGCTCTCGACGCTCGATATTCCCCGCATATATGCAAGGTGGGTGCCCTCAAACCGTTTCCACAGAAACGGATCATTTGGACTCCCGGTATCGTGATATTAGGAAAATCATACACGCCAAGGCGACTCTGGGATACTTATATTATAACGCACTAAAGAATAAAAATCTTGCTGAATAGATCTAAAAAGAACCGAATAATCTCGCTCATGAAGGCACCTATCAGACTACTTGCGAACAGCACCAAGACAAAAACAAAGATAAGACCGTATTGCTCAACATACTCCATCGCACGCCTTACTGGCTCTGGAGCTAAGGCATATAATACCCGAGAGCCATCAAGGGGCGGAATCGGAATCATATTAAAAACGAAGAAGCCAAGATTCACCATAACCCCATAAGTAAATACCAGTCTCCAAATACTATCCGGATTGAACCCTACTGGGTTGATGCCAACAAGAATAGCTATGCCGAATATAAAGAACGCTAGGAAGAGATTTGTCAGCGGTCCCGCAAGTGCTACCAAAGCCGCACCCCACTCGTCGTATCGTACCCTGTCGGGGTTAAATGGGACCGGCTTCGCTCCACCGAATATCGGCGCTCCCGGAATTAATGCAAGCATCACGGGTAGTAAAATCGTGAGAAACGGATCAATATGCTTAATGGGGTTAAGAGTTAACCTGCCCTGGAGTTTTGCCGTATCGTCACCAAGCAGATACGCCACAAACCCGTGCATAACCTCATGTAGGGTCATAGATACCAGAATTACTCCAATAATGACTGCAATGTTTAGAATAATTCCTTCGTTCATTATCCCTATTATAAACACCATTGCCTCTCTTGCAATCCTTGACAGATACGGTAAAAAAGCGTACACTGGTAAGGATTGTTAAAAAATAAGTGGATGTAAATAATTATGGCAGCACGATGCGAGCTTACCGGTAAAGGTAAACAGTTTGGTCACAATGTGAGCTTTTCTTTGCGTCGCACGAAAAGAGTCTTCAAACCTAACCTACAGAAGAAAACTTTCGTTGTAGATGGCCAAAAAGTCACTATGGTACTTAGTACACATGCGATTCGTACTCTTAAGAAGAAGGGTATCTTAGCGCCAGCTAAATAGCTGACAACAACTAAGGAATTAAAAACAGCCCGTCTCGGGCTGTTTTTAATTCCAATCGATCAATTATTAACTGCGGTCGATCTTGATAACTGTAAGTACTTGAGGAATTGAAGACGGGGCCTTCACCTTATACTTAGAGCCTGCTTCTTCTACGGGAGCGGCAAGTTCCTTGACGAATAGATCGAGGTCGTCTTGTGGAACCTCATATTTTAAGGCACCATCAGCATAATGAACAGGTATAACCACACGTGGATCAATCTGCCGTGTCACCGTCGTAGCATTCACGCTGTCTAAGGTGTATCCGTTGCCACCGACGGGTATCACAAGTATATCAACAACGCCGATCTCTTCTAGCTGGTCTTCGTGTAGTTTAGGTGCAATATTCCCCAAGATTGCCATCCGCACGTCACCGATTTCAATTCGGTACATAGTAGCTACAGGCTCATCTGTCTCGACATCAAGGTGTCGGACAGCACGTACGCCCTTGATAGAAACCTCACCAATCTCATATTCACCGGGACCCTCAACGCGTAACTTTGCACTTGGATCATTAGTCGCAAATCTTGCCTCTGTGGCCAACTCTACTGCGTCCTTTGCTGAAAGATCCTTTAGGCCGATAAGTGAAAGCTTGGGGTCGACGACTACCTGCGTCTTCTTGCCATTCACGACAATACTGTTTCCGCCTTTATATTCGATATCAAACATGATCTATTCTCCTTATTTCTGACTTTTCAGCACGTTATCGGTATCCACCACTACCAAATGGTTGCTATTCAATATCTCTGTTATAAATTTATCACGAACACTTAACCGATAATAGAACTCATCGTAGGTTATTACGCTATAACTAAGTTCCCTGCCCTCAAGCTTTTCAATAGCGGCTATTACCTTCTTAATACGCGTAGGCGTAACATTGCCAACGATCAGTAGGTCAATTTTGCTTGCAGAACCGCGTACTAGCATGCCAGAAGCAATTGCTATACGTACTCCGCTCAGTTCCTTAACAAGTGGCTGCCAGTCCACTACAACCTTGCCAGACGCATGCACATTAGCAGCACTGTCTGTCTGGTCACCAAAAATGGCGCGCATAGAAAGATAATGTTCATACCTTTGGTTCACTTCGTAATAAAGCTTATTATCAGCAGTATCGCTCGTAATAATACCTACTGCCAACATATTTGAAAGTTCACGACGAACGGAATTAATTTGCTCATCTATCAGACGAGTAATTTCGCGGACATAAAATGAAGTTCCTGGGTTATTCAGGAATAGATGTAAAAGCTTTACCCTTGTTTTTGAACCAAATAATGCGTCAATCATGTACGTCCCCGTATAACTCTCTTGCTCCGACTATAGCACAATTAGTGTTCAGGTGCGAGTACCGACAGTAGGTGTTGCTTGACGTCTGTTAGTTCGCCCCACCATATGTGAGGATTACGACGCAACCATGTCAATTGTCTCTTAGCTAATCTCCAATCCTGGACAATAAATTTCTCTTTTACTTCTTCGAGTGTCATCTTGCCTTCGAAATATAAATGACACAAAGGATAGATATTACCTGTCATGGATTCATGATCCCACCCATACTTATCACCCAATACTTTTGCCTCTTCAACCATGCCATCGGCAAATAATTGTTCAGACCTGTGCTCAATTCTTGTTCGCAAAGTTTCCCTATCCGTTGTAATTCCAACTATAATACAATTGTCTATCGGTGCGTCTCTTCTCTTTGTGTTTATGCTTTTTTGTTCAATTGCACGAATGACGTATCGTTTGTTTTTGTAGTTTTCAGGTAGTGATACGTTGTTTTTATTGCAATATTTATATAGTTCATCCAGAGACATTTCTTCCAATTTTTTACGTCGCTCTATGTCGGCAACAGGTCCAAATTCGAAATTAAAAACAACCGCATCAATGTACAGCCCCGTACCTCCAACGAGGATTGGGACGTGGCCGCGCTCCCGAATCTCATCAATTTTCTGCTTGGCATACTCTTGAAAATCAGCTACCGTAAATCGCTCATCCGGATCCACAATATTAATTCCCCAGTGGGGAATCTCCGCCTGCTCCTCAAGCGTTGGCTTGGCAGTCCCTATGTCCATGCCTCTATATATAGTTCGGCTGTCTGCACAAATAATTTCACCGCCCACCTCCTTGGCGATATCTATCGCTAGAGCAGTTTTACCGCTTGCCGTCGGTGCAACAAGAACAACTAAAGGCTTGGCTTCCATCGAATTTCCTCAAAATTATCGACTATGTCGTTCGTGCAGGTAATCCCATCCTGGGTGAGCAGTTGAGCCTGGACCTCCCGGCCGCCCGGAAAACCAGCCGCCAATCCGCCAAACCTATTAACAAGGCGATGCCACGGTAATTGCGGATCACCGTAATGTGCTATACCTCCTACGATCCGACTAGCATTCGGATGGCCAGCAAGCGCTGCTACGTCACCATAGGTCGTGACTTGCCCTTCTGGCAGCAAAGTCATGATCTTTTCGACATCACTGCGAAAATCGCTATGCTGCTGCAATATTACTAATCTCCATTTGTGTCGCCTTGAGGCCTAGGCTTCTCCT
>Ga0075163_10009071_pt1 | contig 13079 bp, 10 predicted proteins | sample JI1023141ADNA_FD_71478 | JGI IMG/M metagenome (GOLD analysis project Ga0075163, IMG submission 71478) | Wastewater effluent complex algal communities from Wisconsin, to seasonally profile nutrient transformation and Carbon sequestration -... | ecosystem: Engineered > WWTP > Effluent > Algae...
CCCAAGGCGTTCGCGACCGAGCTGTTCAACACCTGGCACATCGGCCGCGCCGGCGCCGACGACGGCGTGCTGGTGCTGATGGTCATCGGCAAGCGCCGGCTCGAGATCGAGACCGGGCGCGGCATCGAGGCGGCGCTGCCGGCGGCGTGGCTCGCCGAGATGCAGGCCGTGCAGATGGTGCCGGCGTTCAAGCGCAAGGACATCGGCGGCGGGCTGATCGCGGGGCTGACCGCGATCGACGCGCGGCTGCGCGGCCTCCCCGGCGAGGCCGACGTGCCGTCGACGCCGGGCGAGTACCGCGGCGGCGGAACCGTGGTGGCGCCCGGCGGCCACGCCGCCCCGCGCGATCCGCCCGGGCGCCCTGCGCCGACGCTGCCACCGCCACCGCAGTCGCCGTCATCGTCGCCCGAGGTCGCGCCCGAGGTCGCGCCCGAGGCCAGCGGCGCGAGCGACGGGCCGCTCGCGTTCGCGGTCGGCCTGGGCGCGCTGGGCGCGGCCGGTGGCGGCGTGCTGGTGGCGCGCCGTCGGCGCCGCTGTCCCAAGTGCCGCGCGCGGGTGATCAAGCTCGACGAGCGCGCCGACGACGCGTTCCTGAACTCGGGGCAGCGCGCCGAGGAGGTCGTCGGCTCGGTCGACTACGTCGTCCGGCAGTGCATGGGGTGCCGGTTCGTGCGGATGGCGGCGCGGCGGCGGTGGTTCACACCGTACCGGCCGTGCCCCGGATGTCACGCGCGGACGCTCTTGCCGACCACCGACGTGATGGTCGAGGCGACGTACGATCACGGCGGCCAGCTGCGCATCGTCGAGGCGTGCGGGCACTGCGGGTTCCGCAACACCTACTACCGCGACACGCCGCAGCGGGTCCGGTGGACCTCCGACTCATCGTCGAACGACTCGTCGTGGTCACCGTCGTCGAGCGACTCGTCGTGGTCGTCGTCGAGCGACTCGTCGTGGTCGTCGTCGAGCGACTCGTCGTCGTCGTCGTCGAGCTCGGACTCGGGCTTCAGCGGTGGCAGCTCGGATGGCGGCGGCGCGGGGTCGAGCTGGTGACCGCGCGCATGGGGCATGGTAGCTACCCGCCCCATGCATCACGTTCGCTCGCGTTCGATCGCGCCGCGCCTGGCGATGGCGCTCCTGGTCTCGGCGGCTGGCACCACGGCCGGCTGCAAGAAGCAGGCTGACAAGACCCCGGCGCCGACCGAGGTCAAGGGCCCGGCCGCGGGCACGGCCACACCGACGCCGACGCCGACGCCGACGCCGACGCCGCTCGACGCCGCCACCGCCGCGGTGATCACCAAGGCGATGACGCCGGCCGACGCGGTCGCCGCGGCCGATCGCACCGCCGACGACAAGGCGCTCGACGCCGGCCGCAAGCCGGTCGAGCTGCTGACGCTGCTGCGGGTGGGCGAGGGCATGCGGGTGGCCGAGCTGTTCGCGGGCGGCGGCTACACCGTCGAGCTCCTCGCGCGCGTCGTCGGACCGACCGGCGTGGTCTACGGCCAGAACAGCCCCGACATCCTGGCCAAGTTCGCCGAGAAGCCGTGGAGCGAGCGGCTGGCCCGGCTGGCCGCGCCGAACATCGTGCGCGTCGATCGCGAGCTGGGCGCGCCGCTGCCCGACGACGCCGCTGACCTCGACCTCGTCGTGATGCACCTCGTCTATCACGACAGCGTGTGGATGGGCGTCGACCGCACCGGCATGAACGCGGCCATCTGGAAGGCGCTCAAGCCGGGCGGCGAGTTCGCGGTGATCGATCACTCCGCCAAGGACGGCACCGGCAGCGACGCCGCCAAGGAGCTGCACCGCATCGAGAAGAAGTTCGTGCAGACCGAGATCGAGCAGACCGGTTTCAAGCTCGATCGCGAGAGCGACCTGTTCGCGCACCCCGAGGACACGCGCGACTGGAGCGCGTCGCCGTCGGCCGCCGCCGACAAGCGCGGCCAGAGCGACCGCTTCGTGCTGGTGTTCAAGAAGCCGGTCGACGCGAAGTAGCCGGCGCGGGCTACCCGCGCAACAGCGCGCCGACCTCGGCGCAGACCGCGTCGGTGACGCGGGCGCAGGCGGCGCTCAGCCGGGTGATCAGCAGGAAGCCGTGGACCAGCGCCGGCTCGTCGCGCGCGACCACGCGCACGCCGGCGGCGCGCAGGCGGTCGGCGTAGGCGATCGCCTCGTCGCGGAGCGGATCGAAGCCGGCGGTCAGCACGTAGGCCGGCGCGACGCCGGCGACGTCGGCGGCGTGGTACGGCGAGCCGGCCGGCTCGCGCAGCCGCGCCTCGCTGGGATCGGGCCCGAGGTAGTGGCCGCGGTACCAGGCGATCGCGCGCGCGCCGAGGATGAACGCGTCGGCCATGCGCTGGTGCGATGGGAAGCTGCACGTCAGATCGGTGGCCGGGTAGAACAGCGCCTGCAGCGCCGGCGCGACGGCGTCGCCGCGCGTGGCCTGCGCGACCACCGCCGACAGGTTGCCGCCCGCGCTGTCGCCGCCGATCGCCAGCCGCCGCGGATCGGCGCCCAGTTCAGCCGCGCGCGCGGCGACGTCGCGGAACGCGACGATCGCGTCGTCGGCCGCCGCCGGGTACGGGTGCTCGGGTGCCAGCCGGTAGTCGACGGCGATCACCTGCACGCGGCCGTGGGCGGCCAGCTTGCGGCACAGGCCGTCGTGGGTGTCGAGGTCGCCGACCACCCAGCCGCCGCCGTGGAAGAACACCAGCGTCGGCGCTGGCGTCGGCAGATCGCGCGGGCGGTAGACGCGCGTCGGCAGCGGCCCGATCGCGCCGCGCACCCGCGACGGCGTGACGGTCACCGGCAGCGCGGCGCCCGGATCGTCGGCGATGCCCACCGAGGTGCACATCCGCCGCCGCGCCTCGCGCGGGCCGTGGTGCCAGACCTGCGAGTCGCCGGTCTTGCGATCGATCGCGGCCAGCACCACCAGATCGGGATCGAGGCCGGCGTCGAGCTCCTGGCGATGCCGCGCGAGGAAGTGCCGGCGCACCGCGGGCGCGCCGAGCAGCGCCCGCGCCAGGGGCTTCATGATCGCGACCTGCGCGCGCTGCCGACGGTCGAGCTCCATCGGTGGAGCATCGCACGAAGCGGGCCGTGCGCGGGCGCACCGCTCGTCGCGCGCGGGCGCGCCGCTCGTCGCTCGTCGCGCGCTACTTGCCGCCCATCGCGTCGGTGATGACCTTGTCGAGCGTCGCGGCCAGCACCTCGATCGAGGCGGTGCGCAGCTGCGCCAGGTCGAGCGCGACCGCGCCCTCCTTGTCGAAGCCCTTCTTGTCGATCTCGAGCATCAGCTTGACCTGCGCGCCGAGGTACTCGACGCCGATCTTGACCTCGTTGATGCGGTTCTTGTGCTGGGCCGGCGGCTGGAACCCGGCGTCGTAGCGCTGCGCGTGCGGCTTGGACTTCCACTCGCTGAAGCGGTAGTCGAGCGAGCCCATCGCGTCGCGGAGGCGCTCGAGGTCGGGGTTGCGCATCGTGATGTCGAGCTCGACGTCGACGTCGGAGGCCCAGTTGATGTCGACCACCGCGTGCAGGCACCACCGCGAGGCGCGGCTCGACGACGCGACGCCGCTCGGCACCTCGACCTTGAACGGCAGCGGCAGCACGTCGCCCTTCATCGACTTCCATGGGCCCTGGCGCACCAGCACGCGATCCCAGACGTGGCCCTTGCTGGCGCCGTCCTCGTGGCGCTCGATGAGATCGACGGTGATCGACGCCACCGACTCGTTGTCGAGCGCGGTGAACTCGACGAAGCCCTCGAGGACGGTGCCGGCGAAGGCGGTGTCCTGGCGCAGCGCGAGCAGCACGACGCCGTTGCCGTTGGCGTCCTGGCGCCGGTACGAGAACTCGCGCGGCAGCGGCTCCGAGGCCAGCGGCCCGGTCAGCGGCGCGGCGGCGGCGGCGGCTTGCTGCGCCTGGAACTGCGCGACCTGCTGCTGGAACGCCGGCGCCGGCGCGAACGACGCGATGCGCCCGCCGCCCGGGAACGCCAGCTCGAGCGGCACCGCACCGAGGCTCACCTGCATGCCCGGCCCGAGCGCGACGACGTTCTGGCCGATGTGCTGGCCGTTGACCCACGTGCCGTTGGCGGAGCCGAGATCGCGGATGAACACCTGCCCCTGCCCCAGCCACACCTCGGCGTGGCGGCGCGACAGGCCGGGGTTCAGGAACGCCAGCTGCGACGCCGCCGGATCGCGACCGACGAAGATGCGGTTGTTCTGCGCGTCGAGCGCGACCTGCGAGGTCCCGAGGGTGACGACGACGGTGGGCATGCTCATCGCCGCCATCATCGCACCGAGTTCACCCTGCCGGGAGGAGATGATCGCGATCTTGCGGCAACCGCTGGCAACCGCGACCAGACGCCGCGGCGCGCACCGTCAGCGCGCGCGCCACGCCCCGAGCCGCGCGAGCGCGGCCTCGATCGTCGACATGTCCTTGCAGAAGCAGAAGCGCACCAGCGAGCGCGGCGGCGCGGCGGCGTAGAACGCGCTCATCGGGATGACCACGACGCCGGCCTCGGTGACCAGCCGGCGCGCGAAGCCGACGTCGTCCTCGTCGGGGTGCATCCACGCGGCGACGTCGGCGACCAGGAAGTAGGTGCCGGCGCCGGCGACGACCTCGACGCCGAGCGCCCGCAGCCCGTCGGCCAGCCGCGCGCGCCCCGGCGCCATCGCCGCGGCCAGCCCGGCGTAGTGGGTGGCGTCGGCGCCGAGCCCCAGCGCGACGGCGTGTTGCAGGTTGGGTGGCGTGGTGAAGGTGACGAGCTGGTGGGCCTTGGCGATCGGGTGGATCATCGCCTCGGGTCCGCTGACGTAGCCGACCTTCCAGCCGGTCAGCGAGAACGTCTTGCCGGCCGAGCCGATGCGCACCGTGCGCTCGCGCATGCCGGGCAGCGTCATCAGCGGGACGTGGGTCGCGCCGTCGAACACCAGGTGCTCGTAGACCTCGTCGCACACCGCGTAGACGTCGTGGGCGATCAGCTGCTCGGCCAGCCAGGCCAGCTCGTCGCGATCGAACACCTTGCCGGTCGGGTTCATCGGCGAGTTGAGCACCATGAGCTTGGTCCGGGGCGACAGCGCCGCGGCCAGCGCGGCGCGCGGCAGCTCCCAGCGCGGCGGCGCCAGCCGCACCGGGACCGGGACCGCGCCGAGGCGACGCACGACCGGCGCGTAGGTGTCGTAGGCCGGCTCGAGGAGGATCACCTCGTCGCCGGCGTCGAGCAGGCCGAGGAAGCAATCGAGCAGCGCCTCGGTCGCGCCCGAGGTGATCAGCACCTCGCGGTCGGGATCGAGCACGAGGTCGTAGTGGCGGCGGGCGTGGGCGGCGACCGCCTGGCGCAGCGCCGGCAGGCCCATCATCGGCGGGTACTGGTTGTGGCCGTCGACGACGTAGGCGGCGGCCGCCGCGCGCAACGCAGCGGGGCCGCGATCGTCGGGGAAGCCCTGGCCGAGGTTGACCGCCTGGTGCGCGCGCGCCAGCGCCGACATCGCTTCGAAGATGGTGGTGCCGGAGGCGGCGAGCGTGGGGTTCGCGGGCTTCACCGCGCGAGTCTACTCGCTACTCGGTGACCGGGACCACCAGCGCGCCGGCGCGACACAGGCCCTCGAGCAGCGGCCGCAGGCAGCCGCGCAGATCGGTCTCGAAGTCCGACGCCAGGCTGGCGTACTCGGGGCGGCGCAACAGCGGCGCCATGATCGGCGCGGGGTGCGCCATCGGCCACAGCCCGGCGATCAGCGCGTGCAGGTAGCGCACGAAGGCGATGACGCGATCGATCGGGATCGCCGGCAGCGCGGCGTGGATCGCGTTGCGGATGCGGATCGACAGATCGAGCATCTGCGCCTTGAACTCGGCGGCGGCGGCCTCCGACGTGTTGTGCTCGAGCACCCCCGCGACCACCGCGATCAGCTGGCAGGTCAGCGCGTGGACGCCGATCGTGCGCGCGAGGATCGCGGCGACCTGCGCAGCGTCGTTGCTCCCCGCCAGCGGCGCGACCTCGCGCTCGAACGCGGCCAGCCACGCGAACGCGTCGTCGGCCAGGAGCGCCATGAGGATCTCTTCGCGGCTGCCGAAGTAGCGGTAGACGTTGGACTTGGCCAGGCCGGCGGCGCGGGCGATGGCCGACAGCCCGACCCCGGCCAGCCCGTCGGCGGCGAGGAGCGCGCGGGCGGCCCCCAGCAGCTCCTGGCGCCGCTGCGCCTTCTGCTCGGGATCCCGGGCGCGCTGGAAGGTCTCGGTGGCCGACATGAGAACAACGTTCTTTTATTACGTCGCCAGGATCCGTGCAAGTCCATCGTGTTGCGCGTTCACGCCGGCCCTGGCGTCGATCGATCCGATACAAGGGACCACCGTTCTCTTGACAGGAGACCGTCGTTCTCTTATTAAGAGACCACGGTTCTCCTAATAAGGAACCGCTGTTCTCCAAGCGAATCCAGGTGAAGCTCATGACCCAGACCGCTCCCGCCGACACCACCGTCCTCGTCACCGGCGCCTCGGGCTTCATCGCCCAGCACACCATCGTGGCGCTGCTCGCCGCCGGCTACCGCGTCCGCGGTACCGTGCGCTCGCTCAAGCGCGCCGACGAGATCCGCCGCGTGGTCGGCGCCCAGATCCCGGTGGGCGACCGGCTGACGCTGGTCGAGGCCGAGCTGACCTCGGACGACGGCTGGCGCGAGGCGTGCCGCGGCTGCCGCTTCGTGCTGCACATGGCGTCGCCGCTGCCGCCGCGGCCGCCCAAGCACCCCGACGAGCTGATCGTGCCGGCCCGCGACGGCGCGCTCCGGGTGCTGCGGGCGGCGGTCGCCGAGCGGGTGCGCCGCGTCGTGATGACCTCGTCGGTCGCCGCGGTGCTGTACGGCCACGCGCGCGACGGCAGCCGCACCTACGACGAGCGCGACTGGTCGCAGCTGTCGTCCGCGGTCGGCGCGTACGAGCAGAGCAAGACCATCGCCGAGCGCGCGGCGTGGGACTTCGTCGAGGCGCTGCCGGCCGATCAGCGGATCGAGCTGGTCACGGTCAACCCGGGCCTGGTGCTCGGCCCGGTGCTGTCGGCCGACTTCAGCACGTCGGGCGAGGTGGTGCGCAAGCTGATGAAGCGCGAGCTGCCCGGCTGCCCCGACATCGGCTTCGCGGTGGTCGACGTGCGCGACGTCGCCAGCGCCCACGTCGCGGCGATGACCGCACCCGACGCGGCGGGGCAGCGCTTCATCGCCGCGGTCGAGCACGCGTCGATGCACGAGATCGCGACGATCCTCGCGACCCACTTCGGCCCGCGCGGCTACAAGATCCCGACCCGCCGGCTGCCGGCGTGGATGCTGCGCCTGGCGGCGCTGTGGGACAAGACCGCGCGGCTCGGTATCCAGGAGCTGGGCAAGCGGCAGGACCTGTCGAACGCGCGCGCGCGGACCGTGCTGGGCTGGCAGCCGCGCGGCCTCGAGGCGATGGTGGTCGACATGGGCGAGAGCATGATCGCCCACGGCGTGGTGTGATCGCGGCGCGCCGCGGTATCCTCGTCGGCGATGATCGCTCCCTGGTTGCGCCCGATGCTGTGGGGCGAGCGCGACTGGGACCGGGCGCTGCGGCGCGTCGTCCACGCCAGCGGCGGTGGCGGCGATCGCGACGAGCGGGCCCGCGCGCTGGGCGCCGCGTGCGAGCACGTCGCGCCCGACCGGCGGCGCGCGATCGCGGCGTACGCGGCCGGCGGCCCCGAGCTGCTCGCGCGGGCCCGGGCGCTGGCCGTCGCGGAGGCCTGGTGGCCGGCGGTGGCGCGGCTGGCCCACGCCGAGCGCGGCCAGACCGGCGCGGCGGACCTCGCGGTCGTCGAGTTCGGCGCTTGGCTCGACGCTGGCGAGCCACTGCTCGCGGCGATGGTCGCGGCCGAGGCGCGGGCCGCGGCGCCCGCCGATCCGTGGCTGGCGATCGTCGACGGCGTCGTCCGCGGCGGCGCGGCGGCCGGTGACGCGGCCGATCAGCTCGCGGCGCAGGGCGGCGACGATCCGCGCGCCGCGCTGGCGGTGGTCCGGCTGGCGCGGCTGGCCAGCGACGGGCCGCGCTTCCACCGCGCCCTGGCGCACGCCGCGCTGCGCGCCCCCGACGAGCCGGTGATCGTCGCGCTGGCGCTGCACGCGCTCGACGACGAGGCGGCGCTGCACCAGCTGGTCCGCGCGCGCCTGCACGATCAGCCGCCGGCGACCTGGGCCGCCACCGCGAGCGACATCGGGCGCGCGCTGCTCGAGCGCCCCGGCCTGCGCGGCCTGGGCCTGCGCCTGATCCGCGCCGCGCTGACGCTCACCTACGAGCACGGCCTGGCGGTCCCGACCGGCCACCTCGCGCTGTGGACGTCGCTGGTCGAGCACGCCAGCGAGGCGGGGGCGCGCCGGTCGCTCCTGACGCTGGCCGCGGCCGCGCTCGACGGCGAGCTACCGCTCGACGATCGCGTGTGGCTGGCGGCGCTGGGCGCCGACATCGCGCTGATCGACGGTGGCGCGCCCGAGATCGCGCAGGCCTGGGCCGCGGTGGTGGCGGAGCACGCGCCCGATCATCCGAGCGTGCGCGCGGTCGAGGCGGCGCTGCGTGCGCCGATCGACGACGGGCTGGTGTACCTCGATCGCGCCCACGAGCCGGCGGCCGCCACCTCGCGCTCGCTGGCGCTCGACCCGGTGCTCACCGCGCTGCGGGCGGCGGTCGATCGCGCCGAGGCCGCGCCGTCGGTCGACATCCCGGTCGACGATCTGCACGAGTCGGCGCCGACGCCCGCGCGCGCCATGGCGATCGCCACCGCGGCGATCGCGGCCACCACCGCCGCCGCCGCCGCCGCTGCGCGCGCGCGACCCGCGCCGGTCCCCGTCCGCGCCGCGCCGCCAGCCGGGACGCCCGCCGCGCCGACGCCGTCCCGCGCACCGACGCCCGCGCCGACGCCCGCAGCCGCAGCCCCCGCGCCGCCGCCGCGACCGCCGCTCGCCGCCAGCTTGATCCCGAGCAGCGCGCGCACGGCGCTCGGCCAGCGCGGCTCGCTGCCGGCGCTGCCGCCGATCCCGCCGCGCCCCGACGCGCGACCGCGCGCGCCGCGCCTCGCGCTGCCGCTCGACGCCACGATCGAGCGCGACGGCCACGCGGCGCTGCCGGTCGTCTGCCGCGACATCAGCGCCACCGGCGTGTTCGTGCTGACCGATGCGCCGCTGACGATCGGCGCGTCGCTCGACTTCACCGTCGAGACGCCGGCCGCCGAGGCCTGGGGCGAGCGCCGCTATCGCACCCGCGCGCGCGTCATCCGCCGCGAGTCGCGCGGCTACGGCCTCGCCCTCGAGGCGCCGCCCGCCGAGCTCGTCGCCGAGCTCGCGCGGCTGCAGAAATGATGCAATAGCGCGCGGCCATCGTGCGTCTCCTCGGTATGGCCGCCCCCGTCGCCATGCCGCCTGGTCGAGTCCCGTGCCCGTGGTGCCGTGGCCCCGTGCATCCGATCGCCAGCCGCTGCCGTCACTGCCACAGCGAGCTGCCGCGGGGCGCGATCGCGCCCACCGCGACGCCGTCGCGTCGCCCCGCGCGCGCCGCGCTGATCGCCATGGCCGTGCTGGCCGCCGCCGTGGCGCTGGCGGTGCCGTTGCTGATCGCCTGATCGCCTGATCGCCTGATCGCCCGATCGCCGGATCGCGGATCGCCGCGCCCTGATCGCCGCGCCTGGATCGCGCGCGGCCTACACCGCGGTACACGCGCGGCCGCCACGGTCCGCAGGCTTCGTCACCGTCGACGTCAGCGCCCACACCGGCGCCGCCGCGCGAGACGAATCCGGTTGCGCGCGTCGACGCGCGGGAGCCACAGTGGGTTTGGACGAGGGGCCGTCGGGTTCATCCACACACGGGAGGTCGCCATGGTGACGCAGCCGCTGTTGAAGGTTCGGTCCGGACTCACGCGCGCACGCACCCACCAGGTCTGCCGCGCCTGCGGCGAGCCGTACACCACACGGCCGGGCGAGCAACGCCTCGCCGCGGTGTTCTGCGTCGCGTGCCTCGAGTCGAGCGATGAGCCGGTCACCGCCGAGCACGCCTGGGATCTCGGCGGCGGAGACTGATCGCCGGATTTTTCTCGTGACGCTGCACGACCAAGCTCGCCGATGGTGAGGTGGCTTGTCCTCGCGCCGCGCGACGAGCTTTTCGAGTGATCTGATCGCGCGTGCTCTCCTAGACTCGGATCGGGAGGACGCATGGACAACGAGGAGCGACGTCGCCACCTGCGCGCGGACACCGAGCTCGGCGCGCGCTTGCACGCCGCCGGCACGATCGTGCGCGGCAAGAGCGTCGATCTGTCGCGCGGCGGCGTGCGGATCCGTCGCCTCGACGAGGCCGGCCCGTGCCCGGCGGTGGGCACCGCGGCGCTGATCGAGCTGGAGCTCGGACCGAGCGGCTGGATCGCGCAGGACGGGCGCGTCGTGCGCTGCGACTTCTCGGACCTCGCCGTCGCGTTCGATCCGATGGCCGACGCGGTGGCGCGGCTGATCGACGACGAGATCCGCGCGGTGCTGGCCGCCGCCAGCCGCCCGCGCCTGCTGGTCGTCGATCCGTCGGCCGCGCGCCGCCACCACATCGCCGAGAAGCTGCGCGCCGCCGGCTGCGAGCCGTACGAGGCCGCGACGCCGCTCGAGGCGATCGATCTGATCGAGCGGCCGTCGAACCACATCACCGGCGTCGCGGTGGCCGAGCGCCTGACCCAGACCGACGGCGAGGAGCTGTGCGAGTTCGTCGCCGAGACCAACCCCGGCATCCGGGTCGCGGTGATCGCCGACGCGCTGTCGAGCGCCGCGCCGCGCTCCCGCCGCACCACCGAGCCGCGCGCCGCGGTCGACGCCACCAGCGACGACACGCTCGAGCGCTCGCTGCGTGGCTTCGTCGACGCCGTCCACACCCCGCCGCCGACCCGCCGCTGACCGCACCCGCGGGGGTGCGGTTACACCATCTCCATGAACATCGTGGTCGGGTCCTCGAGCAGCGCCTTCACGTCCTGGAGGAACATCGCGCCGTCCCAGCCGTCGGCCAGGCGGTGATCGACCGAGATCGACAGGTTCATCAGGTGGCGGATCACGATCTGGCCGCCGCGCACCGCCGGCTTCTCCTCGATCTTGTGCACGCCGACCACGGCCACCTCGGGGAAGTTGATGATCGGCGTGGCGAGCACGCCGCCCAGCTTGCCCAGCGAGCTGATCGTGAAGGTCGAGCCGGTCAGCTCGTCGCGGGTCGCGGTGCCGTTCCGCACCGCGTCGCCGAGCCGCTCGATCTCCTTGGACAGATCGAAGATCGAGCGCTTGTCGGCGTCGCGCACCACCGACACCACCAGGCCCTGCGGCCCCTGGGCCGCGATGCCCAGGTGGTAGTACTTCTTGCGGACGATCTCCTGGGTCGTCTCGTCGAGCGACGCGTTGAGCATCGGCCACTTCTTCAGGCCCGACACCACCGCCTTGACGATGAACGGCAGGTAGTTGAGCTTCACCCCGCGATCGGCGGCCCGGCTCTTGGCGCGCTCGCGCACGGCCACCAGCTCGGTCATGTCGATCTCTTCGACGTAGGTGAAGTGCGCCGCGGTGTGCTTGGACCGCGTCATCGACTCGGCGATGCGCTTGCGCATGCCGCGGAACGGGATGCGCTCCTCGGCGCCGGTCGACGCGACCGCCTGCGGCGCGAAGGTGCGAGCCGGCGGCAGCACGGTCTCGGTCAGCCGCGGCATCGCGATCGTCGAGCCAGCGGTGGCGAACACCTTGACGTCGTCGGAGGTGACCCGGCCGCGCTTGCCGGTCGGCGTCACCCGCGCCAGGTCGACGCCCATCTGCCGGGCGAGGCGACGGGTCGCCGGCGTCGCCAGCACCCGGCCACGCGCGGCGGTCGCGTCGACCACCTCGATGCGGCCGGCGGACGCCAGCGACTCGGGCAGGTGCGCCGCGAGCTGCACCTGCGGCGCCGGCGAGTGCTCCGGCGCCTTCGCGGGCGCGTGGCCGTGACCGTTGCCGCCGGCCGCGACCGCGCCACCGGCGCCATCGTCGATCACCAGCAGCACCTTGCCGACCGGGCAGATCTGGCCCTCGCCGTAGTTGATCGCGGCGATCGTGCCAGCGCGGGGCGACGGGATCTCGACCGTCGCCTTGTCGGTCATGATCTCGACGATCGGCTGGTCGAGCCGGACCACGTCGCCGACCTTGACCTTCCACGAGACGATCTCGCCCTCGACGACGCCCTCACCGATGTCGGGCAGATGGAACTCGAAGGCCATGTCACCACTCCAGGGTCTGGCGGATCGCGCCGAGGACGCGATCGGCGTTGGGCATGTACTCGTGCTCGAGCGTGTACGGGAACGGCGTGTCGAAGCCGCAGACGCGGGTGATGGGCGCCTCGAGGTGCTCCATCGCGCGCTCCTGGATCGACGCGATCAGCTCGGCGCCGAAGCCGCAGGTCTTGGGCGCCTCGTGGACGATCACGCAGCGGCCGGTCTTCTTGACCGAGGCCAGGATGCCGTCGATGTCGAACGGCATCAGCGAGCGCAGGTCGAGCACCTCGACCGAGATGCCGGCGGCCTCCGCCTTGGCGGCGGCCTCCTCGGCGATCGACACCATGCCGCTCCACGCGATCAGCGTGACCTGGGTGCCGGGGCGGGTCACCGCCAGCTTGCCCAGCTCGAGCGTGTAGTCGCCCTCCGGCACCTCGCCCTTGCTGGCGCGGTAGATGCGCTTGGGCTCCATGAACAGCACGGGGTCGTTCTGACGCAGACACGCCAGCAAGAGGCCCTTGGCGTCGTACGGGTTCGACGGCGCGATCACCTTGAGGCCGGGCGTGTGGATGAACAGCGCCTCGGGCGACTGCGAGTGGTAGTGGCCGCCGCGGATGCCGCCGCCGACCGGCGTGCGGATGATGACCGGGCACGGGTACTGGCCACCCGAGCGGTACCGGAACTTCGCCAGCTCGTTCACGATCTGATCGAACGCCGGGAAGATGAAGTCGCCGAACTGGATCTCCGGCACCGGGCGCAGGCCGTACAGGGCCATGCCGATCGCGGTGCCGATGATGCCGGCCTCGGCCAGCGGCGTGTCGATCACGCGATCG
>Ga0075163_10009072_pt1 | contig 13078 bp, 10 predicted proteins | sample JI1023141ADNA_FD_71478 | JGI IMG/M metagenome (GOLD analysis project Ga0075163, IMG submission 71478) | Wastewater effluent complex algal communities from Wisconsin, to seasonally profile nutrient transformation and Carbon sequestration -... | ecosystem: Engineered > WWTP > Effluent > Algae...
ACCATGATTTGGCACCAAATTCTCCGCATCAATAGCGACGGGTTATTTAGCATTGGAATTGTTGCGGGAGCCTTGCAGCCGATTGTGGTCAATAAACATTTACGTAACGTACCGTCTGACGGCATTTGGAATTGGGATCCCGGCGCCCATTTTGGAATCTATCGTCCCGATACCTTCTGGTTTGCCGACGAAACGCGGCGTAACCGGACGGCGGTTGCCACCACCGAGCCCCGATAGGTCGCATATTCTGTCCTTTTTCTCTTGTTCTCGTTGACGACCGGGTCTCTTGCACTTATTGACTTGATCTATGGTTATTAATTCTCGCGCCTGACCCGCTTTACCGCGGCTAATCTGCTACAAGGAAATTTTTTGACCACGCATGTTTAATTATATTGCCCACCGTTTTTTAATCATGATTCCGACTCTGCTGGCCATCAGTGTTTTGGTATTCGTGATCATTCAATTACCGCCGGGCGACTTTCTTTCAAATTATGTTAACGAGCTGCAAAGCCAAGGCGAGATGGTTGATCCATCAAAGCTGGAATTTCTTCGTGTGACCTATGGCTTCGATCAACCGATGATCGTTCAATATTTTAAATGGCTGCTGGGATTGGTCCAAGGCGATCTCGGTTATTCCTTCGAGCACAAGATTCCCGTTGCCGATGTCTTGGCCGATCGTGTCAGTCTGACCATCTTGCTGAATTTCGCCACCGTGCTGTTTGTCTATATTGTCTCCTTTCCGATCGGGATTTATTCCGCGACCCGTCAGTACAGCTGGGGCGATTACGGTTTGACCTTTTTAGGCTTCTTGGGGTTGGCGACGCCTAACTTCCTGCTGGCCTTGGTGTTGATTTATCTTTTCAACCAATGGTTCGGGATTTCCGTCGGCGGATTGATGGATCCGATCTACATCGATCAACCATGGAGTCTGGACAAGATCGGCAGTATCGCGGCGCATCTTATTGTGCCGACCATCGTGATCGGGACCGCCGGCACCGCCGCGATGATCCGCCGCCTCCGCGCCAATCTTCTTGATGAGTTGCAAAAGCAATATGTGGTCACCGGCCGAGCCAAGGGTTTGCCGGCGGGCCGTTTGTTGATGAAGTATCCGTTACGGATGGCGCTTAATCCGTTTATCGCCGACATCGGCAGCTTGCTGCCGCAGATGGTCTCCGGCTCGGTGATTGTTTCCGTTGTCATGTCTTTGCCGACCGTCGGGCCGGTTTTGCTATCGGCCTTACAATCGCAAGACATGTATCTGGCGGGATCGATCTTGATGATTCTCGCGCTATTGACCGTTTTGGGTATGTTGATTTCCGACTTGGCCTTGGCTCTGCTTGATCCGCGCATTCGCTTAACCGGCGGAGCGACGAAATGAGCAGCGCCGATCGTACGCTGCCCCCTCAAGGGGGCGCCTTAGCCCATTACGTATCGACCGAGCCGTTCGATCCCTATGCCGTCGAGGCAATGACGCCGGAACAAGAACGCTATTACCGCGCCTCCCAGTGGAAGATGATGTGGTGGAAACTGCGCCGACATCGTTTGGCGGTCATCTCGGGCATCGTTCTGCTGTTGCTGTACGCCACCATTCTCTGCTCCGAGTTCTTGGCGCCCTATCAACTTTCCAGCCGGCATACCAATCATATTTTTGCCCCGCCGCAAGCCTTGCATCTTTTCCATGAAGGTCAATTCGTCGGTCCCTTCGTCTATGGATTCGACTACCGATTGAACATGGAGAACCTCCGCCGCGAATATACGCCGAACCCAAACAAGGTTGAAAAGCTGCAGTTCTTTTGCCGCGGCGATCGCTATTATTACATGGGACTGATCCAAGGTGATCTGCATCTTGTTTGCCCCGCGCCCGGCGGCACCTTGTTTCTGCTGGGCACCGATCGTTTGGGCCGGGATCTGTTGTCCCGCATCATTTACGGGACGCGGATATCCCTGACCGTCGGTTTGTTCGGCATTATGATCAGCTTTGCCATCGGCATCACGGTCGGCGGGCTTGCGGGTTATTACGGCGGGCTTATCGACAATCTGGTTCAGCGGGTCATTGAAATATTGCGGTCGCTGCCGGAGCTTCCTTTGTGGATGGCCTTGTCCGCCGCCTTGCCGGTTTATTGGTCGCCGATCCTGGTTTATTTCGGCATTACGATTATTCTGGGATTGTTGGATTGGACCGGTCTTGCCCGGGCCGTGCGCTCGAAGCTTTTGGCGCTGCGCGAAGAAGATTTTTGCACCGCAGCTCAATTGATGGGCGCCTCGCCAGCGCGGGTGATCGGCCGCCATTTATTGCCCAGCTTCGCCAGTCATTTGATCGCCTCGGCGACCTTGTCTATTCCATCGATGATCTTGGGTGAAACCGCCCTCAGCTTCTTGGGCTTGGGCTTGCGGCCGCCGATCACCAGCTGGGGCGTGTTGTTGAATGAAGCGCAGAACATCAATGTGGTGGCACTTTATCCGTGGCTGATGCTGCCGGCCGTGCCGGTGATCATCTTGGTGCTGGCCTTCAACTTCCTCGGCGATGGCCTGCGCGACGCGGCCGATCCGTATAAGTAATTTTAACCGCCGAAACTTAATCCCGCGTTTCCAGCCATAGGCTTGATTCAAACGCGCCTTTGGGCAAAGGCAGGGACGACAACACGCTCTCTGCCAAAATCTTTTCCATTCGGCTGACGACATAGTGACTGGAGAAAACCGGTTTGAACCGACCCATCATCAAGAGTGGAGTCAGTGCCTGCTGCTCGTTGTAACCGCGCCACGCCCACGACCGCGGATAAGGATCGGGCAAAAAGACGTCGTGCACATGCACCAAGACCTCACCCGGAAGCTGCGGCAAAATTCGGCTCAGCAAAATATCAACGTCGCTTCCCGGCAACAGAAGATGGCTGGAATCGATAAACAAAATATCACCGCGGCCCAAGTGACCGAACACCTCGGGACCAACGTCCTGCACACCCGCTTCAATGTGATGAACCGCAAGGCCATCCAATTTCGCCCGCGGACTGGGATCAATTGTTTTGATCACGGTTTCAAGACCGGCATCGGCAATTGCCCGCGCCAAAAACCGGGTCGAATGGCCGGCGCCGATTTCGACAATATTTCGCGGCGCCCGCGCCCGCACCAAGGCATAGGCGACCGCCGCATCAAGCCGCGGAAACCAACTTTGATTAAACCGCGGCGCGATCATTCCCGCGGGAGGTTTTTTCGCCTTGGCAATCGCCAATAGATCATCGGCGTAACCATCAACAGCGCTGAGCACCGCGGCAAAGGTTGCTTCTGCGCCGTGAAAAAAACTTTCCACCTCAGGCATAATATCTGGCGGCGCCAACCGATCAACATAACGATAAGGGATGAAAATACCGAGCTGCCGCAACCCAAGAAGCGTTGCCAAACCAAACCCGTGATAGCGTAGAAAAGACCGCATAAATTTTATCTCGTTTCTTTTTACGGTAGGATCACTGTTGATCCTGTTGTCTTTCGTCCCTCAAGATCCACATGCGCCTGTGCGGCATCTGCCAGAGCATAGGTTTGATGTATCTCTATCTTCACCTTACCCTTGGCGACAACATCGAATAAGGCGTCAGCGGTTTCGCGTAAACTCTCCTTCGTGCTGGTATAATGATAAAGGGTAGGCCGCGTCACATAGAGCGATCCCTTTTGACTGAGAATACCTAAATTTACCGGGGGCACCGGCCCCGACGCATTGCCGAAGGACACCATCATGCCGCGCGGACTTAAACTATCCAGTGAGCCTTCCCAAGTGTCTTTGCCGACCGAATCATAAACCACCGGCACACCATCCCCCTTAGTCAGGGCGCGCACTCTATCGGCAACATTTTCTTCTCGGTAAAGGATTGTGTGGTGACAGCCGTGTTTACGAGCCAAGTCTGCCTTCTCTTTTGATCCCACGGTGCCGATCACCGTCGCCCCCAAAGCGGATAGCCACTGGCATGCCAATAATCCCACGCCGCCGGCCGCCGCGTGAAACAGCACGGTCATGCCTTTTTCAACCTTGAAGCTTTGGCGAATAAGATAGGCGACGGTCATGCCCTGCAGCATCATGGCCGCGGCTTCGCGATCCTTAATGTTCGCTGGCAAGGGTACCAGACGATCCGCCGGCATGACCCGCGCGGTTGCATAGGCACCTAAAGGTCCGCCGGCATAGGCCACCCGGTCGCCCGGCTTAACATCGGTCACTCCCGGACCTACCGCTTCGACGACACCCGCCCCTTCAACCCCAAGACCTGACGGCAATGGAACCGGATAAAGTCCGGTACGGTGATAAACATCGATAAAATTAAGGCCGATCGCCGTCTGCTTGACCAAGGCTTCACCCGGCCCTGGCGCTGGAAGATCAACGGTGTCCAAGCGCAAAACTTCAGGTCCACCAACCTGATCAAATTTTATCTTTTGCGCTGTCTTCATGTCGTCCTGTTGGGCTGATCGGCGTTTCTTCTGAGCATATACGTGAAGGCATAGCCTACCTCAATATCCGTACGCCGTCCGAAAATACACGAGTAATGCGGCTTTATTTTGAAGATACCCACCATTTATCATGGCCCCTCACGCCTGAAGGCGCCGCCGCAACTGATCCGGATCCGTCTCCGGTGGATCGCAGGCAAAACCGCGGCAAACATAGGCGGCGGGCTTACCATCGATCAGTGTCTTACCGGCTGCGGGATGGTTTTGCGGCAATTGGGTCGGATCGGAAATGGATATGACCAGAAGATCGGGAAGCGGAAGATCAAGCACCGACCGGCGAAGCGCTTCCGCTTCTTTTCCACCGCCAATGATAACAATTTGTACTGTGGTTTCGATAATGCGGGTCGCGGCAACAAAACTTGATCCGGCCAGCGCCAAACGATCTGTTCCTCCGGAAAAACTTGTCGTCAGAGCGGCGGCCCGATCGCGATAAATATCCTTGCCGGTTATTAAATATAAATAAGACAAGGCCGCCAGCAGCAGACCATTCCCCGATGGTGTCGCACTATCCACCACCGTCTTGGTGCGCACCAGCAAGGCCGGTGTATCCGATGCCGTTAAAAAATATCCGCCGGCGGGATCACGGTAGAAACTTTCCACCGTTGCCGCCCATGTTTCCGCGACGGCTAGATAATCTGCATCACCCGTTGCAGAATATAGCGCCAGCGCCCCGCGCATCATTGCCGCATAATCATCCAGTATAGCCGGATGCGCCGCCTTGGCTTTTCGCCAACTATGCCACAATCGATTTTGATCGCGCCGCAAGTAGGAACTGACAAAAGCAAAGGCGGACTTTGCCGCGGAAATCCATTCCGGCTGATCAAAGGTGAGTCCCGCTTTTACCAAGGCAGTAATCGCCAGACCATTCCAATCCGCTAAAACCTTGTCATCCCAGCCCGGCCAAATCCGCTGATCACGCACCTGTTTCAACTGTGCGGCTTGCTTTGCTAAAATCTTTTCTGCACCCACATCACCATAAGGCGTCGTCATGCGATTAAGAATGTTGTGATGTTCCCAATTGCCGGCGGTGGTGACGTCATAGGCTGTTTTAAACGCGGCGGCCTCGGCACCCAGAATCTCATCGACCTCGGCTTCGCTCCAGACGTAGAACTTACCTTCTACACCTTCGCTGTCGGCATCCAAGGTCGCGGCAAATCCGCCTTGCGCCGATTGTGGAACTTCCGGATCGCGATTGATCATTTCCCGCAGCAACCACGCAACGGTTTCTTCCACGCGTGTTTGAAGCAACGGAGCGCGGGTCTCTTTCCATACATCGCTCAGCAAATCGATCAGCTGCGCATTGTCGTACAACATCTTTTCAAAATGCGGCACCAACCACACTTCGTCTGTTGAATAGCGTGCATAGCCGCCGCCGATATGGTCATAAATTCCCCCCAGACTCATGGCGGTAACGGTACGCACCACCGCTTCGCGCAGAATTTCTTGTCCGGTTTCAAGATAGACGCGCCACAGCAAGGCAAATAACGGCACTTGCGGAAATTTTGGCGCACCGGGAAGACCGCCATGTTGCGGATCAATTGCCGCCGCGATTTGCACCGCTGCCGCATCAATAACCTTGCGAGACAATGGTGCGCCGGGATTAGATGCCGAAGCCTTGGCAACAGCTTGCTTAATTGCCGCCGCATTACGGGTGATATCATCGGGACGGTTATGATAGGCATCAGCCAGGCTTCGAAGCACTTCGGGAAAACCTGGCCGTCCCCACCGTGGCTCGGGCGGGAAATAGGTGCCGCCCCAAAACGGCTCACCGTCAGGCGTTAAAAACATCGTTAGCGGCCATCCGCCATGCTCGCCCAGAACAGCCAAGGCCGTTTGGTAGATTGCGTCTATATCCGGCCGCTCTTCCCGATCGACCTTGATATTGATGAACAGCTCATTCATCACCGCCGCAATGTCGGGATTTTCAAAGCTTTCGTGGGCCATGACATGGCACCAATGACAGGCAGCGTATCCCACCGATAGCAAAACCGGCTTACCCGCCGCCTTCGCCTCGGCAAAGGCCGCTTCATTCCACCCGCGCCAATGAACCGGGTTATCCTGATGCTGCAGCAAATACGGACTAGTTTCTTGATTGAGAAGATTTTTCGCGCCATGATCCATTGGTTGCACTACCTGTCTTTTGGAAGGATCGGGGCCGATTTCGGTCATGAAAACTTTCTCGTCAGATAGGCTAAATAAGCCGGACTTGTCTATTGTTCCCGGCGTCTATACCTCAAATGATACAGATTAAAGCCAAGGACATCCTTTATGAGCGATCCAGCACCTTATTACAAAACCCATATTTTTTGCTGCACCAATCGCCGTGTTGCCGGTCATGCGCGCGGCTGCTGCGCCGAAAAGAACGCCGAATCCTTACGCGGTTATATGAAGGATCGTGCCAAGGCCCTCGGGATCAAGGGTGCACGGGTCAATACCGCGGGATGTCTTGACCGCTGCGAGCTCGGACCGGTTATGGTGATTTACCCGGAAGGTGTCTGGTACACCTACAAAACCACCGCCGATATTGATGAAATTTTGCAGACTCATATGATTGAGGGAAAACGGGTCGCGCGGTTAATCCTGCAGCCTCAGGACAAATTACCCCCATCAGCTTCCACCTAAACCCGTGACAGCGACGACGATCTTTGCCGTCTCGACAGCACGCGGCAAGGCGGGGATCGCGGTGGTGCGGATTTCCGGTCCCGAGACTGGCGCTGCCTTGCGGGCCCTAAAGGGTAATAACCGCATGCCGTGGCCGCGATTTGCCCGGCCTATGCAGCTAAAAGATCCGAACACCGGCGAGATTCTCGACGAGGCGCTGGTGTTGTGGTTCCCGGGACCGGCCAGCGTTACCGGCGAAGATGTGGCCGAGCTGCATCTTCACGGCGGGCGAGCGGTCGTCGATGGCGTACTGAGTTCTCTTGGCCGCATTCCAGGATTACGTCTTGCGGAGCCGGGCGAATTTACCCGCCGCGCCTTTGACAATGGCAAGCTTGATCTAACCGCAGTTGAAGGCTTAGGCGATTTAATCGCTGCAGAAACGCCAGCCCAGCGCCGTCTCGCCTTACGTCAACTGAATGGCGATCTGGCGCGACTGTACGATAAGTGGCGGCAGCAGCTAATTCAGCTGATGGCCTTGCTTGAAGCAACCATCGATTTTTCTGACGAAGCCGATGTTCCCGTCGAGGTTATCGACGAACTTAAAACCACCGTTGGCGCGCTCGCTACCGCCATCACGACCCATCTGAATGATGGCCGCAGAGGTGAACGGCTACGCGATGGTGTTCACATCGCCTTGTTAGGACGGCCCAACGCCGGAAAATCGACTTTGTTAAACTGTTTGGCGCAGCGCGATGTCGCGATTGTCGCTTCTACGCCTGGAACCACGCGCGATATTTTGGAAGTTCATCTCGACCTAGGCGGATATCCCGTCGTTCTGATCGATACTGCTGGTCTTCGTGACGGCGATATCACCACTCTTGATCCCGTTGAAGTTGAGGGAATCCGACGCGCGCGCAGAGCTGCAGAGACGGCAGACTTACGGGTGGTTCTTATCGAGGGATCAGATTCATCATCTACAGATAACGATCTGCAAACATGGATCACGGGTGCCGATCTCATCATTCGCAGCAAATGTGATCTTGGTCTTGCCGCAGATTTTGACCCTGCACCAAAAAAATCTTTGACGGAGGTGATACCGCTTTCCGCCGTAACGGAACAAGGCATCCCCGCATTCGTTGCAAAATTAACTGATCTTGTTCGTCATCGCTTTGATGGAGATGACACAGCACCGGTTTTAACCCGGGCCCGTCATCGCACCGCCTTGGAAGAAACTCTGACCGCATTAAACCGCGTTGCTACAGCACCACTTCCTGATTTAGCAGCAGAGGATTTGCGTCTTGCTGCCCGGGCGCTGGGCCGCATCACCGGCCGGGTTGATGTTGAAGATCTATTGGATGAAATTTTCATGCGTTTTTGCATCGGCAAATAAAATTTTCCAACCCCTTCCGAATCGGCGTGATTTAAAATTATCCCCGTCCTAGACTTAAGATCATGTGGAACGGTTTTCGGATTTTATCTTCTGCTCTGGGCGCTCTGGCTGTCGTCATGCTTTTCTCTCTGAAAAGCATTTCCGCCGCAGCCGAAGATCCATTTAGCGGCCCCTACATTGGGTTACAAGCAGCGCAGTCTCATCTGGGGATTGGCTACGATTATCGTGCTCTCTTTTCGTATCATGAATACGGCGACCTCAATGCCTCCGGCTATGAGGGCGGTGCTTACTTCGGCTATGGCCGCACGATCAATAATTTTTATTTGGGCTTGCAGGGTGACTATCTGATCGGCACCGCGGCAAGTGACAGTGGCGATAGGCCTCATTTTTCTGAGCGGCGTTTTGGTGAGGCGGCTAGCTACGGCATTGCTGGCCGGATGGGATACAACGTTAATGACGCGGCCTTGCCTTATATCCTGTTCGGCTGGCAGCACATCGACATCGATGTTACTCAGGATTATCCCGGAACGGCTTTTGATCAACGTTCATCCGTGGGCCTGGACGGCATGCGCTTTGGCGCCGGCGTAGAGTTTCCGTTGCTGCCACATGTCATGGCGCGAATGGAATATGGTCAGACAATCTATCCCGACTTGCTTCTTTCCTATCCCCTTCTTGGTAGCGCCGAGCGCAACAAGGTTGTCGGCGGCACGGGCCGCGTTGGCATAGCTTATAATTTCGGCGGCCCCGATTTTGGTACTAGCAAAACATCTCCTGCACTTACTTCTAGTACTGCCAATCCTTTTGACGGATTTTATCTTGGCCTTGAAGGTGGCGCTGAAATGGCCAATCTTCATTTCCAGTATATCGATCCTATTACACCCTTCTCCACTTATGCTGATCCTGGCGCTAAGGGTTTCACTGGCGGCATTTTTGCCGGCTACGGAAAAACCTTCGGCAATATCTATGCCGGTGCTCAGGCTGGATTTACAGTGAGCACTGCCACGCAGAATGACGGCCGCCTTTCTTCTGACTACGAGCGCCGGTTGGGTGTCGGGCCCTATGGCGGCGTCACCGGGCGTCTTGGATATGTGATGGCGAATACCGTGATGCCTTATCTCATCGCCGGGTGGCGCCGCGCTAATTTCACCCTTGCTCAAGACTATGGGGGCGAAGCAACAGATCGCCGGATCAACACCATGCGCGATGGGTGGGTGATTGGTCTTGGCACCGAGGTCATGGTCGCAAAAAATATCTCTCTGCGACTGGAGTATGATCAGGCAACTTATCAATCCATCCGCGTGCCCTATCCGGCGTTCAATTCCTACGACCAGATTGATCCCATCACGAACACCGGCCGGATCGGTGTTGCTTATCGATTTTAAATCGTGCGCGATTTTAAATCCTGCTAAGTAAATTTTTCTTTTAAAAATTTTCCGCGCACAGCCATCCTCGTGATCGTCCTAATCAACTGCTGTTAACGCTTGAAGTTGGTGAATTCTTTCGCCGCCGTTTCAAGGGCGCTATCTTTATCGCTGCGATCTTTATCGGTGCAAACATGACCGATGGAGCGAAAGCGATATCCGTTATCGGCCGCTTGATCATAGTGAAGAAAAGCAAGACAGGCGCCACGCGTTCCACTCTCAAACGGAATATAGGTGCTGCCTTTTTCGCGTCTAATCTCGCCCCAATTTTTTGGTGCCGCCTCAGCTGTGCGTTGGTTGGTAATGACCGTTTTCAGATCCTCGGCAGGAAGAGTGCTGCAGTAAGTTTGCATGCCCGCTGAGCAAAGAAACATGAAACGGCTGATGTTTTCTTTAGTGCCGCGTAGAATATAGAGATCTGCTTGACCGTTCGGGCCCGAGGTTCCGCTGCCTTTGATTGCACGACAGGTATAGGCGCTATCTCCGCTACGGAAGGGCGTGGCCGCACAAGAGGTATCTTGCCAATCATCGGCCTTGGCTGAGTTCACGCCTAAAAACGCCGACATGCTAAAAACAATTGCGGCAAATAGAATAAGCGAGCGGTACTTCATGAGAAAAATCCTTGGATAAACTGATATAATTTAAGAGGGCATTTTTTTGTGCACACTATTTTATGATGTCTTGTGGGCCGTGCAAGCCTGTTTTGGGGTGGGGTCGATATTTTTAACTATTTCTGCCGACGCCTTACATGCCAGACGCAAACAAAAGGATCCCTCTTTGCCTGAGCGTCAGGACTCGCTAAAACATAGGTATGAACATAAGTGGCATGAACATAAGTCCTGGGACCTTAGATTTTGACGTCATTGTTATTGGCGGCGGTCATGCCGGAACCGAAGCGGCGGCGGCCTCGGCACGCCTTGGCGCCAAGACTCTGCTGTTAACGCACAAAGCCGAGGCCATCGGCGTGATGTCCTGTAACCCAGCCATTGGCGGCTTGGCCAAAGGGCACTTGGTACGCGAAATCGATGCGTTAGATGGGTTGATGGGCCGGGCCATAGACCGGGCGGGTATTCAGTTTCGTATTTTAAACCGCAGCAAAGGGCCCGCAGTTCAGGGGCCTCGTGCCCAGGCCGACCGCAAGCTTTATCGTTTGGCCATTCAAGACCTTCTTCGCAATCAGGCCAATCTGACCATCAAAGAAGGCGCAGCCGCCAGCTTTATATGTGCATTAAATGGCGCAATGTGTGGAATATGCACAGAATTGGGTGAAGAAATTAGGGCCCGAGCCATTGTAGTTACAACAGGTACTTTTCTGCGTGGCTTAATCCATCTTGGCGAAAAACGCGAGGCTGCTGGCCGGGTTGGCGAGGCGCCATCCGTGGCCTTGGCCCAAGCCATCGCCGGTCTTGGCTTGACCATGGGGCGGCTTAAAACTGGAACACCGCCGCGGCTTGATGGACGTACCATCGATTGGGCGGCCTTAGATGCACAGCCAGGGGATGACCCGCCGGTGCCCTTTTCTTACCTGACCGATAAGATTACAACACCACAGATCCCTTGCCATATCACCTGGACCACCCCGGCGGTTCACGATCTTATCCGTGCCAACCTGCACCGGGCACCCATGTATAGTGGGCAAATTGAGGGTGTCGGACCGCGCTATTGCCCGTCGATTGAGGATAAGGTGGTCCGGTTTGCTGACCGCGATCGCCACCAAATCTTCCTTGAGCCAGAAGGACTTGATGACGATACCGTCTATCCAAACGGTATTTCGACCTCGCTTCCGGTTGATGTCCAACAACAGATCATCAAGCTGATGCCTGGCCTGGAAAAGGCAGAAATGGTCCGTCCCGGCTATGCCATAGAATATGACTATGTCGATCCACGCGAGCTTCTGCCTAGCCTGGAATTGCGAAAAGTGCCCGGGCTTTTCTTGGCCGGCCAAATCAATGGCACCACCGGTTATGAAGAAGCTGCGGCCCAAGGTCTAATGGCTGGGATCAATGCCGCCCGGCTAGCGGGGAAAGCAGGGGCTGGCGGAACACCGTCCTCAGACGATATCTCTTTAACACGGGCCGATGCCTATATTGGCGTCTTGATTGATGATTTGGTTTCCAAGGGAACGACCGAGCCCTATCGGATGTTCACCTCCCGCTGCGAATATCGACTTACCCTTCGGGCCGATAATGCGGATCAGCGTTTGACCTCCCTGGGCATCGCCTGGGGGTGCGTGGGATCAGAACGTCAGGCCGCTTGGTCGCAAAAAGAGCAAAACTTAGCTGAGGCGCGGCATATTGCGGAAAGCCTGGCTCAGACACCTAAGGCACTGGCCGCAGCTGGGTTTTCCATTAATCAGGACGGTATTCGCCGTAGTGCCATGACCTTGCTTTCCTACCCGGGCATAACGGTCAAAAACCTCATTCCCCTTTGGCCTGAGCTTGGCCATATCAAGCCAGATATTGCTGCTCAGCTTGAGATTGAAGCCCTTTATTCAGGATATCTTGAGCGCCAAGAAATTGACATTCGTGCTTTCCGCCGCGATGAACGGTTAAGCTTGCCTACAAACCTTGACTATAAGGAAATCGGCGGACTATCGGCCGAAGTTCAGCAAAAGTTAACGGCGGCCCAGCCGGCAACCTTGGGTGCAGCGGCGCGGATATCGGGCATTACCCCAGCGGCCCTTGTAGCGGTTCTCCGCTATGTCCGACGCCAAGATGCGGCCTAGATGCTGTCTAGGGTGTGTTTCACGTGAAACATGATGTGGCTGCTGCCTTGACCTCTGATGATTTTGCCGCTGCCATGCCTACTTTAGGAAGCGGTAGTGTTTCACGTGAAACACTAGACCGGCTCCAACTGCTCATAGACCTTTTGGCCAAATGGCAAAAAACCATCAATTTGGTTGGTCCTTCAACCTTGGCTGACCCTTGGCGTCGGCATATTTTAGACTCAGCTCAGCTTCTTCCCTATTTAAGTCATCCGCATTTTCCTGAGAACGGCCCGGTCGCAGATTTAGGGGCGGGGGCGGGTTTTCCGGGAATTGTTTTATCAATCCTTGGAGTCCCCGATTTAACCTTGATTGAGTCTGATAGCCGGAAGGCAACTTTTATGCGTGAGGCCATCCGGATCACGGAGGCCCCTGCAAAAGTCCTCAATAAACGGGTAGAGGCCGTCACCGATAGCT
>Ga0075163_10009073_pt1 | contig 13077 bp, 8 predicted proteins | sample JI1023141ADNA_FD_71478 | JGI IMG/M metagenome (GOLD analysis project Ga0075163, IMG submission 71478) | Wastewater effluent complex algal communities from Wisconsin, to seasonally profile nutrient transformation and Carbon sequestration -... | ecosystem: Engineered > WWTP > Effluent > Algae...
CCTTGCAGTTCAGCTTGGGTATTCCATGGCTCACCGACACAGAAACCATCAATCAGATGATTGCTGAGTGCTTCGACCATATAAGGAGGCGGTAAGGTTTTGACATGAATTGAATGTGCTAATTCAGGGTCAGCTAATGCTAACCACTCTCTTAAACAATAATGATGAATCGAATCTTTAAAGACATGCCCTAAAGAAACATGGTTGCTTAGTTTGATATATTCAATTAATTTCTTCGCTGATACATCTACTGGGTCTTGTTGCTTTATACCTAATTGATAGCAGAGCTTTTGGCTTAAGCTAATAAAAGCTCGATTTTCACTGAGCACTAAAGGTGTTTGTAACTGAATCCCGATCTGATCAGTACCAATGGCAGCGGAAGGGAGCATTGCGGATAGACAATGTGCGGTATCTAAAAGACCAAAAGCAAGACGATCGCGTAAGCTTGCCCAAGATGCCTCTTTTGTTAATGTAACGTTTAAACCAACTTCATCAAAAAAGCCACGTTGCTTTGCCCATAATAAGGCGATGCAATCAAGCAAAGGGATGTAGCCTAGTTGCAATTCGGTTTTTTCTAAACTGCTCATCTATTCATCCTTTAATTGGTTATTTAAAAGTTGTTGTGCATCCAATAAACGGCGCGCCATTTCTCCAATCGTCATGCGATGACTCATGGCATTTTTTCGGAGTAATTGAAAAGCAGTATCTTCTGTTAAACCATGTAATTGCATAAGTAGAACTTTGGCTTTTTCGACATCTTTCCTGTCAGCAAGTTTGGTTTTAGCATCTTTTAGATCGCCTTCTAACTTTTTATGTTTTTTATACTGTTCAATAGAAATATCTAAAATCGTGTGTAAACGAGTTGGGTCGATGCCATCGACAATATATGCCGTGATCCCAGCATCAATTGCCTGCTTAATCGTGTCTCGGTCAGTATTTTTGGTAAAAAGAACGGTTGGTAGATCAAAGTTGCTGACACAACTTTCGATCACATCGCGATGAGGGTGATCCATATCAAGCAAAATAACATCCGCTTGAAGGTGCTCTAATTTAAAAATATTAAGATGATCGAGAGTGAAACAAGCTACTACATCAAAGTCATGTTCAATTAAACAGGTTTTTATGTATTCAGCCCGAGCCTTGTCGTCATCAATAAGTGCAATCTTGAGTTTCGGCATAAGTATAAAAGTCAAACTGTAGGTATATGCACATTTAGCATAACGTGCTGAGGGTGTTTTTTTGAAGCAAAATTAGTGCCATAAGGAAATTTCTTATTCGGTGCAAACGCTCCATAGGCGTATTATTTCTGCGCTTTATTGTATCGCTGCTTACTTGATAGCGAAATAAAAATTTAGATTAAGTTGATTGAATAGCAAATATGTTCTCTTTTGGTGCGTAAAAAGAGCTGTTTTGAAGCACGCTGAATTGTGCTTTAAAACAGGTCATACGTCTGTTTCGTCTATATATATGGTATGTGTAGATGCTGTAACTAAGGGGTTTTCTGTTAAAAAACAATATAAAACAATAATTAATCTTATTTTTTTGATTTATTTTGTTTGTTTGGCACAGCATTTGCTTATTAGGTGTTAAGTCAAAGAAGACTTTGAAAATTGTAAGACGGCCAACGATGTCCGATCTGATCGGTTTGTTTACACAACGATTCGTGTCAACAAAGCAGTATACGTTCAGTATAGGAGATGGCAATGTCTTTGAATCTATCGGCGAAAAAAGCCACATCAATAAAGTTATTTAACTTTTCCGCACCAGCAATGCGAGCATTCCACATGAGTTGGCTTGCTTTCTTTGTTTGTTTCTTTGCTTGGTTCGCATGTGCACCATTGATGCCAGTTATCGCAGGTGAATTTCATTTAACCAAAGATCAAATCGCCAATATCAATATTGCAGCAGTCGCAATCACGATTTTAGTTCGTTTGGTTGTGGGTCCATTGTGTGACAAATATGGACCGCGTAAGACGTATACCGCTTTGTTGTTACTTGGCAGTATCCCCGTATTTGGTGTTGCATCAGCAAATAGCTATGAATCTTTCCTTTTCTTCCGTTTGCTGATTGGCGCAATTGGTGCGAGTTTTGTTATCACTCAATACCACACGAGCATCATGTTTGCACCTAATGTTGTTGGTACTGCAAATGCAACCTCAGCAGGTTGGGGAAATGCGGGTGGTGGCGTAACTCAAGCATTGATGCCATTACTTCTTTCAGCATTGGTGATGTTCGGTGTTGAGCAAGCGATGGGCTGGAGAATTGCACTGATTGTTCCTGGTGTAATGATGATAATTGTTGGTTTTCTTTACTGGAAATTTACTCAAGATTGCCCACAAGGTGATTTTAAAGAGCTTCGTGCACAAGGTGTTGCTGCGGGTAGTGAAAAGAAAGGTGGTCTTGCAATTTTGATGCATGCAGCACGTAACTATCGTGTGTGGATCTTATTTTTCTCGTATGCAGCATGTTTCGGTATCGAAATCTTTATGCACAACATTATTGCAATGTATTACGTAGAAAACTTTGATTTTGGTTTGAAAGAAGCGGGAATGGCTGCTGGAATCTTTGGCTTGTTAGCATTATTTGCTCGTGCTTTTGGTGGCATTCTTTCAGATAAAGTTGCACTTAAAAAAGGTTTGGATGGTCGTACTAAGATCTTGTTTGTATTGATTTTGGGTGAAGGTTTATTCCTTATGGTGTTCTCGCATATGAACAGCGCAACACTCGCAATTCTTAGCATGACCGTCTTTGCATTGTTTACCCATATGGCATGTGGCGCAACTTATGCATTAGTTCCATTTATTGATCGTGAAGCGCTTGGTGGTGTGGCTGGCATTATTGGAGCAGGTGGAAACGTGGGTGCAGTTGCAGCAGGTTTCTTACTTAAAGGTATGGTTGATATTCAAACTTGTTTAATGGTTTTAGGTGGTTTGGTCGTCATTTCAGCAAGTTCAGTTATGTTGATCCGGTTCTCGGTAGAGCATAAAGAAAAAGAACAACGCTTATTTGAACAAGCAATTTTAGAGCGTAGCTCAGAACAAAACAGCGCAGCTTAATCCCAGATTAGATTTTAGGAGAAACACAATGAAATTAGTGATGATTGGTCACGGTATGGTGGGTCATAAATTCATCGAAGCCATCTTAGAGAAAGCAGATGATGAATTAGAAATCACGATTTTGGCTGAAGAACCACGTATTGCATATGATCGTGTACATTTAAGTGAATACTTCTCAGGAAAATCTGCCAAAGACTTATCTTTAGCGCGTTTTGACTTTGCAGATGCGTATGGTATCGATTTAAGACTGAATACCAAAGCAATCGCAATTGATACCGCAGAAAAAACGGTGACAACAAGCTTTGGTGATGTGATTAGTTATGACAAACTGGTATTGGCAACAGGTTCATATGCCTTTGTTCCACCAATTTCAGGTAATGATCGTGAGAACTGTTTTGTTTATCGTACCATTGAAGATTTAGATGCGATTCAAGCAGCAAGCTTAAATTCAAAATCGGGTGTGGTGATTGGTGGTGGTTTATTAGGCCTAGAAGCTGCAAAAGCTTTACGTGATTTAAACCTAGAAACACACGTTGTTGAATTTGCACCACGCTTAATGGCAGTTCAAATTGATGACTTGGGTGGTAAAGTTTTACGCCGTAAAATCGAAAACCTTGGTGTAAAAGTACATACTCAAAAAGCAACTTCATCTATTGAAGCGGGTGAAAGTGCAACGCATGTAATGAAGTTTGCGGATGGTAGCGAGCTTGAAACAGATATTATCTTATTCTCAGCGGGTATTCGTCCACGTGATGAGCTTGCACGTACAAGTGGTTTAGCACTTGGTGAGCGTGGTGGTATTAAAATCAATGATTATTGCCAAACGTCAAATGAAGATATTTATGCGATTGGTGAATGTGCGCTTTGGGACAATAAGATCTATGGTCTAGTTGCTCCAGGCTATGACATGGCACGTATTGCGGCGAAACATATTTTGGTTGAAGAAACTCATAGTTTTGCTGGTGCAGATATGAGTACTAAACTCAAACTTATGGGCGTGGATGTTGCATCAGTTGGTGATGCACATGGTATGACACCAAACTCTCTCAGCTATTTCTATGCTGACGAAGATGCATTGGTTTATAAGAAAATTGTTGTTGATGCAGATAAAACCAAATTACTGGGTGCAGTTCTTGTTGGTGATGCGAAAGAGTATAGCGACCTTCTACAAATGATGTTGAATGGTATCGCATTACCTGAAGTGCCTGAAAGCTTGATCATGCCAGGTTTTGCAGATTCAGGTGCAAAAGCAGGCGGTAGCGGTGTTGATTTACTACCTGATAGTGCAACCATCTGTTCATGTAATAACGTGTCTAAAGCGGATATTTGCCAAGCAATCTGTGATGGTTCAACTTCACTTGGCGCATTGAAAAAATGTACGAAAGCTGCAACTGCTTGTGGTGGTTGTGCGCCACTTGTAACTCAAGTTTTAAAGTCAGAGTTACAACGTCAAGGTGTTACGGTTAATAACCATATTTGTGAACACTTCCCGTACTCACGCCAAGAGTTGTATCACTTGGTACGTGTCAATGAAATCAAAACATTTGATGATTTGATCCATCAACATGGTCACGGTTTAGGTTGTGATATTTGTAAGCCGACTGCTGCAAATATTTTGGCATCTTGTTGGAATGATTTCGTTCTTGAACCAAGTCATGCAGGTTTACAAGATAGTAACGATTACTACTTGGGTAACATTCAAAAAGATGGTTCTTACTCAGTTGTACCTCGTATGGCAGGCGGTGAAGTTACACCAGATGGTTTGATTGCTGTTGGTCAAATTGCCAAAAAATATAATCTGTATACTAAAATCACAGGCGGTCAACGTGTTGACTTGTTTGGTGCGCAAATCCACGAACTTCCATTCATTTGGGAAGAGTTGAATGCGGCTGGTTTTGAATCGGGTCATGCTTACGGTAAATCATTACGTACAGTGAAATCATGTGTCGGTAGCACGTGGTGTCGTTATGGTGTTGATGATTCGGTTGGCTTATCGATTGTGCTTGAAAACCGTTATAAAGGTTTACGTTCACCACATAAACTTAAAATGGCAGTTTCAGGTTGTACGCGTGAGTGTGCTGAAGCACAAGGTAAAGACGTTGGTGTTATCGCGACAGAGAAAGGTTGGAACTTATATGTTTGTGGTAATGGTGGGATGAAACCTCGTCATGCTGAGCTACTTGCATCTGACTTAGATACACAAACATTGATTCGTTATATTGACCGATTCTTTATGTTCTACATCCAAACAGCTGATCGTTTACAACGTACTAGCGTATGGCGTGACAACATGGAAGGTGGTTTAGATTATCTAAAATCAGTGATTGTTGATGATTCTCTTGGTCTTGCTGAAGAACTTGAACGTCGTATGACACATGTTATTGGTACATACCAAGATGAATGGCGTACTGCGGTAGAGAATCCAGAAATTCGTAAACGTTTCCAAACTTACATCAACGCAAGTGCTGAAGAACAAGCTGATCCGTACATTCAATTTACTCAAGTACGTGATCAAATCCGTCCTTTGAACGATGCAGAACGTTCAGAAGATCGTATCCCAATGGTTGAAGCATAAGGAGAGAAAAATGACAAATTTAAAAGATGTGAATATGCTTCCAGAAAATCAATGGGTTGATGTATGTAATTTAGATGACATCACACCAAATACAGGTGTAGGTGCATTGGTTGATGGTCAATCAATTGCATTGTTTCGCGTGGGTCATGAAAAGCGTATTTATGCGTTAAGCAATAAAGACCCGTTCAGCCAAGCGAATGTCATGTGCCGTGGCATTATTGGTGACTTACAAGGCGAACGTGTTATTGCATCACCAATTTATAAACAGCATTTTAGTTTAGCGACTGGTCGTTGTTTAGAAGATAAAGATCAAAAGCTTCTTGTTTACCCAACTAAAATCGAAGATGGTCGTGTTTGGGTTGGTTCGGTTGCTCAGAAAACTTACATTACCAATAATGGTGTTTCACAAGAGAAGTTGAAACTTGTCTTGATTGGTAATGGTTTGGCTGGTATGCGTTGTTTGGAAGACTTGCTTGATATGGCGCCAGACCGTTACGAAGTGACGGTGATTGGTGAAGAGCCTTGGGGTAACTACAACCGTATTATGTTGTCACCAGTGCTTTCAGGTGAGAAAACGATTGATGACATTATGTTGCACCCACACGCATGGTATAGCGATAAAGGGATCAAATTTATTGCAGATGATCCTGCGGTAAAAATTGACCGTACTCGTAAAGTGGTGCATACCGAAAAAGGTGAAAGTGTTGATTATGATCGTTTAATCATTGCAACAGGTTCTAAACCATTTATTCCACCAGTTCAAGGCGTAGACTTGAAAGGTGTGATTAGTTTCCGCGATATTTATGATGTGAATACCATGATTAAATATTGTGAAACGAAGAAGAATGCCGTTGTGATTGGTGGCGGTTTGCTTGGTTTGGAAGCTGCTTATGGTCTTAAGCAACGTGGCATGAATGTAACGGTTCTTCATTTGATGGATCGCATCATGGAGCGTCAGCTTGATGGTCGTGCAAGCCGTATGCTACGCAATAGTATTGAAGAGAAAGGCATCAATATTATTACTGAAGCAAATACCGAAGCTTTGATCGGTAAAGATGGTCATGTGAACCAAGTCCGTTTAAAAGATGGTACTGTGCTTGATGCTGATTTAGTGATCTTTGCGGTGGGTATTCGTCCAAATATTGCTTTGGCGCAAAGTGCAGGCTTACGTTGTAATCGCGGTATTTTGGTTAATGATACGATGCAAACTTTTGACCCAAGTATTTATGCTGTGGGCGAATGTATCGAACACCGTAGTCAAACTTTTGGTTTGGTTGAGCCACTATGGGGACAAGCATTTATCTGTGCAACGCATTTGGCTGAACATGGTAGCTTGACTTTCAAATCACCAACTGTTCCAACTCAGTTGAAAGTTAGTGGTGTTGATGTATTCTCTGCGGGTAATTTCGAGCCTAAAGAAGATTATGAAGACATCATCCTAAATGATGAAAAACGCCAAATTTATAAACGCATTATTATCCAAAAAGATAAAGTTATTGGTGCGGTTTTATTTGGTGATACTGAAGATGGTATGTGGTATGCCGAACTTATTGCTGATCAAACACCAGTATCAACATTTAGAAATAAATTGTTATTTGGTAAAGACTTTGCAATGAAGAAAGCAGGTTAATTGTATTTGGGTTTAGGGAAAATTTTTCCTAAACCCAAACATGAAAGAAATGTAGCAATACACTGAATATTTTACTACTTTGATAAAGTAGAACAGCGGTTCACAATAAAGATTAAGGTTTAATATTAGAGTCGTATGCTGTTGATCAATGGTCATCATACAGCGTCGTTAGGGTTAAACTTTGGTCAGGGCATAGATGAAATAGGTAGTAACAAGGGGCAGTCATGAACAGTATTCAAAATTTAGAAAACAGTCGCTCCGATCATGCACAAACAATTATTACAAAAACAACTTGTCCATATTGTGGAGTTGGATGTGGCGTTAATGTTGAAGTTCAACACAAAACACAAGGTGTAGCAGTTCAAGTTGCAGGGGATACTGAACACCCAGCAAATTTTGGGCGACTTTGTATTAAGGGCAGTAACTTAGCGGATACTTTAGGTTTAGAGACACGTGTTTTAAACCCAATGTTGGGACGTAAAAATCATCGTAGTGTAACGACATGGGATGTTGCAATTGAGAAAATTGCAGATCAATTCCAATCATGTATTGATCAATATGGGCCAGAAAGTGTTGCATTCTATGTTTCAGGACAATTGTTGACTGAAGATTATTATGTGGTCAATAAATTCGTTAAAGGTTATCTAGGCACAGCGAATATTGATACCAATTCACGCTTATGTATGTCGTCTGCCGTTGCAGCGCATAAACGTAGCTTTGGTGAAGATATTGTTCCTGCAAGTTATGAAGACTTTGAACATGCGGATATGGTTGTATTGGTTGGTTCGAATACAGCATGGTGTCATCCAGTTTTATACCAACGCATCATGCAAGCCAAGAGTCAGAACCCAGATTTATTTGTTGTGGTTGTTGACCCACGCTTTACCAGTACGTGTGAGCAAGCAGATTTACATTTACCAATTTTACCTGGTCAAGATGTCGCCTTGTTCAAAGGGTTATTACAATATTTATATCAACATGGTTATGCGGATCATCAGTTTGTCGAATCTTATACAGAAGGTTTACAAGCACTTTTAGAAGCGAACCGAACTGAACAAGATTTTAAAGCTGTCGTAAAACGTACGGGTATTTCAGCAGAAAAATTACAATTATTCTTTGATAAATTTGCGACTACTGAAAAGGTTGTTACTTTATTCTCGATGGGTGTAAACCAATCATCTCAAGGGGTGAATAAAGCCAATAGTATTATTAACTGTCATTTACTTACAGGTAAAATTGGTAAGTTAGGCGCTGCACCATTTTCAATGACAGGACAACCCAATGCAATGGGTGGACGTGAAGTGGGTGGACTTGCGAATATGTTGGCAGCACACTTGGATATTGATAACTCAACACATCAAAATTTGGTGCAAAGTTTTTGGAATAGTCCAGCTATTGCAACAAAAGCGGGTCTTAAAGCGGTTGATTTATTCCAAGCGGTTGAAAGTGGAAAAATTAAAGCGATTTGGATTATGGCAACCAATCCTGTCGTCAGCCTTCCTGATGCTGATCAAGTCAAACGTGCTTTAGAAAAATGTGAGTTTGTTGTAGTTTCAGATATTTGTGCTGATACGGATACGACAGCTTATGCCGATGTTTTGCTGCCAGCATTAGGTTGGGGTGAAAAGGATGGAACTGTAACCAATTCAGAACGCCGAATTTCACGCCAACGTGCATTTTTAGCACCACCAAAACAAGCTAAAGCCGATTGGTGGGCAATTGCTGAAGTTGCAAAAAAACTTGGTTTTTCTGGTTTTGATTTTAATAATGCATGTGACATTTTTAATGAGCATGCTGCATTATCAGCTTATCAAAATGCGAGTTTAGCTGAGCGTGGTCAGGTTGAGAACTTTCGTTATTTCAATCTAAAAGGTTTAATGAATTTAAGTCTTGAAGAATATAATGAGTTAAAACCAACACAATGGCCGGTGTGGGAAAAAGGTCAAACCACATCGGTTAAGCAGCTTTTTGGTCAGGGTGAGTTTAGCTATGCTTCTCGAAAAGCAAAACTGATTCCAACGATTGCAATTGATCCAGTGCATGCGATTTCTGAAGATTATCCTTTGATTTTGAATACAGGTCGTATTCGTGATCAATGGCATACGATGACACGTACTGGTCTATCAGCAAATCTCACGACACATCGCGCTGAACCATTTTGTGAGATTCATCCGAACGATGCACTCAAATTTGGTATTCGTGATAAAGGATTGGTTGAAATCCGTTCAGCATGGGGAAGTTGTGTATTACGCGTAACACTTGCTCAAGGCGTTCGTCGTGGACAAATTTTTGCACCAATTCATTGGACTGAACAGGTTGCTTCGGATGCGCGAATTGGTAAAGTCGTGAATCCTGTTGTGGATGCAATTTCGGGTGAGCCTGAATTTAAGCATACACCAGTTTCGATTCAACCGTTCCATACCACTTGGCAAGGTGTTTTATATGTTCGAGAGGGTTTTGAATATCAAATCAAAACATCTTTACAAACATGTGCTTGGTGGACAAAGATTAAAACGGCTAAGGCAATGCGTTATGAGATTGCAGATCGACATAGTATTGACCAAACTCAGAAAAATCTAAAAAGCTTTTTACCGTTTGTAGATGAAACTTATGAATGGTTAAGTATTGAAGATATTTCATCACAATTGAGTCATAGTATTGTACTCAAAGATGGGATTTTGATTGCAAGCCTATACATTGCGCCTGCTGATTTGTTGCCTGACCGTGATTGGGTTGCAACTTTATTTAAACGTGAACGCTTAAGTGCCTTGCACCGTAAAGCATTGTTGGCAGGTATGCCGATGTCTGCTGCAAATAACGATGGCCCATTGGTGTGTAGCTGTTTTAAAGTCGGCAAGAACAAAATTATTGAAGCGATTAAAACGCAAAATATTACCCATGAAAAACAAGTGACTGCATGTTTAAAAGCAGGTGGTAATTGTGGTTCTTGTCTACCAGAAATTCGTGGTCTGATTAAAACGTGTCAGTTGGAGGCAGAAGCATGAATATAGAAATTCCCGCTACAGATCTTGTGATCTTGGCGGGAGGTCAAGCACGCCGCATGAACGGCATGAATAAGCTATTACAGCAGTTCGATGATCAAATTCAACTTTCTAAAATTTGCCAAAGATTTAAACCAGAAGTGCAAAATATTTGGGTAAATAGTCATCGTGATAGCTCGATCTATAAACAAATTGAACCAGATATTCAGTGTTATTCAGATGAGCAAACAGGCTTTTTAGGACCATTAATGGGAATGAAAAGTGCTTGGTCATATTTACAATCGGATTATGCCTTGTTTATCCCTTGTGATGTGACCTATATTCCAAATCAGGTATTGGCGAAGTTGCATCGTGCACTACAAAAGAACCCACAAGCACACGTTGCCTATGTTGCCATTAATGGAGATGCGCTATATCCATTTTGTTTGTTGAAGCGGGAAAGTTTGCCTATTTTACAACAGCAAATACAGGCAGATAAATTGAGTTTGCGTGAGTGTTTTAAGCAATTGTACGCACAAAGTGCTGCATTCCAAAAACAAAGCTTATTTTGTCATAGTATTAATTCTTTAGATGAATTACAGCAATATAAACAAATGAAGGCTTTTAGGCAGATGTTTGTTACCAATTAAAACACCAAATTCTAATTTACATTTAGGTAAATGATTTAACGATTAAACTGTTTTGGTTTGAGAGTGATAAGCATATAAGCCTTTTCCAACCTTTACATTCACTTGCTTAGGCGAAAGCGGTTCGGAACATTCAGAACAAACCATGACTGGATGGAATGCATGTCCGCAAGTTTCATGCACATAATCGAGTGGTGCGCCAAGTCCTTTATCCATAAAAGTATCCCCCCAGTGAACAATACTCATAATAATTGGATAAAGTGCTAAACCTTTCTCTGTTAAACGATATTCAAAGCGTTTTTGGGTCTCGGTATAAGGTACTTTATGCAAAATGCCTTCATTGACCAATGTATTCAATCGATCTGTCAAAACATGGCGAGTTACGCCAAGATTTTTATGAAAATCATCAAATCGACGAATGCCTAAGAACGCATTACGAATAATCATCATTGACCAAGTATCACCGATCACTGATAAAGTTCGTGCAACAGAACAAGGTTGATTGCCAACATCAGAGATTTTCATGTAACTCACAAATCCTGTATCAAAATAGAATGAATATTATAAAAATATTAATTGAAAAGGGTATGAATGTATAGTTTTCATCGTAAATTTTGTAACAATATGGTTCTTAATTGGAATTAATATTTTATTTTTGTATGCACTAGCGTATTTTCTATTGATTTTAGATCAAGAAGTGATTCACTCACTTTGAGCGGTGACCTTATTTCAAATTTTGGTTTCATTTAGGTAAATAGTATTAGGCAGTTCTTTAGAAATACATTAATGTTGATGATGGTGTTTTAATTTTTTGATTAATAAAAATATTTTATGTTTTTCTATATTTGAAATTTAACCGCTCGCATTTTTTGATTGACGTGTTTTTTGTATCATTGATCAGAGCTCAGTTCTACTGATATTTAAATCAGCAATAGTATCTTTGAATTTTGTTCATTTTTTGTCTGATGTAAACAAAGTAAAATGAATAATAAGTCATAAAATAAATTTTGTAGTGCTATCCAAAAATTAAAAAATAAGTTCTAATTAGGAACTAATTTTTGTTAAGGGGGTGGGTGATGACTTTTGTTGTACTTGAAGATTGTATCCAGTGTAAGCACACAGATTGTGTTTCTGTTTGTCCTGTAGATTGTTTTTATGAAGGTCCTAATTTTTTAGTGATTAATCCAGATGAATGTATCGACTGTGCATTATGTGAACCTGAATGTCCTGTGGATGCAATTCGTGCTGAAGATGAAGTGCCTGTGGATCAAAAAGAATTCATTGAATTAAATGCAGAACTTGCAGCAAATGAAAATTGGAAAAGAATCACAGTCAAACAAGATGCCTTAGCAGACCATCAACAATGGCAAGGAATTAAAGGCAAAATTAGCCAATTAGACAGAAATGGCGCTTAAGCGAATAAGTGGAATTTAGGGGAGTTAGAACATGTCAGCATTTCAGGTCGAAACAGTTCAGAGTGTTCATCATTGGAATGATACTTTATTTAGTTTCAAGACGAGCAGATCTGATAGTTTACGGTTCAAATCAGGTCAATTTGTGATGATTGGCTTAGAAATAGAGGGCAAACCTCTAATGCGTGCTTATTCTGTGGTGAGTGCAAATTATGAAGACCACCTCGAATTTTATAGTATTAAAGTTCCTGACGGACCGCTGACTTCACATTTGCAGCATCTGAAAATTGGTGATCAGTTGTTAGTGAGCAAAAAGCCAACAGGATCATTGATCTTGGATAATTTAAAACCAGGTAAGAACTTATATTTGCTTTCAACGGGGACAGGCTTAGCACCTTTTATGAGTGTTATTCGAGATCCTGAGTTTTATGATCATTTTGAAAAGATTATTTTAACGCATGGTGTGCGTTGGGTGAGTGAACTAGGCTATAAGGATTATATTGATCAAGGTTTACCTTCACATGAATACTTAGGTGAGATGGTACAAAATCAGTTAATTTATTATCCAACTGTGACACGAGAAGAATTTCATCAAATGGGGCGATTGACAGATTTGATTCGGTCTCAAAAGATGTTTAGAGATATTGATTTGCAAGAATTAAATCCTGAGACAGATCGTGTGATGATTTGTGGTAGTCCGAGTATGCTCAAGGATCTAGTCGAAATTTTAAAAGAAAAAGGTTTTGTGGAAGGTACGAGCCATGCGCCTGGTGATT